>Ga0306920_100011372_pt1 | contig 12015 bp, 12 predicted proteins | sample flu12Cox44000170_FD_204666 | JGI IMG/M metagenome (GOLD analysis project Ga0306920, IMG submission 204666) | Lab enrichment of tropical soil microbial communities from Luquillo Experimental Forest, Puerto Rico - flux4day.12C.oxic.44.000.170 (v2)... | ecosystem: Environmental > Terrestrial >...
CGGCGTCACGTCGAAGGCGGGGTTGCGGGCGGGCGAGGCGCTCGGCACGATCCGCCGGCCGGCCAGCTCTTGGACCTCCCGGGGATCGCGCTCCTCGATCGGGATCGCCGACCCGTCGGCGAGGGCGCGATCGATCGTCGAGAACGGCGCAGCCACGTAGAAGGGGATCGCGTGGGCCTGGGCCAGCACGGCGAGGCCGTAGGTACCGATCTTGTTGGCGGTGTCCCCGTTCGCGGCGATCCGGTCGGCGCCGACGACCACGAGGTCGACCTCACCCTGCGCCATGATCGACGCGGCCGCCACGTCGGCGATCACGGTGTGCGGAATACCCTCCCGCGCGAGCTCCCAGGCGGTGAGGCGGGCCCCCTGGAGGACGGGCCGGGTCTCGTCCACCCACACGAACGGATGCAGGCCCGCCTCGACCGCGCCGCGGACCACCCCCAGCGCCGTGCCGTAGCCGGCGGTGGCCAGCCCCCCGGCGTTGCAGTGGGTCAGGATCCGGGCATCCGGCGGGATCAAGCGGGCGCCGTGGGCGCCCAGCCGGCGATTCGATGCGATGTCCTCTTCCAGGATCTCCTCCGCCTCGGCGGCAAGCCCGGCCCGGAGCTCGTCGACCGAGCCTCCCAGGTGCTTTCGCGCCAGGCGACGCATCCGCTCGAGCGCCCAGAACAGATTGACCGCGGTCGGTCGGGTGGTCCCGAGCCCGGCCATGGCGGCCTCGAGGTCGGCCGAGAGCTCGCGCGCGGTCCGCGCGGTGCTCTCGCGCGCGGCCAGGGCGACGCCACACGCCGCCGCCACCCCGATGGCCGGAGCGCCACGGACGGCGAGCGTCCGGATCGCCTCCGCCACCTCGTGCCACGTCCGGCACTCGAGGTAGACCTCGTCGGCCGGCAGCCGACGCTGATCCAGCAACACGACGCGATCACCCAGCCAGCCGACGGTCGTGAACGTGAGAGGCGGGGCGCCCATTCAGGGCTCCCCCGGGCGAGCGCGCAGACGCCCGCCGATGGTCTCCGCGGGCAGGCCGAGCACACGCACCACCTTGTGACGCCCCGTCTCGCCCCGGACGATCTCGACGGCCGACCGAGCGCAGCCGAGCATCCGGGCGAGGAGATCCCGCACGGCCCGGTTGGCGGCCCCGTCGACCGGCGGGGCTGTGACCCGGACGTTCACCGTCCCGTCGGGACGGACCTCCACCTCGTTCCGACGGGCGCGGGGATGGACGATCACCTCGAGCCGGACGCCGTCACGGTCGGCGCCGCCGGCGGGCCCGAGCGAGGCGCCCGAAGACCGCCTAGCCCCGGACATCCCCTTCAGCCAGCTCCTGCTCGATCAGCCGCTTGTACTTGGTGACGGTGCCCAGCACCTCCTCGACCAGCTGCCGCCGGAGGCGCTTGAGCGACCCGATCTCGGCGCTGAGGCGGACGTGCTCGTCGCGGGACTCCTGCATGAGCTTGTCGGCCCGGAGCTGCCCCTCCCGCACGAGCAGCTCGGCCTGGACCCGCGCGCTTTCCCGGTCCAGCTCGGCCTGGACCCGGGCATTCTCCTTGAACTCCTCGGCGATCTTCTGGGTGGTGACGAGGGTCTCCTGCAGGGTCCGCTCGCGGACCTCGATCCCCTTGTTGCGCTCCTCGAGGGCGACGAGCTGGTCCTTCAGGAGGTTGTTCTCCTTGGTCAGCTCCTCGAAGTCGTCGGCGATCTCCTCGAGGAAGGCGTCGACCTCCTGGGGATCGAAGCCGCGGAAGAGCTTCACCGCAAACTGTTGCTGTCGGATGTCGGCCGCCGATAGGCGCATCAGCGTCCCTCCTTCGTCGTCGTCACCGGAGCTGGAAAGCCGCATCCTCGAGGACCGGCACCAGGAATCGCTGGAGGAAGTAGATGGCCAGGATCACGACCATCGGCGAGAAGTCGATCCCGGTCATGGGAAGCCGCCGTCGGATGGGGCGAAGAACCGGCTCGGTCGCCTGGTAGAGGAAGCGCACGATCGGGTTCCAGGGATCGGGATTGACCCAGGACACGAGGGCGCGGATGACGACGATCCAGAGGTAGGCCCACAGAACGTAGTCGATGAGCCAGGCGATGGCGTAGAGGAGATCGGCGAAGACGAACATGGGCCTACTTCCCCTCTCCGCGCCCCAGCTCCCGCGAGCGCAGGGTGGCGCGCTCGACCGCGTCGATGAGCGTCCGCCGGAGGCCTCCGGCCTCGAGGGTGTGGATGCCGGCGATCGAGGTGCCGCCGGGCGAGGTGACCATGTCCTTGAGCTGGCCCGGATGCGCCCCGGTCTCGAGGAGGAGGCGAGCCGAGCCGAGGACCGTCTGGGTGGCCAGGGTCATAGCGGTCTGCCGGTCGAGGCCGACCTTAACGCCGCCGTCGGCCAGCGCCTCGACCACCAACGCGATGTAGGCTGGACCCGAGCCCGACAGCCCGGTCACGGCGTCCATATGCTCTTCCTCGAGGACGACGACCCGACCCACGGCTTCGAAGATCGCCTGCGCCGTCTCCAGGTCCCCAGGGGCCAGGTCCCGCCCGCGCGCCAGGGCCGTGGCGCCTTCCAGCACCAGCGCCGGGGTGTTCGGCATGCAGCGGATCAGCCGGGTGCCCGCCGGGAGGTGGCGGCGAATCTCGGTCGTCGACACGCCCGCCGCGATGGACACGAGCAGCTTTCCCGGCGTGGCGGGTGCGATCTCCTGAAGGACCGCCTTCAGGATCTGGGGCTTGACCGCCAGGATGACGACATCGACCCGACGGACGAGCAGGGCGTTGTCCGACAGCGTGTGGAGCCCGTAAGTCCGCGAGAGCTCCTCCAGGCGGTCGAGGCGGACGTCGGTGACGAAGAGCTCCTGCGGGGGGACGATGCCTGTCTTGACGATCCCCCGAATGAGGGCCTCGCCCATGTTCCCGCCGCCGAGGAAGCCGATCTTCTTCCCCTTGATCGTCATGGCAATCACGCGTGCCCGGCCGGGGGACGCGTCCCGAAGATCGCGGTGCCCACCCGGACGATGGTCGCACCCTCCTCTATCGCTACCTCGAAGTCCCCGCTCATGCCCATCGACAGCTCCCGGAAGCCAACCTCCAGTCCCCAGCCCCGCGCCGCCTCCAGGAGCTTGCGGAGCTCCCGGTAGTGAGGCCGCGACTCCTCGGGATCCTTCGGCAGCGGAGGGATCGTCATGAGCCCGTGGAGCCGGAGCCCCGGCAGCGCGGCCATCGCCTCCAAAGCCGGCCGGAGCTCGGCCGGGGCGAATCCGCCCTTCTGGGGCTCTTCCGCCACGTTGACCTGGACGAGGATATCGACCGTCCGCCCATCCCGGGCAGCCCGAGCCGAGATCGCCTCGGCCAGCGGTAAGCGGTCGATCGACTCGATGACGTCGAACCCCGCCACCGCGTCCCGAACCTTGTTGGTCTGGAGGTGACCGATGAGGTGCCAGGGGACGGGATGCCCGAAAGCGGCGATCTTCTCCTTCGCCTCCTGCACGCGGTTCTCCCCCAGGGCGGGTACCCCGGCCGCCACCGCGGCCCGGATCCGGCCGAGGTCCACGGTCTTGGACACGGCGACGAGCAGGACGTCCGCCTCGCGGCGCCCGCTCCGGCGGGCCGCCTCGGCGACACGGGATCGGACCCGCGCCACGTTGGCAGAGATGTCATCGCTCATCTTCCCGGCCATTGTAGAGGCTCCCCCGGCTCAAGCCAAAGGGGGTCGGCGCCCACGCGACACCCTAGCCCCGACAACCGCGGGCTACGGGAGGGTAGCGAGGGCAGCCAGCCGGCCGCGCGAGCCTTCCTTCCGGTACGAGAAGAAGAGGTCGGGGCGGCAGCCGGTGCAGAGCCGCGGATTCTGGATGGCCCCGGGCCGGAGCCCCGCGGCCACCAGCTGGTCGGTGTTCGCCCGCCAGAGGTCGAGCCGCCACCGTCCGGGCCCGGCGTCGGCGAGCCACGGTCCCGCGGCCGACCCGAACGCCGCCCGGAGCGGCTCGACAACCGGCCGATCGACCTCGTAGCAGCAAGGGCCGATGGACGGACCGATCGCCGCCTGGAGGCGATCGGAGTCCGCCCCGAGCCCACGGAGGATGTCGACGACCCGCCCGAGGATGCCCGCGACCGTTCCCCGCCATCCGGCGTGGGCGACGGCCAGGAGCCTCGCCCTGGGATCCACGAGGATCACCGCCAGGCAGTCGGCCGTGAAAACCGCCAGCGGCCGGCGGGGCGTGGCCGTGATCAGGGCGTCGCCCGTGCCCACGAGCCCGCTAGCCTCCGCCTGGACGAGGACGGCATCGGCGCCGTGAACCTGACGGGCGAACGACAGGGCCCCGGCCCAGTGGCCCAGAGCCTCCATGGCGACGCTCGAGCCCGACGCTCCGAACGGGCCGCCCGGCGCCGACGGGCCGGCCAGCGGGGCGTGGTGGCGCGTCGTGAAGGCGTGGCGCGCCCCGGCGGCTTCGAGCGCCGGGTAGGTGAGATGGGTGGGGGGCTCACCGTAGAAGCACACCTCGGTCGGCCGAGTGGCTTCCACCGGGTCGAGCCCCCGACGCGCGCGCCGTCCTTAGTCGGCTTGACGCCGCAGGAAGGCCGGAATGTCGAGGTCGTCTGTGCGCTGATCAGCCCCGTCCGCCCGGATCCCGTCCACCCGGGGCCGCCGCCACGGTGACGGCCGCTCGCCGCCGCGGAAGCTCTTGAGCTCGACGGCCCGCCCTCCCGAAGTCGAGCCGGCGGCCAACGCCGTCGGCGGCGCGCTCGCGACGGGCATGGCGTGGGCGTCATCGAACCCGGTCGCGATGACGGTGACCCGCACCTCGTCGGCCAGCGCTTCGTCGATAACCGCCCCGACGATGATGTTCGCGTCGCGGTCGGCCGCCTCGGCCACCGTCCCCGCCGCCTCGTTGACCTCGTGGAGCGTGAGGTCCCCGCCGCCGGTGATGTTGATGAGCACCCCCCGGGCCCCCTCGATCGACGTCTCCTCGAGGAGCGGGCTCGCGATGGCCTTCTGAGCGGCGTCCACCGCGCGGTGCTCACCCTTGCCCACGCCCGTTCCCATCAGGGCGAAACCCATCCCCGACATGATCGTCCGGACGTCCGCGAAGTCGAGGTTGATGACCCCGGGAACGAGGATCAGGTCGGAGATTCCCTGGACGGCGTGCTGGAGGACGGAGTCGGCGACCTTGAAGGCTTCCTGGAGGGAGATCCCCTTCTCGACCACGGCGAGCAGCCGCTGGTTGGGGATGGTCAGGAGCGTGTCGACGATCCCGCGAAGCTCCTGGATCCCCGCCTCGGCCTGGCGCATCCGGCGCGCCCCCTCGAAGCCGAAGGGCTTCGTCACGACCGCCACCGTCAGGGCCCCCAGCTCCTTGGCGATCGACGCCACCACCGGTGCCGAGCCGGTCCCAGTCCCGCCGCCCATGCCGGCCGTGAGGAAGACCATGTCGGCCCCCGCGAGCGTCTGCTGGAGCAACTCCCGGTCCTCGGTGGCCGCCCGACGGCCGATCTCCGGATCCGATCCAGCGCCCAGCCCCCCCGTCAGCTTGGCTCCGAGCTGGATCTTGTAGGGCGCGGGCGAGTTCCGGAGGGCCTGGGCGTCGGTGTTGGCCACGGCGAAGGTGACGCCGGAGAATCGCGAGGCGATCATGCGGTTCACGGCGTTGGAGCCCCCGCCGCCGAGGCCGACGACCCGGATCTTCGCCGCGAGCGGCGTCTCTTCCTCGTCGAGCCGAAAGATCAGCTCATCCCCCATTTGTGCGGTTCCCCCCTGACCCGGCGTCGTCGGCCGAGCCCCTCGATGCGTCTCAGAAGACTGCGCCCAGCCACTCGCGGAGCCGGCGCACCATTCGCCCCACACCCGGCACCCCTTCGCCGAACGGCCTCGGCTGGCGGGTCACGCTGGCCTGGCGACGCCGTCGCGCCCCCGCCAGCACCAGTCCGACTCCCGTCGCGAAGGTCGGGCTCTCGACCTCTTCGTACAGGCCGCCCACCCACTTCGGCACGCCTCGCCGAACCGGCATGTCAAAGATGGCCTCGGCCACGTCGGGCACCCCCTCCATGAGCGTCGCGCCGCCAGTGACCACGACCCCGGCGGTGGCCGCGTCGTTCAGCCCCGCCTCCGCGATGCCCTTGGCGACCAGCGTCAGGATCTCCTCGACCCGGGCCTGAACGATCCGCGAGAGCGTCTGCCGGGACAGCACGCGCGGCTTGCGACCGCCGATCGAGGGCACCTCGACCGTCTCGTCCTCCAGGACGAGGCTGGCCAGCGCGCAGCCGAACGTCTTCTTCAGCTCCTCGGCTTCGGTGGGAGGCGTGCGGAGCCCCACGGCGATGTCGTTCGTGATGTGATCGCCACCCAACGGGACCACGGCCGTGTGCCAGACCGCTCCCTCCCGGTAGAGCGCCACGTCGGTGGTGCCTCCCCCGATGTCGAGCAGGATCACGCCGAGGTCCCGCTCGTCCGGCGTGAGGACCGACTCGCCGGACGCGAGCGGCTGGAGCACCACGTCCTCGACGGTGAGCCCTGCGCGGTTCACGCTCCGCACGACGTTCTGCGCGGCGGTGACGGTGCCGGTGACCAGGTGGACGGCCACTCCCAGCCGGCTCCCGAGCATCCCGACGGGCTCTCGCACTCCGTCCTGGTCGTCCACCGAGAACCCCTGGGTGAGCGCGTGGAGGATCTCCCGGTCGGGCGGGAGGTTGATCGCCCGGGCGGCGTCGACGGCGCGCGCCACGTCGGCTGCCGAGATCTCGCGCGTCTTGCCCTGGACCGCGACCACCCCCTGGCTGTTGAACCCCCGGAGGTGTCCCCCGCCGATGGACGCCAGGACCGACTCGACCTCGACCCCGGCCATCTGCTCGGCGTCGGCCACCGTCTGCTTGATCGCCTCGACGGTGGCCTCGATGTTGGCCACGACCCCCTTGCGAAGGCCCCGCGAGGGACGCTGGCCGATGCCGACCACGTCGACCCCGGAGGGGGTGAGCTCCCCGATCACCGTGCACACCTTCGTGGTGCCGACGTCCAGACCGGTGACGATCGAGGGCTTAGACATGGCGATGGCTCGGGCCTGGGCTTGGCTTTGGCATGATCAACGCCGCTCCCGCGCGATGGCTCGTGGCTTGAGGACGACGAGGTCCCGGAACCGGAGGTCGACCGACGACACGCGCTCGCCGCGGCGCTCGAGGTCAGCCAGGACACCGTCCAGCCGGGTCAATCGCTCGCTCCAGTCGGTGTCGCCCACCCGGACCTCAGCGCCGTCGGTGGTGTAGAGGACAGGTCCGTCGTCGGGGGCGAGGTCGATCTCGGAGATTCGCCCCGCCATCTGACCGCCGGCCCGCTGGACGGCGCGTACGAGGGCCAGGCCGGCCACGATCCGGGACGAGGGCGCCCGCCCGCCGACCACGCCGTTCCGCGCGATCCCGCTCAGAATGGGAAGCCCCGGCGCCCCGGGACGACGCTCGGGACCGACCAGGTAGCCTTCGGCGTCGATCCAGACGAGACCCTCAGCGTTCACCAGGGCGTAGGGCTCGCGCTCCTCGACCCGCACGGTGACCCGCCGGGGGAGCCCGCGGATCACCCGCGCCTGCTTGACGCCGGGCAGGGCCTCCACCCGCGCCGCGACCGCCCGCGGGTCGACGGCCAGGAGGCTCGTCCCTGGGGTCACGCCGGCGGCCTGGCGCACTGTTTCCTCGGACACGCGGGAGAGCCCCTCCACCTCCACCGCCGCGACCGCGAGCGCAGGGGTGTGGTGGATCCAGTCGAGCGCCACCCGGCCCGCCATGACGATCGCTCCGGCCACCAGCGCGATCGCCAGGCCGCGCGCCGCCAGCCGGACGGAACGGCGCACCCGTCGCGCCCGGGTGGCCCGGTGGCGCTGGTTGCCGATGAGGGAGGCGCGGGTCGCGACGTCGGCCGCCCGGTCCGGACGGATCCGCGGGGCGAGGAGACGGCCGGTCATGGCGTCGGTCTAGTCTCCGAGCACGCGCAACTCGGGGGTGAGCCGCGTGCCGGTCAGGTGGGCGAGCTTGTTGAAGGCTAGCTCTATCAGGGCGAGGATGTCCTCCGCGGTGGCCCCCCCCCGGTTCACCACGAAGTTCGCGTGCTTGGCCGAGATCTCCGCCGCGCCGATCCGCTTGCCCCGCAGCCCCGCCTGCTCCAGCATCCGCCCCGCCTGATCGGCCCCGGGGTGCTTCCAGATCAGTCCGGCGGCGGCCAGTGCCATGGGCTGGGTCGCCTTCTTCCGCTTGAGCCGCGCTTTGATCTCAGCCAGGATCTCCTTCTGCGGCTTCCGGTGGAGCGTCAGGCGCGCGCCGAGTAGGATGGCCCCGGGGGGAAAGTGTAGCGCTCGATACGCGAATGCGCCCGGGACTGGCTTCAGCTCGCCGATCGTCCCATCGGCGTGGAGGAAGTAGACGGCAGAGACGAAGTCGCCGATGGCGCCGTCGGGTCCGCCCGCGTTCATGGCGAGGGCCCCGCCGATGGTCGCCGGTATCCCGACGAGGCACTCGAGACCACCCAGACCGAGCGCGGCCGCCTCCCGGATCATCGTCGAGAGCCCGGCCCCACCGCCGATGGTCACCTCCTCGCCGTGGAACTCCATCCGACCGAGACAGCCCTCGAGCTTGATGATCATGCCCCGGAAGCCCCGATCCTTGACGAGCACGTTGTTCCCGCCGCCGAGCACGCAGACCGGCAGCTTCTCCTTGTCGGCAAACATCAGGGCCTTGCGGACGTCGTCGACGTCCTGGGGCATGACGAAGATGTCAGCGGGACCTCCGCAGCGGAGGGAGGTGTGGAAGGCCAAGGGCTCCTTGAACCGGACCTCACCGCGTATCTCACCCAGCATGCTGGTCTCCTTCTGCGCTCTGGCCAGCGGACGGCTCGGGGTCAGTCCCGTCCAGGCCCCTCTCCAGTCGGCGGAGCAACTGGTCGGCGATCCCGCCCACGTCCCCGGCCCCCAGCGTGAGGACCAAGTCGCCGGGCCGGACGGTGCGGAGGAGGAACTCCACCACTTCCGTCCGGTCGTTCACGTATCGGACCTCCCGGCCGCCCCCGGCTGCGATCCCCTCGGCCAGGGTCCGTGCGTGGACCCCGGGGATCGGCGGCTCGCCGGCCGGATAGATGTCGATGACCACGAGGACATCGGCGTCGTCGAACGCGGCCAGGAAGTCGGCGTGGAGGTGCCGGGTCCGCGTGTACCGGTGGGGCTGGAAGACGACGACTCGCCGCCGCCCGAACCCCGCCCGCGCAGCCGCCAGCGTGGCGCGGATCTCGGCCGGGTGATGCCCGTAGTCGTCCACGACCAGCACGCCGGCCACCTCGCCCTTGACCTGGAATCGCCGCTGCACCCCGCTGAACGCCGACAGCGCCTTCTGGATCACCCCGAACGGCACCTCGAGGTCGAGGCCCACCGCGGTGGCGGCGAGCGCGTTGGCCACGTTGTGGAGCCCGGGGACCTGGAGGTGCAGCTCTCCGAGCGAGTCGCCGCGGTGGAGCACCTCGAAGCGGGTGTGGAGCTCTCGGAGGCGGACGGAGGCGGCCAGGAGGTCGGCCGGCCGCGCGAGCCCGTAGGTCACGACGCGCTTCTCCACCCGGGGCAGGAGCGCCTGGATCTCGGCCTGATCGGCGCAGAGGACGGCGGCACCGTAGAACGGCACCTGGTTGATGAAGGCCAGGAAGGCGTCGCGGATGTGGGCGAGATCCCGATAGTAGTCGAGATGCTCGGCGTCGATCGTCGTCACCACCGCGATCGTCGGCGTCAGCTTGAGGAACGAGCCGTCCGACTCGTCCGCCTCGGCGACCAGGAACTCGCCCTGCCCGAGCCGGGCGTTGGCCCCGAGGGCGGAGACCCGACCCCCGACGACCAGCGTGGGATCAAACCCCGCCTCGGCCAGGACCGCGCCGACCATCGAGGTCGTGGTGGTCTTGCCGTGGGTGCCAGCGATCGCGATCCCCTGCTTGACCCGCATCAGTTCGGCCAGCATCTCGGCGCGCGGGATGACGGGGATGCTCCGCTGGCGGGCGGCCTGGAGCTCGGGATTGTCCCGCGCGACCGCCGACGAGTAGACGACCACGTGGGCGCCCTCGACGTGGCTGGCCGAGTGGCCGACGAAGACCTTGGCTCCCAGTCGCTCGAGCCGCTCCAGGGCCTCTCCGCGCCTCGCGTCGGAGCCGGTCACGCGATAGCCGAGGGTCAGGATGACCTCGGCGAGGCCGCTCATCCCGGCGCCGCCGATTCCCACGAAGTGGACCTGCTGGTAGCGCTTGAAGATGCGGGTTCCCGTCATCGCGCGTCAGACCTCGGCCCGCTGGGACACGTTCAGGAGCAGGCCGACGCTGGCCATGGCCACGAGCAGAGAGGAGCCGCCGAACGACACGAACGGAAGCGGCAGACCCTTCGTCGGAAAGAGCCCGACCACCACGCCCAGGTTGACGAGCCCCTGCGTGGTCAGGAGGGCCGTCACGCCGAAGGCCAGGAGGGCGCCGAACGGATCGCTGACCCGGAGCCCGATCCGCATGCCACGCCACAGGAGGAGCGCGAAGAGGGCGACGGTAAAGACCGCCCCGACGAAGCCGAGCTCCTCGGCCACGACGGCGAAGATGAAGTCGGTGTGGGGCTCGGGCAGGTAAAAGAGCTTCTGCTTGGAGCCGCCCAGGCCGCGCCCGAATGGCCCGCCGCCGCCCAGCGCGAGGTATGACTGGATGATCTGGAAGCCCGCGCCCCGCGGGTCGGCCCAAGGATCGAGGAAGGTGAGGATACGCCGGAGGCGATAGCTCGCTCCCGTCACCGCGAGGATCGCGACCGGAACGGCGGCCGCGCCGATCAGCGCGAGGTGCTTCACCTGAGCCCCTGCCACGAAGATCATGCAGATCACCACGGCCACCAGCGCCACACTCGACCCGAGGTCCGGCTGGAGGAGGATCAGGCCCGCCACCATTCCGGTAACCAGGAGCGGGGGGGCAACGCCGCGCCACAAGCTGGTCACGACGGCTTGCCGTCGGGACAGGAAGTCGGCCAGGTAGAGGACGAGGGCCAGCTTGGCGAGCTCCGTGGGCTGCATCGACACCGGCCCCCACCGCAGCCAGCGCCGGGTCCCGTTGATGGAGTGCCCGAACGGAGGGATCAGCACGAGGACCAGGAGCAGCGCCGTCACGATCAGGAGCGGGAGCACGAACGGCCGCCAGCGGCGGTACTCCACGCTCATCGCGAGCCACAGGAGCGCCCCCCCCAGCACCGCCCAGAAGAGCTGCTTCTTCAGGAAGAAGTAGGGATCGTGGAAGCGGTCGGTGGCCACGATGGCGCTCGCCGAGTAGACCATGACCACGCCCAGCCCCAGCAGGGCGCAGACGACCAGGAACAGGCCGTAGTCGGGGCTCACCTTGCGCGGCACCTACGGAAGCTCCGGGAGGGCGCGGACCTCGCTCTTGAAGACCTCGCCCCGGTGCTCGTAGTCGCGGAACATGTCGAACGAGGCGCACGCCGGCGACAGGAGGACGACGTCCCCTGGCCCAGCCAGCGCGGCGGCGCGGGCCACCGCCTCCGCCATCGAGCCGGCCTCGTCGACGGCGGTCACGGAGCGCAGCGGCGGGCCGAGCGTGGCCCGCCCCTCGCCGATGAGGACGGCGGCCTTCACGTGTCCGCGAGCCGCCTCGACCAGCGCCTCGAAGCGCTGGCCCTTGTCTCGCCCGCCGGCGATCAGCACGATTGGCTCCGGAAACGCCGCCAGCGCCTTCAGGGTCGCGTCGACGTTGGTCCCCTTGGAGTCGTTGTAGTAAGCCACGCCGGCCCGCTCCCGGACCAGCTCGAGGCGATGGGCGACGGCGCGGAAGCCGCGGATGCCCGCCCGAAGGCGCTCGGGCGACACGCCGAGGGCCCCGGCGCCGGCGGTGGCGGCCAGGACGTTCTCGAGGTTGTGCGTCCCCCGGAGGCCGATCTCGGCGACGGGGGCCACCGGCGACTCCCAGCGGCCGAGTCGGAGCGTCACCCACGCGTTCTCGACGAACGCGCCCTCGCGCACCTCGTGCTGACGACTCGTCCAGAGGA
>Ga0306920_100011373_pt1 | contig 12015 bp, 11 predicted proteins | sample flu12Cox44000170_FD_204666 | JGI IMG/M metagenome (GOLD analysis project Ga0306920, IMG submission 204666) | Lab enrichment of tropical soil microbial communities from Luquillo Experimental Forest, Puerto Rico - flux4day.12C.oxic.44.000.170 (v2)... | ecosystem: Environmental > Terrestrial >...
GGAGACATCGTCCTCACCCCAACCGTATTGCGATTCACCCTGAGCAACCCGACGTTGACGCCGCCCGGCAGCCTGACCCTGCAACTGAATGGCCAATCCAATGTGTCGTACGCCCTTTATTCCTCTCCGGATTTGCTCAATTGGTTGCCGCTCCAGACCAACACCCTGGTCAGCAACTCTGCCATTTTCACGGTGGACGCTTCTTCCAATTCCCTCCAGTTTTACCGCGCGCAGTGGGCGCCTTAGTTGCGCGGTTGTCGGGCAATCCCCGGAAAACGGCCGCTTCGCGCCGGCCGCTTTGTTTCGGGCCCTTTTCCGGCGACAGTTCAAAATCTCCCGCATTCGATTGAGCCATGATTGCAATCATCGACGGGCCTGTGTTCAATGGTAGAATCAGCGTTTAAGAACAGCATGAAACCGAGGTCCGATTTACGAGCCTGGATGCGGGAGCCGTTGTTGCACTTCATCCTCATCGGTGCGGCCATCTTCGCAGGGTATAAAATTGCCAGCAAACCGGCCGCGGCCCCGGATACCGCGCGCCCGGCATCCCTCCGCATCGTCGTGGACGAGGCGAAGTTGCACGAGCTGATGATCCAGTTCGGGCAGAACCAGGGCCGGGCGCCCACCCGCGCGGAATTGTCGCTACTGGTGGACGACTGGGTCCGGGAGGAAGTGCTTTGTCGGGCCGCGCTGGCCGCGGGAGTGGATCGCAACGATCCCGTCATCCGGCAAAGGCTGGTCAATTTGATGCAATGGTATCTGGCCGGAGAAGGCGCTGACGGCCAGCCGGGCCAGGATTCCCTCCGGCGTTATTATGAGGCTGACCCGACTGGAGCAACCAACACCCTGGTGTTTGAGCAAATTTTCTTTAATCCGGCGGTCCGCGATTCCGTGTTGATAGATGCGCGGAAAACGCTGGACTTGCTCCAGGCCGGCAAACTGACCGGAATGGAAGCGGTGATGGCACGGGGCAATCCCCTGGTGGCGGGTGGAGACAAAGCGGCGGAGGAATTGCAGCAGGGGCGGGCGGAGGATCTGGCGACGAATTTCGGCATGCCTTTCATCGAACTGATCCGGCGGATGCCGCTCGACAGCTGGTCCGGCCCGGTGCAATCCTCTAAAGGCTGGCATCTGGTGAAACACCGGCTGTCGGGAAATCCCACCACGGGAGAACGGCGGATGGAGCGCCGCCGTCAGAAGCACCTTGACCAGGCCACGCCCGAACTTACTTACGAGGATTTGCTCAAACATTATCAGGTGGAAGTGGCGCCATTTCCGGCGGAGGTGCAAAAATGACGCGCTGGCTTCTGGTTGCCGGACTGTGTCTGTTGGTTGCGCCGTTCAGCCGGGCGCACCCGGTGATGAACGCTTATCTGGAAATGGTTGAATCCTCGGATGGCACCACGTCCGTGATCTGGCGGCATCCCGCTTCGGCAGCGGCCGGGATGAACCTGGCACCGCTCTATCCCGCCGAAGTCAAAACCATAATGACCCTGCCGCCACAGGATGAAAACGGTTTCGTCCGGGAACATTACCTTTTGCGCGGTGCGCCGCACTTCTGGAGTGGCTGCGCCATCGGGTTGAGGGGCACAACTTCCGGGGCAACCGAAGTATTGGTCCGGCTGAAACTGGCCGACGGCCAGACCCAGGTTGCCGTCCTGAGAAGTCCGGCGGACGTTTTTACTGTGCCGGAACAGGCCGGTCGTGGCCAGGCAACCGCCGCCTATTTTCAGCTGGGTCTGGACCATATTTTGAAAGGAGCGGACCATCTATTGTTCGTACTGGGACTGCTCATCCTGGTACCGGGTCGTATAATGCTGATAAAGACCATCACGTCATTTACGGTAGCGCACAGCATTACACTGGCCATCGCGACCCTGGGCTACGCCAGCGCGCCGTTGCCACCGCTGAACGTTGCCATCGCGCTTTCCATTTTTTATCTGGGACCGGAAATCATCCGCAAGCAAAGGGGGGAAACCAGCCTGACCATCAGGCATCCCTGGGTGGTGGCGTTTGTGTTTGGGCTGTTGCACGGTTTCGGCTTCGCCAGCGGGCTGACGTCACTGGGATTGCCGCATGCGGATATTCCCTTCGCCCTGCTCATGTTCAACCTGGGGGTTGAATTCGGCCAGCTCTGCTTCGTGTTCATCATCCTGGCGCTGGTGCACAGTTTCCACCGGCTGGAAATTGAGTGGCCGCGGTGGGCGGCGGCGGTGCCGTGTTATACGGTTGGAAGTCTGGGCGCCTTTTGGACCATCCAACGCGTTGCCATCCTTTTCCAATCATAAACATGAAAGCCTCCTCACTTTCTGTCGGCCGGCGAAGTGCAGCGATGGTCATTGTGGGAATGTTGCTCCTGGTATCGTCGGCGGAAGCGCACGTCCAACACGGTGGCGCGGTGGGTTTCACGACGGGTTTTTGCCATCCCTGGTCGGGCTGGGACCATATCCTGGCGATGGTCGCCGTTGGCGTGTGGGGCGTGCAACTGGGCCGGCCGGCCATCTGGTTGTTGCCGGTTACTTTTCCGGTGATCATGTCCATCGGAGGTTTTCTGGGACTGGTCGGCTGCCCGTTGCCGGGAACTGAAATCGGCATCGGCCTCTCGGCATTGTTGCTCGGCTCCATGGTGGCGGCGGAAGCGCGTCCGCCGCTGTGGCTGGCAGTCATCATGGTCGGAATCTTCGGTCTTTATCATGGTCATGCGCATGGGACGGAACTTCCCCCGAACGAAGATGGCCTGAGTTACAGCATCGGGTTCGTAATCGCCACCGGCTGCCTGCACGGCGTCGGCATTACGTTGGGACTGGTTCACCATTGGAAGGCCGGGGCCGTGGCGTTACGCATCGCCGGAACCGTGATCGCCCTCGCCGGCGTCATTTTTACCTGGAGGGCCATCGGGTGAAGTTCTTCGGCCAGCGAAAGAACCGGGTCACCGGACTGGCGTTCCTGTTCTTCGCCATCGGACTCCCGATCCGCGCCCAGGCACATCTGGTCACCACCGGGCTCGGACCGGTTTACGACGGGATGGAACACATGCTTCTGTCCCCGGAACAATGGATAATGATCGCCGGTTTGGCATTGCTGGCGGGTCTCAACGGTCCGTCGACCGGCCGGGCAGTGCTGTTCTCCTTCCCGGTCGCGTGGCTGGCGGGCGGCTGGGCGGGTCATTTTATTCAACAGCCATTGCCGGCCCTGATGCCGGCGATGACCCTCCTGATTGTGGGCGGGTTGGTGGCCGCCGATTTAAAGGTACTGCGGAATGTTGTGCCCGTCATTGCCACAGTTCTGGGATCTTTTCAGGGATACCTCAACGGTGTCTCTTTCGGTGCCGCCAACGGGATAACCCTTGTTTTGCTTGGGACCGCGATCGTTGCCTTTGTCATTGTCGCCCTGGGTGCCGGACTCGTGGTCGGCGTCCAGGGATGGCGGCGTATCGCCGTTCGCGTGGCGGGAAGCTGGATGGCCGCCATCGGAATATTGCTGGCAGGATGGATGATTCGAAAACCTTAGGTTAAAATCCTGCCCGGCCAATCGCCATAACGGATTTGTTGCGGGTTTCAAACACCGGGTTTCCTCCGGGTTGGCGTGAATGGTTGGCGCCAACCTTTTAATTCGCGTCGATGCCGTCGAGAATCGGCGTGTTCCGGATCACCAGATTTTTAACCAAGACCAATTTGGCCGGCGTAACCCCGCGCATGACCTGGGCCTTGAAGTTGTCTATCTCGAGGCCGTCCACATCCATGCACATTATCGGCGGGCGCAAATCCAACTCGTCAAAACCGACCGTGACGTTTGCCAATTCAAGGTCTTGCACGTGTCGGGCAAACAATCCGTAGGCGGGCATCACGCCGAGCCGGCCCGGTTCAGGGTAACCGGTGCCCAATTCGGACGGGAATACCGCAGCCTGCGCCTTGGTGCCACCGCCCTTGAACAGGAGCCGGATGTTTTCCAGACGCACGCCTTCGATGGGATGTCCACGAAATCCAGTAATCTGGATGCCACTGGTCGGATCAATATTGCTGGCCATGACATTGGAGATGAAAATATTCCGCATCCGGCTCGGCCCCGTCACGGTCGGACCACGGTTGCGTTCGCCGGTGGTGAGATAAATCGGGTACCCGACCACATCCATCATCGTGATATTGTTGATGGAAATATTTTCCATGAGACCGCCATCCACCTCCTCCAGCGCCAGGCCATGGCAGCCGCGAAAGGTGCAGTTGGCAACCGTCACGTTGCGGAATCCGCCGTTGGCTTCCGTGCCGAACTTGATCCGGCCGGTGCCGCGGGCCGGTTTCATGGTCCCGTCGAGCAGCGTGCCTTCCTGAAAACCCGATACCTGACAGTTCACAATCGTCAGATTTTCCGTAATCACATTCCGGCCCAGCGCAAAGGAGCTCTTCGGACACAACCCGTCGTCGCGCGGCGAATTGATCCGGCAATTGGAAACCGTCGTGTTGCGGCAGCAATCGATGTCAATGCCGTCACGGTCCGTGTCCATCGTCACATTATCCACCGTCAGGTTGTCGCAACCGGTGACCAGAATGGCGAAGTGGCCGCCGTGGAAAATGGTGATGTCACGTAGCAGCACGTTGCGGCAGAGCTTGAGCGCAATGGCTTTGTTGCCAAGGCGGCAAGGCTGAAATTTGGTTCCCAGTAGTGGCGTGCGGTTGGTCGGACTCCATCGCGAAAACCCGCACATGTCGTCGAGCAATTTGTCGTCGCGCACCAGGCCGCCCCCGTTGATCATGCCCGGGCCGGTGATGGAGACGTTGGTGAGGTTTTCGCCCCAGATGAGGCTGTTGTGAAAATAGCAATGGCCGCCGTCCTGGTAGGGATTATCCGACCATGGCTCGGTTTCATCATAGGCGTTCATCGCCTGTGGCGCGCCCAGGATCACCGCCCCGGCGCCCAGGCACAGTTGGATATTGTTCGTCAGATGAATGCTGCCGGAGAGATAGGTGCCTGCCGGGACAAAAACCGTTCCGCCGCCGGCCGCGCCGGCTGCCTGGATGGTCTGGTTGATGGCCGGGCTGTCCAGATTGGTTCCGTCACCCACGGCGCCAAAACTGCGAACGTTGAAAACGGTTTGATCCGCCGACAGGGCCTTCCCCGGCAATATGAAACAGAACGAAGCCAAGACAGCAAACGTACGTGTTGTCATCTCGCGATTCTGGCCGATTCCTTCGGCGTTGGCAACGGCTGCGCGATGGAACATGACGCTGATGGGTGTGGTGACATTTCAAAAAAGGTGTGACGGTGGCCGGCAAATTCGGCATACTCACCGCATGCAGAGCGCCTCGATCAGAAAGTGGGTTCTGGCGTTGACCTTGCTGGCCGTCATCCTCTGGACCATCGTCCATTTCTACAATCTAAGCGCTCAAAAAAGCGGCAACCTCACCCGTATCGTCCTGGAACCGCTGGGCGCTTCCTACCGACAGACGAACCTTTCAATTACCAGGCCGCAAATGATCCCGGCCGACTCCGGTTCACACAAAACCTTGCGCCAAAAGGTCGAGGAATGGCTGGCCTTGCACCATCACTCCGCCAACAGCCTGCTCGCGGCGTTCCAGGTGTTGAACGACGCCAATTATCTGAAGGAAGCCGCGACCAATTTCCCCGACAATCCGCGCGTGGAACTGACGATTCTCGCGCACAACACGTTCCCGGAGGACCGCCGCAAATGGCTCGATTTGTACAAGGCATCGTCGCCCAGCAACTCACTCGCGAATTACCTGTCGGCCCAAACCTGTTTTCAAACCGGCCAGTCGGAAGCCGCGGTCAAGGATTTGGTGGCCGCCACCGGCAAGCCTGATTTTGACAATTACAGCCTGGAATCCCAGCTGGACACGGAGGAATTGGGACTGTTTTGCGGCGAGTCACCGTTGAAATCCATCGAAATCGCGCGGGCCGGCTCAACCGCGGATGCGACCCTGGCCATCATCCGACAACTGGCTTCCCAAATGGCCGATCTGCAAAAACAGGAACTGAACGTGGGCGACGCCGATTCCGCGGAAAATCTCGCCCAGATGGGAACCATCCTGGGTGATCAGCTGGGCAGCGGGGCCAGCGGAAATTACATCGTCAATCAACTGGCTGCCATTACCGTGGAATCCATGATGCTGGAGCCATTGAATTCGAATGCGAGCTATGATTTTCTCGGCGGCGAGACTCCGGGTCAAAGATTACATGAACTCAGGCAACAGAAGACCACGCTGGGTAAACTTGCGGCGGATTTTGCTGCCGCAAACTCCAACCTGACGGATGCCGAAAAAGTTAATTTCCAGGAACGGGTGAAAATCTACGGGGAAGTTCCGGCCATGCGCTGGGTGGTGCAGCAGCACGGCGATTCCCCGGGAAGTCCCTGACAAAAATCATTTCAATCGCCGGCGAAACTCTGCGCAGGTTTTTGTGACGTCCGGCGCATTAAGGATGGCGGACACGACGCAAACGCGCTGTGCGCCCGCTGCCAGCACGTCGCCAAGATTTTCCAGGGTAATTCCGCCGATGGCAAACCAGGGCACATTTATGCTCGCCGCCGCCCAGCGGACATATTCCAGCGTCACCGGCTTCGCCGACGGTTTCGTGCCGGTCGCATAAACCGGGCCGATGGCCAGGTAATCTGCGTTTGCCGCCAGGGCGCGCTTCGCCTGCTCCGGCGAATGCGTTGAAAGGCCGATTTGTAACTCAGGCAGGGTCGCACCGCCGGGACGACCATCAGAAGTTCCAGTTTCCAACAACGGAAGGCTCGGCGAACCGTCCCTACCTTTTAGTTCGGCAACATTCTTATAGCCTGCGCCAAAAAAATCCTCCTGCCCCAGGTGACAAAATTCCGCGCCCAGGTCACGGGCGATTTCCAGATGATCGTTGATGACCAGGCTGGCGCCGGCCCGGCGCGTGACGGGCAAAATGACTTCGGCCAGGCGACGGATTTCCGCGGGCGAGGATTTTTTGGCGCGAAGCTGGATCAAATCGGCGCCACCGTCACACAGTTGCCGGGTCACGACGTCCGGCGCGCGGCCATGTAAATAGGCCGTGTCCACGAACGCATAAAGGCGGCAGTCGGCGAGCGGTTTCATTCCAAAACCACGAAATACACGAAATACCCAAAAGGAACACGGATTAAATTATCCAACGAGGTTGCAAACTTTTCGTGTGGTTCGTTTGTTTCATGGTTAAATTCGGCGTGTCCGTTCAAAGGCGGTCCGCCAGAACCATTCGCTCCGGGAAACGAACCGGACCAAAACATTTTGCAGCGAGGGCGTGAGCATCATCCGCTGCAACCACTTTGCCCACGCCAGCCGTCGTGCAAATGCCGCGTCGCAGCCCCGGGCAATTTCCTGCCGGGCTTCATCCCACGAGACCTCGCCGCAGCTCCAAGCGGTCAGCGGCGCAATCGCCATTTCGGCGGATTCAAACGCCATGGACATGCCATTGCCTGTCACCGGCGGGATCATGGTGATGGCGTCCCCAATGCAGCATTCGGCACGCGCCGAGGCGCGCTGAGGTCGCAATGAAATTCCCGCCACGGCGCAAAACGAGTTTTCGTCGAATTCAGCCCCGGCCAGCCGCAGGTTTAATGGCGAACCAGGTTCGCCACCAAGCCATTCCCTCCAGTTTTGCGGTGTCTGGTCTTCATCGGTCCGCCGCCGAAACAAACCACAAACGTTCACGGCCCCGCCGTCCACCTGGCACAGACCCACATATCCCCGCGGTGATACGTGCATTTCCAAATCCGCGATCAACGCAACCTTGCGCGCATGCGCCTTCAAACCAAACCAGCGCGAGCCGTTCTCCATCGCCCGGGCGCGCCGGCCCGTGGCGCGGACCATGCCTTCACCAAAATCCTCGTCGCGCCAGCGCTGCCCCTCACGCAATTCACCACCCAATTCCTTGAATTCAATGGCCAGGGCGTGGTCCATCGTAAAGCGCGAGAGGCAGATCGCGTGCGACGGGAGCGGACGCGGCGGCGCGGCTTGCGTCGTGGAAAAGAAGGCCGCGGTGGCGGCGCCGACCGCGCCGGCACGCTCGAACCGCTCGCGCAGGCCGAGCCGCGAAAGCGTTTCCTGGCCCCGACCGCTGATGAATTCACCGCAAACCCGGTGACGCGGATAATGTCCGGATTCCCATATTGTCACCGGCACACCGCGCCGGCGCAGACCAATACCGAGCGTCAACCCGGCCAGTCCTCCACCAATAATCGTAATGGGCTTGGCGGTCATGACTTCATTTTTTTCGCCGTGCCACGAACAAATGACTGAAGAGCCCGCTGCACCGCTCGGTTAATTCCCAGTCGGGATCCGCCGGCCATAAGGCCGAAAGTTCGCGGCCCACAAATCCCGCGCGCACACTCACCGCCGCATCATACCGGGTCACGGAATTGCAGCCGATGGCCCAGAGCCACCGGCAACAAAACAAAGGCCACGCCGCACGACACGGTTCAATGGCGATGAACAGCCGCGCCCGGCCGGCGACGGCCCGAAACAGTTCCGCCAGTTTTGCGTCTTCAAAATGGTGAAGGAACAAATTGGCGATGACGACATCAAGGTCACCGGCAGTGGACAACCAGTCGGAAACGTCCGCCGCCACCGCTTCGGCCCGCCAGCCCGGCGGCAAAAACACAGCCAACGCCTGCGAATTGATGACCTTCTGTCGATCCAGCAATGTCACCTTCACCTCCGGCCAGCGGGAGGAAACTTTTTTGGCCACGCGCACCAGAAAATGACCGTCGCCGGCACCGAGGTCGGTGATATGCGAAACAGGCGCAGCGGCTCCCGGCAAAGAGCCGGATGCCCCGACATCCGGATGGAGTGCGGCGGTTTCCCGACCGCCGCTACGACCATTCAACTGATTCCGCAACACCCGTGCCATGATGGCGTGATTGCGCATCCAGGCATTAATCCGCCGTAAATCGTGGCGTGACCAAATCGCCCGCGGATCGTCCGGCGGCAATCGATCGAGCAATTCAGGCTGGACGATGCGGTTCATTTCGAGAACGAGTACGGGGAAGAGGACGATGACGGTTATCCGACTTCCAACAGTGCCCCATGACAACTAAAACCTGCGCCAAACGACGACATCCACCACAGTCCATCCGGCACCGCGTCGTGAAGAGCGCGTTGGAGCACAAAGAACACGGTGGGACTGCTGATGTTGCCGTATTCGCGGAGCACGGACGCACTGTGGCGGACATCGGCCTCGGCCAGTTCCAGCCGGTCGCGCAAGGCCAGCAGCACGTCACGTCCGCCGGTGTGCAGGACCCAGCCGGCAACGCGCTCGCGTTTCACCCCCGCCGCCGCCAGGGATTCGGCAAAAAGCCGCGCGGCCTCGTCTCCGGCAATCTGCGGGACCTGCAGCGAAAGCATGTTCCGCAACATTCCATTCTTATGGCCGAACCGGAGCGTTTCACGCTTTTCCGGTGCCAGACAGGACGAACCGAATTTCCATTCGACCCGCCGTTGGTTCGACCGGGGTTTCCGTGCCAGGACCGCCGCGCCCGCGCCATCGCCAAACAAACAGGCGCTGATGAGCACACCCGGGTCGTCGTCGAGATAAAACGCCGCGCTGCAAACCTCGACGCAAACGGACAAAACTTTTTCGGCGCGTTTGGCGGCCAGCAGGGCCTCGGCGGCACGCAGATTGGGCAACGCCGCGCCACAGCCCTGGCCGACCAGATCCAGGGCGAACACATCCGGGCGCAAGCCGAGCCGTTCACTCACGTAACTCGTCAGTCCCGGGCACAGATAGCCCGTGCAGGTGCTGATGAGCACGGCATCGATTTCCGCGGGCACACAGCCGGCATCCTGCAGGGCGCGTTGCGCGGCTTCCGCCGCCAGCGCCGGAGCGTGTTTGGTGAATCGTGCCTGCAACACATCGGGGGTCAGATTGAATACCTCCAGCAACGTGTCGAGCGCCAGATGACGCGTGGCAATGCCATTGTCTCCGCAGAGCACTTTTTTGAGAATGGCACGTGAACGCGAGGAAAGTCGCGTGTAAGGTTCAGTGTGTTGGACGACATCCCAACAATCGCGCTGCGCATAACGCTGCGCCGGCGCGGCGGTGCCGAGTCCGATAAGAAACATGTGGAAAGTTAGCGCGCCTACCAATCGCGCGCCACTTTATTAATAATTAGGATGCCGCAAACGCGATCTTGTTCCCTCAGACCAAAAGGCGGCGGGAAAATTCCCGTCGCCTTGAAAAATTTTAAGAATTATCTATTTCAAGCCAACGAGGTAGCCGAAACGCGATTTGAACTGTTCCGGTGTCATCTTGATGACGGCGGCGAGCTTGGCAAGTTGTTTGGCATTTTCAAAATCGCCGCGTTCGAGCCGGATCATGTAGGCACAGGCACATTCGAAGGCCTCGCCGTCCACATTGACCTTGCGGTTCTGCATCCGGCCGGTCTTCGGATCCAGCATCTTCTCAAACGGCAGGGGATTCATCTTTCCATCCACAAAGCTGATGATGGCCCCGTACTTGTTGGCCTCGGGTGACAGCAGGAATTTCACCGCCGCGTATCCGAGGTCGCGCGTGTATTCGGCGTCAAACGGAATCGGGTCGGCGCAGCGCAATTCGTAGCCAAGATCCTTGTCAATGAAAGTCGTTTTGAGGTCGAGCTTTTCCAGACGCTGACTCAACAGCTCTTTCATCAGACGGCCAAATTCAATTTCGCCGAGCCGCAAATGGCCGTGGTCGTCGCGCAGGATTTTACCGAAACGCTCCAACTGCCCCTCCGGCATCGCATTGATCAAACCCTGTTCGCCCATGGCCTCAATGAGCCCCTCGGCGAGCATCACCAGGCCGTAATTGGAGCCTTCGGCTTTGCGCTTGATGATGGAACCGATGATGATGTCACACACCTCGTCCACCGACACCTGCCGATTGTGGAATTCCTCCGGGATGATGGACAACGTGGCCGCGGCCGCCTTGCCGACGCCCAGCGCCAGATGGCCGGCCGCGCGGCCCATGCAGACAATCAGATACCAGCGCGACGTGGTGCGGGCGTCCTCCATCAGATTGCGCACAATCTGGACACCGTAATGCCGGGCGGTCTCAAAACCGAACGTCGGCGTCGCGCCCGGCAATGGCAAATCATTGTCAATCGTCTTGGGCACGTGCGCCACCTTGATTTTGCCGCCACTGCGCTTGGCCACCTGGCTGGCGGAAAACGCCGTGTCGTCGCCGCCAATCGTCACCAGGTTTGTGATGCCGAGTTTCTCGAACGTCGCGAAGACGTTTTTCATCTGCTCCTCGGATTTGGTCGGGTTTGTGCGTGCCGTGCCCAGCACGGAACCCCCCTTGAGATGAAGGCCGGACACGTCGCGGATGGCCAGCGGCTTGCACTGTTGCGCGTCGCCCGCCGCGAGGTATTTGAAGCCGTCGCGGAAGCCAATAATTTCAAATTCGTTGTTGATGCCTTCAATGGTGGCCGCCGCGATGACTCCGTTGATGCCGGGCGCCGGTCCGCCACCGACCAAAATTCCCAATCTGCCTCTGCTCATGTGAATGCTGTTGATATCAATGTTTGTTTAAAACGGAAACCGCGACAGAGTGCCCCGTGGCCGCAAAGAATTCAATTCCATTCTTGCCATATTCAAACCACAATTTGCCGGAATGAACCGGGCGATTTTCCTCGACCGCGATGGCACGCTCATCGTGGAGAAAAATTATCTGCACCGGCCGGAAGATGTACAAATCTTCCCGGCCACCCCCCCCGGCTTGAAGCGGCTCGGTGACGCCGGTTTCAAATTGTTCATCGTTTCCAATCAGTCCGGCGTCGGGCGAGGCTACTTCACGCTTGCAGACGTGGATAACGTGAACCAGCATCTCTGCCGCGAACTCGCCGGTGACGGCGTGCGTTTCGAGAAGATTTATATCGCGCCGGAAAAACCCGATGAACCGAGCCACGGCCGCAAGCCGTCGCCGCAGTTCCTGTTCGATGCGCGGGACGAATTTGACCTGGACCTGGCGCAAAGCTATTTGATCGGCGACAAGCTGAGCGATCTGGAATGTGGC
>Ga0306920_100011375_pt1 | contig 12014 bp, 11 predicted proteins | sample flu12Cox44000170_FD_204666 | JGI IMG/M metagenome (GOLD analysis project Ga0306920, IMG submission 204666) | Lab enrichment of tropical soil microbial communities from Luquillo Experimental Forest, Puerto Rico - flux4day.12C.oxic.44.000.170 (v2)... | ecosystem: Environmental > Terrestrial >...
TCGATAGCATATACGGCGATACGCCCGACAAAATGCGCGGTGTGCTCGAACGGATCGCGAGCAACGGCAAGCATCTCCTCGGACTGATTAATGACGTGCTTGACCTGTCAAAGATCGAGGCCGGCCAATTCACGTTGTCGCTGACCGATTATTCGATCAAGAACGTGGTACAGAGCGTATTCTCCGTTGTCGAGTCGCTCGCCACCGCCAAAAAGCTCGCTCTCAAGACTGAGGTGCCGCTGGGTTTACCTTCTGCTCATGGCGATGAACGTCGTCTCACCCAAGTCCTGCTTAACCTGGTCGGCAACGCCATCAAATTCACCGACAAGGGCGAGGTAGCAATTAGGGCATCAGTGAGCGACGGGTCATACACGTTTTCGGTGCGCGATACTGGCCCGGGAATCGCTGAAGCTGACCGAGGTAAGATTTTCGAGGAATTTCAACAGGCCGACAGTTCCGCCACCAAGAAAAAAGGTGGCACCGGGCTTGGCTTGTCGATCTCAAAGCGCATTGTGGAAATGCATGGGGGTCGGATTTGGGTTGATTCGACCGTGGGTTACGGGTCGACCTTTTCGTTCACTGTTCCGCTCAATGTTGAACAACAGGTAGGGCAATAATGGCCAAGCGCATTTTGGTGGTCGAGGATCAAGAGGACAATCGTCAGATTCTACGCGATCTGTTGGCCAATGCCGGATACGACATGATAGAAGCCGAAGACGGCGAACAAGGCGTGGCCGCCGCGAACAGGGAGCGACCAGACCTCATCCTCATGGATATCCAACTGCCAGTCCTGGACGGTTATGAGGCCACCCGACGGATTAGGACTAATCCGGACCTGAAGTCCGTACCGATCATAGCCGTGACGTCCTATGCCCTGGCCGGCGATGAAGACAAAGCGCTTGCGGCAGGTTGTGACGGCTATGTCAGCAAGCCCTATAGCCCACGCGAACTGCTCGCGAGGGTCCGCGCCTATTTGGCGTAAACTGCCGACGCCTCCTCGGGACACGCGGACAATCCAGCGCTTCGCCGGCCACAAATTGTGATTTGACGTCCCGATGCTCGGGTAGGCAATGCGACGACGCGATTTCATTGCAGCAGCTGCAGCATCAGCGGCTGCTTGGCCGACGGTAGGGCACGCGCAGCAGCCCAGCAAGATGCGGCGTATCGGCGTGCTGATGAGCTTTGCCGTCAACGATCCGGAAGGACTGTCGCGTGCGGCAGCCCTCGAAAATGGACTACGGAAGTTGGGCTGGATCAAAGGACACAACCTCAGAATCGAATACCGCTGGGCAGGAAATCCGGAGGTACTGCGCACCGGCGCGGCCGAGCTGTTAGGCATGACGCCGGACCTGATCCTGGCCAACAGCACGCCAGTCATGGCCGTGCTGCGGGAGCAACGTTACACTGTGCCGATCGTGTTCACGCAAATGACTGATCCGGTTGGCGAAGGTCTAGTGCAGAATTTGGCGCATCCGGGTGGTCATCTTACCGGCTTCACCAGTTTCGAATTCTCGATCGGGACGAAGTGGCTGGAGACCCTCAAACAAGCGGCCCCGCACGTCACGCGCGTAGCGCTGGTCTTCAACCCGGAGACCGCACCATTTGCTGACTTGTTCTGGCGACCCATTGAAGCTGTCGCGCGGTCTTTTGCGGTTGTGCCCACGCAGGTCGGCCCACTCACCTTTGCCGAGCTCGAGCGCATAATTGACGCGTTTGCGCGCGAGCCGAACGGGGGCCTGATAGTCCTGCCGGATGTCAGTACAGTGAACTATCGTGAGGGAGTTATCGGACTTGCCGCACGCCACCGTCTGCCCGCGGTTTTTCCGGAACGTATTTTCGCCGTGAGCGGAGGCCTGCTGTCATATGGTAGCGACGTCTCGGATATTTTCGAACGCGCGGCTGGTTACGTCGATCGTATTCTGAAAGGTGAAAAGCCGGCTGATCTTCCGGTGCAAGCGCCAACCAAGTATGAACTGGTGATCAACCTTAGAACCGCAAAGGCGATCGGCCTGACCATTGCTCCGAACCTGCTCGCACTTGCCGACGAGGTGATCGAGTGAGACGCCGCGAGTTCATCACGCTGATTGGCGGTGCGACTGCGTGGCCGCTTGTCGCGCGCGCGCAGCAGCCGGCGATGCCGGCGGTCGGCTTCGTCAATGCCGGATCCCCTGATGCGTCCCTTGTTGCCGGGTTCCGCAAGGGCCTCAACGGGGCCGGCTACGTCGAGAACCAGAACGTGACGGTGGAGTACCATTCGCTGGAGGGCCAATTCGATCGCCTGCCGGCGCTCATGGCCGACCTCGTGCGTCGGCGCGTGGCTGTCATCACCACTGCCGGCAACCTTGCTGCGCTTGCGACTAAAGCTGCGACCACGACGATCCCGATCGTGTTTAGCGTCGGCGAAGACCCGGTGAAGCTCGGTCTGGTTGCCAGTTTCCCCCGGCCGGGCGGCAACGCGACGGGCGTCAATATTCTTTCCGCTGAAGTTGAGGCCAAGCGGCTCGGGCTCTTGCATGACTTGGTGCCCAAAGCAGTTCGCATTGCCTTGCTGGTCAATCCGGCCAATGTCCCGTCTGCTGAGGCCACGTTGCGAGAGATACCGGAAGCTGCACGGGCCATCGGATTGCAAATTCACATCGTCAACGCCAGCACCGGCCGCGAGATCGAGGCGGCCTTCGCCGCCCTCGCGCGCGAGCAGTCCGATGCCCTGTTCGTTGCCTCCGACATCTTCTTCATGAGCCGCCGCGTCCAATTAGCGACACTCGCAGTGCACTATCGGATTCCCGCGACCTATTACGCTCGCGAGGCTGTCGAAGCCGGCGGGCTCATGAGCTACGGAATCGATCGCGCAGACATGTATCGTCAGGTCGGCGTGTACTGCGGGCAAATCCTCAAGGGCGCAAAGCCAGCCGAACTGCCGGTCGTGCAGTCGAGCAAATTCGAGCTCGTCATCAACGCGCAAACGGCGAGATTGCTCGGCGTCGATGTGCCCAACGCATTGCAACTGCTCGCCGACGAAATGATTGAATAGGAAAGTTTCTTGCTGCACTGCAGGAGTCCGGAAGTAAGACTCGGACCCAAGCCGATCGTCCGCTATCGGCGTGAGCTGACATAAGAGCTCGGACGGCGACTTCCGGGTTTGACCCATCTCGGTCATTGCCTTGCAGAATTTGCCGTAGTGCACAACGTTCCTCTTGGCGATATTGTAGGGGTGCAATCCTCGGCCGGGGTTTTAGCCATGAGGCGGCGCGAGTTCATTACGCTTCTCGGCGCCGCGACGACGTGGCCGCTTGTCGCGCGGGCACAGCAGTCCGACTCTGTGCGACGCATTGGCGTACTCATGACGTTCGCGCAGACCGACGCGGGGTGGCAACGTACCGCTGCAGAATTCTTGGAAGCTCTTGAGCATCTGGGTTGGGTGCGCGGGCGCAGCCTGCAGATCGAATTCCGTTGGGGCGGACCCGACCCCGACCAGATTCAGCGCTACGCAACCGAACTTGTGGAGCTAAAACCCGATCTCATCGTATGTCAGGCCACTCCATCAGTTCGAGCGCTTCAGCGGACGACCCGCACCATTCCTATCGTATTTGTGAATGTCTCTGATCCGGTCGGCAGCGGCTTCATCGAAAGCATGGCCCGGCCCGGCGGCAACATAACCGGATTTAGCAATTTCGAACCCGCGATGGGGGGTAAATGGGTGGAATTGATCAAGGAGATTGCACCTTCCGTCACGCGGATCGCGCTCATGTCTAACCCGGACACGTCGCCGCAAGCGAGGTTCTATTTTCCCCCGATTGAGAGCGCCGCCCTGTCGCTGAAATTGCAGGCTATCGTCTCCCCGGTTCGCGACGATGTCGAAATTGATCACGCTATCGCTGCCCTCGCGCGTGAGCCGGGCGGTGGTCTCGTTCTGCTGTCAGACATTTTCACTCTCGCCAAGCATGAGCTAATTGTCAGACTAGCAGATCGATATCGCGTGCCCGCAGTTTATCCGTTCCGCGATTTTGCAAAAAGCGGCGGCCTGCTCTCCTACGGCGTGGATGTAGCCTTTCAATTCCCGCAGGCGGCGGCGTATGTCAATCGTATCCTTAAAGGTGAAAAGCCCGGTGAATTGCCGGTGCAGGGGCCAACAAAATTTGAGCTGATCGTCAATATCAAAACTGCCAAGGCGCTTGGTCTAAGCGTGCCAAACACGCTGCTAGTATCTGCCGACGAGGTGATCGAGTAACGATTTTACTGCACCGCATATGTCGGCTTGTGGCACTTCTCTCACATAGCCTCATGAAAGGCCATGTCCGCAGCTGGTGGAAGCTGACATGGGGCCGGTCAGGCGCGGTTCCGGGTTTTCGTCTTCGATCTCGGGCTCATCGATGAACGGGGTGATCCCACGCGCAGACTACTTGGGCGAGTACCACGATCAGTGCGGCCGATCCAGCGCGAGCGCCAAGCGGCGAAACTTTTCTTGATCGCCCCGGCCTAGCAGTGTGAACCAGTGGAAAAACCCAAGTGCACCGCCGAACTCGGTTTCGAGCCACGCTGCGAACTCATCTTCGTTTTGTTCGATATCGAGAGGTATGCCGCGTTCCTCGCGGGCAACATGGAGCGCCGCCCAGAAGACACTTCGCACACTTACCTTGTCGCCGCTCGGCAGTTGCACAAGCAAATCCTGCGGACCAACCGACTCCGGCACATTCGGATCGTCAATCATCCATCGCCTAGGCTTACGCTTGGTGGCCATTTGTCGTCTCCGTGGTTGGACACGGAATATTGTCCCGGCCGACCCGCCGGGCTTGCTCGACGCCGCCATTCTTTTGTTTAATCCCGCCACTCACGAAGCAATTAACTGGCCGTGAACCCTGGGCGAGCAGACACAGGACCCCGCGCGGGCCGCGCGGGGCCTGCGGCTTCCCCCTACGATCGCGTGGCAGAGTTCCGCCTCGGCTCAGCGAAGTCGGGTTCGCGCGGTGGAGACGGCGCAGGCTCGGCCCGAATTGATCCCGGGCACTCAGCGCGTCCGCAGTCGGTGAAGTTGAGCTTCGTAACTGGGATGCGCCTTTTTCACCGATTAGCCCGAGCAACCTGCAATCGCAGATGCTGTGGTTTCTACCGCAGCTTTGGCCCCAATGGCGCCGCATTATCAGCAAGGATCGTTCGGCATCCGACATGAACAACCAATTCACTGATTGTTCACGACCGGTAGGGGCATGATGGCGCGACCGTCATTCGTCGTGCCTTGAAAATGGTGGACGCGATGCCGCCCCTCGTCCGATCGTCGGTTCTTCTCGCCGCCCTCGCGCTTGCGACGCATGCCGCGACAGCGCAAGCCCCGCAGAACCCGGCGCTGCAAACTTCGCCAGCCGCCGCACCGCAAACCCCGGCACCGCAACCTGCCAAACCGGCCGCGCCGCCAAGTGCCGCAGCGGCTGCGCTCGCGCCCCGCCCTGCGCCGGCCAAGCCCGCGCCGCCATCTCCTGCGCCCGCAAATTCCGCGCCGGCCGCTCACGCCGCAACAAGTCACGCGCCGCTGACCGCCGGCGACATCGCGCTCATCGACCGCGTGACGTGGGGCGTCAACGAGTCGACTGTCGCCGAATACCAGCTCATCGGCCGCGACCGCTGGCTGGAGCGGCAGCTGCACCCCGGAGCTGATCGGCTGCCGCCCGCCGCCCAAGACATCATCCGCGCCCTGCCGATCGCAACGAAGCCGATGACCGAGGTCGCCTTCCCGCTCACCGCGCAACAGCGCAATGCCAACCAGATTCCCGATCCCGAGCAGCGCAAGGTGCTGCAGCAGGCTTTCCAGCAGGAACTCAACGAGCTCGGCCGGCAGGCCGCGACCCGCAGCCTGCTGCGCGATCTCTATTCACCCGATCAGCTGCGCGAGAAGATGACGTGGTTCTGGTTCAACCACTTCAATGCGCATCTCTACAAGTCGGACATCCGCGAGACCATCGGCGACTATGAGGAGCAGCTGCGTCGCCACGCGCTCGGCAAGTTCCACGACCTCCTGCGCGTCACCGCCACGCATCCGGCCATGCTGCGCTATCTCGACAACTCCGAGAACGCCAAGGGTCACATCAACGAGAACTACGCCCGCGAGATCATGGAGCTGCACACCATGGGGGTCGGCTCCGGCTACACCCAGGGGGACGTGCAGGAGCTTGCTCGCGTTCTCACCGGCGTCGGCGTCAATTTCCAGCCGCAGGACCCCAACGCGCCGAAGCCCGTCGTGGCGCAGCCCGACCACATCCGCAACGGCCTGTTCGAGTTCAATCCGGCCCGCCACGACTATGGCGTCAAGCACTTGCTCGGCCACACCATCGAAGGGCGCGGCTTTGCGGAGGTCGAACAGGCCCTCGACATCATTTCCCGTCACCCGGCGACCGCGGCCCATGTGAGCCGGCAGCTCGCGACCTATTTCGTGTCCGACACTCCGCCCGAGCCGCTGGTGCAGCGCATGGCGCAGGCGTTCCGCACCGCCGACGGCGATATCGTCAGCGTGCTGCTCGTGATGTTCAAATCGCCGGAATTCGCCAACGCGCAGAAATTCAAGGACCCGATGCAGTTCGTGCTCTCCGCGGTGCGGCTCGCCTACGACACCAAGGTCATTCAAAACCCCGCCCCGATCCTGGGCTGGCTCAACCGGATGGGCCAGGGCCTCTACAATCATCCGACGCCCGACGGCTATCCGATGACGGCGGCGGCGTGGAATGGCCCGGGTCAGATGGCGGTGCGCTTCGAGATCGCCCGGCAGATCGGCGCCAATGCGGCCGGCATGTTCAAGGCGGCGGTGCCGGAGGCGGTCGAGCGCCCGGCGTTCCCGCAGATCGCAAGCGCGCTCTACTACAACGTGCTGCAGTACAGTCTGAGCCCCGCAACCCGCGCCGCGCTCGACCAGGCGACGTCGCAGCAGGAGTGGAACGGGCTCTACTTGTCGTCGCCGGAATTCATGCGCTGAGGAGGTGAAGATGCAGCGCCGCGATGTTCTCAAAAGTCTCGCCGCGACTCTTCCGCTGACCGTCGCGGGCCGCGTTTGGGCCGCTCCCAAAGCCGACATGCGCACGCTGGTCGTGTTCCTGCGCGGCGCTTACGACGCTGCCAACGTGGTGATCCCGGTGTCGAGCGCGTTCTATTACGAGTCGCGCCCGACCATAGCGGTGCGCAAGCCGGGAACGAACTCGCCAGACGCCGCCATCGCGCTGACACCCGAGTGGGGCCTGCACCCGGCGCTGAAGGATTCGCTGTTGCCCCTGTGGCAGAAGAAGCAGCTCGCCTTCGTGCCTTTCGCCGGCACCGACGACCTCACCCGCAGCCATTTCGAGACCCAGGACACCATCGAGCTCGGCCAGCCCGTCCAGGGCAACCGCAACTACAATTCCGGCTTCATGGCGCGGCTTGCCTCGGTGCTCACCCGCAGCAAGCCGATCGCCTATACGGAGCAGCTGCCGCTCGTCTTCCGCGGCGGCCCCGCGATCCCCAACATCGGGATCGGCTCGGTCGCCAAGCCCGGCGTCGATGATCGCCAAGCAAAGCTCATCACCGGCATGTATGCCAAGGATTCGCTCGGCGGCACGGTGTCGGAAGGCTTCAAGGTACGTGACGACGTCTACAAGACCGTGGAGATGGCAGCGGCAGACCGCGGTGCCATCTCGGCCAAGGGCTTCGAGCTGTCGGCACGACGCATCGGGCGGCTGATGCGCGCCCAGTACAATCTCGGCTTTGTGGATGTCGGCGGCTGGGACACCCATGTGGGCCAGGGCGGCGCGCAGGGCTACCTCGCGGGCCGGATCAGCGAGCTCGGCCGCGCGCTCAGCGGCTTTGCCCAGGAGCTTGGCCCTGCGGCCTGGAACGACACCGTGGTGGTCGTGATCTCCGAGTTCGGCCGCACCTTTCGGGAGAATGGCAATCGTGGCACCGACCATGGCCACGGCAGCGTGTACTGGGTGCTCGGCGGCTCCGTCAAAGGCGGCCGCATGGCCGGGGAGCAGGTCAAGGTCGAGCACGCGACCCTGTTCCAGAACCGCGATTACCCGGTGTTGACCGACTACCGCGCCCTGTTCGCCGGCCTCTTTGCCCACGCCTATGGCCTCGACCAGAAGCTCATCGCGCAGGTATTCCCGGGCGTCACCGCCAAGGACCTCGCGCTGTTATGAGACGCTGACGGCGGCGGATCAGGAATTGGTCGAAGACTCGTCTGTTATTGGCTCGGAACGGCGGTCTCTTGGACCCAGCCTCATGTTGCTGCGGACCTACGGTGGTCCGAGCGAGTGAGTGCAATCGGCGCTAATGACCCCAAAGTCGACTTCACGGGAGTGCGCCGGCAAGGTGACCTCGCCGGCCGCCTGGACCTAAAATCCGGTTGGACCTACCGAGCCTATCCAGTGCTTGACCTTAGTCGGCGCCTTTTCGTCCATATAAAAGAAATGCGTCATTGTAGGTCTCACGGATTTGATGCTCGGATCATCGAATTTCATGCCAACCTTGCCATGAAAAACCTTGAGCAGGGGGCTGTCCCAAAACTCCACGACATCGTGATGCGCGGTAAAGCCCTTGTCTATAAACTGCCGGAGGTTTTCTCGGATCGCCTCGCGTCCATGCCAGTCGGCGACACCGAGATTGCATTTGGCATCCTCTGCGAAGCAATCGAAGCCTTTGCCAAACGTCTTGTCATCGATCTCTTTCCACATCGCCAGCAGCCATTCCGGCGGTGCGGTTTTCGTGAAGGTGATTGTGTCCATTTTATCCTCCTGGATTACGAAGTTGCCGCCGGATCATCGCGGCGGGTGCCTCATTCTGCGGCCCGCGTGTCAGCGCGCCGGACCTGGCGCCCTTTACGGTCACGCGGCCGGCCGTAGCGTTGTCGTTGGCGACGCAGATGATTTCTTGGCCCACTTATTGCGAAACTGTACCGACGCGTCGCGAGCGATAGGCTTACCGTGACCGAACCCGACAGCATCGAATGAAAGACCGGCGAGTTTGCGTTGGCTCGCGCGACCTTCATCCAAATTCTCGAAGCCGACGGGATCGGCGAGGCTCATCAGGTTCATGCACACATCGCCCGCGAACAGCATGCGTCCCGGACGCCACAGCAGCGCGACCTGTCCGTCACAATGCCCAGGAACATGGATGACTTCGATGCCGCCGGCGATGGATAATATCTCCCCAGAGCTCAAAGGCTGGTCGATCGCAACCGGCTCAACTCGCTCGTCGGGATGAAAGAACAGCCTGCACATAATTTGCCGCAACAGACCAGGTGCCGGCGTCATGGGCCGAAAAGGACCTCCACTCTCAGCCATAGGGATATCGAGCGGGTGCATGTAGGTCCTTGCACCGGTTTCCCGCACGATGGCAGCCGCACTGCCGATATGATCAGGATGGCCATGAGTGAAAATCAGGTGCTTGAGCTGCTCTGGCGAACGGCCAAGCCCGCGAACTGCCTCAAATACTGCTACCTCTTTTTTCGGGAAACCGGCGTCAATCAGCGTCAATCCGTCGTCGTCCTCGATCAGGTAGGCGTTTGCCATCCCCATCGGGACGATATGCACGCCATCGATTACACGCTCCACACCCATGGTCGGAACTCCCGCAACAAAAGCCTCCCCACCACACAAGCTTGGCTTGCGTGCGTGGTTCCGGCGGTTCCATTTAAGTCGCGCAAAGTTGATGCCGCCTATGGCGGCCGAGGCGGTCAAGGTCTAATTTCTGGATATTGATTGGTCGGGTTATTTCAAACTCTGAAGATACGATCATTACAGAGGTACATGCAGCAAGGATTTGTCCACGGCAGCCCGCGGCTGTTACCGCGGATAGAAGGGCTGGCCTGCGCAGCACTGGCGCTCATCGGCTATGCGGACAGCGGCTATTCGTGGCGGCTATTTGCGGCGCTGATCCTCCTGCCCGACGTGACCATGTTGGGTTACCTGATCAACCCCAGCATTGGTGCGGCGATCTATAACCTTGTGCACACGCTCACCCTACCGATTCTCCTTCTTTTCGGGGCAATATGCTCCTCCTTGCGCTCGGCACGATCCGGGTCGTTCATATTGCGGCTAATCGCGCACTCGGCTACGGGCTCAAATACGCAACAGGCTTCGGCGATACGCATCTCGGTCATTCTGGCCGAAGCCAGCCGTAAGCCGAACGTCCGACCGTGAGCTGGCGGAATGAGCGGATCAGCCGGAACAGATTCAGCTTAAGAGCGTTTCAGCTGCTGAACCTGCGTAATGTTCCGTGGGGCTTAGAAAATTCTGCAACCAACTTTAGTACTCGCGGCGACGGCTGCCCGGCCATTTCTAGACTGTCGCTTTGCAATGAACATTAGCGGAGCTCCACCATGAAACGCTTGATTCTGGCTCTCCTCACGGGCGCCGCTCTTGCGGCGTCATCCCCTGCGCACGCGGCCGTCAAGACTATCGTTCTGGTTCACGGCGCCTTTGCCGATGGTTCCGGATGGAAGCCGGTGGCGGACATTCTCCAGAGCCACGGTTACTCGGTGCTGGTTGTCCAGGAGCCTGAGACGAGTTTTGCGGCAGACGTGGCAGCGACGCGCCGCGTTCTCGATAAGGCAGGTCCTTGTGTACTGGTCGGCCACAGTTATGGCGGGATGATCATCACTGAGACGGGGATGCACCCCGACGTCAAAGCTCTCGTTTATGTGGCGGCCGTCCAACCAGACGTCGGCGAGAGTTTGTCTGATCTGGCAGACAAAATGCCACCGGCTGCCAAGAGCATCGGACCAGTCGGCGACGGCTTTCTGGCAGTCAACCCAGATGCGTTTCCGAATGATTTCGCTGCAGACGCTCCCAGGGAGGTTGCACGTTTTATGGCGATATCCCAAGTGCCGGTTTCAGGTGATGCATTGAAGGCGAAGGTCACAGTTGCGGCTTGGAAACAAAAGCCGAGCTATGCAGTAATTCCCATGCAGGATCGAATGATCAATCCGGACCTCGAGCGATTCATGACGAAGCGGGCGCAATCGCAAGTCATTGAACTTCCGGGCAGCCACGCGATCTTTCTTTCGCACGCACCCGAGGTGGCAGCATTGATCGAAAAAGCGGCTACGGCAGCGAAGTAGGCAATCGCTTCCCAATGTCCCCTGGCACCCTTGTGCATCAACTTATTCAGCCTTGATGTTCTTCTCGCGGATGATGCGGCCCCAGCGGGTGTATTCGTCGTGCAGATATCGGTCAAATTCATCCGCGGGTCCGGACGCGGGCGTTGTGCCGGTTTCCCTGAGCTTCGCGCGCACGTCGGCATCGTTCAGCGCCGCTGCAATGGCGGCGTTGAGCCTGCCGATTATCTCGGGCGGCGTGCGCGCCGGTGCGAGCACACCGGCCCATTGATCGGCGACCGTGTCGGCAAAGCCCTGCTCGACGAAGGTCGGCACATCCGGGAAAATGTCCGAGCGCTGCTTCGATGTGGCGGCGAGTGCCCTGATGCTTCCGGCGCGCACCTGCGCAATCACGGTGGGACCATCGCCGAACAGCCCGTTGAGCGTGCCGCCCAGGAGGTCGGTCATTGCCGGTGCCGCGCCGCGGTAGGGCACCTGCGCAAACTGCACGCCCGCCGCCGCCTGGAAGAGCGCCAGGCCCAGATGCGACACCGAGCCGAGCGCGGTTATGGCAAGGGTGATCCTGCCGGGATTGGCGCGCGCCACGGCCGCGAGCTCGACTGCGGACTTGACCGGCATGGCGGCGTTCACCACCAGCATGGTCGAGTTGAACGCGACCAGGCTCACCGGCGCGAAATCACGCAGCGTGTCGTATGGCGCGGGGCGCAGATGCGGATAGATGACCGCTACGCCGGCGGTGGTGAAGTACAGCGTGTAGCCGTCGGGTTCCGACCTTGCCACATATTCGGCGGCGATCGCGCCGTTGGCGCCGGTCTTGTTCTCCACAATCACGATCTGCCCAAGCGGGCCGCGCATCCGATCGGCAAGAAGCCGCGCCATGAAGTCGGTGGTGCCGCCGGCGGAGAACCCGACCACCAGCCGCAGGGGCCGGTTCGGATAGTCC
>Ga0306920_100011376_pt1 | contig 12014 bp, 12 predicted proteins | sample flu12Cox44000170_FD_204666 | JGI IMG/M metagenome (GOLD analysis project Ga0306920, IMG submission 204666) | Lab enrichment of tropical soil microbial communities from Luquillo Experimental Forest, Puerto Rico - flux4day.12C.oxic.44.000.170 (v2)... | ecosystem: Environmental > Terrestrial >...
CTGGGAACGCGAATAGAACTGCCAGAATGCTGATAACTATTTGTTTTGGTTTCATGATGTTTATTGCTCCTTAGTTGAGTTTCCCTTCCTAAAACGCCGATGCGGAAAAGGCACAATGCCCAGTTGACGAATCTCGATGTGTCCAGTTTGCGTGTTATCTGGGTTCACTATCAACGGCAGCATCTCATCTTGAGAAAGCATTCTCGGGATGCGAAAGTCGCGTCGTGAAAATGAATGGCGCGATCCATGGATGCACAGGCTCATCGGTTCCAAAGCAGCGCCGGCGTCGTCTAGTCATTTCGTTCGAAATGGTGCGGTTGGATCGCACGTCGTCCGAGCCACTTCATCAACAGTTGTATCGTCAAATACGAGAAGAACTTGAAAGCGGCAGTTTTGATTCAAGCGCTTCTCGTGTGCCTTCCTCAAGAGTTCTTGCTGCAACTCTGGGGATTTCGAGACCGACTGTAAACCAGGCGTTCTCAAAACTTCTTGCCGAAGGCTATCTTCAAACCCGGAAACGGTCTGGTATTTTTGTTGCCGATCATCTACCGGCAACTTTTTTGAAGGCTGCCACGTCGGCGACGACCGCGCGCACCGAACATCCTCCGCGTGTCGCCCGCCGAGTGAACAGAATGACCGATCTTCGCAGTGGCCGACAACTCGATGTCGGCATTGGCGGGCCACCGAGCGTTACGTTCGTCGCGGGGTTGCCGGCCGTGGATGAATTCCCAACTGCTGTTTGGGAACGCTTGCGCGCGCACGTTTTGGCAAAAAAGGGAGCGCACCTATTGCGTTACGCTTCGAGCCGTGGCGAAATCGAACTGCGGAAGGCGATCGCTGCTTACTTGTGCGACTTCCGCGGCGCGAATTGTCATCCCGACCAAATCGTCATCGTGGGTGGCATGCAGCAGGCGATGCTGGCGTGCGCGCTCGCCTTAATCAATGAGCGTGAAGTAGCCTGGATCGAAGATCCCGGCTTCCCTCAGGCACGTAATGTCCTTGCGTTTGTCGGGGCCAAACTGATCCCGCGCCCGATCGATCGTGAGGGACTTGTAATCGGAAAGTGCTCACGGCAACATTCTCCCAGACTCATTGTGGTCACACCATCGCACCAGTTTCCTTTCGGTGTGACAATGAGCCTGAAGCGGCGGAAGGCTTTGATCGATTTCGCAGAGTCGCGCGACGGTTACATCCTTGAAGATGATTATAATTCCGAGTTTCGTTTCGATGGGCCTCCGCTGCCATGTCTTCAGGGTTTGGACCATGCCGGCCGGGTGATTTATGCCGGCACCATGAGCAAGATCCTTTATCCATCACTGCGCCTCGGTTTTCTGGTCGCGCCGCCAAAACTGGTCGACACACTCGTCAAGGTGCGCGCAGTCATGGACCAGCATTCCCCGGCCATTGATCAAGCTACCCTGGCGCGTTTCATCACTGAAGGATTTTTCCTCAGCCATGTGAAACGCATGCGCGAGCTCTATGCCCAGCGACGCCTGTTCTTTATCGGACAATTCCAAAAATGGCTGGGCGACTATTTCCATCTGGAAATAACACCTGCCGGTTTGCACTTCGTCGCGTGGCTCCGGCGCAGGGAAGATTTCCCGTTACTCATGCGTGCTCGTGAGCAAACCGGCGCCTGGCCTCGGCCTCTCTCTTTCTTTTGCGTTAAGGCTCAGTTAGATCCGGCATTTGTCTTTGGATTTGCGGCCTGGTCGCAAGCGCAAATTGAACAAGGTTTAGCAAAACTAGCAGGGGCAGTTAAACAATTGAAGCAGCGTGGCGCGGGAAACGGTTCATCGTTTCAAATCAACAGTGTGTCACCTGCTACGAGTCCATATTGGCCGCCGAAACTGTCCGATCGAATCAGCTAATTAACGAAAATCAGAATGAGCAAACAGCCGGGCCCTTTCGAGCCCCGCGCCCGATCAGAAAGACTTGCGGACGCAGCCAATCGCTTGTGGCTCATTTGCAAAGCGCGCCGTCGTCCACTTGATGAGCAGATCCTCGAGCGGCGTGCCGGACTGGATGATCGTCAGGTGGTCGCGCCCGGCGAATGTCCAATACTCGAGTCGTTGACCAGCAGCGCAGCGCTCTTCGACATACGCGTCGGTGGCAGGCGGTGGTACGACAATATCCGAGAGACCCTGCGCAATTGCGACGGAAGCCTGTATCGGACCGTCAGGCGTGTTCTGCTCAATCCGGGCTTGAAGCGCTTTGTTGGAACACGTCGCCAACGCTGGACCATCGAACGTCGCTGCCAGTGCCGCAATACGTTCCTGGTCCTCGGGCGGCACAAAGTCGCATAAGTTTACGATCTCACGCGCAGCATTGAGTGCCTCTGGCCGAACCGCCTGGTCGAATTTGATGTCAGGGTAGAACCTGCTGTACGACAAGGCTAGATACGGACCAAACCGCTTATCCGCTTCGACGTTCATCGTGAGAATGCTCTTAATGTTTACGGCCGGTGCGATTGCCGCGACGCCAAGGATTTCGAGATCCGGCGCGTAGCGTGGCCCGATAATGCCGGTCCAAAGCGCTGCGTGTCCTCCTTGCGAGTAACCCCACGTCACCATGCGTTTGTCGAGTGTAAGCTCGGGCATCTGTCGCGCGGCGCGAACCGAATCGAGCACCGCACGCGCTTCGCCTTCGCCGATCAGGTAGGGATGCGGGCCACCTTTTTCTGCGAAAGAGTAATCTGTTGCGACCACGACCCAGCCAGACATCACGATCCGGCTGCGCCACAGGATGCCCTTGGTGGACGCCGACAAAAGTGAGGGCATGCACTTCTGCAGCAGGCCAGTCGTGGCGTGCTCCCATGCAATGACAGGACGTGGACCTGCGGGAGGATCGGTTGGTGCGAACACTGTCGCGACCGCGGTCGCTGGCGTGTTATCGTTCACAGTGGTCGCATAAAGAATGCGCCAGCCGCGCACATCTGCTGGCAGTATGACGTCCTTGAGCGGCTCGCTCCGCAGTAATGCGCCAGGCTGACGCGACACATCCGTCGGCGGATCGTAGAATGCATCTGGCGCGTGCGCAGTGATGCTCGCGCGAATTCCCTGAGGTGTCGGCGCAGCACTCGACTCTGAGGACGCTAGTTTGGTCCGGTTACAGCCAGCTCCGGCGAGCAGAATAAGCAGCAGGGCGAAGCCAATCGGACGAAACCTAGCAAAATTCATAAGTCCCTTCTCCCAGCAACCTGTGATCCGCTGTCGACCGGCGGGGATACGATCTAACGAGACGCGCAGATATGCTACGGGAAAATATCGCGGTTACTGAAGCTTTTCATTGCCAGCGTAGCTTCTGCAAGGCTTCTTCATCGCAGGCGATTGCCCTGCGGAGATAGAAATAGAACCAAACAATTAGCAGGCTCAGAGCAATTGCGAGCACGCCGACAATGTGTACCCCATGGCGTCAGACGGCATTGGATGACTATTCGCCGTATATCTCCACCTCGTACCCGCACGACTCTAAAAACTGCTTAGCCCTCAGGAATGCAAGCTCGTACCGTGTTTTTCGAGGCCAACCCTCAGGATGATGCCGCAAACAAATCGACCGGTCGCCTTTCGAGCCTGCATCCAAGGTGAATTCAATTCTGCCTGTTGCATCGTCATACTCAAGGATTCCAGCAACATCAGCGCTGAATCGCAGTTTGAAGTCAACGGGCGTTCGAGATTCCATAACTCCACCTAACGAGGGTTAGACTGCAACGTTTCGACGCTCACAGTCGCAGCTAAGTCAGCTATTGAATTATAGGACATCCTGTGAGACGCCGGGCATGACAATCTGCTGTAGCCACTGGCCTATCACCGGGCATCTGAATCGACTCTCGCTGAAGCAGACGGCCCATAGGGCCATGGCTACACCTCCTTCACGCTACATCCCTTCGACCAAAATCGTGTTTGTTCTGGCCATGACCTCCCGGCGATTGCGCCGGGAGGTTCATAAGACGGTTAACTGATCACCCTCAGCGCGCGGGCATTGCATCTCCCCACGCCGCTGGTGACGGGTTGAGTGGAGCGCGCAGCGATCGGGAATCGTTCGCCTTCATTTCCGACCCCACCGGAGTTGTCGGCGGTGTGCCTCTGACGCGAGCTATGAATCCATGGGCAATGCCGGAAGCATCGACGAAACGACCAGTGATATTCCCCTGCGAACTGATTCCGTTAAGCGATGTAAAGGCTGACCCCGGATAATCGAAAGTAAAGAAGCTGTCTGGCGGTACAAAGAAGAGTCCATGAGTTACACCTGCGCTGTCCCCATATCTGCCCACCACGAAGTTCCTATTGTTAAGTCCAAACAGGACTGTCCCAACGGAGCCCGGAGGATCGATCGGGAAATGCAGCGCCCCATTGGCATCCCGGTACTGGCCGTGAAGGACTCCTGCGGCGTCTACAAAGTATCCCACCGTCAGTTTTTTTGAATTATTGATCTCGTACGCAAGGGTCAAGAGGGCACCCGGGACGCTATACGACGTTATGGTTCCGCCATGGTCGATGAACGCCTGGAAGATCCCGTTGCCGGGATCAAACGTGCCGGTAAGGTCTCCGGGCTCGTTTATCCCAAGCAGGTTGGTCTGGAGCGCGCCGGGAAGATCGTATTCTGTGAAGGTACCACCGGACAGTAGAAACGAGTGAACGGTACCATCGCTGATAACGTAGTCGCCAGCTACTGTGCGTGGGTTATTGATCCCGCGCCCTTCGGTAAAACCGACGGTATCGTTAGGGTCAACGATCGGCGCGCTAAAGCTACCGTCACTGAACCGGACAAAACCGCGCACCACTCCGCTCGAATCGATGAACTCGCCAACGATGTCGCCTCTTTCGTTAATCTTTTGCGGCAGGGTGTTATTTCCGGCCCCGGGATAATCAAAAGTCGTGATCACTTCGATAGAACCCGAGGGCGCTGCCTGCTGTGCGAATGTTCCCATCACTGGGAACGCGAATAGAACTGCCAGAATGCTGATAACTATTTGTTTTGGTTTCATGATGTTTATTGCTCCTTAGTTGAGTTTCCCTTCCTAAAACGCCGATGCGGAAAAGGCACAATGCCCAGTTGGCGAATCTCGATGTGTCCAGTTAGTGCGCTTGCCTTAGCACTGGGCAGCGCCTTTCATTTGCTCGGAATCGTGGTGTATGTCCGTGCTTCTACTTAGCCCGTAGCTCAGATGGAAAGAGCAACGGATTTCTCAATGGACGAAGCAATTGTTGCGCACGTTTCCACCAGGTTGCATACGGTCGCTAAGCCACGTATTTCGAACGACTGGTTAGACCTCTTCATCGCTCAGAACCACGAGCGAATAAACCAGACAATAAACTCTCTCATAGTCTGCCTGCATTCCGGCACCGAAATATTGCTGGTTGAGCTAGGGGAAATTTTGGATGCCGCCGTAGAGGGGATAGGCGGACCGAACCTGCTTCGAATTCGGGGAGACCCCCAGCGTGTCTCCCTGCGAGGCCTTGAAGTCCACGGTGCCGGCCAAGGTGTAGCTGTCGATGACGAAAGGCAGGCTACGTCCGGTGAAGACGTCTGGACGGTTCAAGAGACCGAAGTGCAGGTGGGGACCGAGAGACGGGCCGGTGTTCCCGATTTTGGCCAGGGCCGCGCCGACCTTCACGGTATCGCCGGCCTTCACGCGCAGACTTCCCGGCTGCAGGTGTGCGTAGACGGCGAAGACGTTCGGAGCGATCTCCAGCATGACCTGGTTACCGCCGAAGTCCGACAACGTTTTCGGAGTCATCGGCTTGTTCGGAGTCGTGTCCGGCTTGCCGTCCTGGACCGAGACGACGGTCCCATCGGCGACCGCGAAGACATCCGCTCCGTAGGCGTAGAACTGCTTGTTCGTGACGCCCTCTCCCTCAAAGACCCTGTCGCCCTTGAGGAGCGCCCAGTCGACAGCGAACGTCTCGGCAGTCTCGATGCGGCGACCGTCGACGACGATTCGAAGATCCCGATGGACGTTGGGCGTGCAACATGCGGTGGTGGCGAGCCAACCATCCCCCTTGAGGGGAGGCTTGATCACGGTCGCGGGTCGGCGGTTAATCGCGACCTCGGGGCCGTCGATGACGGGGGGATCGACAAAGACCGCAGTGGACGTGCCCGGTGGCACGCGATACTCGAGCCGGTGCCTCACCCGTTCCGGCGCAGTGCCGGGCGACACAATCAGGTCGACGTCGAGGGAGACCGCCGCCGACGCGGGGATCTCCGTCACCGGCTTTTTGTCCAGAAGGGTCTGGGTCGCGGTGACGAGCACCGGCCCGTCGATCCGTGTGAGCTCCTTCGCAGCGGGATCGAGGACCGTCAGGCTCTTCAGCGTGACCGGTTGCTCAACCGCGTTGACGACGAGAAGTTCGTATTCGACATGGTCCTTACCGTCGTCGCCGCGAACAACCTGGGCTTCGTGAATCGGACTGACCAAGATCGCAGTCGGCCGGCCACTCTCCTGCTCGGCTGGCCGTCCGTACGCAACAAGCGCGAGTGCCATAACCGTGGCCATAAGGATAAAGATGCGCATCTGGCAAACTTCTCTGGTCATCGGTCTAATCTCGGAGATAGCCTCCGTCCCGTGGTGGATTGACGGCCTGCCTGTTTGGCAAAAGCGCAAGGCCAGGGACAACAAAAGCAATAAGAAGCGATACAACTATAGTGTTATCCTGAATGAATGGATTCATGTTTCTTCCTTTCTGTGGCCCGAGTTTGTTCTTTCTCGTTGCGGGTCTGGATGAGCCGAAGAACGCAGCGGGGTAACACGTCTCCGCCCGATTCAGGATCCCGTATAACCTGTGTACGGATTACGCGTTGTTCGCCTATTAGACCTTGGTCGTACGTTTCTGTGCTTGAGCCGTATTTATTGACAATGCACAAGCGCGTGAACTTGGGAGAACCGTCGCATTGCAGATTCAAGTCCACAAACGCCGTCAGCCTTTCATCGGCATTCACAATAAGTCGTGTGACTCGACGAAAGCGTTGGGCTTCGCCACTGGCGAAAATCCGTCGGATTAGTGCTTCTGGATTACAGTGCCGCAGTCGTCCAACACGCGAATGTCTGCCCAGTGCGAGCGCGAGAGAGAGCGGTACTTCGCGTACGCTACCGCCTTACGGACCGCGTCTGGCCCTGCATACCAGATCGGGCCATATCGAAACCGATCGCTGATTAGATCAACGCCATCCCGGTTCTTTCGCGGCCGAACCTCATAAACGTCGCAGCCGGTGGTCCCCCCAAGGCTGTTCTGCCCATTTCGCTTGGCTATCATATCGCTTCCAACACGCTGCAAAACTCGTACCAAGGCTGCTTCTAAACTCATAACTCCTTTGACTTGATCTGATTGAGTGAAATTCGGTGAAGCAGATGACGATGGAGTTTTGTCGCTTCCGGGATTTTGCCGTCCCGCTTCTGGGATTGTCGACACGTCACCCATCTATTCATGAGATGCGCGCGACCCAGCTTGTGGATTCAAGTTCTCGCGCTCCACACTTTCCGGACGCCGCCGGAAGGCCTCTCGCTTAGGACGGATGATTTTGAAGTTTGGAAATCAGCCGGGGCCCTCACCTTTTCCAACCCTCGTCCCTCGGTTCCGACGCGGCGGCGCTCGTTATGTAATTAAACCGTTTCAGCTTGTTTGAGGATGACGAAAACCAATCCGGCAGGGATGTTCAATTTTGCTGCGATCTCGGAGCCAGACATGCACTTCGACTTGAAAGTTCTATGACATTTGCCGTGTCAGTCATTAGCCTCGATAATCCAAACTCGAGGTCGTTGAACCGCAGATTAATTTGCGCCCGTAGCTCAGCCGGATAGAGCAACGGATTTCTAATTCAAAGCTAATGAATTGCGCAGATTTTCGCAGCGTTGCAAAGCGTTGCGGCCACTAGGTAATCGTGAGCAATGCCATTCGCAGCGCGTAGCGCAGAGTTGCAGCGTTTTGCAGTCAAAAATTCGTAGACCGTAGAAACCGACCGTCAAACGATCAGTCATTCCGAGCATTGGCGGCAAATAAAACCCCAGCCTGATTGCATCCGGTGATTGCAACTGATTGCAACCGGAGTGCTTCTAAGAACTCTAAGAGATTCTAAGACCTTTGCCTTGCTTTCACGGCTGCTTTTCCTCGCAGAGTTTTTGGAAACGCGGATCGGAGCGCAGCGGATCGAACATTGGATCCAGTCGCAGCAGCGCAGGAGTAAGCGGCACGTTGTTAGCGAATGGACCATTGTACGGGATCGAGAGCAATTTCTGTAAAGCGGCGATAGCGCGATCAGGTTCTCCCACGTGCGCTGCCACCCGTGCAAGTACCTCGATTGGGACCGGACCTCGTATCGCATCCTTCTTAATTGGATTCGCCGCCATGGCGCGCTCCGACAACGCCAACGCACTGGCCTTGTCACGGAGAGCCATCATGGTCAGCGCGAGATCTCCAATGAGCAGATAGTTTTCCGGCTGTTCCTTGAGGAAAGATTCCAGTTCGCTGCGTGCCTGTTGCCAGCTTTCTCGCGCGCCGACATCGTCGCCAGTCACTTTCTGCGCCCAACCTAAGAAAAACCGCATTTCGCCATTGAAAAAGCCCAACGTTGGATCTGGCTTGGCAAGTAGTTCCTTTAGCCGAGGGATGATTTGTGCAGGACGGCGCTCCAAGATCGCTTGATAAACTTGTGCTTCCACAGCCCCGCTATTGTTGGCGCTTGGATGAAGTGGCGCGAGGAGTGCAGCGGCACGTGGAAGCTCGCCTTTGGCTTGCGCGATAGCCGCCTTTAGCGCGATGGTATCTACGTGATTTGGCGTGATAGCGAGAACCTGATCAACCTTTTGTAACGCTTCCGGGAAACGCCGAAGGGCAATATAGGAATATGCCTGCTCAGTGAGCAGGTAGACGTTGCTCGGATCGAGCCGCTCGGCTTCTTTGAAGTATGCCTCACTCCGGTCCCACTGCCCTTGCCTCCGCGTGACATAGGCCAGCCATTCAGGAATTCGGCTGCTATTGGGTAGGTGCTGGCGTGCTTGTTCAAAGTAACGGACTGCAGTGTCGTAATCCTTCAGGCAGGCATAGTAGTAACATCCCTTGGCCAATATGGCCTCCCCGAGATCGGGCTCAAGAGTGAGCGCCGTTTCGGCCGCCTGCCGAACTTCTTCACGCAAGGCGAGCGTTGGTTGAAGATTCTGTGTGATGTAGCCGCCCGCCTCTACGATTGACATTAGTGCCCATGCAAGCGCAAACTTCGGGTCTAACGTCACGGCCTCTCTGAGGTATTTCAGCGCTTCAAGAGAGTTCGTCGGGTTGGTTTGCGTTTTCAGATTATAAGCCAGACCGCGCAGATAAGCATCATAAGCTTCCGGGTTATCTGTTGGTTTAGCAGCGATAACCTGCTCTTCCTGCCCGGTGAGTTTCGCTCGTAATTGGTCGGCGACAGCTTTGGCAATGTCACTTTCAACTGAAAAAATATCAGTGAGTTTGCGATCAAACGTATCAGCCCAAAGATGGGAATCGGTGGCTGCATTGATCAACTGCACGTTGACTCGCACAGCGTCGCCGCTCTTCTGAACACTGCCTTCCAAAATATGCGCAACGCCAAGTTGCCTCGCAATCTCGGGCAGATTTTCGGGGGCACTTTTGTATTGCCGGGTGGATGTCCGCGAAATCACTTTCAGGTCAGCGATCTTGGACAAACGAGTCAGAATCTCGTCCTGGACGCCTTCGGCAAAGTAAGCGTTGGCTTTATCTTCGCTGCGGTTTTCAAACGGAAGCACTGCAATGCTTTTCTCAGGAACCGGGGGATTTAAACCTAAATCTTGAGTGTGCAGTAAGCGAAAAGCGAAAAATGCGGTCGCGCCAAGAATCAGGATAATCGCCGATGCAAGAGCAACGCGCGTGCGTCGCACGCTGCGTGTTTCTGGGGAACAACGTTGCAGGCGCGCTGCTAACTCGTGCGTGCCGGGCCGTGATGCCGGTTCGAACGCGAGCATCGATTCGAGCAGCGATTTCAGGCGACGCGGGACATGCGCTGTTTTGAGTTGTTCGACCGCAAGCGCATTTGACTGTTGAGCGCGGTGGATCTCGGAGAGGGCACGACCGTCAAATGGCGTTTTTCCGGTAAGCGCGAACCAGAGCGTTTCGCCGAGAGAGTAGATGTCGGAGCGCACGTCCAGCGCTGAATGTTCAAATTGTTCCGGACTGGCGAATGCTGGTGTACCGACGAATCTGTCATGGGTCAGCGACTTCGGATCGGTCGCGGTGTGAAAAGCTTTGGCCAAACCGAAATCAATTATTTTGACTACGGGAATGCCGCTTTTACGGAACGCGCGTATTCTCTTTAGCTTAGACCGAGTTTGATCGCTCGCCGCCACTTCGACGTCATCCGCATTTACGAGCATCAAATTTGCTGGCTTTAAATCGCGGTGGACTAACCCCTGCGTTTCTGCAGCGGCCAGTGCCGAGGTGACTTGCTCTGCAATTCCGATTGTACTACGCGCATCGAGCGGACCTGCGCGGCGAACGCGTTCATCAAGGGTCTCGCCTTCGATCAGTTCCATCGCGTAAAAATATTGTCCTGTCTCAAGGCGCATTCCGAATTGGTAGACAGTGGCGATGTTCTTGTGCCGGAGCGCTGCTGCGGCGCGGGCTTCGCGCATAAAGCGTTCACGTGCGTCTGCGCTTCGCGCAGCGATGTCAGTTTTTATGATTTTTAAGGCGACTTTGCGCTCGAGCGACGTGTCGGTAGCGCGGTACGTGACTCCCATCGCTCCACGGCCAAGCTCGTACAGACTGCCATCCGCGTGACAATCGATTTCATAAACACCGAAGCGCACGCCGCCTTCGAGAGGGCCCGGCGTTGAATCTTTCGCCACTTGTTCTTCGCTGCCGAGTCCGGCGCGCAATATACAAGAAATGCAGCCGAGTCCGCCACCGGGTGTTTCCTCGAGCACACTGCCGCAGTTCGGACACGTCGAAACTTCTGGCGCAGCCGGTTGCATTTGCTGGGGCTAAGTTACAGCCACCGCGTGGCTGTTAAAACATTCGCCAATTTGACTCCAGCGCACACGGAGTTGTGACCCCCATTTTTTCAGAGCCGACTTTCAATGTCGAGCACGAATAGTCCGCTTAAGAGTGCGGTGGTTAGATCCGGCCCTGATGGTATCGCCGCATCCTGCACGCTTTAAGGCACACGGCGCTCTGTGATTGAATCGGCTTATGCGGAGAAGCAAAACTTTCAAAACCAATTACACCTTCATGCAGGGAGTGAATTACATTTTCCTGTCCCTTGATCGGGAATTATCCGGTGAAGAATGCGAAGAACTCGCCAAAAAATATTTTCAATCTCATCATCAGCCGCTCACTTTGCCCGAACAAACATTGCTCGTTGATTTGCGTCCTGCATTTCAAAAACCATTAGATGACGTGACGCCAGAGATTCGCCCGTTAGACTGATTGACTTTGAACAGCGATACCACTCATGCCATTTGATAAATTTGTAGACATCCCAACTATCACGGAAGCGCGACGAAAGGCGATCCAGGAGTGTTTGCGAAGCATCAGCGTTGACGAGCTAAACAAGATCGCTAAGGACCATCGGGAAGAGTTTCTAGATGACCCCTGGCGGGAAAAGTTTCTACGCCTGATCGCGGAGCATCCGGACGGGAGCTTTTACCAAGCAGTGCTGCCGGAAGGCTTCGTCATCGTTTACTGCCGTGATGAAGACTTAGGTCTCTGGATCCTGCCCGGCAGCGGGATGGGCCCACTGCCAGAGCACGCGAAACGCCATGTTAAAGAAGCCATCGCAATCTCGCACTGATACTGAACCAAAGTGATGCACGTTTACAAAGTCCGCCCGCGCAAAGATAAACGCGGCGTCGATCTAATTTCCGATGCGCTGCCGTTCGGTGTGGTAGCGCTTCACAGGATCCAGTTTTTGATTGTCGGCAGATGATTCGGACATGATGTCATAGACGATTCCCACACTCAGATGCAACGCAGCCGACTACGAAGAAATTAATCGCGGGAGAATGGCTCACATTCGTCATTTCG
>Ga0306920_100011377_pt1 | contig 12014 bp, 17 predicted proteins | sample flu12Cox44000170_FD_204666 | JGI IMG/M metagenome (GOLD analysis project Ga0306920, IMG submission 204666) | Lab enrichment of tropical soil microbial communities from Luquillo Experimental Forest, Puerto Rico - flux4day.12C.oxic.44.000.170 (v2)... | ecosystem: Environmental > Terrestrial >...
CTCGGATTTGATCTTCATCACGGCCGACGGCGCCTACCCCCTCTCGAAAGCGTTGCTGACCGACCGCGCCCAAGAAGCCGATGCCCTGACCGATAAAATCCAGAACCTGGTGAACGGGGACGTCCAGGCTTTCCAGGGCAATTTCGGCTGGCAAATCATTCTCTATCCCATAGGCAACAAGGTCATCTTGAATGTGCCAAACGGCTATGCCAATTACCAGTATGTGATGAATACCATCACGGGGGCATGGTGCAAGTTCACCGGCTGGAATGCGCAATGCTGGGAGCTGTATAACGACGGCCTGTATTTTGGTGGATCTGGAGCCGTGTATCAAGCCGACACCGGCTATTCCGATGCCGGCAATACCATCAATGCCGATGCCCAGCAAGCCTTTAACTATTTCGGAGTGGATGGGCTGAAATATTTCACCGGCATGCGGCCGGTATTTTATGGTTCATCCGGCATGAGTCCTTCCTGTGCGATCAATGTCGATTTCGATACCTCGATGGCGCCCAGTGTGACTACAGGGACTTATGGCGGATTTACGCCCTGGGGTTCCGCCTGGGGCAGTTCCTGGACGACACCCAACGGCACGGTGCGAGGCTGGCATGGCGCGGGCGGCTTCGGCTATACCGGGGCGCCGCATATCGCCATGAACGCGAAATTCGTTTCTTGCCAGTGGCAGAGTACCGACGTGATTTTCCAGGCGGCCGCGCCGGGGTATGCATTTTGAAGCAGATTTTTTATGGCGATTCGGACTTGGTCAAGCAATGGATGGCGCCACGCATCGGCAGTCCAGCGCCAGCCCATCACAATACGATTTGCCTGGTCGAAGGCGAAAAGATACTGGCGGGAGTATGGCTAGAGAATTACAATGGTGTCAGCGCCGTGCTCCATGTTGCGGGCGAAGGCAAACGCTGGCTGACGCGTGCTTTCGCTGAAGCGGTGTTTCATTATGCCTTCAACGTCTTGGGATGCAAGAAATTGATCGGTGTGGTGAGTAGTGCCAATACGCAAGCCCGTCGTTTCGACGAGCATTTGGGATTCAAGATAGAAACGGTAATCGAAGACGCCGACCCTACAGGTTCGCTCATCATTTACTCGCTGAAACGTTCAGACTGTAAATTTTTGGGAGAAACGCATGGGGAAGCCCTCCGCGCCTGATCCAGGGCAAACCGCCGCCGCCCAGGCTGGCGCCAATAAGGAAACCGCGATTGCTACCGGGGAAATAAACCGGGTCAATCAATACGGCCCTTTCGGTTCCTCCACCTATACCGTCACCGGATACAATCCCGACGGCACCCCTATCTATGCCCAGAATACCAATCTGTCGGCGCCCGTCCAAAATATCCTGAATACCCAATTACAGAATCAGCAAGCGGCCCAGGGCATTAGCGGCAATCTCTTGCAGTCGGCGGCCAATGAATATTCGCACCCCATCGATACTTCGAATGTCAATGCGTTAACAAATTCGGCGGGGCCGGCGTCTGCGTCGGGAATAGGCAATTACGCGACGACGGCCGGCAATGGGGGCGGCGACATCCAGCGCTCACTCGGCGATTGGAGCAATGTGCCAGGGGTGATCCAAGGCGCCCAAGATGCCGCCTACCAAAACCAGATGGCCTATCTGAATCCGCAGTTTGCCAACCAACAGAGTGATTTGAATGCCCAATTAGCAGCCCAGGGCATTACTCAGGGCTCGGATGCCTGGAATCGTGCGCAAGGTGAGTTGAGCCGCAACCAAACTTTCGGCCAGCAACAAGCGCAGAATGCCGCTTTCAATCAAGGCATCAATGCCGGCAATACCGCTTTCGGCATGAACCTTCAAGCCGGCAACTTCGCCAATCAAGCCCAACAGCAAGGCTATAGCGAAGCGGCCAATAATGCCGCGCTGCAAAATCAGCAAGCCGATGCGCAAACGCGCGTGAATATGAATAATGCCCAGATGGCGAACCAGATGGCTATGTTCAACGCCAATTTGAACAATCAAGCCCATGCCCAAGGCATGCAAGACGCGTTCGCCAAATATAACCAACCGCTGCAAACCTATAACGCCCTGCAATCGGGGGCGCAACCAACGATGCCTAGCTTTGGCAATGTGCCCGGCGTGAATGTAGCGCCGACCGATGTGGCGGGAATTGTCAATCAAGGCTATGGCAACCAGGTGGGGGCCTATAACGGCACCATGCAGGGCATCGGTACTTTGGGAGCGGCGGCTTTGATGATGATGTCAGATGAGCGCCTCAAGGAAAACATCGAGCGCGAAGGCACCACGCCAGGCGGCAATAAGATCTATTCCTACAATTTCAAGGGCGATAGCCCCAAGAATCGCCAAGTGGGGGTATTAGCCCAGCAGTTGATGAAGAAACAGCCCGAGGCGGTGCATGAAATGCCATCGGGCTTCCTCGCCGTTGACTATGCCAAGGTGAAATAATGGCCGATACCCAATTTGTAGGGCAACTCGATCCCGACCTGAATACCCAGCTATTGAACGCACAGCAACAGGCGCAGCGCGCCCAGGCGATGTATGGCATGGGGATGGCACCGATAGAGCCGGTCGGGCCGCGCTCGCCAATATCGCCGCTGGCGGTGATCGGTAAATTGCTGATGGCCTACAAAGGCCCGCAAGCGATGCAAGAGGCCAATGCCAATCTAGGGCAAGTCGAATCGAAGATTGCGCAAAACCGTCTCGGTTTGATGGCTTCCATCTTGCGCGGCCAAGACCCGAATGCCGCCAGTGGCAGTCCCACGCCGACCGGTTTGCCCGCGAATGCTGCGCCCCAAGGAAATGGCGCTTCTCCGGCATCTACCCCAGCCCCTAATGCGAATACGTCGAGTGGAGTGCCGGACGTGATGCAAGACCCGGTATGGCAAAAGACGGCTTTCGGCGAGCAATTGGGGATGCTACCTCAGGGAAGTGCCGACAATTACGCAAAGGCGCGCTATACCGCCTCTGCGCCGACCGACCTGCAAAAGCTGGTGAGCGCACGTCAATCTGCCCCTGAGGGATCGCCCTTGGCGCAAGCTCTGGATGATGCCATCGCCAAGCAAAACTATCTGGCGCCGGTGGAAGTCAAGCCCGGCAATGTGGCCTTGAATCCGCGCACCAATCAGCCCATGCTTTACAATCCCGCCATGGAAAAAGGCATGACACCGGATTTCAGCAATCCGCTTAATCCAAGTGCATCAGCAACGCCTGGCTATCTGCCCGCAGCGCAAAATCTGGAGCGTATGAAAGCCGGCTCGGCGATACGCGATGTGATGGTCAACGGTGTGGCCCAGCCCATGTATGCCGGTGATGCCGTCGCTGGTGCAGGAGGCAATCAACCGGCATCGGCTATGCCGTCAACTTCGACTTGGAGCGCCGGCGTCCTGTCTCCGAACCAGCTCGGTATGTTGCAGCAGGGCGCGCAAGCCGGCAATCCGCAGGCGCGCGACATGCTGTCGTCTTACCAGCAATGGGCTTCGGGCCGTCCTCCCGGCGCCCAAGGCGTACAGGTGGGGCAGTCTCCCGCCGATCAACAGGCCGAAGTCCAAGCGGCCAAGGATAATCTCAGCCTAGGCTCCAGCGCGCCGCAATCTCGGCAAGCCATGACGGGCTTGGAGAATGCCTTGCAAGTGATGAAGTCTTTAAAAGCTACCGGCCCTGGAACGGCGCCGACCAATGAATTCATGGCGAAAATGGCCAATGTGGTGCCGGGTTTGAAGCCAGGCGATAACGCCAATAATTATCAGTTGGTCAGCAAATACCTCAATAATTCCCTGGCGGCCGCTTCCAGCGTGACCGGCGCCTCCGGTTCCGATGCGCGCTTCGAGCAATTCAGCCATGGGCAGCCGAATGCCGATACTCTGAATATTTCGCCGCTGCAACAGGCTACCCGCTATACGCTTTCGCAATATGACGCGATCCCCGTCAAAAATGCCTTTATTGCGAATGCGGTGCAACAAGCGAAAGCCGCCGGTAATCCGCAACCGAACGTCTGGGCGCAGCAGGAATGGGCCAAGGTATATAACCCCCGGGTATTCGAGTTCAACCGTATGGAGCCGGCCGAGCGCGCGCAATTCAAAGCGAGCATGACGCCGCAGCAGCAACAGAACTTCAGGGCGCAGTATAACGCGGCCCATCAGCAGGGCTGGGTGCAATAATGTCGGCCTGGGACGATACCCCCGCCAGCCCGGCAGCAGCGCAAGCGCCCGTGTCCGCCTGGGACGCCACGCCCAGTTTGACACCGCAACAGGTGCGCGATGTGCAAGCCAAACAGGACGTCAATGCCAGCATAGGGCGACTCGGCGACCTTCTGTATGGCGGAGGCATGGGCGCGGCCGATCTGGTGCAGGGAGTGGGACAGAAGGTCTTACACGGTGCCCAATGGCTGTACGATCAACTGGGCAAGAATGGCCAGGGACAAAGCCTGGCGACGGGGCCAGCCGGCCAAGCGCTAAACAGCATTAGTCAAGGCTTGGATCAGGCTGTCGCCCGGCGCGAAGCGATCTATCAGGCCGATACGCCAGGATCGTTCGCCGCCGGTCTAGGACGCACGATCACTAATACCGCGCCTTTCCTAGCTGCTCCCGAGGGTGCAGTGGCAAGCGGACGTGGCCTCTTGTCGCGCTTATTGCAAAGCGGCACGCAGGGCGCAGGGCTGGGATTGACTCAGCCGGTTACCCAAGATACCGATAATTTCGGACTGCAAGCCGCCAAGCAAGGCTTGACTGGCGCGGTAGGCGGCACGGGCGGCACTGTTTTAGGCTCGGTCTTTGCTGGATCAGGGAGTGACCCCGACCGTCGGTCAGATCATGGGCGGCATCCCTGGCGCGCTGGAAAATAAGCTCACTAGTCTTCCCATCGTGGGCGACATGATCAAGAATGCGCAGCGACGTGGTGTCGAAGATTTCAATCTGGCCGGCTATGACCGCGCCTTGAATCCTATCGGCCTGAGCGCCGAACAACTCGGCTTGAATGCGGGGCGCGAAGGCGTGGGCGGCGTCAAGCAGGCTTTGTCCGATGCCTACAATAACGTTTTGCCGAATCTGACCTATGTGCATGACAAGCAGGCGATGGCCGATTTTGCGCAGCTGCATCAAATGGCGCAAAACCTGCCGCCACCGCAAGCCCAGCAATTCCAAAAAATCTTATACAACATCTTCGAGAGCAAACTAGGGCCGCAGGGAAGTATGGATGGCACGGCTTTGAAGGGAGCCTTGGAAGGACTTAGTGACAAGGCCAAGGGTTATGGATCCTCCGGTGACCCGGATCAGCGGGACTTGGGCAAAGCCTTTGGACAGGCGGTGGCGAATATCCGCAGCAGCTTGCAAAGAACCAATCCCATGTATGCCGAAGCGTTGAAAAATATCGACCAAGGCTATGCCAACTATGCCACCCTGCGCCGCGCTGCATCGAGTACTGCCGCGCCGAATGGGGTATTCACGCCGTCGCAATTACAGACCGCGATACGGGCCCAAGACCAATCGGCCGGCAAGGGCAATTTCGCTACCGGGAATGCCTTGATGCAGGATTTGGCCGATGCTGGCAAGAATGTGATGCCGACCTATCCCGATTCGGGCACGGTGGGGCGCGGCCTGGCGATTGCGTCGCCCATGGTGGCGACAGGGGCCATGACAAAGCCACTCGCTACCGCAGCGGGAGTGGGGGCCGGAGGGCTGGCCATGCTTCCCTATACGGGGGTAGGACAAAAAGTCTTAGCGGCAGCTTTAACAAAGCGCCCAGCCAATGCGCCAGCTTTAGCGCAAGCGGTGCGCGATGCTTCCCCTGCGGTAGGAGCGGCGCTGACGCCAGCCCTGTTGCAGGCGCTGAAAAATTACTCGAATTAGCGGCCACAAGCCAATAAGAAAGCCGCTCCCTAAGATGCGCCAGAATTGATGGTCGTCCATAGAACACCGTAAGTAAGTAGTAAGCACAGTATAGGAGAAAACCCCATGCCATGGAACGGAAGCGGGAATTTTACCCGCAAGCACAATTGGACGCAGGAGGCGGCCCAAAACCTGCCGATTTCGGCTACGTCGTTTGACGATGACACCAACGATATCACCACAGCGGGCTTGGGTAATTGCATCACGCGCGATGGTCAAGGAATAGCCGCGACGAATATTTCCTGGGGCGGTTATCGCATCACCAATCTCGGCAATGTGGTCACTGGCACCGATGCGACGAATGCCAATTATGTCAACACGGCCACGCAAAATCGCTCCATGGGTGGTTTTAATCTGACCAATCTCGCGAATCCGGTCAATCCTCAAGATGCCGCGACCATGAGCTGGGTGCAGGGAACGACGACGGCGCTGCCCTCCCAGGGCGGTAATGCTGGGCTATTCCTGACTACCAATGGAGCAGTCGCCTCTTGGGCATCGCAATACCCGGTGCAGACTGGCCACGCGGGGCAATTTCTGAGCACCAATGGCACCTCGGCAGCATGGTCTTATCCCTTCATCAATACTATCAATGCTTTGGCGACGGCGAATGTCACCTTGAACGGCAGCCTTCAATATCAGCCAATCGCCATGACGAGCCTGGGCCAAAGCATCACGCTGCCGGCGGCGAATGGGCTGGCGACCGGAGGCCCGCAATTCATCCTCGACAATACCAAGGGCACTTATAGCGTCGGCATCCGCGACAATACAGGTACCCTGATCATGGCGATTGCGCCCGGCGGCGAAGCCTTGGTCGCCCTGAAAGACAATAGCAGTGCAGCGGGCGTCTGGGCCGTCACCGGTTCACAGCTGGAGCCGGGTCTGATCACGGTCGATAACCTGTTTTCGGCCACCTATGCGGCGACTTATCTGGCACCGTATGCGGCGCTGGACAGCAATACCTCCATCCACTTCGTGGCCTTAGCCTCGAACGGCTTTGCAGCCGTCGTGGTCGATAATGCCGGCAAGGTTTTGACCACGCCGGTCACGGTTTCGACCACGGCAAATAGCGTTCCCGTCGCCGCGTTCCGTGTCGATGCAACCCACGCCCTGGTTTTCTTTGGCTCCTCGACCACCGACCATCAAGCCGTCGTCTTGTCGTTGTCGGGTTCTTCGCCGACCTTCAGTCTCGCCGTCGGCACGGCAGCCTCGCTGACGGGGACGTTTTCAGCGGCATGGGGCGGAGAAAATTCGGTCTCGCAACCGCGTATCGCCCAATTGGCAGGATCGCAATACTTGTTTGTCACCATCAGCGGCACCAATACGGCGGCGGTCTCGATTTCCGTCTCAGGTACAACCGTGTCGATCGGCGCACTGACCAATATCATCACCAGCAATTCGAATGCGAATACCCAGGCCGTCTATCCCTTGACCGCGACCACTGGCCTAGTTTTGTATGTGAGCGGCGCGGCTGCACCCTATACGGTGAATGCCGTGGTGGTCACGAGTTCTGGCACCACCTCCACTATCGGCACGCCAGCAGCCGGCGGAACGCTAGCTTCGGTCAGCGGCGCACCCATGTCTTGCCTCTTGAGCGCGACCAAGGCGATCTTTGCGAGTGACAATAATAGCGCGACCACCATGCAATGTCAGGCGGTCACGATTTCAGCAGGCACCTCCGTGGCAATTGGTGCCGCGCTCTCTGTCGAGACCGCCGGTGGCACTGTCGCCTCTCCCAATAATACCTATACCGCGTGGGGCAGTGGTAGCTGGACGGGAACCCGCACTAATCCGCACTTGTTTGGGACGGCTGCAAACTCCGCTATCTTCTCCTATGCCGATAGCACTGCTATATCACGTGTTTGTACCCTGTCAGAAAGCGGCGGTGTTCTCACCAAGGGCGCGACGGTCTATCAATCACTTATGCCCAATAGCAGCAATGGAGAAGGCCTTTTGTTGCCACCAGGATCAAGCACGGAATTCCTGGCCGCCCAAGTTCAGACGGACTCGACTACCACCCATGGGCGCCCTTTTGTCACGCCGCATTTGATCAACGGCACCGTAGTGACGACAGGCCACGAAGTAACGCTCGCGGATGCGGAAAACATCGTGAACAGTCTGTCGCAGACTGCGGCTACACGCTTGAGTCAGGGAGATTATCTGATCGGATTTTGCGGGCCGAACAGCAATAACCGTTTGCGCATTTTGAATGTCTTGCGCAGCAATGGGGTGCAGTTGAACAATCGCGGCTCGCTGAAGATGCCGAATTTCCAACCGCTCAGCATGCCACTGCAAGCGCCGGCCAGCAATCGCGCCGTCATCTTGGGGCGTACGGTGGCTTCGACAGCCGGTACGGCGACTTCACAATTACGCTTGCTCAACCTGGAGATAGCCGCATGACCCAGCTCCTCATTCTCGGCACGTCCATCCTGGCGCAAGCGCCCATCGTTGATAGCGGAGATACACTGCGCTCTGCCGATGCCATCTATCCTAAGAGCGTCATCGCCGGCTATCAATTGGTCGATGCGGCGCTTCCTCCAGGATTTAGTCCGGCTGCCTATAGCTGGAATGGGTCGGCCGTGGTAGCGAATCCACTACCGGCTGCCACCGTGCCGCAAACCGTCAGCCGCTTTCAGGGCTTGGCCGCGCTCTCGAATGCCGGCCTATTGACCCAGGCGCAAGCCGCCGTCAATGCGAGTGCGAATCCCTTGGTGGCGCTGGCCTGGAATAACTCGGCGACCTTTGATCGCCAAAGCCCGACAATGCTGGGGATAGCGGCCGCTTTAGGTCTGACGTCTTCACAGGTCGATGAATTATTTATCAGCGCGGCGCAGTTGAGGGCCTAATTGAAAATTTATCCATGGGCGTATATAGTGATTGCGGCAATGGTGCCAATTTACCACGGAGTCATTCATGAACGAATTGAATCAAACCGGAGACGGCGGCGGTACGCGTCCTCCTACGATACCGGCCAAGAAGCCGGGCCCTAAGCCTAAAAAGCGCTGATGTACCGAGAAAGCTGGAAAACCAGGCTGGCCGCCGCCGCGCTATTGTTGGCGGCGGACGGCCTTTATCATCTTTGCTTCACGCCGCCCAGCTTTCCCCTCTACTACTTCATTGTAGGCTTTTGGGACGGTGCCATGATAGGAGTTTTGCGCTGGATCCTAGGCTCCAATTCGCTGACGCACGATCTGCAACGCATCAAACTGGCCTGGGTCTTCCTCCATGCCTTCGGCTTTGTGCTCTACATGCTGTACCTGCCCCCCTTCGTGTATGACTTTTTCTTGAAAGCCTTGAAAGTGCTCGAATGGGCACGCCTCTTTATGGTGCGAAATGTGGACAAATCTCCTAAAAATAGCTGGCGGTTTGATCTGGTTCGCGGCCATCCTGATGGCGGCCAGAAACGCTTTGCTAGAACGGAAAATCTATGACCGACGACAACGGCTTGGCCGACCATCCGCTGATCGCCCTAGGAGTGCCGACGGCCACCGCCGCCGGCGGTCTAGCGACTATCTTGAATGAGATCAATAGCTTCATGACCACAGGCGCCCTGGTCGTGGGGTTTCTGGTCTCCTGTGCACTATTGCGCAATCATATTTTGAAAGGCCGCATCCTGGCACGGTTCGACCGCGAAGAAGCGGCCGAAGAAGCGCGCTTGAAAGCAGAACATGGACTTCAAAAAAATCCTTAAAGACAGCTTCACCGAACCGGACAACCAAACTTTTTGCCCGATCCGCCTGCTTGGCATCCTCGGCACGGCGCAGGGCTTGACCATGGCGGCCTATGATGTCTTTCTACAGCATGCACATTTTGACTTGCAGAATTATGGCCTTGGCCTGGGTGCAACTTTGGCAGCCCTGGGCGCTGCGCTCGGCTTCAAAAAGGACACTCCCAAATGAACATTTCCCAAGCCGGCGTTGACCTGATTAAATCCTACGAGGGCTGCCGCTTGTCGGCCTATCTGGACGCGGTGAGCATCCCGACCATTGGGTATGGGCATACCGGGCCAGAGGTCGAACTCGGACAAACCATCAGCCAGGATGAAGCCGATGTGCTGCTGCTGCAAGACCTTCAGCGCTTCTGTCAAGGCGTGGATAGGCTCGCTCCCGGCGCTACGCAAAACCAGTTCGATGCCCTGGTCAGCTTCGCCTATAACCTCGGTCTCGGATCGCTGCAAAGCTCAACGCTGCTGCGCAAATATCTGACCAATGACGTTGCGGGCGCGGCCGATGAATTCCTCAAGTGGGACAAGGCTGCTGGGAAGGTCTTGCTGGGCTTGGCGAAACGGCGCGCCGCAGAACGTGCGCTCTTCCTAGGACTAGATCATGTGGCTTAGCCTCTTGCTGCGTGCTGCTCCCTATCTGGCCGCTGTCGCCGCAGTGATCGGCCTTGGAACTTATGTCCATCACCATGGCGTCGAAAGTGGACGCGCTGAAGTGCAGGCGCGCTTTGATCTACACTTACGACAAGACGCCGAAGCGATCGCCGCAGAAAACGCCAAGGATCGCGCCAAGGAAGAAGCTACCCAGGCGGCCTTTGCGCGGGTTGACCAACAACATCAGGAGACGCTGAAAAATGCCCAAGCCGAATATGAAAAGATCATTGCTAGCCTTAAGTCTGGTGCTGTGCGCGTGCGCGACAACCGCGCCGCCGTCTGCCGTAGTGAAGCCAGCCCAACTCCCGCCAGTCCCGGCAGCGATCAGCCAGGCGCACGAAGCCAACTTTCTGAGCCGGATGCAGAGTTTTTGCTGTCTATCGGACGCGAAGCCGACCAAGTAGTCACCCAGCTACAAGCCTGCCAAGCACTCCTGAAGGCGGAACGCTCAGGACAAGAGATCGACGACCACGCTGATTAGCGCAAGAATGCCACCCATCGCCATGACAGCGCCCAAGATGCCTTTAGCAGCGCCGAGTTGATCGTTATTATCCATTTTGCAATCCTCTCATCGTAAAAAAGGCCAGGATATCCCGGCCTTTTTCTTGGGCGTAATCAGCGTTTATTTTGCCTGGGCGTAGACCGCGTTGAATAGCGCGCAGTTATCCGGCAAGAAGTCGCTGGCACCTAAGGCCCATCCCACAATAGTCTGCCCGTTAGAGCAAATGATCTGGGTCGCGCCGGAAGCGTTGAACCACTTATTGCCGCTGTAGTTGACCCAATTAGCCTGGAAAGTCGGCGAATTCAGCATTGCAGTGACGTCAGCTGCGGCGATACTGATGATATTGGCCGATCCAGCCATGGTTGTCAGCGACATGGCGCCCGGCGTCAGATCGAGGTAGCGCGCGTCCTTATACGGGATGACCGAGGTTGAGCCGGACATGGTGCCTTTGACGGCGATATCAAAGGTTCCAGCCGAGGCGGCGAAGGCAGCGACCAACAGGGTAACAGCGAGGAAAAGCTTTTTCATGGTACGTCCTTTAAAAAGTGGGACTACAGGGGAAACGGCTTTATTTTAGCGCATTTTTACAAAATGCTAGGATTTTCAGGGACTGGATTGGCCTCATGCTCCGCCAAATGCAGCATGTGTTTCAGTCGGTAACCTTCCAGCGCCCAAATTTTCTGTTTCGCGTTGTCGCGTGCGATCTTGCGACCCAGTTCTTCATCGAAATTGGCCGGCGATACGCAGGCTGATTCGCCGGTCACTGTAAAGCCATTGACCAGCGTGAGGCAAACAACCGTGAGTGTCGTTCCTGGGAAGACGTGATAGTCTTCTTTGGAAATCGTGCGTTCGATGTCGTCCAGCATGATGCGCGGTGCTGTCAGGCCTTTGGCTTGAATTTCTGCTTCAATTGCGTGATCGTCCATCTTATTTCCTTTCTTTAAATGAAATCATTTAAGCGCAAGCTTGACCGTTTCGTCAGCTTGCTTACAAGTGGTCGCGGATACGCTGGATGATGGCACGCATGCTCAGTGCGCTTTCTTCGCCCAGAGTCAGACAAGCACTTTCCAGGTCGGCAAGGACGCCTTCCTTATGATCCTGGCGCTGCACTTGGGCTAGATAGTCCTCGGTTTGCTTGAGGACGGCTTTGGCATTGTCAACCGCTGTTTGGGCGGCTTGGATAGCTTCTTGTGTCATGGTTTTCCTTTCGTGGTGGGGAGGGTTAAATTAGCCGTCGCCGTCGCCGTCGCCGTAGCCGGAGCCGTCGCC
>Ga0306920_100011378_pt1 | contig 12013 bp, 9 predicted proteins | sample flu12Cox44000170_FD_204666 | JGI IMG/M metagenome (GOLD analysis project Ga0306920, IMG submission 204666) | Lab enrichment of tropical soil microbial communities from Luquillo Experimental Forest, Puerto Rico - flux4day.12C.oxic.44.000.170 (v2)... | ecosystem: Environmental > Terrestrial >...
TTCATCCCCAATTCGAACCCGCCGACTGATCTCGCTCCGGGTGAGCTCGCGGTTGCCGTCGACGCCGCCGCCATACCGCGGCTGTGGGTCGGGGTGCCAGCCGAGACCGATGCGGATGAGCGCCGGCTCATCGTCGGCGACGACATCTATCTGCCGCTGACCGGCGGAACGCTGAGCAACCCCGGCAACCTCAACGCTCGGTTCGTGCTCACAGAGCAAGGGTTTGCGACCTATGATCGCGTTACGCCCGCCCTGTCCTGGGCCATCTATGCCGCTGATGGTCTGCGCTTTAACGAGGGTGGCGTCGACCGCTTGACGATCGCTGGCGATGGCAACCTGACGATCGCTGGTGTGGGCATCAACTATGACGGCGCGCCAGGGTCCGGCACCAATCTGATCGGTTTTGGCTGGGACGGCAGCGCCCATGTCGGCGCCTGGGTCGATGGCATCGCGATCGGCTGGCTGGCGACCACCGCGGAACTCACCGGCTATCTGCCGCTGACCGGGGGGACGCTGACCGGGGCGCTCAACGTCATCGCCACTATTCAAACGACCGGCAGCAATGCCAGTGTCTGGTATCAGAACCGCCTCGACGCTTTCGACAATTGGCTGCTTTACGTCACTGGCATCGACGGTGGTCTCGACAGTCCCGCTCGTCTGCGGATCTATCGTGGCGGTGTCGACCTGTTCACTTTCGATGGCACAGGCACGCTGACTGCCGGCGGCGTGAATATCTTCGGCCAGCTCTATGTCGACGGCGCGATCATTGCCAGCCCCGTTGGTGTCGGTAGCGGAACCAATCTATTCGGCGCGACGCGTTGCATGCCCGGCGGCAGCTTGACCGTCGATGGCCCGGCCCTCTTTCACAACAGGATCACTGGCAATGCGAGCATTTCGCTTGGCGGCGTGGGCTCGAATACGATCGACTGGAATGCTTTTGGGGTAGCACCGCCGAGCGCTGTCACGCGCAGTGTCGGCACCAAGCTGGCGCTTTATCCTTCGTTTCAGGAGAACATCGCCTGCGACTATGGCCTCGGCATCGACAGCGGCACGCTGTGGTATGCCGGCGGCTCACATCGTTGGTACAACGTCAGCGGGCCGACCGAGATCATGAGCCTTGACGGCCGCGGCAATCTCGGCGTCGCCGGCGAGGTTGTGCCGACGAACGCGTTTCGCTCAAGCATCTTTGCTCAGTCGTTTACTACCTACAATTTCCAGGCGAACGCGTACCCCATCGGCGAGGGGCTCTGGCTCTACCACAGGGCCGGCTCGGCGGGGATGATCTCGTGGAACGTCATTGAGAACGCGTGGAGTTTTGCCACTGCACCTGTCGGCAATGCGGGTGCAGCGGTTGCATGGACGCTTCGCCTGCGGATCCACGAGCACGATGTCCGCGTCGCCGCCGGGAGCTCGTTTTCGGTCGATGGCGCCATGGACTGCTGGTCGTCAACTTTCCCGATCCTCGGCCCTAGCGGGCAGCCATATGCGGGGCTGACGGGCTTTAGCGGTCATCTTGTGCCGGGTGCGCCCCACGCTCTATGGGTCGGCTTGCCGAAGGCCTACACGCCCAGCGGGGCGAATCAATGGTGGTATGCCGTCCTCTCCGACAATTTTTTTGGAACATATCTGCCGCCCTACCCGCAATTGCAGGGAGGCGCTTTGCCGCTGTTCCGCCAGACCCGCAATGTACCGCGAGCCGCCTGGTGCGAAGCGATACGGCTGGCGCTGGGCGACGAGGCCGTCATTGACTCAGACGGCGAGGTGCTTGTCGAGCACGGCCGGCTGATCGTCGCGCTGTGGCAGGCGGTGCAGGAACTTACCGCCGAGCTCGACCGCTTAAAGGGGCGGCGGCGCTGATGGCGCAGATCCGCATCAAGCGCTCGTTCATCCCCAATTCGAGCCCGCCGAACGGGCTTGCGCCGGGCGAGCTCGCGGTCGCCGTCGACGCCGCGGCCGTGCCGCGGCTGTGGGTCGGGGTGCCAGCGGAGACCGACCCGGACGAGCGCCGGCTCATCGCCGGCGACGACATCTATCTGCCGTTGACCGGGGGCCGGCTTTCGGGGCCGCTGCAAATCCATCTGGCGCCCAATGTGCCGCCGCTCGCCCAGCCGCCAGTGGCAGGCACGCCCTATCTGTGGGCGGCCGGGGTCGACGGCGGCGACAGTTACATGGTGCTCGACGGGGTCGGCGGCCGGGGGACCGAAGATGCACCCTCGCTGATGGCGCGGCGCGCTCGTGGCAGCTATGCCGCACCGCAAGCGCTGCTCGCCCGCGACGTGATCTTTTCGTTTACGTCGATCGGCGCCGGCACGAGCGGTTATTCGAACGAGATCGCGGGCAGCTTTGCGCTCGCGGCGAGCGAGAACTGGAGCGATACCGCGCAGGGTTCGATCTGGAGCTTTCTCTGTCAGCCGACAGGCGCGCCGCCTGTCACGGGCTCACTTCTGGCAATGACGGTGCAGCCCGAGCGGGTGCACGTGTTTGGCGACTGCGATGTCGATCGCACGATCTCTGCAGAGAGCTTGCACGTCCGGTCGAGCGCTCTGTCGGGCATCTACATCGAGGCGCGCAACACTCCCGATCCCGACCAGGCGTTTAGCTTATACGCCGAGCAAGGGACGATACGGTATTGGGATGAGCAGCTCGGTGACCTGTGGGGGCTCGATCTCCTCGGCAATTGCGCGATCCGCGGGAACTTCGTCGCCGGCGGCAACATTTCCGGCGCGTCGCTGACGATCGGCGGCGCAATCAACGCCACGGCCGCCGGAACCGTGTTTTACAATCCCGTCAATGTCGGACCTGACCAATTTAACCGCCAGCCGCTCAATGTCTTCGGGCAGCTTTATGTCGATGGCGCGATCATAGCGAACCCGACCGGTGGCTCTGGCGGCACCGATCTTTACGGCACGACGCGGATGCTCAGCACGACGCAGATGTTCGGCAATGTGAGCATTGCGTCGCCGGTTGGTACGATCTCCTTAGCGATCGACTGGAATGCTGTGGGCGTTGCGCCGCCGAGCGCTCTTACGCGCAGCGAGGGCGCCAAATTGGTGCTCTTTCCGTCGCTCGGGCCGAACACCTGCGACTATGGCCTCGGCATTGAAGGGGGCACGCTGTGGTATGCCGGCGGCGCGCATCGATGGTACAACATTACCGGGCCGACCGCACTGATGAGCCTCGACGGCGGCGGCAATCTCCAGTTGCTTACCGGCAACGGCAGTGTCGGCATCGGCGGCAAGCTCGTGCCGGGGAACGCCTTTGAAGGGAATTGCTTCAACAGCTCGTTCACCGGCTACAATTACCAGACCAACGCCTATCCGAGTAACATCAACGAATGGCGCTATTATGAGCTCGGTCGTGTTGGCGAGCAGCGAGCAGCCGGCCTGATCGCGTTCAACGTCGACTCTGGCGACTATTCTTTCGCCGTGGCATCGCGCGGTGCGCCAAACACGATCATCGCGTGGCAAAATGTCATGACGCTCCGCGGCGTGTACGCTGCAGACCTCGGGCTTTCTCCCTACAGTCTCGAGGTCAGAAGCGATATCACGACCGGCGGCGTTTTCAGGACCGGTAGCGGCTCTCTGATATCGACCCCTGGTTTTTTTAACATTGGCGGCGGTCTTTCGACCGTCGGGATCTTTGCCGACGCAGTGAGCATTGCTCCCGGCCTGGGCGGTCTCGGTCAGTTGAGTGTGAACAGTCACATTACCGCCGGTCCTGGCGGCTGGGGTGTCATTTATCAGACCCCAACGCTGCCGGGCGCCGGCTACGGGTTCGCCTTTGGGTGGAATGGCGCGGGTGGGGTTTATGTCACGGTCAACGGACTATATGTTGGCTACTTCTTCTTACAGGGCCCGCTCGCCACCGCAGACAATATTTCGGTCAGTTCCGTCGATGCTTTAGCGGCTGTTGAAAAACTCGATTTTCGCAGCTTCGATCATGGCGATCGCCGCGTCGAGCTCGGTCTGCTGCCGCAACAGGTGCGTGCAGCGATGCCCGCGGCCGTGAGCGATCCGCCGCCCGACGTTGAGGCCGAGCCGATGCTCGACCCGCAAGCGCTCAATGCCTATGCGCTGCGCGCCATCCAACAACTTGCCCAGCGCCTCGATGCGCTCGAAACCAGGATCAACGCCGGGCCGCGCTGATGGTCGACATTGCGCTGACCTGGTCGAACGAGCTGTGGCGCGGCGACTGGACCCTCAACGACGGGGGCGTGCTCGCCGATGACAATGATCTGGGGACCGCCGTCATGCTGTCGCTGTTCTCCGACCGCACCGCACTCCCCGACGATGTCATTCCCGACGCCGGGCCGATCCGCGGCTGGTGGGCCGACACCTATCGGACCTATGCGCTGGGCTCGCGCTTGTGGTTGTTGTGGCGCGAGAAACAGACCGAGACGACGCGCCGCCGGGCCGAGGAGTATGCACGCGAAGCGATGCAGTGGTTCATCGCCGCCGAGATCGCCCGGACCGTCGACGTTCGCGCCACCTGGACCGGGCGCGGGCGCCTCGAAATCGAGGTGGCGATGACGCCGCCAGTGGGTGAACGGCGGATCTTCCGCTTTCCGATCGTCTGGGCCGAGATGGCTGGGATCGCGCTATGAGCGAGATACGGCCGCCTGCGGACGCCGCCTCCGTCTCGGCGAACGGGTTTGCACGCGAGACCCTGCCGCAACTGATCGACCGCGCGCAGACCGATATCGAGGCCAATTTGCGCGGTGCGGTGGCGCGGCTGCCGCAGACCAATCTCGACGCGCTCGCCTGCATGACCGCCGGCATGGCCGACGAGCAGCTCGAAGCGATCGACTTTTACGCGACGCAAATTCACGTCACGACCGCCCGCGGCGTGTGGCTGGAACGGCATGGTGCCGAGTGGGGGGTTCTGAAGAAAGAGGCGACCCGCGCCTCGGGCACCCTCGATGTCACCGTCGCCGCCGCTGTGACCGTGCCGCGGGGCTCGCTGTTTCAGACCGCAGAGCGTTGGCACGTTGAGACGACCGCCGCGATGACCTCGCTCGGCCCGGGGGTGATCGAGATCCCCTGTCAAGCCGTCGAGACCGGAGCCGAGGGCAACCTCGAAGCGGGGAGCCGGCTCAACACCGTCAACCCGATCGGCGGGGTCACCGCGGCCGTCGTCGGCGCACCTGGCTTTGCCGGCGGCAACCCGCGCGAGGGCGAGGAGTTCTATCGCTCGCGCATCCTCGACCGCATTCAGCAGCCGCCGCAGGGCGGTGCGGGCTACGACTATCGCCGGTGGATGATCGATTATCCGGGCTGCACTCGCGCCTGGGTGTTTCCGCGCGAGCAGGGGACCGGGACCGTCGTCTGCCGTTTTTCAATGGATGAAACGTACCCCGATGGCATCCCGCCGCCGGCCGAAGTCGCGCGCATGACGCAATGGCTCGATCTGCGGCGGCCAGTGACCGCCGAGGTCTTTGTCTATGCGCCGGTGGCGCACCCGGTCGATGTCATCGTGCGCGACCTGTTCCCGAACACCCCGCTCGTGCGCCAAGCCGTCGAGGACGAGCTGCACGATATGCAGTGGAGAGAGGGCGAGCCGGGGGCGATCCTGCGTCGCTCGTGGTTCTGGGAGGCGGTCTCGATCGCCGCCGGCGAGCGGCACCACGAGATCGAGCAGCCGGCCGCGGACGTGCCGCTGGCGATCGGCGAGCTCGGGACGCTCGGCAAACTCGAATTCGTGTTCACCGATCCACTGCGCCGAGGGCGATGAGCGAGACGCGCGTCGCGCACGATCCCGCCGCCCTCGATCTCGAATGGGACGACTCGCACCGCGGGGCGATGGCGCTGCTGCCGACCGGACCCGTCTGGCCGCGCGATCCGACCGAGGTGCTGTCGCGCACCGTGCGCGGCCTCACCGGGGTGCATTGGCGCGCCTGGCGCCGGGTCCGCGACATGCTCGACGAGGCCGACCCGCGGACGTGCTGGGAGACGATCAGGATGTGGGAGATCGACTGCGGTCTGCCCGATCCCTGCGTCGAGAACCCCCCGACCTCGCTCGAAGCGCGCCGCGCCGCGGTCATCGCCAAACGGCAGATGGGCTCGATCACCCGGCCGGTCGATTTCATCCGGCTCGGCGAGATGCTCGGCTATGAAATCGAGGTCGTCGAGTTCCGCCCGTACCGCGCCTGGTCGAACTGCGACGACGCGCTCAATACGGCACCCGACTGGCCGCACACCTGGATGGTGCGGTTTCTCAATGCCGACCGGGCGATCTGGTGGTTTCGCGCGAATTCGGGTTGCACCGAGTTTCTGCGCTCGTGGTCGTTTGGAGATCTCGAATGCATCATCTCGCGCATTGCGCACGCGCAGACGCTCGTGATCTTCGCCTATGAATTGACCTTGCCAAACGGCGACGGGGGACCCTGATGTTTCGAATTAGGACGCCGACCCGACAGCTCAATAAATTCGGCCTTGAACCGACTTTCGGCTATCCGCGCGATGTGTTCACCAATGGCAACCCGCAATTCGGGACGCCGTCGACGCAGCTCGAAGCCGATTTTTTCGACATCGTGCAGGAGGAGGTTGCGCGGGTCATCGAGCTGAGCGGGGAACCGCTGCTTCCAGGCACCAGCGAACCCGCGCTGCGGCAACTTTACGACGCGATCAACCGGATCGCCGAGGGTGTGCGCTTTCCCGAGCCGCTGGCCGACTGGACCTATGGCCGGACGGGACCATCGCCTGGCGTGCCCGGCGCTTGGCATCGAGTGCCCGAAGAGGCGCCGATAGGCACCGGCCGTGGCTATGTCCGCTATGAGGGGACGTGGCAAGAGGCTGATTTCACTCCCCCCAGTCTTGAGGGTTTTCTGCCGCTGACCGGCGGCACGATGCATGGCCCCACCGGCGCGGGCGGGGTCATCACGTTTGGCGGCATGGATATCGGCGCGCCCGGAACGCCCACTGAGGGCCGGCGGCTGGTCTTATTTCCGGGCGACGCCTCCAACGCGCCCTTCACGATCGGGATGATGCCGGGGGCAATGTATCTGCAGGTACGGAGCGCCGGCGACAACTTCATTTTCTATGGCGCCACGGCCGAGATCTTGCGGCTTGACGGTACGGGTGCATTGTCCGTCTACAACGGCTTGCGGGTCGCCGGTTTTCACCCGACAGACCCCACCTATTGCTTTGTGTCGTTTGGCGCAGCTCACATCACGACAAATCTTGCTGTCGACGGTAATCAGCAGATCTACGGTCAGCTCAACACCACCGGTGGCGTGGTTGCGGGTTCACTTTACTCGGTCGGCGCTGCGCAGGTAGATGCGGGTCTGACGGTATTAGGCAATGGCCACGTCAGCGGATCATTCTTTGGCGGGAGTGTCACGACTGGTGTTCTCTCCGCGACCTCGGCCGGAATCGCATTCGATTTAACGGCCAACCAGAATCTCGTTGCCGGCGCCGCCGTCTTCACTCCCACCATTTCCCTTAGCGGTGCGATATTGCAGAACCTCGCTCTGGGTGTGACTGTTACAAACACGTCTCTTAGGTCCGAACACAATGTCACTGCGGGGAACAACATTACTGCGGGGAACTCGATCAATTGCTACGGCGCGATTTATACGACCGGACCGATCTCGGTCGGCGATATCATCGCCAACGGTGCCACAGGTAGCAACTATGGCGTCTTGCGCCTGCTGTACCGCAACGACCAAACCGGCGTCTATGATTGGCACCTAAATAATAATGGCAATTCCTTGCAGTTTCGCTTCGGCTCAGGCGACCCCAATGCCGGTTTGCTCGCGGGTTTTTTTGAGGCGTTCTCCGGCGTTCTTTTTGCCAGGGTTATTGACCGTGCGCCTGGGGTCCAAACGTCGCGTGCTGTCACGAGTTATGGGCGCGGGCTTGATGTCGTGCGCCAACTCAATCCGATCTCTTATGCCGTCGATTTGGCGTTGCCGCGAGGAGTTGTGCAGTATCAGGGATTGAGCGGCAGTGAAGTCGCCGAGCTTGCACCGGAATTAGCGCCCGAGACCACAACAGAAGATGGCGCGCCCGCCCATGGTGTCGACGTGATGGGGCTGATCATGGTGCTGATCAACGCGACCAAGGAACTCGCGAACCGCGTCGAGACGCTCGAAGGCCGGCGATAGACGATGCGCAACGCGCGCCCGCCGCTGTTTCGCCCGCCGTGGGCGCCCGATCCGGTGCTGCGCCTCGCCGCCTGGCGGGCCGAGCAACGCCGACTGCACCCGCAGGCCTCGGCCGCCGCGCGGGGCTATGACAAAGATTGGCTGGAGCTGCGCGCAGCACACCTCGAAGTCGAGCCCAACTGCCGCGACTGCGCCCGTGCCGGGGTCACCCGCCGCGCCGTGATTGTCGACCACATTCAAACGATCCGCGAGGCGCCGGAACGCCGGCTCGACCCGACGAACGTGCAATCGCTGTGCGGACCGCACCATCGCCGCAAGACAAACCGCTTTGACGGGGGATTTGGCCGGCGCCGACCGCGTTCCATTTTGCAATCATGAAAAATCGACTGCGCGATCCCGTCCGGGCGGGCGTCGGGAATTTCTCGAAGGCCCCCCCCTTGACCGCCGAGACGCAAAAATTTTGGTCAGTGGCAGAGATCGAGCGTCGACCGATCGACAAGTTGGTGCCGTATGCGCGCAATGCGCGGAAGCATCGACCCTCGCAGATCGCTGAGATCGCCGGCTCGATGCGCGAGTTCGGCTGGACCATGCCGGTGCTCGTCGACGAGCACGACCTGATCATCGCGGGGCATGGCCGGGTCGAGGCGGGGCGCATGCTCGGCATTGCCGAGATCCCGGTCATCGTCGCCCGGGGGTGGACTGAAGCGCAGAAGCGCGCCTATCGGATCGCCGACAACCAGCTTGCGCTGCACGCGACCTGGGACCGATCGATGCTGCGGGTCGAGCTCGCCGATCTTCGGGACCAGGCCGTCAATCTCGAATTGATGGGATTTTCGACAAAGGACGCCCTCGGCCCCCAAGACGGCGCCCCGGACGAGCTGCCGCAAGGGTTGCAGCTTGAGCCGCCCCGAGAATATGCGCTGATCATGTGCGCCAACGAGAACGAGTGGGCGCGGCTCAAGGTGGCGCTGCAGCTCACGCCAGTGCGCCGCGGTGGCTATAGGCAGGGCTCGCCGCGCGACGACGTCGGCACGCAACGCGTCATCTGGGCGGCCGACGTGCTGCCGCGACTGGAGGCAGCGCCGGCAAAGCCCGCACGCCGGCGCCGGTTTTCAGACGCCGAGCCGCGAGCGCAAAGGGCAGCCTCGTGATCATCGCGGTGCCGAGCAAGGGCCGCGCCGGCATGGTGCGCACGCAAACGGTGCTGTCGTCGTGCTGGGTCTATGTGCCAGCGCTCGAAGCCGAAGCCTATCGCACTGCGGGAGCGCGCAACGTCATTCCGGTTCCCGACGAGATCCTCGGAATCACCAAGACGCGCAACTGGATCCTGCGTCACGCGAAAGACCGACACGTCGTCATGATCGACGACGACGTGCGGAGCTGCGGCTGGCTAAAGCTGCTGGAACGCGCGTCGATGAAAAAGGGGCTCGCCGAGACCGAGTGGCTTGCCGAGTTCCGCAAGATCTTCGACGTCACCGAAGCGGTGGGCTATCGCATCTGGGGTGTGTCGACCGATGGCGCGCCGCATACCTGCTACCCCTATTACCCCTTCCGCTGGCGGTCCTACGTGACAGCGAGCTGCATGGGGATCATCAACGACGGGCGGACCTATTTCGACGAGACCTACCCCGTCAAAGAAGATTACGAGCTCTGCTGCCGCTGCATCGTCGAGGACGGGGGCATCGTCGCCGCGCAATACCTGTTCTGGGTCAATAACCACTGGCACGACGACGGCGGCTGCAAGGATTACCGCACGCAAGCGATGGAAGCCGAGTGCATCGCGCGGCTGCGCCGCCAATATCCGGGCTTGGTGCGAGTGGGGCTGAAGACCGCCTCGGAGTGGTCGATCGAGATCGCCGTCTAATGGGTTGGCTTTGATGGCTGGGCGCCGACCGAAACCGACTGCACTGCACCGCCTCGAGGGAACTTTCAACGCGACGCGCCATGGCAAGGGGCGAGCACGCGAGCCGTTGCCGGAAGGGGACCTCGACGCCGCACCCGCCTGGTTTAGCGACGGCCAGCGCGAGGGCTGGGACTATGCGATCAGGCATGCGCCGCGGGGTCTCCTCAAAAAGCTCGACCGCGGCGTGCTGGCGATCTGGGTGCTCGCCGAGGACCGGCTGCGGGTGTGCTCGATCACGCAAGAGCGGCTCAACGAGCACTCGCCCGATTTGCCACTGCTGATCCGGGGACCGCAGGGCCTCGAGGTCTCGCCCTATGTGGCGATCGCCGACAAGATGTCGAAAACGATGATGCAGGCGGCCGACCGCCTCGGTTTTTCACCGGTGGCACGACCGCGGCTGCAGATCGAGCCCGTCGCCGAAGACAAGGGCGACGACACCTGGGGCGCGCTGCGTCGTTTCCCGGTGATCCCCGGTGGCAAGAAGTAAGCGCCGCTACTGCGAGCCGGTGCAGATCGGGATCGACTATGCGATCGCCGTCGCCGCGGGCCGCGCCGCCGGCGGCCAATGGGCGAAGAAGGCGGCGCAGCGCTTTGTAACCGATCTAAAGAAGACCGAGGCGGGGCAGAGTCGTTGGATCTTCGAAGAGGAATTCGCGATCCGGCCGATCGTGCTCGCGCGCCAGCTCAACAACATCAAAGGCCCGGAGGCGGGCAAGCCGCTCGATCTGCTCGCGTTCCAACACTGGCTGATCATCAACCTCTATGGGTTTGTCGACCGCCTGGGAGGGGCGCGACGGTTCCGCCAAGGCTCGATCTGGCTGCCGAAGGGAAACGGGAAATCGACGATCGCCGCTGTGCTCGCCCTCGGGACAACCTTCCTCGAGGAGGAGGGAGGGGCCGAGGGCTACACCGCGGCCGTCACGCGCGACCAGGCGCGCATCGTCTTTGACCTGGCGCAGGCGATGACCCGACAGAACACCGAGTTTCGCGAGGAATTCGGGATCCGCGTACGAGAGCACGCGATCTATCAGCACGCGACGAGCTCGCGCTTGATGCCGCTGTCTTCTGACGCGAAATCGCTCGACGGGCTCAACGTGCACTTTGCCGTGCTCGACGAGATCGGCTCGCACCGCTCGAAGGCGGTCTATGACGCGATCTTGACCGCCATGGTGAAGCGCCGGCAGCCGCTCGTCGTGTCGATCTCGACCGCAACCGACAACACGACAGGGGTCGGCAAGCAGGTCTGGGACTATTCCGAGAAGGTGCTCAACGGGTTCGAAGACGAGCGCTTTTTCGCCGTCATGTTCGCCGCCGAAGCCGACGACGACCCTTGGAACGAGGCGACCTGGATCAAGGCCAATCCCGGCTGGGGGCGGCTGGTGCAACCGGACGCACTGCGCGCGGCCGCCACACAGGCGAAGGCCTCGCCCGCGATGAAGGCGGCATTCCAGACGCGCAACCTAAACATCTGGGTGGGTGCCGATCACGCGCTCTTTGATCTCGGCTTCTGGGACCGCTGCGCGCGACCGGCGATGAGGATCGAGGAGTTTATCGGGCAGCCGTGCTTTGTCGGACTCGACATGGCGACGCGTACCGACATCGCCGCCGTATCGGTGATTTTCCCCTTCGCCGAGGAGGGCGAGACCGTCATCCGCTACGCTGTCTTTCACAAGGCCTGGCTACCCGAGGCGGCCGTCGATCCCGACCGCAACCCGCTTTATGTGCAGTGGGTCGAGGCGGGGTTTATCGACGTCACAGAGGGCGAGACGACCGAATTCGAGGCGATCGAGGAATGGCTGCGCGAGGTCGCGCGCCAGTTCGACCTGCGGGCCTGCGGGTACGATCCCTATCAACTGCTGCAGCTCTCGCAGCGAATGACGAACGAAGGCCTGCCAATGATCGAGTATCGCGCGACCGTGTTGAATTTCAGCGAGCCGACCAAACAGCTCGACGCATTGATGCGCGAGAGCCGGATCGAGCAAGACGGCTCGCCGGTGGCGCGCTGG
>Ga0306920_100011380_pt1 | contig 12013 bp, 12 predicted proteins | sample flu12Cox44000170_FD_204666 | JGI IMG/M metagenome (GOLD analysis project Ga0306920, IMG submission 204666) | Lab enrichment of tropical soil microbial communities from Luquillo Experimental Forest, Puerto Rico - flux4day.12C.oxic.44.000.170 (v2)... | ecosystem: Environmental > Terrestrial >...
ATGGCCGCCTGGTATTCGAAATCGAGAGCCTGCAAGGCCGCCAGATTCGCGGCGACCTGGCGCGCACGGTGGTGAACGCCGGCTGGAATTTGAATGAATTGCGCTCCGTAGGCTTGAGCCTGGAGGACATCTTCCTGCAACTCACTGCCGCTGAACAAAAGGATGTGGAGCAACCCGAAGGAGTCCAAGCATGAGAAGCGTTTTCCTCATCTGCCGTAAAGAGCTCAACAGCTATTTCGCGTCACCGATCGCCTACCTGCTGATGGCGTTTTTCGCGCTGATTTTTGGGTTCGTCCTGTTTAACGCGACGCGCGACTTCATTCGGTACAGCTTCCAGATGCAGTTTCAAGGCGGCGGAGGCCCCATGAGCATCAATGACCAGATCATCACGCCGCTACTCGGCTTTACCAGCACCATCACCCTGTTTCTGGTGCCCCTTATTACCATGCGGCTGTTCGCCGAAGAAAAGCGCTCCGGCACCATCGAGCTGCTGCTCACCTCGCCGGTTACCGACCTGCAGATCATCCTCGGCAAGTGGCTCGGGGCCATGCTGCTGTTCCTGTGTATCCTCGCCATGTCGATGATCAACCTGGCGCTGCTTTTTGCGTGGGGCAAGCCCGATCTGAAACCGGTGCTGGTGGCATATCTCGGGCTAATTCTGCAAGGCGGGTGCCTACTCGGCATCGGCGCCTTGATATCCTCGATGACCAAAAACCAGATCATCGCCGGCGGTGTTACGTTCTTCGTGGTCCTCCTGCTTTGGCTGTTGAGTTGGTCCACGGCGAACGATACGGGAGTTCTTTCTCAAGTGCTCAACTATCTGTCCATCGTCACCCACTTCGATAATTTTGCAAAGGGCGTAGTGGAAACCAAAGACCTGGTGTTTTACTTTTCCATGATCTTTTTCTCGCTGTTCATCACCTCGCGAGCCATGGAATCATTGCGGTGGAGGGCGTAAATGACGAACTGGATGAAAGCCCGGCAGACCAAGTATGCCGCGTACGCCAGCGTCTACATCCTGGTGATCCTCGCGGTCCTCGCAGCCGCTAATTTCCTGGCGAACCGCTACGACAAATCCTATGATTCCACTGCCAACAAGCAGTTCAGCCTGTCCGACCAAAGCGTCAAGGTGGTGAAAGGTCTCAAGAGCGATGCGCGCATCATCTACTTCGACGAGCAGTCGCGATTTGCATCGGCTCACAACCTGCTCGACCGCTATAGCAACCTGTCTCCGAAGGTGCACGTGGAATACATCGATCCAGTGAAACGCCCGCAGTCGGCGAAGGCCGCCGGGTACTCGCGCGACACCACAATCCTGGTCGATAGCGGCGTGCGTAAGGAGGCGGCTAAGAGCCTGACCGAAGAAGAGATCACCGGCGCTCTCATTCGCTCCCTGAAATCGGGCGAGCGGAACGTGTGCTTCCTCTCGGTGGGCGGCGAACACAGTCTCGACGAGCAGCAGGGCGGCGGTTTTTCAGCCCTGAAGACGCTCCTCGAACGAGATAACTACAAGACTCGAACGATTACCCCCAAGAGCAGCACTCCCGAAACCGACAAATCCGTAACCATCGGCCAAAAGCCCGTTGGCAACGTGGAGATTCCAAAAGATTGCACTGTGCTCGTGGTTGGCGGTCCGCAGGTGCCTTACACGCAAGCCGTCGTAGACGCAGTGAAGGGGTACATCGAAGGCGGCGGGCGCGTGCTTTTTATGCTTGACGACTCCTTGAAGGTCGGTCGCGAGCAACCCCCCCCGGACAGCCAGGAGCTTCTCAAACTATTGGCGGACTGGGGTGTAACCGTGGATAAAGATCTAGTGCTCGATCTGAGCGGAATTGGCCAGATTTTCGGATTAGGACCGGAGATCCCAGTAATCGCTCAGTACGAATCCCATGTCATCACTCGTCCGCTGCAGGGTATCCCGTCGGCCTTCCCGCTGGCGCGCTCGCTGGATGTGAAGTCCACTGGGAACTCCACAGTCGAGAAGCTTTTCGGAACGACCGACAACAGCGTGGCCGTGACCGAGCTCCCAGCCAACGGCAGGCTTGGGAACAAGGAACTCGAAAAAGCCAAGAAGGGGCCTCTGACACTCGCCGCCGCGGGGACCGTCTCCTCGGGAGCTACCAAGGGCCGGTTCATCGTGACAGGCACCTCTCAGTGGGCGGTGAACAGCCTGGCAGGTTCGGGCCGGCTTGGCAATCGTGATCTATTCTCCAACATGATCAACTGGCTCGCTTCGGATGAAGACCTCATCTCCATTCGACCCAAGGAGCCCGCGAACCAGCCGCTCAATGTGAACGCGCGACGAGCCTCTACGATGTTCTGGCTCAGCGTGGTGTTCTTCCCGATGGCCGTGGTGGGCATCGGCCTTGGTACTTGGTGGAAGCGGAGGTGATGATGAAGCCGAACGGACTGCTCGTAGCCGTCGGCCTTATGGTTGTTCTGGGCGGCTTGACGTGGTGGTCAAACAAGAGGCAGGCGTCGGCCGGCAAATCCACCGACACCACCACCAAAGTCCTCTCCATCCCAGCGGATCAGGTCCAGGAAATCCGGATCAAGCGCCCCGATCAGACCATCGATCTCAAACGCGACAGTAGCAAATGGCAGATCACGCAGCCTCAACCGTTGCCCGCCGACTCGGATACGGTTAGCTCGATGACAACGACGCTTTCCGGGCTGAACGCCGACACCGTGGTGGAAGCCAAGGCGACCGACTTGGCCCCCTACGGTCTTCAGAAACCTACCCTTGAACTCGAGATCGTCAAAAAGGACGGAAAGACCGACGATCTGATGATTGGCGATGAAACCCCGACGGCCTCAGGCAGCTACGCCAAGCTGGCCGCCGACCCGCGCGTCTTCACCATTGCCAGCTATAACAAGACCAGCCTCGACAAACCCCTCAACGATCTGCGCGACAAGCACCTGCTGACCTTCGACTCCGGCAAGCTTACCCGCGTGGACCTCGAGGTGAAAGGTGCCACGCTCGAATTCGGCAAGAACAACCAAAATGAGTGGCAGATCCTGAAGCCGCACCCGCTGCGGGCTGATGGATCGCAGGTCGACACTCTCGTCAACAACCTCAAGGACGCCAAGATGGACTTGTCCGAGGACCAGAAGGCGTCGACCTCCGCTTACGGCTCAGGGACCAAAGTGGCCAAGGCCACCGTCACGGACTCGAGCGGGAACCAGACGCTGGAAGTTCACAAGAAGGGCGACAATTACTATGGCAAGAGTTCGGTGGTGGTTGGCGTCTTCAAAGTAAACGCCGACACCGGCAAGGGACTCGACAAGGGCCTTGACGATTTCCGCAATAAGAAGCTGTTCGATTTCGGTTACAGCGATCCGTCGCAGATGGTCGTCGAAGGCGTGGCCTACACGAAAAGCGGCGATAAGTGGATGGCCGGCGCCAAGACCATGGACAACACCACCGTGCAGAACCTGATCGACAAGCTCCGCGATCTCACCGCGACCAAGTTCGCCGAAACCGGCGGCGGCACCAAGGATTTCGAGGCTGCCGTGACCTCCAATGGCGGCAAGCGGATCGAGAAGGTCACGATCACCAAACAAGGGGACCAATTTTTCGCGAATCGTGAAAACGAAACGGGCATCTATGTATTGGAAAAGATGGCCGTCGAAGACCTGCAAAAGGCCGCCTCCGGCGTGAAAGAGGCCGCCGCGCCCGCGCCGGCTAAGAAGAAATAGCTCGTGAATGGTCTCCTCACCGACCTCTACGAGCTAACCATGGCGGCCGGCTACTTCGAAGCCGGCAAGACTACTGAGCGGGCCACCTTCGAACTGGCGATTCGCCGCCTTCCGCCGCGCCGCAATTTTCTGCTCGCGGCCGGCCTCCCCCAGGTAGTCGACTACCTGCTCAATTTGAGTTTCAGCTCCGAGGAAGTGGCGTACCTTCGCGGCCTTCCGCAGTTCAGCAACGCTTCGGCTGCGTTCTTCGATTACCTCTGCCACTTCCGTTTTACCGGCGATCTTTTCGCCGTGGCGGAAGGCACTCCGCTGTTTGCCGGCGAACCTTTCCTCACCCTTCGCGCGCCGATCATCGAGGCGCAGATTCCCGAAACGTACCTGCTGTCGGCCGTCACCTTCCCCACCTTGGTGGCTGGCAAAGCGGCTCGATGCGTGGCGGCGGCGGGCGGCCGTCCCGTGATCGAATTCGGAACCCGGCGCGCCCACACGGCTGAGGCGGGCGTGCTGGCCGCCCGCGCCGCCTATCTGGGAGGATGCGCCGGCACCAGCAACTCCCTGGCTGGCTTTCGGTACGGCATCCCGGTGATGGGCACGGCGGCTCACTCCTGGGTCATGTCGTTCTCGAACGAGACCGAATCGTTTCGCCAGCTGCAGCGGGTCCTCGGGGACAATACGACTCAGCTCATCGACACTTATGACACGGTAGAAGGCGCCCGCCGGGCCGCCCAGCTCGGCCGACCTATCCAGGGCGTGCGCATTGATAGCGGTGACTCGCTCGCTCTTTCCCGTCAAGTGCGCGCCGTCCTCGATGCCGCCGGCCTCGCGGACACCGAGATCATGGTGACCGGTGATCTTGACGAGTATCGGATCCGGGACCTCGTGGCTGCCGGCGCCCCCGTCGACTCCTTTGGAGTAGGCACGCAACTGGCCACCTCGGGCGATGCGCCATACCTGAACGCCACCTACAAAATGGTTGAACTCAATATCGGCGGCATCAACCGATTCACGACCAAGCTCAGCGAGGACAAGATCTCGCTCCCTGGGTCCAAGCAGGTCTTTCGCGATTCCGAGCGCGATGTGCTTGCCCGCTCCGGCGAATGCGGCAGGGGCGAGGCGCTGCTTCGCCCGGTCCTTTTGGGTGGCCGCTTGATCGAACCGCTCCCTACTCTGGAGGAGGCCCGCTGCCGTGCTGCTGAATCGTTGGCCCGGCTGCCACAGCCCCTGCGAGAATTGGAAGTGGCCGAACCCTGGCCGATGGTCCAGAGCCCCGAACTGCGGGCGCTGATCGATCGGACCCGGCGCAACCTGACTCCCTGAGATACGGCCATGAAGACGGTTTTCGTCGACGTCGACACACAGCTCGATTTTCTTTATCCCGCCGGTGCTTTGTATGTTCCGGGCGGCGAGCGCATCGTGGACGCCATCGCCTGCCTGAACCGCTACGCGGCCGGCCATGGGATGCGGGTCGTTTCCACCGCCGACGCCCACGCCGAAAACGACCCCGAATTTGCCACCTGGCCGCCGCATTGCATCGCTGGAACTACCGGCCAGCACAAGGCAGCTGCCACGATGCTTGAGAAACGCGTCGTGATCCCCAACCGCGATTGCGCCGTGGCCTTCGATGACTCGCAGCAGATCATCGTGGAGAAACAAACGGTCGACGTGTTTGCGTCTCACAATCTGCGCCGCGTTCTCGACGCCCTGAATGCCGATCGCTACGTCGTGTACGGAGTGGTCACCGAAATCTGCGTGTGGTTTGCCGCCCGCGGCTTGCTCGCCTTAAAAAAGCCGGTGACGATTGTCACCGGGGCCGTCAAGGAATTGCGCGCGGAAGACGCCGCCCACGCTCTCGACGAAATCCGCTCCTTAGGCGGTAAGGTTTCGACCGTCGCCGACGTGTGCCTCGATTAACGACTCACTCCCGCCGGCTCTCGGACTCATGGGCTTCTTCCGCCAGAACGACTTAACCGCCAGAAAAACGGAGCCTGCCAGCAGCGAGCCATCCCGCAGCAGCGTCCAGGGCGAAATCGCCTCGCCAGGACCGAAGCATCCGCAGTCGATCGCCTCCCCGTGAACCGACGCCCGCACCATCAGCCCGAAGAACAATGCGAGCAGCGCAGATGCCGCGAGGGTCGACACTCTGCGCCAGAGTCCCACAATCAACAGCAACCCCAGGGCCAGTTCCGCCCACGGTAGGGTCCGGGCCACCGCCATCACCCCCCATTGCGGCAGCACGTGATAAGCGTCAATCGAGATCGCAAACAGCGACCAGGGCTCGCGCAGCTTGGTCCACGCCGAGTAAACGAACACACCGCCTACTACCAGCCTCAGCAGCAGGTGGATGGCCCAGCCGGCTCTACTTCGTGAGAAGGTCATCGAGAAAACGCCGCAGTAGGTCGTAGTTGAGCGAGCCGCCGATCGGATATTTCTTTCCGCCCCGGACGATGATCATGGTGGGCGTCTGGTTCACACGCTCCTGCTGCCCTTCCTGGACATCCGAGTTGATCTCCTGCAGAATCGAAGGGTCCTTCGCCAAAGCCTGGACTTTTTTCTGTTCTGCCGGCGACAGCACGCTGGCGACGATCTCAAACACCTTGCCGCTTTCCTCCCAGGAGGGCTGATTCTGGAACAGGGCGTCGGCCACCTGCTCATACTTGCCGACGCGCGCTGAAGCGCAGGCGTAGGCCGCGGCTTCGCGAGAAAACTTGTGCATGTTCAACGGAAATTCCTTATACACCAGGTATGCCTTTCCGGGGTTGATGTAGTCCCGTATCAGCAAAGGCAGTTGCTGCATGTGGAGCGCCCGGCACGCCGGGCACTGAAAATCGCTGAACAGCTCGATCGTCAGCGGCGCTCCCGGATTCCCGAACGACTTCGCCCGGTCGGCCTCCGCAGAGACCACCGATGGCAATAACGCCAAAAGCAGAAAGACAGGCAGCTTCATAGGGTAATCCTATTGTACCCGCATCGGACACGCCAGGACCGGCCTGGAGGTGTCCCGCAGTGAAAATGTCAAAAGCGCACAGGGCTGCCGGCCCGCGACACCCAGTCCGCGAAAGGGCTGGCGGGCTCTGGTTGCTACGTCTTTGCTCTGGACGTGTGGACCTGGCACGGTGTTTGTGGCCGGACACCTCTGTAGAGAAGCCCACCCAGCGTTCGGCGAAGCCAGAAAGGAGAGCGCTTCCGAGATCGGCCGCCAAATCTCGGTTCCCAGAAGCCGATCTAGGAAGCTGATGGGGCGATCATCATCGGACATAAGTCGGTCGTGCCGCTCGCCTCGTTCGGACTTACGGCGCCCTGCTCGCTTTTCGGTGAACACGAGGCGCTTGCAATCTTCTCGCCTTGTAGATCATCAAGTGCATTACTTCGTGAGCCTTGCCAACCCGGCGTTCGAGTTGTTCGCAGTACTGCTCGAGATTAACCGGCTGCCCCGCCACCCGCGCTCCAGTCGGTCCGCGCCACGCTGGCCACGATAGCTTCCGGACGGCTGGCCAGCGCCACGTCGTAAGCGATCTCCAAGCCTTCGGAAATGAGCGGTTGGTCTGCGATCGCCAGGATCAATAACCGAGCTGCCGGCGAACAGGCCGAAAAACACGGCTGCGCCTTGCATCGCTTCGGTGAGCGGCCGTGACGCATTGTGCCCGGCAGAACGAGTTTGTACGGGGTTCATCTGGTTCCCGGCCTTTAGATGACGCCCTTGTCGCACATCACGATGTTCTCGCGAGGCGCACTCCGACCCTGATGTAGTGCGGCGCGCACAGCAACCCCCAGAGACAACCTTCCTTCGTCCCATCTTCTTGCCCGCGATCTCCAGCGCATTCAGTAACCCCGCACTCGAAATGATCGCCCTTGCTGGTCGTCGTTAACACCGGGAAGGTCATAGTCTTCCGCAATGCAATCGACAGCCTGCCGCCTGGCGCCTGGCGCGGGGAATGGTATTCGAGCGCGTCTTCAGGCCGGATAAAATGAATTCGGTTTGGCGCAACGCAAGCCCCCTCCGGTTACCTGCAGGCCGTGCACGATGAGAACCGGTGACGCCGCTCTTACGATGCACCCCGCTGGCTCTTGACTTCGAGGTGCAAGAGCCGCTCGGCATTCCGGCGGTAGATCCGGTCCTTTTCGTCACCCGTCAGGCCCAGTCCCTCGATCACTCGGATGGTCTCACGGATGTAGAGTCCCGGCTTCGGCTCAAAGGGCACATCGGAAGCGAACACCACGTGGTCGACCCCGAAGAACTCCAGCCCGCATTTGGTCGCAGCCGCGGCGCCGAACAGCGCCGTGTCCCCATAGAACAGGCGGAAGTAATCGATGGGGCGCTTCTTCATCGACTTCAGCAGCACCGTGTAGTCCACGTCCGATGTGCGCGAGCCCAATTGATCCCACCCGTAACCAACGCGTCCTTCAAAATAAGGAATCATTCCGCCCAGATGGTGCGTAATGATTTTCAGGTTAGGAAGCTTGTCGAACAGGCCCGAAAAGACGATGCGCGACATGGCCGCGCTGGTCTCGTACGGCCAGCCGAACGTCCACCAGATTTCATATTTGGAACGGTCTTCGGTCTTGTAGTCGGAAAAGTCCGTACCGCGGGCTGGATGCAGCCAAATCGCATGATCGCGGCGCGCCGCCTCGCTGAATAAGGCCGCGAATTCGGGCGAATCGAGCGGTTTGCCGGCCACGTTGGTAAAGATCTGGAAACCCTGCGCGCCGAGTTGCGTCACCGCCCGGTCGAATTCCTTCACCGCTGCGTCTGGGTCATTCAACGGCAACGATGCGGTGAAGCCAATGAAGCGGTCCGGATATTTGCTCACCAGCTCGGCGAAACCGTCGTTGGCGATTTGAGCCAGGAGTGGCGACTTATTGGGCGGCGCCAGCGCCTCAAGCGGCGGTGCTGGCAGCGATAGGAATTGGCGGTATTCGCCAAACTCGTCCATCACCCGAAAACGCGCGTCCAGATTCGCGATCGTGGGGACGTTCTGCACGCGCTTTCCGATGTCTTTATGGCCTGGAACATTAATGAATTCATCGAAATAGCGTTTCGGAAAAAAGTGATTAAACAGGTCGATTTTCATGGGCAAGGCTCATTATATCCGATCAATCCACGGCGGTCCTTGATCGGACCTGCCGCGCGGTCCCCGGCAGTGGCAAAGGTGGCGCGGCACGTTGCCGATCATGTCAGCCGATCGGGGTAATTCATAGACCTGAGCGGTCCCATTCCTTCACGTTCAGGGTTCGGCGAGGGCGCGTCGCATTGAGGAATGTGTGACTCAAACGGGGCCGACGTGGCTCCACCTACTCGAATAGGCCATAAGTCCGAACGCGCACCAAATCCTGGTTTGAACTCATTGGGAAAACTGGTACCGCAAATGGGCATATCCTGGCTGCCGTAGGCCGCCACACATCCTGCCTTTGATTAATCTATGACCTGCAACTCGGGAAAGCACCGCCTTCTTTTGGCCAACCGTGTGAGATCAGCCGGTCTTCTTGAGAGCTTCCGCCGCCGGTCGATCCCCTTAACGCCACGGCCGTGGCACACAGCGCAAACTTTCTTGAATAAGTCGCCATTCAAGGTTTCCGTAGACCGCGCATATGGCTTCTTGATGGTCTTCCTGCCCCGGTCTTCTTTGGCAAAGGCCGTAAGGTCACAGCCGAGAGAAAAGTTTCGTCCTGCGAATCGTCTTCGTCTTGGCGCCGCGCTGGATACTGGACCGAAATGGTACACAATCGCCGGCTCCTTTGGAGCTTACGCGAACCGGGAGTGGTTGGTTACAGTGAAAAGGTTATTCTTGTAGCTTTCACTTGCTGTAGACCTAGATAGCCTTAGTACGGAACTCCTCAAGGCTTTCCTTGGAAGATCCCATGAGCCTCAGAAATGTGTAAGTCACAGCCACACCGATGGGCAAAGAGACATTGGCTGGATTGCTGTAAAACATGTCCACTTCTTTGACCAGGACCAGATTACTGACCCTGGGATACTGCTGGAAGGGGGCACTACATGTGGGCTGCAAGTCTGCCAGAAGCCAGGCAGGAACAAGACGGTTACCGACCTGCACACCCTCTCGAAACACGAGCTTACTGTCGCTTCCAAGGTTTCCCCAAAACAGCCCGTTTATCTCACCTTTGGTGTGGATGAGATCCTGACCAAAACAGCCCACCACCAACACCAAGAACATTAACAGTCTTCGCATTTCACTCTCCTCGGTTTTGGGATATTTTATCAAGGCCAGAAGTCAACGCCTATCCCGGACCTTGGCCATCTTCCCTAACAGCTCAGCGATCTCCAATGCCTCCGGACTATCCCCATCATCATGGTAGATCTCCCAAGCCAGATTCAATTCCTCACAAATCCTACCGTACAGCTCCTCTCTTCACGTGTCATGGAATGGTGACGGTGCCCAATTTGTTGGTGTTTCGTTCGGTTTTAGATTCCAATTTAAACCCGTGCTGGTTTTAGTTGGAGGGTTTAGTTTTTAGTTTTGGCATTTTAGTTTGGGAAAGGAGGAGGTGGTACCCCGGAAGGATACCTCGGTAGCTTACTTTAGCGACTGAAGGACGTTAGTGCGAAACTTTTCCAGGTCTTTGTCTGCCACTCCGGTGATTTTCATCAGCACATAGATCATAGCCGTTCTTATTGGCAATTTCAGATTGGCCGGGTTGTTGTCGTAGAATACGTCCACTTCCTTCGCAAGGGCAGCATTACTGAGGTTGGGCCACTTGCATCCGCATTGACCAGTCCCTGCATTGTGGTTGGGTTTGGAGCATCCACGCGGTCACCACACCCCTACCGATCTGCATTCCCATCACCACGCTTGACTTCATTAGGTCGGGCATCTCGTTCCACATCAGACCATTTGGATCACCATTTGTGAGGTACTTGTAGTCCTGACCGTGGGCCACGGTCAGCAACACCAGGAACATCAGTATCAATTGTCTCCACATCTAGCCTCCTCAGATCGGCTTGAACTCAACCGTCAGGTTTTTATGTCTCAGTTCGATGGGTGGGTAGTGGCCTGGTAGTCCGTGGTCCGGGCCATGGAGTTCCCACCCATCCTTCCTGATTTGCTCCTCCAGTTTCTTCCGTCTCCTTCTGGACAGTCCACCATCATAGAACACTCCGTAGAAGTCCTGGGGTAGACGGGCCAGTGGAACTACTTGGGGATCATTCACCGAGCCTCCAGTCCACTTTACGACGCTAAATTGCCAGAAGACTTCTCCCTTCCACTCGGCTACTTCTTCGAGACCAAATTGTGGTGCATGTTTCTTGAGATCCTCTGGCCATTCATAACTCCACCCAAAGCTAAGCTCACTCAGGAATCTATGGGTGTCATCACGGAAGAACAGGTCCTTCTGGAGGACAGTGAATTGAAGGTTACCAGGTCCTTTGACCCTACCCCACTGTTCTTCTATGATCTCTGGCAGGAACTCCCACCAGTTGGGTTTGACGTTGACCCAGTATGGTGTGAGCTTCTTGCGTGTCACGTCCAGTAACGCCGCTGTGATCAATACGGCACCACATGTGATCATAATAGTCTGAGGTATGGTGAACACTGAAAAGTAACTTACGAACACCACAATACCCACTATGACAAGAGTCACGGCACCTTTGTTCATATCTCTCCTTTTGGCCCTTCATTGTACAGAGCAACGGTCCACTCTTCCAACAGTGCCAAAATCCGTTTGGCCCTGATCACATTCTGAGACCCTCTACAAAGCTCAGACAGTTCAGAAACCGGGCCGTGGAACAGAGCCCCTTAGATCGCTGCCCTCTCACATAGCTTGGTGAGACCTCGTTGACTGTTTCGGACTGAGAGAGGATCTCCACCCCTCGTGGCAAATAGGTAGCCGCCTTGCCGGCTGCGTTGGTGAAGGTCCCAAGGATCTTCTTTTCTACTTGGAGTTTCGGGATTTTGTAATCCTCCCCTCTCCACCGGAGGAAGGCGTTGATACAGGTAAGCCACGAATTGACAGAGGTCGCAGCAATGCCCCTTTCCCGAAGGGCCACGATTCTCTGGTTGATGGTCTGTTTGGAGTCCAAAGCCCCGTTGAAGACTTTGAACATCTGGTCGTACCATGCTAGAGTTTTGGGGGTGAGATTTTTCAAGTACCGCCGTTCGTGGATGAACTCCTCCGTCGGAGATGGAGGGTTCGAGCCAGACGGTATTTTTTGGGTGTCTTTTTCGTAATGCGTTGATTTCATGCGCCCGTAGCTCAGTTGGATAGAGCGTCTGGCTACGAACCAGAAGGTCGGGAGTTCGAATCTCTCCGGGCGCACCATGAAATCAATGGTTTAGAAAGGCAAACCGACAAAACCTTTCAT
>Ga0306920_100011382_pt1 | contig 12012 bp, 12 predicted proteins | sample flu12Cox44000170_FD_204666 | JGI IMG/M metagenome (GOLD analysis project Ga0306920, IMG submission 204666) | Lab enrichment of tropical soil microbial communities from Luquillo Experimental Forest, Puerto Rico - flux4day.12C.oxic.44.000.170 (v2)... | ecosystem: Environmental > Terrestrial >...
TAGCCGGCGGATGTTTCTGGGGAATGCAGGATCTGATCCGCCGCTACCCCGGCGTCATTTCGACGCGTGTGGGCTACAGCGGCGGCGATGTGCGGAACGCGACTTACCGCAACCATGGCAGTCACGCTGAAGCCATCGAGATCATCTTTGATCCGCAGAAATTGAGTTTCCGGCAGCTGCTTGAGTATTTCTTTCAGATCCACGATCCAAGCACCCTCAATCGCCAAGGGAATGACCGCGGGACGAGCTACCGTTCCGCAATCTTTTACACGAGCGAAGAGCAGAAGCTCGTCGCAGAAGAGACCATTGCCGACGTGAACGCGTCGGGCCTCTGGCCGGGAAAGCTAGTCACAGAAGTGCGGCCCGCCGGGGACTTCTGGGAAGCCGAGCCCGAGCACCAGGACTATCTGGAGCGTTATCCGCACGGTTATACGTGCCACTTCGTCAGACCCAACTGGAGGCTTCCCGCCCGAAAAGTCGAAGAAGCACGCACTTAATTCCTTACAGTTTTAGAACTCTCCACAACCAATCAGCGGGCAAGTTTTCCGAACGAAGCTAACGGCATCGACAAGAACCACAGAAGCAAAGCCGGGCAAGACGGTTCCGATGAAACGATGAAACCAAAACCAGCAGTTCTCCAAGGCCTTCGGCGCCAGCGCAACGGTACGTCTCCTGCGCAGACTATTGGTCAACTTCACACATTTCTCGGCCAGAAGTTTAGGTTGGCCACAGGGGGATGCCGCAGCCTAGAAGCTTGGTAGTAGGAAGCATAGGTTACATAGCGGCCAGTCGTGCTGATTCCAGTAGTGTTAGCCGTTGCAACCGGCGAAAAGAGATTACCCCCAATGTGGACGAATAGTGTCGACATCTGCGAGCAGCCGCTAGGGCCGCCGAGACAAGTATCTAAGATGTACCCGTCACTTGTCTGAGCGACATATGGAACGTACTCACCTGTCGAGCTGAGTGCCAAAGCTTCCACGACGATTCCGCTCGAGTCGGTGGGCACGAATAGCTGTATCCCGGGGCCCGCCGCGGAGCCTGTAAAGATGGCCGCATTCGAAGGACCAGCAGAGGGCGCCGGGTTCGTAACTCTGAGATCGGCGAGACCCACCGACGCGCTAATTTGCACCGATAGGCTCGTGGAACTGGCGAAGGTTGTGGGAAAACTTAGATTCCCAAGCTGCACGGTTGCACCAGAAACAAAACCTGTTCCGGAGATGGCAACGGAGATCGGCGGGCCAGCTATGGCAGTGTTCGGAGAAACGGAAGTAATCTGGGGCACTGGGTTTTCGAGGATTAAAGAAACTGGGCTCGAAATGCCCGGGGAAGGCACTGGATTTTCGACAGTAATCGAGGCGCTATTCGGAGACGGCAGCGCGATGTCCGAAGCTAGAATCGATGCCGTTAATTGCGTCGTGCTGACAAACTGCGTTACCCGGGCGATACTGTTCCAATTGACCTCGGCACCGCCGACGAAGTTGGTTCCATTCACCGTCAGTGTGAAGGCCGGGCCACCGAGAACAGCTTGGCTTGGATTGAGGGAACTGATTGTCGGCAGTCCGGTGTTCACCACAGCCACGGATACACTGTTCGAGGTACCTCCTCCCGGACTCGGCGTCGATACTGTGATCGGCAGGCTGGCGACAGGGCTGGTGAGATTGGAAGCGGGAACACTTACCATCAACTGCGTGTTGCTGATGTAAGTCGTCGCTAGGTTCGAACCGTTCCAAAGCACCATGGAGCTCATCACAAAGTTGGTACCCGTCAGTGTCAAAGGGATGGGACCGCTGCCAGAACCAAAGGTATTTGGAGAGACAGATGTTAGGAGAGGCGCTGCTGGAGGGGAGATCGTGAAGTCCGTGCTAGTCTGACCACCGCCAGGGGCGGGATTGGTCACCGTAATTGACGCCGTTCCACTGGCGTTCAAGTCAGCCGACGCAACCGCAATCGTCAGCTGCGACGAGCCGCCGAGTGCAGCCTGCCTGGCTGCGCCGTTCCAGGAGACCGTGGAGCTGGAAAGAAAACCCGAACCGGTAATCGTTAGAGTGAAACCACCGGTGCCCGCCGCGGCGCTTGTCGGAGAAATGGACTGGATCGCAGGCGCAGGGTTCTGCGTGGGTGGCGGGGGAGGTGTGGTGCTACCGCCCCCGCAGGAACAGAGCAGCCCACCAGCAACAATACACGCAGCCGAAAGCACGAACCTACAAGGCGGATTCATTCGTCGCTCCTTCTGGTAAGCGTCCATGTAGAGCCCAGCGAAGGAATAGTCTTTGCTCATCAGACCGAGCCACTCAGTCAAAGTGATTATCGTGGATTTGCGAACATTCGCTGCTGCACTGTTGCCGAAGGGTGACAACTGCCACTAACCGCAGTGCTATTCGCGCGTTCTTGAGCCACGTTAAGGGCAGCATTCCGTCAGTCACTTGTGTGTAGACTCATCGTGCTCAGACTCTCGATGGCGACGGCGTAACGAGTCCCTCGGCAACGAATTGTCTCGGAGAGCGTGTGTGTGAGGTTAGGCTAAAGCGCGGAATTGCCGCAAGATAAATTGGCGGAGGATTGTCGCAAGAGAAAATGGCCGAGTCGGCCAGCCCGCATCGCAATTATGTGGGCGGCGTACAGCGCGGAGAGCGGAACGTAAGCCTAGTCAACATAACGAAGCTGGTACACGGCCTGGGCGTGAAACCTGTATCCGCTGCCATGCTTCACTTCCGAAGATTCCGCAGCCAAGGCCGCTCCGCGTAGTATTTCTCCCTAAGTTTCTCCCTAAACTCTTCAACGGAAAGCACTGGTTCAGGCGGAGGCGAGGGTTCCGCCTGCCTTGGTGGCACCTGGCCCTCTGATTCCCCCCGAGGAACATGAAGAGAATAGCGACGATTCAGCGGCGGTTCACTGTGCCGGGAAGGAAGCCCATTCACCAAACGATTTATATATTGCTTGCTGAGCTTGTCTCGGCCTAGCAGATTACAAAGTCTACGCGCCATTTCCTCCTGGGTCGGTCTTGTGCGCGGATCTTGCTCGCCCCACTCGTACACTGCCTCCTTGATTTGCTGTGATTCTTCTGGGTGCTGTTTGCTCGGTGCGCGGGCAAGGTTTCGTTGCATCGCACTTTCCCATCGCGGCGTCGGTCGCCAACGCCGCTTTCGGCCAAAAAGCAAATTCATTGCGTTCCGCGCTTCTCTTTCTGAACCTATGCGTATGCCCATATAGTCAAAGTTTACCCTCAACGTTGACTGAGGCAAGAGCATCGCACAGCTTTCTGAAAAAAAGGACCTTAGGAAAGAATTTGCCCTTAGCAAGCCAGTGGTCAAATTTGGTCTAGTCAAGTGACACCGAAATGAACCTCGGGCCGTCGTCAGGACGTACGCACGAACCGTCCGCGACCTAATAAAAACTTCGGCGGTTACCTCTTTAATCAGGCGCAAATACGTTTCCTTAAGATCTCGTGCTAGCCTTCGCTCGGGGGTGACCTGTGAACGCGAACAAATTAATGGAAGGTAGAGTCGCTATTCTCGAGCGGCAGTGTTCAAGACTCACTACCGCAGTTCTCATAATTTTGACCGTTTGGGCGGTTACGGTTTTGCCGTGTGTAATTCTCTTCACTGTACCGCGTGTTATGGAGACGCAACTTCGGGTGTGCTGAAGGTACGCGCTTTGGTTGTGGTTGACGAAAAGGGTTTGGAGCGTGTACGAATCGGTGCTCCGATTGCCGGCCCAAATAACAGCGGTTTGCCAGTATGGAGAGTTCCTGTTTCTGGAATTGTGTTATATGGGCCGGATGGCAAAGGGAGGGCCGGATTCGTCTCAACCGATACTAAGTCCAGCCACGTTTGTTTGCGCATGTACGCAGAGGGCTCCCAAGCCATATCACTCGCGAGTCCACACGATTCAGACCTCTGTCAGTGATGAGCCGGTCCTGTCTCCGGACCCTTCCGCTCTTTGCCGTGGAAACGTTAGACGGTGGTGATGCCTTCTGCATTTGCGGTCTCCCCGCAAGCCATTGATACCGCCGCTAAAGTCGGAGAACGTTTGCTCCATCTAATAAGCCACAGCCCCGAAGGTTACGGCATCGTTTGTGGTGACACTGGTAAAACTCATTGTACAGGCGGTAGTACTGACCGTTGATTGGCTACCCGCAAGCGTGTGGGTAATGTCATTTGCCCAGCATGACCAGCCATTGGGCGCAGTCGTTCCAGGCGTGATAACAAGCGTGCTTGCGCCCGTTGACCCCCCACAGCTAACCTGCCCCGCCCACGCTCCACCCTTTTGTACTGAGAGTGAAGCGCACGCCCCCGTACCGCTTAGCGTTGCCTGAGTACCTGTGGAAGTCAGCGATGAGGGGAACTTATTTGCGATGTAGGGAGAACCGCCGCTGCCCGCATTCACCACGTTCAGGTATGAAGTTGCTGTACCGTTATCGGTCAGTGTGCCCGATCCTGAATTGTTGTAAGTCAGATGATTAAGATGGGTATTCAGAGCGCTTGAATCAATCGTGAAACTGTCATAGAGTTGCCCAGTCCAACTCGAATCCTGTGCCGTACCGAACACATGATAAAGGCCATTCCCATTGACATTCAGGAAGTGGTTTTGCACGCCGGAATCCTCAATGTTAGATAGCGTGTTTGCTTCGAGGTCTACCGCCATTATTTCGCAGGCCAGCGCATTAGCGGAAAGCGTGATGCCTTTATTGTTCTGCTCTGAGGTTCCGCCCATTACAGTGATCGTTGCGACGTGACCGAGAACAATTCCCGTACCAGAAACCCCCTCACAAATGGGGTTCTTGATTACCGTGGCCGTAGTCTTATGGGAATTATCCGGCCCATCTAATACCATGCAATTCGCCGGGGTTGCGGTGAATGCCTGCTCCTGCGAGCTGGTGTGCAGGTCATCGAACGTATCCGCCACTGCGAAGTTTGTCTGGATACCAGCCGCCGTAACATTGATGAGCTTGTTGTGCGAGAAGTCGGAACGGTGAATGCTGCGCAGGCGGATTGCATATTGCGCGTTCGCGTTGCCGGAAATGGTGCATCCGTTTATAGATATGTTCCCATAGGAAGGGCTTCCAGATGTGCTTGTGCCGATGTCCAGCACTGCGGTTATAGATGAACTTCCCGTATAGGAAATGGTTGACGCGTCGAATCCCGAGCAGATGATATGCACGTTGCTCTGGTTGATTGTGAGGGCTGTATTTGCCGCCGCTGGTGCCCATGTTCCCGAAGGTATGCGGATGATGCATCCAGCGCCCGGGCATACATTCACCGCCGCTTGAACGGTTGTATATTTATTGTTATCCATAACCTCATCACCATTCAGCGAATAGACGGTGATTTGGTTCTGGCCAGCAGTAGCCGTTACGTTTCCCGTAACGCTCAGGGGAGCCGCCCAGGTTGTTTGAATCTGGTTGGGATTTACTTTTGTCTGTGCGCTAGTAGACGACGAGAAGAGTGTCGCCACTAGCGGGAGCAATAACAAAAGTGATAGTGCTCCCCGCGAGTGTGTAATCAACCCCGCCTCCTTGCTGCATATGCGCTTTGGCCCGGTTTAAGGACAGGAGGTACTCTGGGGGGTACCCCGGCTGTTTTCCAGCAAGGATTGCAGTCCCGATTGCAACGCCTCTTTTCGATCGAGATCAGAACGCCCGTCCTGACACGCGTTGAAGGTTTCCACGGCCTTCTTGAACTCAGTCGCGATGGGGGATCAGCACGTAGCAGATAATGCCGCCTTGCATCCAGATCAGATACCGTCCCCTTATTCATGTCGTCCGTAGTAAGGTGCAGAGCAGGTTCCGGCTTTGCTTTAGCGCTGCCAACTGTTTGCGGATGAGCCGGCGCCGCCCAGGCGCACAACAGAATTGTTGTCACCACTGTGAATCGTTTCATCAGTTTTCTCCTGTTTACCGGAGAAGGGGAAGGGCAGAGGTGGGAATCATACGCCAAGTGGCGAGGCGACAGAAAGGGTTGAGCTGCGCACTGGCCTTGTTGCAAGGAGGCAGAGCTGCAAGGCGCGGGACGAGGTGCACCGTGCATTCCCCTGACTCTCCTCGTCCCGACCTTTCCACCAACTTCGTGAACAGTGATCTAGCGTAGCAAGCGTAGGGGGTCGTTTCTGTAGGGCAGTTTGCCTAGGGCAATTGCTCTAGCAGTGAGACAGTAAGGGTGTAGAAGCAGCCGCGGGGTACATACCAGGACCACCGTTATGCCGCATCAACTGCGGGATAGCTTTCGACAGGCAGCTCATCCCGGATTAGGTTTTATTGCTGGACGAGCAGGACGGCGGCCGGTTGTGGTGACGAAGAATTGCTGCTGTCCAACCCCACTCCATACAGCACCAATTTCCCATTCACCTGTCCAGCAACGACATCGAAACTGGTGACTGTTGTGGTTCCGATGGTTAGCGTCCCGCCCGGGAATAGCCCCGGACTTGCTTGAGTTCCCAATGCAATCGCGAGATTTGTCGCGTGCGCGCTGAAAGCGTCTGAATCGATGTTGGTATACGGACCGCCCGTTAAGGTCGTGCCGGGATTGGGACCACCGAAACCCACCATTTGGGTAATGATTGATGCTTGGGAGTTGGACTGGTAGAGCACACCCAGGTATTGCCCCGCAAGAATAGTGCTGGTCAGAAGCATGCCAGGCGGTTGCTGTACCCCGACGATGGGAATGCCGGTGCCGTTGTCCATCACGAGAGCGCCGTGGCTGGAAAATGCCGCTGTCACGGGCGAAGTGCCAGGCGCGGTAATCGTCTGCAAAGTTGCGTCGCACGAGATGTTGGAAAATGTGGTCCAGCCGTTCGACGGCCCACTAAGGGGGAAGGTGGTTACGGTTAGGTCGTAGCTGCTGGCCGCCGTTTGCGTCAGTGTAACATTGCCGTAGGCCGTGTCCGTAGTCGAAAAAGTGTGTGGCGGCAAAGTGACGAACTGATAGGCAGCGGTAGCAGGGAATGGTGCAGATAGGTTGGGGCAGGAATTTGCCACGGACGCCACTACCCTGCTTGCCGTCAAGCTCAAATAGCCAAGTGCCGGGACGTCGTCGGGTTGTAACAGTTCCATTTCGTCTCGCATCTCTACAGCGTATCCGAAAAATTCATCGCAGCCATCCGGCGTACAGACGCCGAAGTGGCTGAAGTACTTTCTAAATCCGGCGTTGACGGTTGAGAAGGGCCTCAGGATTTTCCAGGTTGTGGCTCCCGGCAAGCCTCTGCTTCCTTGATCGGTGGCCTCGAAGGCGCCGTCAGTTGGACTGCTATGTCCAATAACGAGCTGCCAGATATCTCCGGGTGCTTGCGTTCCGACAAAATTCGTAGAGGGACGGACCGTGAGGCTGTACGTTACCGGAGCAGATACTCCCGGCGGCGACAGTGAATCCGCTACCTGCAGGATGAGGTTGTTGGTTGTTCCCGCCGTCGTGGGTTTACCGGAAATAAACGCCTCTCCAACCAATCCGGCCGGCGTATTTAGCGCTAGACCAGCCGGCAGTGGATTTGACCCGGGTGCCAGGCTTAGAGTGTACGGTGGGATTCCATCTTTCGCTGTAATTGTCGCGTTGTAATCGATGTTGACGTAGGCGTCCGGCAGTGCAATCGAAGCAGGCACCGGCATAGGGGTGACAATGGTCGGCGGCAGTGGAGCCTTGATGTTGATGCTGAGGGTTACTGGGGCAGATGTCGCCATGCCGGCCGAGTTGTTATCTACCGCCGTCACGGTAAAAGTATATGTTTGCACTGGGAAAAGAGGCGTGCCCGCTATGTACCCGCTGCCGTTGAACATAAGTCCCGGAGGAAGTGATCCGTTCGTGATATTAAGGGTCATTGCCCCCTGGCCCAGGCCACCCGTTGCTTCGATACGCGTGCCATACTGACTTCCCACGTTCCCGTCAGGTAGTGATGTGGTCGTGATTATCGGCGAGGGCATAACGCGGAATGCGATGCTGGCATTGTCTTGCGGGTTCGCAATCGAACTCGCGGCCAAGGTCACTGGATCGCCAACACTAGCTCCATCGAAGCTGGTTGCATTATAAGTGACACTCGTAGTCGTCGCGTTCGTCAGCTTGCCCGGTCCCGTCAAACTCCAACTGACACCTTTGCCCGAAACATCGTCCGTGATGGCTGTGAAATTGAAAGATTGCCCCTGATCGATCACCGTAAGATAGTTGGGTGAGATCGTTACGTGAACGACAGGCGGCGGTGGAGGCGGGGGCGGGGCCGAAGTGGTCCCACCGCCACAGCCGACGAGTCCGATCGCTAAAGAAATTCCCCAGAAAAGAGCGGTAAGAGGCTCGGAACAGATCATGACGTGCCGCGACACTCTCCGGGCACCAAGCCGTAGGCACGGCAACAATGCAGGAGTCCACGCCAGCCGCAGAGTTTTCATGTTGCTCTCCCCGAGAAGGCGAAGCCAACTCGGTAGACGCCTTCGAAAAAGCATGCCGCCAGGCCAACCTAGAAGGCATGACCCGCCGCTACAATTCCGTGTTATCCGCAAAGAGCAATACGGCGAAAAACGGTAACGAGGAGTTATATGTACCTTTGAAGTTATTGCCGAGCCTATCGTAGCCCCGACCTGACTTGCAAGAAAAGTTACTCTCCGTTGGTCACTTTGTCAATTACCGTTGTCCGCGCTTCCAACCGGCACCCTGCGCGCGAAGGCGTGGCAACACCGTTTCATTCAATACTTGAGGTCCCTTCCTCTGCCAAATCAAGAGGTGATCTATGGCGGAGAACGCAGTCCCCAACCGTCCGCTTTACTTTGAACTGAAGTACCGCGATTGCCCGCACACATCCCAAATCCCGCTAGGCCACGGAGCGAACTGTGCTCCGAAGAAGAGATAGAAGGCCTGGCGCCATGACCGAGGAACACAGCGCCTTCGGCAAAACTTTGCGCGCCGGAATGCGCAGAGTTCCAGTGATCTTGATCGGGCAGCCATGCATTTCGCCACGGCGGTCAGGACACTAGGTATTTCGTTCGTATCTGCGGTCCTCCTTCGCAGGGTCGGTGGAGCAGTGCATGCCTAAATCGCAGAAAACATTCCAGGGGGCTTTTATACGATCGCTTGTTTGACAAATATGGGTGTCATCGAGACAGCGCGTGACATCGCGCGTCACTATTTTGACAAGCAGTCGCTGGGGGAGACGGCGCGAATGACTGTACTTTGACTGAAGGTGTCCATGGAAAGAGCGCCGCTTCTCCAAGCAAGTGGTCGCTAGCTGCATACGGCAGCGTGGCAGCTCCACATAAGTTGCCGTTCCAATCTCTAGACCACTCCAAACCACAAACGAAACGTGGAAGGTCAGTTGCAATATAGAACCACGGAGTACATCAAATGAATTCAGATGAAGTGAACTGGCTATTGCAAACAATCGAGGATCCGGAAAATGCAAATTACGACACGGCAAAAGATTCTAGCTGCCACGATGCTCTGACGGGAACCGACGTGATAGAGTTCGCAGCGGCGGCGAAACATGGAGATTCGGTCGCCTTTGGAATTCTTCGCGCGCAGTCCGCGAACATGGTCTTCAACATATCCATCAACGCTGAGCCGAACGGCGGCGACTCTTTCTGCTCACCGCAGTCGTCGGTGCCGAAGTAGTGGGGGGCTTCCGCCTTTCGGGGCGGGAGAGAATTGCACTAAGAATTGCATTAAACTCGGTCCGATTACGCCCCACTACACCCCACTGCATCCGACCTAAACTTTTTGTTTTCAGTGTAACTCGAGTACTTGGAACACCTCGAATCGCTGTGAGAGGGCGGCGTCCTGGACCCCTAGACGATATCGCCAAACCGAGGTACACGACCGAACGCCGCGTACAACTCGCAATACTCCATTTTCCCATGAGCAGGAAAGCGCCGCAAGACGGAAGACCCGCCGCTCTCCCAAGCGCACTCTGCCTTCCGACGGATTCTGTGGCGGGGCGGGCGAAACGCCGGCTCTCTTAGACCGAGTGCACTTTTTTCAACCCCTTCGTTTCGGAGGAACCATGTCTGAATGGGCGCCCCGGGCGGTTGTCCGTTCCGCCGCGAGCTAGAATTTCACAGGTCAAACCGGTTCTTAATTTTCTTCAGGTCAGGTTGCCACAGTCCGACGCCACCGCAACGTCGAAGGCGCTATCGTGCTAGGCAGCCGTCCGTTTCGCAACTTCTCCGGCGAGCTTGACCATTTCATCGTGGATCAATCCGTTCGAGGCCAGGATGGAGCTACCGCCCAGCTGGTATGGTTGCCCCTTGAGATCGGTGATTCTGCCCCCAGACTCCTCCACCATGATCACGCCGGCAGCCGTGTCCCACGGTTTGAGGCCGAACTCCCAGAAGCCGTCGAAACGGCCGCTGGCCACGCAGGCCAGATCGAGAGCGGCTGAGCCGTCGCGCCGCACGCCGTGCGAGCGCAAGCTAAAATCCCAGTAGTAGTGGATATTGGGGTTGGCGTGCCGGTCCTGATTGGGAAAGCCGGTGCAAAGCAGGCTGTTCTTGAGCGCGCTGATTTTGGAACATTGCATCCTTCTGCCGTTGAAAAAAGCCCCCTCACCGCGAGTCGCGGTAAACAATTCGTTGTACACCGGGTTGTAGATCACCCCAAGCAGCAGCTCACCCTTGCGCGCTAAGGCCATTGAGACGCAAAAGCAGGGGTAGCCATGAGCGAAATTGGTGGTGCCGTCGAGTGGGTCTACATGCCAGCGGAACTCCGACGCGGTATCTTTGCCCGTGCCCTCCTCCGCCGCGACCGCGTGCTCCGGAAAACGCCTCTGTAGTCCACTGACGATCACAGACTCGGAACGGCGGTCCGCCTGCGTGACCAGGTCGAATTCCCCTTTGTAAGCAATCGCAGGCGGTCTTTCGAGCTCTTCGCGTAATACTCTACCGGCTTCTTGCGCAATTTCGACCGCTGCTTCCAGATATGGCTTGATCATTCGTTGTATGCGCCCTCAGCAGCCACTATTGTGGCCCGGTCAAATAGCTTGTCCGGTGCCGCGCCGAGTAACCCGGCAGCACCTTCACTTCAATTGTACGGTACGTACTGGCTGGCCCGCGCGGATTCGGGTAGTAGGCCAGGCGATATTGCGTGCGAAGTTCGTTGTCGATGCGATCAAAAATAATCGGCAGCTCCACGGGAGAGCCTGGAAAAAACATGGCACCGCCCGTGGTTTCGGTGATGGCCTGGAGCGCATGCTCCCCGGCCGTGTTGCGTCCATTTTCGTTCTTCACGGGGCGCATGACGATGGTATAGAGCAGGATTCCCGCCCGCAGCGCCGACTTTCGCGCAGACTCAAAATCCGAGCGGCTCGTGGTCTCTCCCGCGTCGGTCACCATGATAATCACGCGCCGGCGCTCGGCCGAGCGCTTCTCTAGTGCTTTCGAGCCAAGCAGCACCGCGTCATAAATCGAAGTGCCGGCGCCGTCGGGAATCCTGCGCACCGCAGACTGCAAAGACCCGATGTCGGAGGAAAACGGGGTCATCTGGGTCACGGATTCGTCGAAGCCAAAAACGGACAGGCGGTCGTCCGGCCGCAGGACCTGCTGAATGAAGTGACAAGCAGCATCTCGTTCACTGGCCATCTCCTGACGCTCGCTAAGGCTAGCGTCGAGCATGAGGGCCAGATCCAAAGGCTGCTTGGTCTCGGGCTCAAACACAGCAACGTTCTGTTGCACGCCTTCCTCGAAGATCTGGAATGCTTCGACCGGCAAATTGGGGGCCGGACGGTTGTGATCGTCCAGGACACTGACCAGAACATTGACCAAATTGACGTTGACCTTCACCGTTCCTTTCGGAGAACTCGTGTCCGTGTTTTTTTCCTTGGTCGGCGCTTCTCCCGCAGGTGCCTGCGCATTCGGGCTGGACGAGGGCTGAGCCCACGGAGGGCGGTCGGGCTTTTCCTGTGCCTTGACGACAGAAGTGTTCACAAAAAGCCCCAAAAGGGCCGGTCCAGCCACAAACATCTTGCGCGGGCGAATCTTCATCTGCTTGTTATGATGCAGGTTCCGCGCGAACTGGAGGTGCCGGAGGAATTTCCCCGTCCGCCCAG
>Ga0306920_100011387_pt1 | contig 12011 bp, 7 predicted proteins | sample flu12Cox44000170_FD_204666 | JGI IMG/M metagenome (GOLD analysis project Ga0306920, IMG submission 204666) | Lab enrichment of tropical soil microbial communities from Luquillo Experimental Forest, Puerto Rico - flux4day.12C.oxic.44.000.170 (v2)... | ecosystem: Environmental > Terrestrial >...
GCTCAAGACCCACGGGTTGATCGGCATCGCGGGGATCGACACTCGGCGCCTCACGGCGCGCGTTCGCGATCTCGGACCACCCAATGCCGTCATCGCGCACGATCCCGATGGACGACTCGATATTGCTTTGCTCCAGGCCCGGGCCCGCGCCTGGCCGGGTCTCGAAGGCATGGATCTCGCCAAGGAAGTGACCTGCCGGCAAACCTACGAGTGGGGCGAATCGGTATGGGATCGATATCGCGGTTATAGCCTCCAACCGAGGTTTCGTTACCGCGTCACAGCCATCGATTACGGCATCAAGCGCAACATCCTGCGGATGCTCGCGGCACATGGCTGTCACGTCACCATAGTCCCCGCCACCGCCTCGACACAGGAAATTATGCGTCATCGGCCGGATGGAATTTTCTTGTCGAACGGCCCGGGGGACCCAGCCGCGACCGGTTCATACGCGGTGCCGGTGCTGCGCGAGCTGTTGGATTCGGGGAAGCCCATCTTCGGCATCTGCCTCGGTCACCAGGTGCTGGCGTTGGCGCTCGGCGGACGAACCCGCAAGATGGCGCGTGGTCACCGCGGCGCCAATCACCCGGTCAAGGACCTGCACACCGGTAAGGTCGAGATCACCAGCCAGAATCATGGGTTTGTCGTCGACCTGGAGAGCTTGCCGGAAAACGTCGAGCCGACGCATCTCTCGCTCTTCGACAACAGCAACGAAGGGCTGCGGATGGCCGGCAGACCGGTCTTTTCCGTGCAATACCACCCCGAGGCGAGCCCCGGCCCACATGACAGCCATTACCTGTTCGAGCGTTTTGTCCGGCTGATGGGCAGCAATGCCTAAGCGCACGGACATCGAAAGCATTCTGATCATCGGTGCGGGTCCGATCGTCATCGGGCAGGCCTGCGAGTTTGACTATTCCGGGACCCAGGCCTGCAAGGCTTTAAAGGGCGAAGGGTATCGGATCGTGCTGGTGAACTCGAACCCAGCCACAATCATGACCGACCCGGAGCTTGCCGACGCCACCTATATCGAGCCGGTCACCCCCGAGATGGTCGCCAAGATCATCGCGCGCGAGCGGCCGGACGCGCTGTTGCCGACAATGGGCGGGCAGACCGCGCTCAACATCGCGGTGGCACTCGCCCGCTCGGGTGTGCTCGATCGCTACGGGGTCGAGTTGATCGGCGCCAGTGAAGCGGCGATCGCCAAGGCCGAGGATCGGCAACTCTTCCGCAAGTCGATGGACAAGATCGGCCTAACCTCGCCGAAGAGCCAGCTCATACGCTCGCTCGACGAAGCTGGTGCAGCCCTGGAGGCGACAGGATTGCCGGCAATCATCAGACCCTCGTTCACCTTGGGAGGGACTGGTGGCGGCGTCGCCTACAACGCGCGGGAGTTCGAGGAGATCGTCCGCGGCGGGCTCAGAGCCTCGCCGGCACAAGAGGTGTTGATCGAGGAATCCGTCCTCGGCTGGAAGGAGTACGAGATGGAGGTGGTCCGCGACCGGGCGGACAATTGCATCATCGTATGCTCGATCGAAAATATCGACCCGATGGGGGTTCATACCGGTGATTCGGTTTGCGTCGCCCCGGCGCTGACCCTCACCGACAAGGAATACCAGCTGATGCGCAACGCCGCGATCGCGGTATTGCGCGAGATCGGCGTCGACACCGGCGGGTCGAACGTGCAGTTCGCGGTAAACCCGGCCGATGGACGGCTCGTCGTCATCGAAATGAACCCGCGCGTTTCGCGCTCGTCGGCACTCGCCTCCAAGGCGACCGGGTTCCCGATCGCCAAGGTCGCCGCTAAGCTCGCCGTCGGCTACACCCTCGACGAATTGGACAACGAGATAACCCAGACCACCCCGGCCTCGTTCGAGCCGACGATCGACTACATCGTCACCAAAATGCCGCGCTTCACATTCGAAAAATTTCCCGGGACTGAACCGCTGCTGACGACTTCGATGAAATCGGTCGGCGAGGCGATGGCGATCGGCCGCAGCTTTGCCGAATCGGTTCAAAAGGCGCTGCGGTCGCTGGAAACCGGTCTCAGCGGGTTCGACGAGATTGCGATCGAGGGGGTGGAGAGCGCCGGCAAAGACGCGGTCAAGGCGGCATTGGCCCGACCCTCGCCCGACCGCCTGCTGCTGATCGCCCAGGCCTATCGGCACGGGCTTACGACCGCAGAGATCCACGCCGCCTGCCGCTTCGAGCCTTGGTTTCTGGACCGAATCCGCGAGATTGTCGGCATCGAGGAGCGCGTGCGGCGGGACGGATTGCCACACGATCGAACGGCATTTTTGCGGCTCAAACAGATGGGCTTCTCGGATGCCCGCCTGGGCAAGCTGACGGGCCTCGACGAGCAGACGGTATCCTCGCGCCGGCGCGGCTGCGACTTGCGGCCGGTCTATAAGCGCATCGACACCTGCGCCGCCGAGTTCCTGTCGCTTACCCCTTACCTTTACTCCTCCTATGAGGGCGATTGCTCCGATCCGCCCGAATGCGAGGCCGACCCGAGCGACCGGCGCAAGGTGATCATTCTCGGCGGCGGCCCGAACCGGATCGGACAAGGCATCGAGTTCGACTACTGCTGCGTGCACGCGGCTTACAGCCTGCGCCAGGTGGGCATCGAAACGATTATGATCAACTGTAATCCGGAGACCGTGTCGACTGATTACGACACCTCCGACCGGCTTTATTTCGAGCCGTTGACCGCCGAGGACGTGGTCGAGATCGTGCGGGTTGAAGAGCGCCGCGGCACATTGCTCGGGGTGATCGTGCAGTTCGGCGGGCAAACCCCGCTGAAGCTCGCGGCGGCGCTGGAGCAGGCGCGGGTTCCGATCCTTGGGACCTCGCCCGACGCGATCGATCTCGCCGAGGATCGCAGCCGTTTCGAGGGCTTTCTGAGGACCCTGGGGCTGCGACAAGCGGTCAACGGCACGGCCTATTCGGCGAGCGAGGCGAAGGAGATCGCCTCGCGCATCGGCTTTCCGGTGATGATCCGCCCGTCCTACGTTCTCGGCGGGCGGGCAATGGAGATTGTCCACGACGCGGCCGCGCTCGAGCGGTACATGCGCGATGCGGTCAGGGTATCCGGGACGAGCCCGGTATTGATCGACCGCTACCTGAAAGACGCAATCGAGGTTGACGTCGACGCGGTCTCGGACGGATCCACCGTCGAGATCGCCGGCATTATGGAGCATATCGAGGAGGCCGGGATTCACTCCGGCGACAGCGCCTGCTCACTGCCGCCGCATAGTCTTGCTCGCGACACCATCGTCGAAATCGAGCGGCAGACCGTCGCCCTCGCTCGAGCGCTCGAGGTAGTCGGTCTGATGAACGTCCAGTTCGCCGTCAAGGGCGATCAAATCTACGTCCTCGAGGTGAATCCGCGAGCCTCGCGGACGGTTCCGTTCGTCGCCAAGGCGATCGGCATTCCGATCGCCAAGATCGCCGCACGAGTAATGGCGGGCGATCGTCTGGCCGCGACCATCTCCTGCCTGGGCCGACCGCGCGTCGCAAATGGTCGTCATATGGCCGTCAAGGAGGCCGTTTTCCCGTTTGCGCGGTTCCCCGGCGTCGATCTGATCTTGGGTCCCGAGATGAAGTCGACCGGCGAGGTGATGGGCCTCGACACCGATTTCGGACGCGCCTTCGCGAAGTCCCAGCTCGGTAGCGGCACCAACCTGCCTTTCGGGGGGCGCGTCTTTGTCTCGGTGCGAGATCAGGACAAAAGGGCGCTCGTCGAGCCTTGCCGCCAGCTTTTCGAGATGGGTTTCGGCTTGATCGCCACCAGCGGAACGGCACAGGCCCTGACCGCCCAAGGCCTGCCGGTCGCCCGCATCAACAAAGTGAGCGACGGGCGCCCTCACATCGTCGATTTGATGTTGAGCGGCGGTGTCCAGCTGGTTTTCAACACGACCGAGGGCGCGCAAGCGATCGCCGACAGCTTTAGCCTGCGACGCACGGCGCTGATCAACAGCATACCATATTACACGACAGTTGCCGGAGCGCGGGCGGCCGTGCAGGCGATCAAGGCGTTACGCGCCGGCAATCTTGAAGTTGCGCCGCTACAGTCATACTTTTGATTGCTCCGCGGCAGGCCTTGCCGTGGCTTTCGTCAGCAAGGTGCGAACCCCGTTTCGATGAACAAGATCCCGATGACGGCCGATGGCTACAATCGGCTCCAGGAGGAACTGAGGCGTCTGAAGACCGTCGACCGGCCGGCGATAATCCGCGCGATCGCGGAGGCTCGAGACCACGGCGATTTGGCCGAGAATGCCGAGTATCACTCCGCGCGCGACCGACAGAGCTTTATCGAGGGAAGGCTGGCCGAAATCGAGGACAAGATCGCCCGCGCGGAAGTCATCGATGTTTCCAAGCTATCCGGGTCGGTGATCAAGTTCGGGGCCAAGGTCACGCTTGCCGACGACGAGACCGACGAGGAGCAGACCTTTCAAATCGTCGGCGAGGACGAAGCCGATATCAGTCAGGGGCGGCTGTCGGTGACATCGCCGCTTGCCCGCGCACTGATCGGAAAGCGAACCGGCGAGAGCGTCGAGGTCGCCACCCCGCGCGGCGCCAAATCCTATGAGGTGGTCACCGTCGCCTTTGGCTGACGGCGGCTCTCTCTCCTCGGGTGAAGGCCGATCTGGGCTACGACAAGCATCGCTAGCGCAGGCGCCTTCTTGCCGTAGAGAAGCGCTTTGCGTACACGGAAGCGATGGCCTCCGTTGCGCCAATAGACGCTTCCCGATCGCTCGAAGCTCCCGGCGCTCCGTCGCCGATCGCCTGGGTTTTGCACGACGGCAAGGCGGGGATGGCGAGCCAGGCGCTCGGTCTTGCCGAAGCCACCGGTTTCCCGTTCATTGAAAAGCGCCTCGCCATCCGTTTCCCTTGGGCTGGGCTGCCGCCTCAGCTCTGGTTCTTGCCGCTCCGTGCGGCTGGAGCTACCGGCGCGAGCTTGCAACCGCCGTGGCCCGATCTTGTTATCGGTTGCGGCCGCAACACCGCGATGCCGGCGCTGGCGATCCGGCGCGCCGGCGCAGGGCATACCGTTGCTGCACAAATCCAGTATCCCGGAGTGGGACATGCCGAGTTTGACCTGTTGGTTGTTCCCGAGCATGACGGTCTCCGTGGGCCACGGGTGATCGTCACGCGGGGCGCCGTCCATCGGGTCACGCCGGCGAGGCTCGCGGCCGAACGAACTCGCTTCCCAGCGCTCGCGACGATGCCGCAGCCGATCATGTCGGTGCTGATCGGCGGAACCAACAGAGCCTACAGATTGACGCTTCGGCGCGTCGGTGAGATTGCCGAGGCGCTCGCCGCTGTCCTGCGCGACCGCGGCGGGTCCGCCCTGGTGTCCCCGTCCCGACGCACCGGAGCGGCGGGGCTGGCGTTGCTGCGCAAGCGCCTCGAAGATTTTCCGACAGCGATCTGGGATGGCTCGGGAGAAAATCCCTACTTCGCCTATCTCGCCCTCGCCGACGCGGTGCTGGTAACCGCCGATTCCGTCTCGATGATCAGCGAGGCGGCGGCGACCGGTAAGCCCGTTCACATTCTTGGCCTCGACGGTGGTAATGCCAAGTTCGCACGCTTTCATGCGACGATGCGGGCTGCCGGCATCACCCGACTGTTCTCCGGGGGAATCGAATCGTGGTCCTATCAGGTTCCGGATGACACGGCACGCGCCGGCGCCGCACTGCGAGCGCTCGTCCTCAAACGGCAAAAGCGGTCATGAAGGCGTTCTTAGCCTATCTCGCAACGGTTGCCGGCACGTCGGCAATCTTCTTCTTTGCGCCCCAACTCGACGTGGCGACCAGCCGCCTGTTCTACGATCCCGGGCGCGGCTTTGTGCTGGCGAGCTGGCCGCCAATCCTATTTCTCTTTCGCGCAATCCCGTGGATTGCCTGGGGCATGCTGCTTCTCGTGGCGGTCGGCATATTCTGGCTCCTCCTTTTTCGCCGGCCGCTGTGGCGGCTTGATCGCAAGGCGCTCATCTTCGTCGTCGTGTCCACGGTGGCCGGTCCGGGTCTATTCGCAAACACCCTTTTCAAGGATCACTGGGGGCGCGCACGGCCGGCGCAGACCGAGATGTTTGGCGGCGCCCATCGCTTCACACCGGCGCCGCTGCCCGCGACCGAATGCGACCGCAACTGCGGTTTCGTTTCAGGTCATGCCGCGCTTGCGTTCTCGCTCGTCGCCTTGGCATTTCTGCTGCCGTCGGGCCGCCCTCGGCGGCTTGGCATAGTGGCGGCACTGAGTTTCGGCGCGCTCGTCGGGCTTGGCCGCATCGCGCAAGGCGCCCACTTTCTGTCGGACGTCGTCTATGCCGGCCTACTAGTCTACGTCACCACGTTCCTGCTGTACCGCTGGATTGTGGTTCGCGACGGTCTCGCGACGGCGCCGCTCGTGCGCTTATATCGGATGATCATAGGCCGCACGGCTGGCGCGGTCCGTGCCAATGCGTCGCCCGCTGTTCGCGTTGCTTTGGTCTCGGCCGCAACCGTTCTGGCCGTGGTGGTCTCGGTCTGGGTTATCGACCGGCCGCTCGCCTTATATTTTCATGCCCGGGACCACGACCTGCGTTCCCTCTTCGATTTCACCGGGCGGCTTGGTTTGGCTTATGGCTATCTGACTGTCTTCGGCGTCGCTTTTATCGTATTGCACTGGGGCGGAGCGCTGCCCCAACTGGCGCAATTTGCGCTGCCGCTGCGCGCCCTATCCGCAGTTCCGGCCTTTCTCTTTGTCTCGATCGCCGCCTCGGGTGTCGTCGTCGACGTGCTGAAGGTAGTCTTTGGGCGGGCCCGGCCAAAATTGCTATTCCAGTCCGATGTCTACGGGTTTGACTGGCTGATATGGCACCCCGACCACTGGTCTTTTCCCTCGGGTCACAGCGCCACGATCGTTGCCCTGGTGACGGCTCTCTGGTTTCTGTGGCCGCAGCATATTCTCTTCTATGTGCTCGTCGCGGCGATCGTATGTGTGAGCCGCGTCGTGGTCGGTGCTCACTACCTCGCTGACGGCCTGGCCGGCGCTCTGATCGCGGTGCTGACTACTCGCTACGCGGCGCAACTCTTCACCAGAGCCGGGATCGATCTGGCCACGGCGCGCCACGGGGCCGGTGCCGAGGGAAAGCCGCCGCCTTGGCCTTGCCGGCGAATCGGCAAAGCCTCCATCAGACGCGACCGGGCCAGTTCACGTTAGTTTCCGGCGCTTGGTTGCCCTCGCGAGCGAGGGTGTAGTATCGGAACGGCTTCTGCCCGCTCCTTTTGAAATCGGCTCGCCGTCATGGCCCTGCGCATCGAGACCTTCGACAATGTCCGCGGGGGGAATACCCTTTACAAGGCCCTGACCCATCCGAGTGCCGCGCGAGCGGGGCAAGCCCTCGTCGATGCCCTCACCCGCAGGGCGCCGGTGGCCGTCTACGATCCGAACGGGGCAGCCGAAGCCTTCAGCGAGATCTTCCGTCTCGACAAGGTCGAAATCGCCGGAACCTATGTCCAGCAAGTGGCCCGGATCGGGGTCTCGGTCCTTGGCCATACAGCAAAGCCGGTGACTGAGCTTGCCGCATCGGGAGCACGGTCGGTGTTTGTCGCCGGGTTCGACGCCGAGCGCACGATCGCCCAGCTCGAACCCTATTTTCCCAGCAGCGCATCGACGTTCAGCCTCGACAGCATGCAGATTCCGAGCGAGCGGCTGACCAATTCGCGCGCATATCTCGATCCCCTCAATTTTGCTACCAACTTCGCGTTCTTCCGTGACGCGGAGGGATTGCACACCCGGCTCGTGACCGCGAATTACTGGGCGGGTTACGGCGCCCAAACCATTGCCTGCTGGCTGACGCTGTTCGGGTCTGATGGTCGAGTGCTCGCCGAATGGTGTGAAAGTTGTGGCCTGGCCGGAAGCGCGATCGTCCTCGATAGCCGAGAGATCCGCGCCCGCTTCGGTCTCGATGAGTTTTGCGGTCAGCTTTTCGTCCACATCGTCGGCGCCGCCGGGCACGACGTCGTCAAATATGCCCTCGACACATTCGGCGATGCCGGCCCCGGGAACGCGTGCAGCAGCTGCGCCAGCGCCGAGTGGTCGCTCTCCTGCACGCATGACGCGAATGCCTGGCCGGCAGACCGCTATGCCGGGCTCCCGGCACCCGGCCCCGGCGAGCGCGTCGTGTTGTGGCTTCAGAACAGCCACCCGATCCCGATTCCGCCCTGTGACATCAGTCTCAATCCGATGGGCGAGGAGCGCTCGGTGCCGATCGGCGAGCCGATCGCGCCGTTCGCCACTCACGCGATCGACGTCGGCAAAGTCCTGCCGGGCATCGCCTGGCCGAGACAAATCGAGTTGCGTGCAGGTAAGCACATGGTGCGGCCGCGCTACGAGATCGTCGAGCGCCGCCGTCGGCGGATCGCACATGTCAATGTCGAACGCGCCGACCTGGAGGCCGACCTCGATCTTCCGCGGTTCGCCGATACTCTCGGCAAGGGCTATCTGCTGCCCGCCCCGGTCATGCCTACTGCTGAATGGCAGAGCTCCGTATTGCCGACGCCGATGGCCGTCGGCCAAGCCGAGCTGCCGATCGCCGCGCTGGTCTACGATCCCGAGGGGAACGAGATCCTCCGTCACCGCTTCGGCCGGCTGCCGCGGGCACATCGTGTGGCGCTCGACCTCGACGAGGTCGCCGGGATCGAGGCACTGCACGGCGGCTACGGCCATGTCGAGCTGGTCTACGATTTTTCCGCCGGCGGTACCGCAGACGGGTGGTTGCACGCGCTGTTCCGCTATCGCCATCGGCGCAGCGGGCATGCTGCAGAGACCAGCTTTGGGGCACATGTATTCAATACGATTTTGACCTATCGCGGCGAGCCCCAATCCTACAGCGGGCATCCTCCGGGATTGTCGACGCGGCTGTTCCTGAGACTCGGCGAAACCGGCTGCGACACGTTCTGCCAGCTGATCTATCCGGCGTCACGGCCGTGGCGCGCGGTGAGCACCACTCAAATAATCCTCTACGACGGCGCCGGGTGCGAGCTCGCCCGAACGAATTTGGCGATCCCGTGCTCGGGTTCGCGGCTCTGGTATTATCGAGACGTTTTTGATGCACAAACCCGAGGCCGGGCGGGACCCGGCGCTTATGTGGTGATTCGTGACACGACCTGCCGCCTCTTTGGCTATCATGGGCTGGTCGGCGGCAACGGCTCGTTCAGCCTCGACCACATGTTCGGCTTCTAGCCCTGCTCCTTCCCGCGGCGCCGCAGAACAGTGATATAGTTTGTCGGTCGATCAATCGGGGTGCCCGGAATGCCCGAGCGTCATCACACCAAGATCCTGATCATCGGCGCGGGACCTGCCGGTTACACCGCGGCGATCTATGCGGCGCGGGCCAATTTGCAGCCGACCCTGATCACCGGGATGCAGCCGGGCGGCCAGATGACCATCACCACCGACGTCGAGAACTACCCCGGCTATGCCGATATCATCCAGGGCCCGTGGCTGATGGAGCAGATGCGGCAGCAGGCCGAACATGTCGGCACGCGGATGATCCTGGACCTGATCGTCGCGATCGATCTCGCCCGCCGGCCCTTCGTCGCCACTGGCGATTCGGGCGATCTCTATTCCGGCGATGCCGTAATCATCGCGACCGGCGCTCAGGCCCGCTGGCTCGGCTTGCCGAGCGAGGATGTCTTTCGCGGTTTCGGGGTGTCGGCTTGTGCCACCTGCGATGGGTTCTTTTTTCGCGGCAAGGATGTCGTCGTGGTCGGAGGCGGCAACACCGCGGTCGAGGAGGCGATCTATCTGACCAACCACGCGCGGCAGGTGACCCTCGTGCATCGCCGCGATGCGTTGCGGGCCGAAAAGATTCTGCAGGACCGGCTGTTCCGCAACCCCAAGATCGACATCGTCTGGGACAGCGTCGTCGACGAGATCCTCGGGGTTCCCGAGCCGCCCGTCGTTACCGGGATCCGCTTGCGCAATGTCCGCTCCGGCGCTCTCACGGAGCGATCCTGCGAAGGCGTATTTATCGCGATCGGGCATACGCCCGTAACTGAGTTTGTCGCCGGGCAACTTCCGCTCGACCCGGAGGGTTATATCTTGTCCCGCCCGGACTCGACCGAGACTGCGATCCCCGGGGTCTTTGCCGCGGGCGACGTCAGAGACAAGGTTTTCCGGCAGGCGGTGACCGCCGCCGGGATGGGGTGTATGGCGGCGCTCGAGGCGGAGAAGTTTTTGGCAGCGCAGCAGGAACCGGTCGTCGCGCGCGCCGCCAAATAGTAGGCGAGCGCCGCGACCCGCGAGGCGCTCCAGGGGAAGCAGGGATGGATTGGGACAAGTTGCGCGTCTTCCATGCCGTGGCCGAGGCAGGCAGCTTCACGCATGCCGGCGAATCGCTGAACCTCAGCCAATCGGCGGTCAGCCGGCAGATCAGCGCACTCGAGGAGAGCTTGAGTGTCCCGCTGTTTCACCGCCACGCGCGTGGCTTGATCCTGACCGAGCAGGGTGAGCTGCTGTTCCGAACGGCGCGTGACGTTTTCGCCAAGCTGTCGATGGCCGAGGGCTTGATCTCCGAATCGAAGGACCGACCAAAAGGCCCGCTCAAGATCCAGACCACGGTGGCCTTCGGCTCGACCTGGCTGACGCCGCGCATCCGGGAATTTCTCGATCTCTACCCGGAAATCCAGGTCAGCCTAGTGGTGGACGACGCCGAACTCGACTTGTCGATGCGCGAGGCCGATGTGGCGATACGCATGGCGCCGCCGCGCCAGCCGGATCTGATCCAGCGCCACTTGGTCAGCATCCCGGTGCATATCTACGCTGCCCCGGACTACATCAAGAAGTACGGCATGCCGCAGCGGATCGAGGATCTCGACAAGCACCGCATGATCGTTTACGGCGACGATTCCCGTCCGCCGGTCCAGAACATCAACTGGCTGCTCGATACCGGGACAAACCCCGGGCGCGAGCGCAAGCCGATCCTGACGGTGAATAATTTCTACGGGATGCTGCGCGCCGTGGTCAGCGGGCTCGGGATCTGCGCGTTACCCGATTTCATGGCCAACGAGTATACCGATCTCGTCCGCATCCTGCCCGAGCTCACGGGCCCTTCGGTCGAAGCCTATTTCGTCTACCCGGAAGAGCTGCGTTCCTCCAAGCGCATCAGCGTCTTCCGCGATTTCCTATTGCGCAAGGTAGCAGAAACTCGGCTCAGCTGACGGCCGTAAACCGTCGATATTCCGGCCTCGGAGATCATCCGCCCGAGCGTTGCAGTTTTTGCAGACGAGCCAGAAGAAATTCCGGGTGGTGGTCCAGCGACGAATGCTCCATGTTGAAACATGCGTTGCGGCGCACCGAGTTTCTGTCGGCGATTGGCGCCGATGTAAGTTTCCGGGATTTGTGCCCGGAAAGAGGGTCTGCGGACCCTCACGTCTCCCAGACGTGAAGCCTCCCTGTTCAAACTTGGCCGGAACTTTGGTTCCGGCCATTTTCCTGTGTGCAGAACTCTATCGGCTACGGTTTTGCTAGCCGAGCTCTTCACCGGCGTGACGTCGCGCGCGATGCGTGCAAACCGTAGGGGATCGCGGCTAAACTACGGGCTTGGCTGACCGCCGCGCCGAAGGGAGGACGATATGAAGGACGGCTACCGGTTTGTCGATTGCGACATGCACATCATGGAGCCGATCGATCTGTTCGATAAATACCTCGACCCGGTATTCAAGCAGCGTGTCACCTCGGCCGCCCGGCCGACCAATTCCGGAAGTACTGGAATGCGCCGCCGACCTTTGTGGTTTTTCGACGGCGCGCCGATCAGCAACGACGGCAACATCTCGCAATACAACCGGATACGCGGCCCTCTCGTCTCCGCCCGCGCCAACACCAACGTCATGTTCGCTGTCGAGCGCGGCTACGATGCCGAGGCCCAGATCATGGGTATGGAGATGGAGGGCATCGACATTGCCGTGCTGTTTCCGACGGTGGGGCTGTCGTTTCTCGCGCGCGACAACATGGACCCACAGCTTTCGGCC
>Ga0306920_100011388_pt1 | contig 12011 bp, 9 predicted proteins | sample flu12Cox44000170_FD_204666 | JGI IMG/M metagenome (GOLD analysis project Ga0306920, IMG submission 204666) | Lab enrichment of tropical soil microbial communities from Luquillo Experimental Forest, Puerto Rico - flux4day.12C.oxic.44.000.170 (v2)... | ecosystem: Environmental > Terrestrial >...
GCGCCAACCCGATCACGGCGTTGCGTGTCTACATCGCCTGGCGGCATCTGCAGAAGCCACCCGACAACCTGCCCCTCAGCCAGACCCTGCCACCGCCGCTCTATGCCCGGGTCGAAGCTCTGAGGACGCGTTACGCCCCGCACGACACCAAGATCGAGCAGATGCGACCGATGCTCGCCGCGCGCGAGCTGGTCACCAAGGTCTTCGACGCAGCAGGGCTCGCCATGCGCAACGAGGTGCAGCAGGAGGTGCTGAGCCTCGCCGCGCGCCATGGCGTACGCGTTCATCAGGACAAACTGCGCATCGATGATCCGGTTGATGTGCTCAAGGACGTTGGCGCCACTCCGCTTGCCGGCGAGGTGAGCTGCCTCGATGCCGTAGTTACGCTCCTCGAGACGGACCTGGCCAACATGCAGGCACGGGCGCGCGCGTGGGCGCTCGGCGACGTGGATGCGCTGCGCCAGCTCCCGCACGCAGATGACCGCACCGCCTGCATCGCCGCCGTATCGACTTCCGAGCGGGTGCGCAAGCTCATTGCGCGCGCGCAGGACGACTGGCTGATTGCGGTAAACGACAGCCTGACGCGCAATCGCGGCACGCTCGCGGTGCAGTCGATGGACCGCCTGCTCGGCGAGCACGGTACGCTCGCCGCGTTGCGCGCGCGCGGCTATACCGTCGAGGGACCCTGACGCCACCCCCAGGAAATCTCAGCTTGCGAGCGCGCACGCCCAGGCGATGACGAGCGAAGCGAGAGCCGCGGCGCCGGTCAGCCACTGCGGCACCCGCTGTATTACCCGACGGCAGTACGGCAGCGCAGCGGTCGCGCCGAGCAATGCACCGACAGCGAAGCCTCCCACGTGCGCCACCACGTCCACGTCGGTGCCTTCCCCTCCTGCGCCGGTCCAGCCGAGCAGGATGACTCCGGCGATGAGCGGCCCCCAGCGCCGCGCCCAGCGCTGGGGGAGCGCGAAGCGCTCGCGCCAGGAGTAAGCCGACATCGCTCCGAGCGCACTGAACACCGCGGTGGAGGCGCCCACCGCGCGATGCTCGGGTGGTCCGAGCAGCGCTTCGAGGAGGTTAGCGATGGCGGCTCCGGTCACCGTGATGAACCAGGCAGTGCCGCCGCCCATCTGGCGCGCAGCGAGGTATCCGAACCAGGTTCCTGCGCCGAGATTGGCAGCGAGGTGCGGGGCATCCAGATGCAGTGTGAGCGCGGTCCACGCGCGCCACCATTCGCCCGCCTGCACCCGCGCGGCATCGAGCTCCCCGAGATCGAAGGCATCGAGCCGCACGAGCCCGTTGGAGAGCGCCCAGGCGATGCCGACGAGCACCAGGATATACGCCGCGCAGCCGACCCAGGCATAGCCGTACACCCGTGGTGGGGGCGGCAGTGGCGGGGGCGGCCGATTCTCGGCGTCGTACTGCAACAGGTGCCGCGCAGCGTAGCCCGCATCGTGCGGCGCCACCTGCAGCAGAAACTCGCCGTCGACGGCGCTGATGAGCGCCTCGACGCCGACCGCGGTGAGCACCAGCAGCCGCTCGTTGCACTCGCGCCGGTGCACGGAGCGGTACACAGTGACCAGATCGTCCTCGAACACGGGCTGCGCCTTCGGACGCGTACGCTCTCAGAGCGTGTGCCGCCGCAGGTGCAGTGTCGCGAACAATCGCCGCGCGAGATCTCCAAGCAGCTCGTAGAGTGCCGAGCTCGAGCGCACCAGTGCAGTGGCGTGCGGAATATAACTGTTAGCATCGAGTGGCGAAGGTGTATACAGCCCGACAGGCGCCGGCACCACATCGAAGCCGGCGCTGGCAAACTCCTGTACCGCACGCCACTCGTGGTCGGCGTCCGTCACCAGCACGACGCGCCTGATGCCAAGCGGATATAGCAGAGCCGCGCAGAACTGCGCGTTCTGAAAAGTGTCGCGCGAGCGCTCCTCCACCCAGCGCGTCGCGACCCCGAAATCGCGCGCGAGCGACGCGCGCATCGCGCTCGTCTCATCACGGTCGCCGGAGATAGCGACCGGCAGCCCGGTGCGTTTAGCGACGAACGCGCCGTAATTGACCCGCTCGAGCAGGCCCATGCTGACCGCGGGCTCGCCACCGTACTCGGGGGCACCGAGCCGTTCCAAGCCGCCACCGAGGATGACGATCGCCTGCGCCTGCACCGGCCGAGTCAGATCGAGCGGCGGGGAGCGCTGCGCAATGCGGCTGAGCGTGTCGGCCACCAGCGGGGTGGCCAGCAGCCAGAGCGTCGCGAGGCCGGTGAGGAGCAGCGTCCAGCCGGTGCGCCGCGCGCGCACGGTGTCTGCGCGGCGGGCGATGAGCCAGGCACCCGCGATCGCCAGCAGCAGCGGGCCACCGGGCGGCAGCAGCAGCGTGTGCAGCAGGGTCTTCAGTGCGATCAGCATCGGTGCCTGCGTGTCTGCCATCAGAGGTGGATCGCCTGCCAGGCGCGCGAGCGCCAGCGCAGGAACAGCGTGCTGCCGAGCACCATGATATAGATCAGCACCGCGACCCAACCTCCGACGGCACCCCAGCCGAATTGCGGCAGGAAGCTCACCCATCCCTCTCCGGGCGCAAACGTGAAGGCATGCGCCAGTGGCACGAACAGCAGCAGCGACACCGTCAGCACCAGCAGCGCCGGTACGCGCACGTCGCCGGCGCCGCGCAGGCACATGCTGCTGCCGAGATTGAGGCCGTCGAAGAATTGATATCCGGCCGCGAGCCACAGCAGCCGCATCCCGATCGCGACGGCCGGCTGCGCATCAGCGTCCTGCGCGCCGGTGAAGAACGGCAATACCCACGGACCCCCGAGTGCGATCAACACACCGATGCCGCCCATGTAGAGGGCAGCGAGCAGGATCACCCGCTCGCCGACCCGCTGCGCCCAGCCACGCGCCCCGGCGCCAATCGACTGGCCGACGAGCGTCGTCCCGGCCGAGGCAATACCGAATCCCGGCATGTAAGCGAGCGATGTCAGTATGACGATGATCTGCGTCGCGGCCCCGCCGGCGGTGCCGAGGCGCGTCTGCATCATCTGGAAGATCGCGAATCCCATGAGATCGGCAGCGGGCGAGAGGCCCATGGGCACGCCCAGGCGCAGCTGCTGCACGAGGCGTACGCGCTGCAGGCGCCAGGTGAGGTGCGAGCCGAAACGGCGGCGATAGCCGGGGCCGAGGAACAGCGCCAACGCGAAGGCAAGGCCGATGAGCTGCGCCACGTTGGTGGCCCAGGCGGAGCCGGCGATCCCCCAGCCGAGGCGGAATATGAACTCCTGGTTGAGCACCGCGTTGGTTGCGGTCGTGACGATGCTGATCAGCAGCGTGGTGCGCGGACGGCCGATGCCGTTGTAGAAGCCGAGCATGGCCCATACCGCGGCGCCGATGCACGCACCGCCGACGCGCGGAAACCAGAAGGCCGCAGCCAGCCCCTCGACCGCCGCATCGAATCCGAAAGGCGCGAGAATGATGTGCCGCGCGGCGCCGAGCAGCACGAACAAGGGCGCCGCGCACACCATCGCCCACAGCGCGGTCCACACGGCCTGCGCCGCGCGCCGGTAACGGCGCGCGCCATAGGCCTGCGCGACGAGCGTCTGCACCGCCGTGCCGGCCCCGCCGAGCACCAGCACTACCACGATCACCAGCCATTGCACTGCCCCGACGGCCGCGAGCGCGCGCGTGGAAATGCGGCCCATGAACCACATGTCCGTGAGGTTGAGGACGATCTGCACGGCGCTGTTGGCCATGAGCGGCAGCGCGAGCGCCAGCACCGCGCGCTGGTCGACATGCGCATGGCCACTCTCATCCAAGCGCTGCGCCGGCAACTGCGCGGCGGCGGGAGCAAGACGCGTAAGGGAATCCATGGCAACATTTTGTGCAATCGGCGATTCTCGCACACTGCCCCGCAAGGGAGATTCCATCGCCATGGCAACACGCAGCAAGACCGCCACCCGGCGCACGCGCGGCACGGAGCGCGCAGCGCCACGGCGCGCCCGCGGCCGGCTCGCGCCGGGCAAAACGAGCCGCGGACTGGAGGCCGCCGAGGTCGCCATAGCACTCGATAGCGCCGACATCGGCGCGCTGGTGACGCTGGTACGTGAAGCCGGTGGCGCGCCGATCGGCGCCTACCACGAGCCGCTCGGCGGCCGCGCGTTGCTGCTCGCGAGCCTGCCGCTTGCGGCCGTGCAGCCGACGCCCTTCCAGCGCGATCTGTCCCCAACACACGCCAAGCGTCTCGCTGCGAAGATCGATGAGACGGCGGCGTTTCTTGATCCGCTCATCGTGGTGCGCGGCGAGGACGGACGGCTGTGGACCCCCAACGGGCGCCATCGTCTCGCCGCCGCGAAGGTACTGGGGCTGAAGCAGATCACCGCGCTCATCTCCCCCGATGAGTCGCTCGCTTATCGCATCCTCGCGCTCAACACCGAGAAAGCCCACAACCTCAAGGACCGGAGCCTGGAAGTCATCCGCATGGCGCGCAACCTCGCCAAGCGGCGCGGCAGCGAGCGCGAGAGCGGCTTCAGCGCCGAGTTCGAGGCGCCCGAGCTGCTCACGCTCGGCATCGTTTACGAGCGCTCACCGCGGTTCGCCGGCGGAGCCTACAGTGCCTTCCTGAAGAAGGTGGATCGGTTCAGCGAGCGCACGCTCGAGACGAGCCTCGCACAGCGCGCCGACTTCGCCGCGCGTCTCACGGAGATCGATGCGCGCGTCAAGAAGATCATCGCGGGGCTGCAAGCGCGTGGTTTCAAGTCACCGTATCTGCGCAACTACGTGGTGGCACGCATCAACCCGGTGCGCTTCCACAAAACGAAAAAGGGCGACACCACCCCGCCGATGCCGCTCGCGCAGGCACTCACGCGCATGGCCGCCGCGGCTCGCGGCTTCAACCTCGGTTCGGTTTCCAACTCCGAGCTCGCCTGGGTGGCGGTGGGTGCGGGCGAGTAGTCAGGGTGCCACGCCGGCGCCCTCCGGGAGCAGCGGCAGATCACCCTCATCGCGGTAGCTGAGACCGTAACCATAGGGGAAGAGCGGCGCCTCACCGCGACGCCCATCGACCGCGGGCGGCTGGGCGGAACGGGGCCAGGACAGTGGCAGTCGTCCGCGGAAGTCGTAGCGCACTGCGCCCTCTGCGGACCGGAACAGCACATCGGCCACACCGCCCCCCTCGGGGCCTGGAAGCCACGCGACGAGGAAGCTGTCGGCGGCATTGAGCTCGGCGGTCACCCACAGCGGCCGGCCCGAGATGAACACTGCGACCACCGGGATGTCCTGCGCGCGCAGCCGGCGCAGGAGCGCCAGATCGTGCTTGTCGCCCGGACTGTACTCGAGCGTCGCCACATCCCCGGTGTACTCCGCGTACGGATGCTCGCCGAACACGACGATGGCGACGTCCGGGCGCGCGGTGAACTCCCCTTCGGTGCTCAGGGTGGCGCTGCCACCGCCCGCGAGCACGCAGCGCGCTATGCCGGCGTAGATCGTCTCGCCGTGCGGAAAGTACTGGTTCGGCTCGGTGCCCTGCCAGTCGATGGTCCAGCCGCCACTCTGGCGGGCGATGCTGTCGGCGGCATCACCGGCGACCAGCACGTGCGCACCGGGCGACAACGGCAGCAGGTGATGGCGGTTCTTCAGCAGCACGAGTGACTCGCGCACGGCCTGGCGCGCAACCGCACGGTGCGCGGGGGTGCCGAGCAACTCGTAGTGCCCGGCGAAGGGCCGCGAGGATGGACGTCCCTCGCTGTCGAGATGTGCACGCAGCTTGACGCGGAGCACGCGCCGCACCGCCTCATCGAGGCGCCTCGCCGGTATCTCCCCCGAGCGCGACTGCCCGAGCAGGTTCGCGTGCAGCTCGCGCCAGCCATCGGGCGCCATGAGCACATCGATTCCGGCATTCACTGCTGCGGCGCAACGTACCGCCGTGCAGCCGGGCAGCTGGGCATGGCCGTTCCAGTCTCCGATCAGGAGGCCATCGAAGCCCATGCGGCCCCTGAGGACATCGGTGAGCAGCGCACGGTTGCCGTGCATCTTCGCCCCCTGCCAGCTCGAGTAGGAGGCCATGAGGGTTTGTGCGCCGGCGAGGATCGCAGGCCCATAGCCGGCCGCATCGATCTGGCGCAATTCGCTTTCGGTGGCGATGTTGTTGCCCTCGTCCCGGCCACCCTCGGTGCCGCCGTCGCCGAGAAAATGCTTGGGCGTCGCCAGCACATGGGACGCATCGAGGAACCCGGGAGTCCCCGCGACACCCTGCAGGCCCTCGACCATCGCTGCGGCGTACTCCCGCACCAGGGCGGGGTTCTCGCCATAGCTCTCGTAGGTACGCCCCCAGCGCGCATCCCGCGCCACGGCCACCGTGGGGGAAAACGCCCAATCGAGTCCCGTGACCCTTACTTCGAGCGCGGTGATCTCGCCGATGCGGCGGATGAGCGGGGGATCGCGTGCCGCTCCCAGCCCGACGTTGTGCGGAAAGAGGGTGGCACCGGGGACGTTGTTGTGGCCGTGCACCGCATCGGTGCCCCACATCAGTGGCAGTCCCACCGGCGAAGCGGCCACCGAGGCATCATAGAACCGGTCCGCAAGGGTCAGCCACTCACTCGGTGCCGCGAGTTTGTCGTCGCGGGGTGCGGAGTTGGCGCCGTTGAGGATGGAACCGAGGGGATAGTGCTGCAGATCATCCGGAGTGATGCTGCCGATATCGGCCTGGATCAGCTGACCCACCCTCTGCGCAGGTGTCAGGCGCGCGAGCAGCTGCTCGATGCGCGCCTCGAGCTGCGCATCGCGTGCAAGCGGCGGGTGCAGCTTTGGCCAGCGCTGCGGATGTACGGTCGGCACTGCCTTCCGGTCCCCGCCTCCAGCCGGCACCGCGGCGGCGCATACCGCCAGCGCGCCGGCCGCGCAATACGCGGCCAGCCGAACCGGTCTTCTCATGGGGTTCCTAGGATACACAGCAGAGGGTAATGCAAATGCTGGAACCGACCTTTCACAGCGGCCTCGACACGGGCGGCGCACGTATGAGGCGCGCAGTCCCAGGGAGCAACGGGGCGCTGACACTGCCGGACCTGTTGCTCATCGAACGGGCCCGCGCCGGGGACGAGCAGGCGATCGATGCGCTGATACGGCGTTACAGCGCCCGTCTGTTTCGTGTCGCACACAGTGTGCTGCTCGATCCGCAGCGTGCCGAAGCCGTCGTGCTCGAGGCACTCCTCGCCGCCTTCGGCGACTTGAGCCGCTACGAGCCGACCGGCAAGTTCGCCGCCTGGCTGACGCGGCTCGCCTACCAGCAGGCACGGGCGCAGCGCCCGGTCAGCCGTCTCGCGCAGTCCCCCGAGTCGACCGGCGAGCAACCCGCTCCGCAGGATGCGGCGCGCGAGCCGCAGGAGCTCGAGCAGGCGATCGCCGCGCTGCCGGAGGTGTTTCGCACCGTGTATGTGCTGCGTATGGTGGAAGGCATCAGCGGCATCGATACCGCCGCCTGTCTCGGGTTACACGAAACCACGGTGCGCACGCGGCTGTTCCGCGCGCATCGGCGGCTGCCACCGGACATGGCACAACGCTTGCGCGCGGCTGTCGGGCTGATGGAGCTCTCGCCCGAGCGCGCCGAGCGCATCGCCAGCCGCGCGCTCGCGCAGCTGGCTCATGGCTCGATGCTCACGATCTCCGCTTCACCGCCCTGAAAGGCGACAGCCTCGCCGGCCTCGCGGCCGAGCAGCGCCTGTGCGAGGGGCGCCATCCAGCTGATGAGGCCGGATGAGGCGTCGGCCTCGTCCTCGCCGACCAGCCGGAACGGCTGCGTCACGCCCGAGGGAAGGCGCAGCGTGACGCGCATGCCAAAGCGTACGCGGTCAGAAGGCTGCGGCTCGATCACTCGCGCGCTCGCGCGGCGCGCGCTCCAGTAGCGCAGCTCGCGCTCAATGCCGGCGCGCTGCGCCGCATCGTCGCGTTGGCGCAATTCGTGCCGCTGTGCTTCCAGCTCGCGCACCCGGGTCTCGATGGCCGCGAGGCCGCGCTGCGTCACGAAATTCGGATGCGGACTGATCGGTCGATCCGGCAGCGGGCCCGGATCGGAGTCCGACTCGCGGACGAACGCGCGGCTCATCTGGCGCGCCCCGCGGTCCCGGTGACAATGCGGTTTCTGACATTCATACTGACAGGCGATGCCCTGAAACCGGATGGTATATGAAAGGCATCACCCGCTTCCCGTTGCGAGCTCCAGCGAAGTGAATGCGATCGCCAGCGCCTTCCTGCTGACCTTCGCCGCTCTTTTTCCCATCGTCAATCCGCTCGAGGGGGCGCCGTTCTTCCTCGGCCAGACCGCAGGCCTGTCGAGCGCCGAGCGGCGCGTACTGGCGGGCAAGGTCGCGGTGAACGGTTTCGCGCTGCTGCTCGGCTCGATGGTGCTCGGCCCGTGGATGCTGGAGGTGTTCGGCATCGAGCTGCCGGTGGTGCGCATCGCCGGGGGCCTCGTGGTCACGGCGCTCGGCTGGAAGCTGCTCAGCCAGGAGCAGTGGTCGGACCACGCCACTGGAGTACAGGCGGGGGCGGCGCGCAAGGTCGGCAGTTTCTACCCTCTCACCATGCCACTCACGGTAGGACCGGGCTCGATGTCGGTGGCGATCACCATCGGCAGCCGCAAACCGGCCTTCAGAGGCCTGCCGCAACTCGCCGAGCACGCCACCGGCGCGCTGCTCGGCGTGCTCGCGATTGGCATCAGCATCTATCTCGCGTACCGCTTCGCCGAGAACATTGCGCGCTTGCTCGGTGAGACAGGCCTCGAGGTGCTGGTGCGGCTGTCGGCATTCATTCTTATGTGCATCGGCATCGAGATCATCTGGGACGGCTACAGCACGCTCACCGGTGGCATGCGCTGAGGCCCGCCTGGCCGCTCGCATGCCATTCACCGGGCTGAGTCGCTGAGCATCGCCACCACCGCGGAGCGGGCGGCGGCGGAGTGCACCGGCAGCGCCAGCACGTCCCCGGGTCGTGCCCAGGCGAGCGCCGCGTGCACCGCTTCGAGCTCGCTCATGCGCAGCTGCAGCGCGGACTGCGGCATGCCGGCGTGCAACAGCGCCGCATGGATGAGGCGCGGCACCTCGCCCGCTGGCCGTCCGCGCAGGTGTGCCTCGTTCTCCTTGACCACGATGAGTGCGGGGTGGAATTCCGCGGCGACGGCGGCGAGCGCCTCGAGCTCGGCATCCTGGCGGTTGCCCGCATGACCGAGCAGCAGCCCGAGCCTGCCGTGGCGGCCGCGCACGTGCTCGGCCACCTGCAGCAGCCCGCGCAGTCCCTCGGGGTTGTGCGCATAGTCCACCAGCATCCGCACGCCCTCGCGCTCGAAGCGCATGAGCCGGCCGAAGTTGTCGGCAATGCTCGCCCCGAAGCGGGCGAACACCCCGGCGATGATGGCCGGCGGTATGCCGAGCGCTGCCGCGCCGAGCGCCGCGCCTGCCAGGTTGCCGATGTTGTAGGTCGCACTGCCACTGACGGTGAGCGGCATTGCGGCCACCTCACCCAGGTCGTGCTGTGCGCGCTCCTGCTCGAGCACGAGATGCCCGGCGCGCACCCCGCAGGTTGCGCCGCCGTGCGCGCGGTGCGCGCACAGGGTGGGGAGGTCCGCATCGAACGCAAACCATGCGAGTCGCGGACTCACGCCGAAGCGCAGAGCCAGAGCCGGCGCGCGGCTCACGAGCTGGGCATCGTCGGCGTTCAGCACCAGCACCCCCGCCTCCGATAAGGCGCCAGCGACCGAGAGCTTCGCATCCGCAAGCCCGGCGAGATCGTCGATGCCGTACTCGCCGAAGTGATCGGCGCTCACGTTGGTGACGAGCGCCACCTGCGCACGCGCCACGGCGATTCCCCGGCGCAGAATGCCGCCGCGCGCGGTCTCGATGATGGCCGCGCGCGCCGAGCGCTCGCGCACGACCCGCCGGGCCCCCGCGGGACCGGAATAGTCGCCGCTGGTGAGTGCCTGCGCACCGAGAAACACTCCATCGGTGCAGCAGTAAGCCGCCGGCCGCCAGCCGCATGCCTCAGCACAGGCGGCGATCAGGCGCACGGTAGTGGTCTTGCCATTCGAGCCCGTCACGAGCGCCAACGGGATGTCATGCAGTCTCTGCCAGGACACTTCCGCCACCTCCGGAAGCGCCGTCAGCGCAAAGTCCTCTCCCCCGGTTCCCGCGCCGAGTGTCAACATCTCGTCATCCACCACGTGCGTCAGGCCGCGCGTCGCAGCCGCAGCGAGGAGCGCGCGCAGCCTTGGCTGCGCCTCGCGCGAGGCGAGGCGATCGAAGCGCGCCAAGGCCGCGCCCTCCGCGAGCACCGGTGGAATGAAGCTGGCGACATCCTCGGCATCCCCGAGTGCGTCGGCTGCGAGCTCGGCCTCGAGTCCCTGCCAGCGCGCCGCATCGAGCGCCGCCAAGGCCGCGCACAGCGCCCACTCGTTGACCTCGGTCGCCGTGAAGAGCGCATCGATCGGAGCGGCCAGCGCAAGCGAAGCGCCACCCGCGTGCACCCGCGCTGCCAGAGCCCGCTGCGCAGCTGCGGTGGTGTCCGCCCGATCCCACCCGAGGTGCGCGCGTGCGCGCGCCGCACGCACGCGCCAGGCATCGAGCAGGGCATCGTTCACCGCGATGCCGGTCGTCTCCAGCTGCGCACCGGTCCCGGCAAAGAACAGGTTGGCGCCGGTCAGGCGCCGTGAGGCCTCGAAGGGCAGCACGATGGCATCGTCAGTCTTCGGCCTCGGGTGCGAAGCGCACGCCGCGCTCATCGCGGATGAGGCCCTCGAGATTGAAGGTGAACGCCTCGCCCGCCCGCGCACCGCCGTCCGCTCCGGGCTCAATGACCGGCGCCGGAGGTGGCGGGATGGGCTGCAGTGCAGGAGCACCCGCGGGCTTGAACTTGATGATCTGCTTCCAGGAGCGCACCAGCGTGTCGGCGAAAATGAGCAGCAGGTCGCCGGGCTGTCCCATCTGCAGTGCAGCGTTGATTGCCTCCTGCTCATCCGGAATGACCGAGATCGCAGCGCCCGCGACGCCTGCCTCCCTGAGAGCCGCCGCCTGGATACGCGGCACCTCATCGGACTTGCGCTCGCGCAGGTTGTCGTCGCGCCGGCAGATGTAGTGATCGAAGCGCCCGGCAACCGCTTTGGCAATGGCGATGAGATCCTCATCGCGGCGATCGCCAGGGCCGGCGAGCACCACGATGCGCCGCCCGGTCACCTCGAGACGCTGGGCGAGCTCGGCCATGGCTGCGACGGCGTGGGCGTTGTGGCCGTAGTCGAACAGCACCTTGAAGGGGTGCTCATTGAAGACGTTCATCCGTCCCGGCGCCTGGAAGAAGGTCGAATCGAAGGTTCGCAGGCCCTGGCGGATCGCGTCCAGCTTGATGCCGAGCGAGAAAGCCAGGGCGGCGGCGAACATCGCATTCTGCACGTTGTGGGTGGCGCGGCCCTCGAGCGTCGCGGGGATCAGGTGCGTCCACAGCAGCGGAATGTGAGCGTTCTTCTCGTAGAGGGTGATCATCTGTCCGTTGACGCCCGCCTCGAGCGCGCAGGCGCGCCCGCCGGCGCGCACGTGCTCACGCACCAGCGCATGCTGCGGGTTCAAGGTCACGTAACAGATGTGCTTCGCTTCCGTATAACCCGACATCTTCAGCACCAGCGCATCATCGGCGTTCAGCACCGCGCAGTCGCTCGCCACCTCGACCACGATGCGCTTCACCTCGGCGAGCTGCTCGAGCGTCTCGATGCCCTTCAGGCCGAGGTGATCGGGCTGGACGTTGAGCACCGCACCGACGTTGACCTCGTTAACTCCCATGCCCGCGCGCAGCAGACCGCCGCGTGCGGTTTCGAGCACGGCGATGTCGATCTGCGGATCGGCGAGCACCATCCGCGCCGACACCGGCCCGGTCATGTCGCCCGCCACGGTGCGCTGGCCATCGATGTACACGCCATCGGTGGTCGTGAGCCCCGGGGTGTAACCGGCCATCTTGGTAATGTGCGCCAGCATGCGCGCGGTAGTGGTC
>Ga0306920_100011389_pt1 | contig 12011 bp, 14 predicted proteins | sample flu12Cox44000170_FD_204666 | JGI IMG/M metagenome (GOLD analysis project Ga0306920, IMG submission 204666) | Lab enrichment of tropical soil microbial communities from Luquillo Experimental Forest, Puerto Rico - flux4day.12C.oxic.44.000.170 (v2)... | ecosystem: Environmental > Terrestrial >...
AACCAAATATGCGATCGTTCGCTGTCCCGTTCTCCTGCTGTCATTGATCTCGGTAATTCGGGCGTGACCAAGAGGTTTTCCAATTTTTGCGAAAAGTACTTTGCCATGCTCCCTCAATGTGTTGGTGTGTACGTCGAGAATGTCTATTCCTCCGAGCGTCTGGCCATATCGAATTACCAAACGGTTTTGAGATGCGCCGCGTGCGCGCGATGTAGTCATGGCTTCGTGACCAATACGACGTCTGAGAGCGCATTGTAAGGATCACCTTCCCACTGGAAAGATATTTCACGGCCTGGTCTGGCGGGCAGTTGGCCTAAATAGTTATGAATGCCATCCCGCAGCCGTGGGAGAGCTCTCTTGAGCTTCCACGATCCAAAATAATCTTCGGTGTCTACGAGAACTAAAAACAGGCGATTTGAGGCATCAAAGCGCCGAATGCCCTGGTTTTCATATAGCCAAACGATTAACTCCGACGGATTTTCGCGGAATCCGGCAACTACACCCTCACGAAATTCCCGTAACTCCCGAATTATTGCTGCGCACTGTGGCGCGGGATGATCTGACACCTTCTTCCACAGGTCTTCAAGCAAGCGGTTATTTGCCATTTCCGGGTCAAAGGGGATACCAAGGTCGCGCGCGCACTTTCGTAAGACGGTGAGCTCGGGCCTTTTCCCATCTTTGCGCCGAACATCCGCGAGATAGCCTTCTGGCAGGTACGTAACCTTTAAATCAAACGGCACGCCCTTTACAAAGAAATCGATTTTCTTAACTTGCCCCAGTGCGGGAACGACACTGGGGTGATCTCGAAACAGATCTTCAATCAGGATAGAAGTCCAATGATTATACCAAGAGCATAAAACATATCCCCTCATGCTGGTATGAAGGTCGCCTTCTATGGCCTGTTCGAGAGCGTCGTAGGTGATAATTTTTTTGACATAATTATCAACGATGGTCTTTTCTAAGCTGTTTTGATGGAGGCCGCCCCAATCGAAAACCTCCATCTTGTAAAGTTCATTCACAAGGCTCGCCTCTTTTTCTTTTCGTTCCTTCCTTTCCTCCCGATATCGCGCATCGATGAATTTGTCGATGTCTGCTTCCTGTACCACGGATTCATAGACATATCGGAAGAGCGCTCGACCCGTGGGTCGTTCGTCGAGGCTATAACCGGATTGGTCAAGAAGCGCGGTAAGATATTCCCGTCGGGAGAGCGATCTTAGTTTTAGGTATCGCCTGCCCTGTGGCGTCGATCCCAACACCTGAATGTTTTCAGCGCGAAATAGGCGCTCTGCTTCATCGAAAAGCCCAGGATGTCTTGTCTCCCCAGTCAGAACGGCCATTCGGAGCTCCAACCCGGTAAGGAGCTCAGCGTATTCCGCCGGGCGGTTCTTAGCTTCGGGCTGCCTCCCGGTTTCGAGAACACCAAACCGTAATCGTATTGAAGGCCGCCTTCTCGATTGTCCTGAACGACGGAGCCCGCAGAGTAGTGGGACTCAAATGCTCCTTCATACTTCAAGCTATCGTCGCCACCCCCATTTAAGCCACGGCGCACTGGAATCCAGGAAGCTTCATCTCTCGCATTGAACAAGACCACTACATAGCCACCCGGTTTTAAGATTCGTCGGCATTGCGTGAAAACCTGTTCCAAACCATCTTGGTATGTCATCGCATCTTTATTACGTGTTTTTGCGTTAGATACTACGATTTCACCATCAAAATTTGCATCGACGCTTAAAATTGCATTCCACAACTCACTTAATTCCAGATAGGGAATGCGATCACCATGCGGCGGATCGGTTATTATTAAATCTACGATCTCCTGGCCGATTTCGGGAAGAATGGCGCGTGCATCACCGAGCCGAATTTGCGCCCGATGAGTGTTCGTACCATACGAAAACAGACCTCCATCCCGAGGATTTATAGCACTTCCGCATGCCTCGATCGCCCTAAGAAGTTTTTTGACTCGTCTCTCAAAACAATTCCAAACATTAATTTCAAAATGTAGCTCTGGCCTCCAATACCCTATTACCCAACTTCCCACTTCTATTTTAGTCGAACAAGTTCCATTCGTCTTGCCGCGACCTGTAATAGCAAACACCATTTTCGACATTTGCCCGACAGCGGATGTTAGACACCCACGTAGAGCATTGCGCTCGTCACGGTCGGTAATGCTTTCAATCCATTCCAGAATTAAATCGATGTTATGCTGAGCCCGCCCTGTAAGTAGATCAGACACTGTTAGCGAGGTCTTCGAATTAATTCGGGAGTTATCGAATAATCGTATCGGTCTAATTCTTGTGGCTTGATAATGCGAAAATTCTGCCGCCACGTCGTAGTCGTGGGTGGTCGGCTCTAGCTCGATCCGGCTTCGCCCTGACTTTCTAGTCCAGACAGATCGAAGCGTCGAGCCGTGCCAAAGGTAGTGCGTCGCGATTCCGTTATTTTCGCGCAGCCGGTATGTCCGATTGATCTTCTCACGAATCGCTCGCTGCCCTTTTGTCAGAAGCTCTGCTAACGCTCGGGCTGGGGGTGGCTCCACTAGAAGACGCGATATGTGAACGGCGACTGGATTGATATCGATACCTAGAAATTGTCGGCCTGCGGCTTGGGCTTCAATGGCGAGAACGCCCGAACCCACGAAGGGGTCTAATACAAAATCGTTTTCACGTGAGAGCGTGTGGATTAAAAACCGGCAAACATCGGACGGCTTTTTCCCCCAATATTTGTGGAAGCCATAGAGTCCTGTGTATCCGTCAATGTTATCACGAACCAACACTATTCTATCTCCGCGCCGAGGCGGCGATTATCACATATGCAGGTAGCCCGGCAACTATCTCAAACCGAAACCCTTCCTCGTCGCGATCCTTGCAATGGCCGCCAGTGCAATTCACGCTGCTGACAATCTGGAAATCGTAGCCCTACTTACATTGTAACTGCGCGCCAGTTCTTGCAGCGTAGCGCCCCGCGCACGGCGTCTGATGGCCTCTTTCTGTTGGGCCGGGGTTAGGGCAGGGGGCCTCCCCATGTGCTTGCCTTGGGCCTTGGCGCGGCTTCGGCCTTCGGCGGTGCGGGTGCGGATAAGATCGCGTTCCACATCGGCAAGCCCGCCCAATACCGCCAGCATCAACCGCCCGGTGCTGGTGCCGGTGTCGGCCCACGGCTCCGCCAATGATCGGAATTGCGCCTGAGCGTCCACGATGCGCTTGACGATATCACCTTCAGAGATAATTGGCGGGGTTTCTTCAGAGCTATATGGCGGTCAAATAGTTGTAGACCGTTCGCTCCTTTACGCCGAGCGCCTTGGCGATTTCGATAATGGTGAGGCCCTGTTTCTTCAAGGCGCGAGCACGAGAGGGCGCGGCTTTAGTCGTTCCTGATCGCCTTCCGGTGTAGATGCCGCGCTTACGGGCAACGGCAATGCCGATAGCTTGGCGCTCCTTGACATGCTGCAATTCGATTTCGGCGATGCCGAAGAGCAGGCTGGCAATCAGATGGCCGACCGGGCCGCTAAGGTCGATCTGCTGCGTCACGGCGATCACCCGGACGCCGCGCTTGCACCAGTCGGCAAGGACATTGACGCCTTCCTTGAGGCTGCGGGCCAATCGGTCAAGCTTCCACACAACAACGGTCGTGATCTTCCCGGCAAAGATGGCCGTTTGTAGCTTCTGGAATGCGTCCCGCTGCATATTGGTCGCGCTGTCGCGGTCTTCGAACCACTGCACGGCCTTATGACGGTGCCGCTTGAGCCATGCCTCGAGTTCGGCTTTCTGGCTGTCGGTCTTCTGGCCCTTCGGCGACGAAACGCGGATATAGACGGCGACACTCATGAAAAATAGAGTATACGCTATTTTGCAGGGGGTCCACGGCACTCAACATCAGGATTAGCGCGGGTTTCGGGAGCCGGAAAAGGTGATGACCCTATTTTGCAGGGTGAAACCGCCAAAGAGCGCTGAAGAAACCCCGCCATTTATCTCTGAAGGTCACCCATGAAGTCGAGGCAGGCTTTGGCCTTTACGTCGCCCTGATCGGCGGCTTTTTTATACCACTTATATGCCTCGGCTGGATCACGCGGCTCGTCGGCACCATTGCGAAACCTGAAGTCGAGACAGGCTTGCACCTTCGGACCACTCTGATCGCTGGCTTTCCGAAACCACTTCATTGCTTCGGCTGGATCACGTGGCACGCCTTCGCCTCTGTAATACATGCCAGCGACACCGGCTTGCGCGCTTGCGTCGCCCTGATCGGCGGCCTTCCGAAACCACGTCATTGCTTCGGCGTAGTCACGCGGCACGCCGTCGCCTGCATGGTACATGTAGCCGAGCATGTCTTGCGCGGCTGCAAAGCCGAGATCGGCGGCCTTCCGAAACCACTTCACCGCTTCGGCATGGTCACGCGGCACGCCTTCGCCGTAGTAATACATCCTGCCGATATTGGCTTGCGCTTCTGGACTACCCTGATCGGCGGCCTTCCGGCTCCATTTCATGGATTCGGCATAGTCACGCGGCACGCCTTCGCCGGTACCATACATATAGCCGAGACTGGCTTGAGCGCTCGCAAAGCCCTGATCGGCGGCCTTGCGCAACCACTTCACCGCTTCGGCATAGTCACGTGGAACGACACCGTTAGCATACATGAGGCCGAGAATGGTTTGCGCCCCTGCGTCGCCCTGATCGGCGTTAGCGCGGAGAGCGTCAAAGCCTTGGGCTGACGGCGTATCCGCAACACCAAGCCCGCATCCGGCTAAAAACAGAGCGACAAATAGCAAGGCGAGCCGCATGCGAACCGTTTGGCAAGTTTCTACATCAAGTTTTTACATAGTGGTTTCTTGCGCGTTCCGGGCTGCGCCGCAAGTCGATTGCGGTAGGGACGCTTATTACTGAGCGCCGCCCAATGAGATGTTTTTCGGGGTGAGTTTCGACCCTAATTTTTGACGCGCACAAGCCATTGAAATCGCGGCCGCACCGTTTTTATCGAAAGTGTTGAATTCTGAGGCACCGGGATGGGGGTCACTGCTCGATGCGTCGGTCAATCCTCAATCTCGTTTTGCAAGATATTCGCACCTCAACCGTTGCTTTTCTTGCAAATCAGCCACCCGCCAATTCGTCAGAAGTGCCCGCCGTTCCTAAGTCGGGGCGATTTTTCACAGGGAACTTTTTATAAAATTCGAAGCAACAGACAGACTAGAGCGACAACCATCGCCAAAACATTAAAAACGTGCCCAATTGTTATAATCCAAGGCACTGGCGATTGTTTACCGACCACCATCAAAATAATTTTGCCAATAGCAGCAGCAGCTAGACCGCCAAGACTTACGCCACAAACAAGTCCGCTGATGACAATAGGAGTCAGGTTTCGTGGAAAACAATGCCCCGGTCCCGGACATTGAATATACGTCCATGCAGAAAATCCCAGCACAACAATAAACGAAACTAGAAACACCCATATCTTTATGCGCCCTTTGGACAGACCAACTGCGAAGGACGATACTGCAACTGAGAAAGACGGATTCCTTTCAGCCATTAAAAACGTTCCTCTGCGCTGCTTAGCTGTTAAGGATCGAACTATTTCAGAGGCAATTGTGTATTCCAGCCGGGTGTATTCAATGACGGAGTAAAATGAATCCCTAATGTTTGCAGTGCATAATTGACTGCTGAGTTGCTGTTTGGACCAAATGCCCAATACGGAATGTTGGCGTTATTGATATTATTGGCATCCTGCCCCAAAACACCATTTTCGCAGGTACAAGGTTTGCCGTCGTCATAAACGGTAGTTAGAACATGTCCTGCGGGAGTATTTGAGGCATCAGGGGCACCAAACGCAGCAGTGAGAGGACCTGTGGGGATCGGATAGTTTTGTGGATATGCATGGAAGACGTTAACAGACCCATTTGGATCAGTAGTTACAACGAAAGTATGATACGCGGGAGGTTGCGGCGGCGCACCCCAAGGAACTGCCGGTGGCACGACCGAAGGGACCACCTGTGTATAACCGACTTGAACTAAACTAAACGTTCGTTTACGCAATGTTTTGGCCGTCATTGAAAAACCGAGCTTTTTCCGTTGTGTAATTCGATTGCAAAACTCGATTGCTTGGCAACAGGTATTTGCAACAGCAGCCGAGAGCCTCAATGCCGTGCTGATGCCGTCTCCCAAAAATCGGGCTTGTGAGCGAGGCAAAATTTGGGAAGCCCCAAACTGGCAAAGCCATGCGTAGGTCAATGGCTTACTCAAAATCCTGTGGAACTTTTCTGACGTTTGTTTAAACGCACCCGCCTTGCCGCTCACGGCCAGAATTCGCCTTTGTAAGGGGAAGGCGAACCGGGACGATCTGAAATGGTCCTTTTCGGGGCGATATTCAGAGAAGCCCTTCAGGGGCCGTCGCAACCGACTAGCGCGGGTCCCGTCTTTTGTACTCGGTTACGAGGTCGCCCGCCTCGATCTCGCCGCGAATGTACGCATCGTAAATCTCTTCCTCGGCGGGGCTTGGCGGCGGACATCCTTCGATCCTGCTGCATGCAATCGCTGTCTCGACATGCCTGCGGCGGCGCTGCATCTCGTCGGCGCTGATCGCGGGCCGGTCGGTCATCGCGGCGGCTTTCGTGTCGGTCTCGGTCGCAAGGTCCGCGCGATTTCGGCTATCTTTCTCACCAGCACGCCCGCCCGGTATTCATAGGCGCGGGGAAGATTGGGCCGCTTCCGGTGCGCTTTCACGAGTGAGTCCAATTCGGACTGATAGGCGAACAGCAAAATCCGGTGCACCTGTTCAATCGGAAGCTCGAAATTCTCGGCAATCCACGCGGCGCTAAATCCGTCGTCGGCGTGATCGAGAATGCAGCTTTGCACGATGACGCGGCTGTCCTTGGCAACCCATGCGCCGCCACATCGTCCAGGGACGCTCTCAACCTCCGAGCAGTGGGTCCAGTCGATCACCGCGCTAATGTAATAGCGGGGTGGTACATGGTCGAGCGCGTGGGCTTGATCGGCGGCTAGGGTGTCGGCGTCTTTGATCTGTTCGGGCGGGCACGGCTTGGTCGGACTTCGACGCCGAAGCGACGGGCGACGGCTTGGCGTAAACTGATGTTGCCGTGTCGCTTTGCGTAGTCGCGGATTGCTGCAAGGGCATCAAGGTCAACTGTGACCTGAGTAGTCCGCTGCTCGTAGGGATAGCCACCCTCCGGGCGCGGGCTGCCCATTTGCCGGGTACCGTTTGCGTAGCGTTTCGCCATGCCCGCAATAGTAGCAAGCAAAGGCGCGGATATACAATGAGGATATGTAAAATAGGCCCACACTTTTGCAAATGTGGTACCGGAATCGGGTTTGGGATAGGTCGGCGTGAAAAAATAAAGTTTTAGAGAAAATCGGAGATCGGAAGCTATGATCGCGGTGTGCCCACTAGCGGGTACGAGCGACCCGACCAAGCCGAAGACGGCAAGGCCGGGTCGCTCCTAAGCTCGGTCCGGAAAGGCGAGCGGACTCGCCCCTGTCGGCCAATCTGTTCCGCGCTGTGTCGGGAAAACAGAGACGCGAAACGGACAGAGACTAGGGATTTCGGGTTCCTGTGCAAGCCTTTTCTGGCCGGGCCGCTCTAGGCGTGCGTTCGGCCAACGGCGTCGGGGCGGTCTGCTTCAACCCGGCCACGGGGCAAAGGAACCCTGTAAAATGCTAACGTCAGGCAAAAGTGACGCCGAACTAATCAAGGCGGCTAAGCCGCGCAAAAAGCCGATTGGTTGGCAAAATGGAAACGTCGATGAAGTAACCGAAGACGTTTCCCAAAGCGGCGACCCAATGTTTAAGTGTGTCTGCTCTTGCGTCGATGAGGCACAAGAGACCTGGAAAATTTGGGTGAACCTTGTAGACAAAGGCAAAGGGGCGTGGCTCCTGAGCCGTCTATGTGCGGCGCGAGGGGTGGCGTCAAAATACGCTGCCGGGAGCGTCGATGCCTCCGATCTGACGGGGCCGCTTCGTCTCAAATTGGGTCTGGAAGAGCGCCGGTCGATGCCGGATAGGCTCAAGGCGGAAGATTTCGGGCCTCCGTCCGCGTCAGTGATCTCGATCCGCAACGCGGGGTAAGTCGAACCGACTAAACGCTAACCCACAATCGACATGAACCGAAGGCCGGGGGCCGTGCCAATGCGCGACACCCGGTCTTTTTTTTGGGGTCTAGACCAATGCCGGAAAATATCCTGCGTGTGATTTGGCGTGTCATCAAACGCACTGGCGAATTCATCGGCTCCGTGGTGGTGATCGTCTGGGGGGCCGGTCTCGGCATCGAGGGCGTAAGCGAAGCGCGGCTGTCTGACGCCAAGATTACCGAACTCCTCAAGGCCACGGGTATGCACCAGTCGGTGACCGACTGGCGCGACACACAGTTGATGGCTTTTGGCATCGGCGTCGTGGTGGTGATCTGGGGCCTTTTCCTCGTCCACCAGTGGTTCCGGTCCCTTTGGGGGCGGCCATGATTGTTTATTATCGCGGCGGCGTCGTGATTGGCCTCGCGTGGCGCGGCATAATCGAAACCGTTTTGGCAACCGTGGCCGGGGTCGTGATCGGCGCCTTTCTGAGCGGCTGCCCGGTCGGGCAACGAATAATGCGCGAGGTCGGGCATTTCTTTGTCGGGAACAAGCCCGACGCTGTGGTGGTGCATGTCTTGCCCCGCCCGACACCCGCACAACGCCTCTGTAGTCCGTATGACGATCACCACAGCCCCGAGGCTTGCGCGTTGCTTCGTGATCCGCACGCGTTTGATCCCAATCCTTCCGCGCCAACAGGTGCCACGGCGGAGGACTGCGCGGCTTTCCTATTGGTGGCCGTCCTGGCGCGCGAAACCAATCCCCACAATGACGCGGCGCGGCAGTTGCACGCGGTCCCTGAATGCAGGGCGCTAGCCCGCCTGTACGACGAAAATAAATAGAGGTCTGAAAATGAACGTGTGTCTCTGCCAAGCTGGCCGCGTCGGTGCCTTCTGCCTGACCTTCGGCCTTTATTGGATTTTGGCGTGGTTGGGCGTGTCGTACACCGAGGCGCATCTATTCGATATGGATCACGGCGCAACGATTGTGCCGGTGGTAATCGCGGGTCTGGGCGCGCTCGGGGTATTGGGCGGCATCAGGGAAGCCCTCTCGCACGATGATGGGATTAACGAAGCGAGCGTTGCATGGTCGGTCTGGCTCGGGGGCCTTGCTGGTTGGGCGCTGTGGCACGGCTGGTTTTTGGACGGCAAGGCGTGGGGGTTCCATCTGAGCCGCGCTTTCTGGCTGGCCTTGCTGGCCTCTGAGGTCTTCAATCTGTGGCTCAATTTCCGGGGGGTCTTGCGCCGGTCTCGCCCTGCCCAATCGCCCAACATAAATAGCATTTTGTCAGACGATCCGAAGCCCCTGGCGCGGCATCGTCTGCGCCGCAGTCGCACCATAAAAGTAGTCGAGGTCATCGAGGGCGACCGCGAAAGCCTCGCTCATCATCTTGGCTCAAATACTCCCTACTACGCCCCGCCCCATGCTTCACCTCTTATTGGGTCTGACGGTCGGCCAGTTCCGCAACTCCTCTATGTGAAGGATGAGGCAACCGGCGAGTTTATTCCGGTGCAGCTTCCCCATGATGAGCGCGTGCCGGTCAACCGCCGCATCCGGTGAGGCGAAGATGGCAGACATAATTAATGGCCCGGCGCTGATCGGCAGGGCGCTGGAAGTGGTCATGATCAAGATTGCCGAAGAGGGAAGCTGGCGCGACCGGCGCAAGGCGGAATGGCTGCTGGCTAAGCTGGAAGCCAGCGTTGCGCGCAATGATGAGTTGGCCGATTTGCAGGGGCCGTTTTCTGCCTTCGAGATCATGGCTGCCTACACGCACGGTCTGAGGCACTACCTCTATGACCGGCACAGAATGGGGCCGAGAGGGCGGCGGCGATGAGCGAATTTCGCGGGCCGTTGTCGGCGATCGCCGAGGGGATTGTCGATCCGATTGAGCATCATCGCCGCTTACCGCCCGACAAGCAAACTCTGGCGCAAGTGAGCCTTGCGGCGCATCTGCTCGGCTGGTGCCTCTATCTCTGCCCGCTCATCAAAACCGGGCCGTTTACCCTCGCTGTGCTCCTCGGCGCCGGGTTCTTCGGCAACGGCAAAGCGCCTGATTGGTGGCTGCCGGTTGGAGCATGGGGGGGCCTCTCCGTCCTTGGCGTTCTGTGGCTGCTGGCTGCATGGCGGCAAGCGCGATTGTATGCCCGCCGCGAATTGGGTGCGGCGTTCAATCGGTTGGTGCTGGCCGGTATTTTCGGCGCGCTGCTCTGGTTTCGCGTCTGGCCCGATGATTGGCCGGGTGCTGCAATAATCCTCAAGGGATTTTATATCGCCTGGGGTCTATCTCACGGCCTGCGGTTCCTGCTCGCTGCGCAGCTCCTTGGCGGCGGCAATGCCGAACGGATAATTCGGCGGCAACTCAAGCGGCGCAGCGCGCCAATGATCCCGGCGAGGTCGCGCCGGTAATGGTCGCCGTCTATTGTGGCAATAAGTGGAACCCGAGAACGGGGCGCGAAGGTGCGCCCCTCGTCTTCGATCTCGAAAGCAATTTTGAACTGATAGCGCCCCCAGGCTCGGGCAAGGGCGCATCTTTAGAGATCGTCAACCTCCTGCTGTGGCTGCGCGATTGCTCGGTGCTGTCAATCGATCCTTCCGGGCAGAACGCCGCCGTCTGCGGCGCTGCGCGGCCCAATATGGTGCCGCTCAATCCCATGGGCCTGCATGTCGGGCGTTACCCCGATTTAGAATCCGTGGGCTGTAATCCGATGTGGGGCATCGGGTGGCGGTCGGTCTTCTTTTATCAGGACTGCGCCGCGATTAGCGAAGCCCTGATCAAGCTCGAAAACGACGCGCAAGTTCACTTCCCGCAGTCGGCGCGAGGTCTGATCACGGGCCTTGTCATGTGGGAAGTGCTGAAGGCCGCACGCGAGGGCCGCGCCCCGCTGCTAGAGAATGTCCGGGCTATGTTGTGCGAGGCGGAGACGCGCGACCCGGATGCGCCCGATTTGACGGATGAGGAAATAAAGCTCGGCGGGCGTCTGAAATCAGGCTTGCGCTTTCATGCCGCATGCATGATCGCAAGCGGTCACTGGCAAATCTCGGACTTGGCGGGCCGGTACATCAAAGAAGGCTCGCGCGAAATCGACAGCATCATCTCAACAGCGCGGACGCAAACGGAATGGCTGCTGTCCGAACCGATGCGCGGTGATCTGCGCAAGAACGGGGTGAACTGGTCGCAACTGGCCGAAAAGCCGACAACGATATTCGTCATCATCCCGGCTGAGTTCCTCGAAACCCAAGAGGGCAGTGTTTGGCTGCGCCTCATTATCATGTGCGCGCTGCGCGTCCTCTATGGCCGCGCCGGTCGCCGCAAGGTCAAGGATATTGTGTTCATGCTCTCCGAGTTCGCAGCACTCGGCAAGCTCAAGGCCGTCGAGGCTGCGCGGTCGCAAGGCAGAAAGTACGGCATAAGGCTGTGGCCGGTCGTCCAGGATATCCACCAGTTGCGCGACATCTACGGGCCGCACGGCGCAGAGTCTTTCGCAGGCCAGTGCCAAGCCGTGTTCGCCTTCGCTCCGGGCGAGTGGGAAAGCGCCGAGTGGATGTCGCGGCGCTCGGGTGAAGAGGATGTGATTTCCGAGAGTGCCAGCCAATCGAGCGACCGGCCCGGTGTGCACTTCAGTTATTCGATACAGCGTCAACGCGCTTGGCCGCCCGAGCGAATTTTGGAACTGCCGGATTTTCACGGCCTTGTGTGGTTCAAGGGCAAGTCGAAGCCGGTGCCGGTCTATGCGCCGCCCTATTGGGAAATTCCGGCCTGCAAGCGTCTCGCGCGGCCTGATCCGTACCATGACGACGACGCCGGCGACGATGCGATGTTGCCGCCGATGCCGGCGCCAGCGACGAGTCCCCTGCCCTTGCTGCCCGGCCCCCCGCATATTGCTCCTGTGAAGCGCGGCACCCGCAAAGGCGTTATTGCCATAGCACTTATCGCGGCGCTCGGTGT
>Ga0306920_100011392_pt1 | contig 12010 bp, 12 predicted proteins | sample flu12Cox44000170_FD_204666 | JGI IMG/M metagenome (GOLD analysis project Ga0306920, IMG submission 204666) | Lab enrichment of tropical soil microbial communities from Luquillo Experimental Forest, Puerto Rico - flux4day.12C.oxic.44.000.170 (v2)... | ecosystem: Environmental > Terrestrial >...
CCGGAGTCGCAGCGATCGCCGCCGTGCCGGTCCAGGCGGACGGACAGATCTTCCGGCTCGCGACATCGCAACGGTCAAACGCGGCTATGAGGATCCGCCCACCTTTCTCCTGCAGCAGGACGGCAAGCCGGCGCTCGGCCTCGGCGTTTCCATGCAGGATGGCGCCAACATCATCACGCTCGGAGAAAACCTCAAGAGCGCAATGAAAGCCGTCGTCAGCGAGCTTCCGGTCGGGATCGAGATCACCCAAATCGCCGATCAGCCCCACATCGTCAACGAGTCGGTGTCGGAATTCGTCGAGACTTTCGCCGAGGCGCTCGTCATCGTGCTGGTGGTGAGCTTCCTGTCGCTCGGCTGGCGCACCGGCATCGTGGTTGCGCTGTCGGTGCCGCTGGTGCTGGCGATCGTGCTGCTGGTGATGTACGCGACCGGCCTCGATCTCCACCGCATCACGCTCGGCGCCCTCATCATCGCGCTCGGACTGCTCGTCGACGATGCCATCATCGCCATCGAAATGATGGTCGTGAAGATGGAACAGGGCTGGGACCGGGCGCGGGCTGCAACCTTTTCCTGGACTTCGACCGCGTTCCCCATGCTGACGGGCACCCTGGTGACCGCCGCGGGCTTCCTGCCGGTCGGCTTCGCCAAGTCGAGCGCCGGTGAATACGCCGGCGGCATTTTCTGGATCGTCAGCATCGCGCTGATCGCGTCCTGGATCGTGGCGGTGCTGTTCACGCCCTATCTCGGCCTCAAGCTATTGCCTAATCTTGCCAAGCTCGGCGTGCACGAGAACCCGGACGCGATCTATGACACTCGCGTCTATCGCGCGCTGCGCCGCGTGATCGGATGGTGCCTGCGCTGGCGCAAGACCGTCGTTGCCCTCACGGTACTGATGTTCGTCGGCTCGGTCGCGGGGTTCGCCCTGGTCCAGCAACAATTCTTCCCGACCTCGACGCGCTCGGAGCTGTTCTTCGAGATGCGACTGCCGGAAGGCACGGCGATCGGCGTGACCGACGCGAGTGCAAAGCGGGCCGAGCGCCTCCTCGCCGGCGATCCGGATATCGTGACCTATACCACCTACGTGGGACAGGGCTCGCCGCGCTTCTGGCTCGGCCTCAACCCAGTGCTGCCGAACCCGAACTTCGCCCAGATCGTCATCGTCACGAAGGATCTTGCGGCCCGCGAGCGCGTCAAGGCGCGGCTCGAACGCGCGATTGCCGACGGCGCGCTGCCGGAAGCTCGCGCGCGGGTCGATCGTTTCCTGTTCGGCCCGCCGGTCGGTTTCCCCGTGCAGTTCCGCGTGGTCGGGCCCGACCCGATGAAAGTGCGCACGATCGCCGAAGAGGTGCGGCAAGTCATGGCGGCAAACGCCAAGATCGTCGACCCGCACCTCGATTGGAGCGAGCAGGTGAAGTCGATCCGGCTCGAGGTCGATCAGGACCGTGCCCGCGCACTCGGCCTGACCCCTCAGGACGTTGCCCAGACGCTGCAGACGCTGCTCTCGGGCTATACCGTCACGCAATTTCGGGAAGGCATCGAGCACATCGACGTGGTCGCACGCGCGGTCGCCTCCGAACGCCTCGAGCTCAACCGGCTGCCGGCGTTGACCATCACCTCCAGGAACGGCGTCGCCGTGCCGCTCTCGCAGGTCGCGCAGCTCCACTACGAATACGAGGAGCCGATCCTGTGGCGGCGCAATCGCGACATGGTGCTGACCGTGCGCGGCGACATCGTCGACCGCGTGCAGGCGCCGGATGTCAGCAAGGCGGTGGAGCCCAAGCTGCAAAGCATCAAGGACGCCCTGCCCTACGACTACCGCATCGAGACCGGCGGATCGATCGAGGAGAGCGTCAAGGCCAATAGCGCGTTGCTCGCCGTGTTTCCGGTGATGGCCATCGCGATGCTGGCGATTTTGATGGTTCAGCTGCAGAGCTTCTCGCGGCTGGCCTTGGTGTTCGCGACCGCGCCGCTCGGGCTGATCGGCGCAACCGCCGCGCTCCTCGTCTCCAATCGGCCGTTCGGCTTCGTGGCCCTGCTCGGGCTGATTGCGCTCGCCGGCATGATCATGCGCAACACCGTGATCCTGGTCGATCAGATCGACCGCGATATCGCGGCAGGTCACGGCCGCCATCGCGCCATCATCGATGCCACCGTGCGGCGTGCGCGTCCGGTGATTCTGACCGCCCTTGCCGCCATCTTGGGAATGATCCCGCTCGCCGGCAGCATCTTCTGGGGTCCCATGGCCATCACCATCATGGGCGGCCTGCTCGTTGCGACCGCGCTCACGCTGCTCGTGGTGCCGGCGCTGTACGCGCTGTGGTTCCGAGTGCGCAGCGAGGAGATCGACAATGCGCCTGCGTTCCATCCACAACGGATGGAGTCCTCCAGCGGGCTGCAGCGCATCCGAATCGCCGCGTAGTGAGCGCTCGGATCGCGGTAGTCTTGGGAGCTCCGGAAGAATGCCCGCGGAATATGCTAATTGCTCGCGCAGGGTGGAGGCGCTCATGGTTGTTAAGCGTATCGTGCCAAACATCGCTTCGGACCAAATGGACAAGGCGAAGTCCTTCTACACAGAGATTCTGGACATGGATGTCGTCATGGATCTTGGCTGGATCGTAACGTTTGCGGCTGCGTCGAACGCAAATCCGCAGGTTAGCGTTGCAACCGAAGGCGGCTCCGGGACGCCAGTCCCTGACTTGTCTGTCGAAGTCGACAATTTCGATGAAGTCCTGCTGCGCGTGCGGCGCTCTGGCCTTGCCATTGTATATGGGCCCGTGCAGGAACCTTGGGGTGTCAAGCGATTCTTCGTCAAGGATCCGCTTGGCCGACTACTCAATATCCTCGCGCATGAGTAGCCTCGTCCTACAATCCGGCTGCTCGAGGCGTTCAGCCGCGCTGCTTCGGTTTAGACCGGTGGCACGCGAGCACGTGTCGTACGGGGACGTGGACCAGCGTTAGCCTTCCATGCCATCAAGTGTAAATGGTGAACACTTCGTGTGCTTCGCGCACGCCCCTCAGCGGGTGCCGGCCCAGCGACAACAATGACTCTCGCACGCCCTCCGCGGCCTGCGCGAACGACTTGGAAATCAGGATTGGCTTTCCCAACACTTTGCACAATCCCTCGAGGCGCGCGGCCTCATTCACGGCGGGGCCAATAGCCGTGAAGTCGAGGCGGTCGGCGGTGCCTATGTTGCCGTAGGTGACTTCGCCAGCGTGCAGCGCGATGTCCAAGCCAAGCGCCGGATTGCCGGCTGCCGTCTCAGTGGAGTTGAGCGCCTCAACCCGCGCCAGTATCTCGCGCGCCGCCGCCAGCGCCGCAGGCGTCACGACCGCCACGTTTGCGCCGTCCGGTGGTAGGAACACGGCCAGCACGCCGTCGCCTAAAAACTTGAGGATTTCGCCGCCCGCCGCGCGCACCGGATCGCCGAGGCAGTCGAAGATGCCGTTAAGGCGCCGGGTTACTTCCTCGGGCGCTGTCTCCTCGGCGAAGTTGGTAAAGCCGCGCACGTCGGCACAGAGAATGGCAGCAGCGATCCGGCTGACGGAGCCGCGCTGCACTTGCCCGGTACTGACCCGCTCGGCCGCATCGCCGCCGAGATAGGCCGCGAGCAAGTCGTGCGCCACGGCAGGTGCGATATTGCCTTTGACCGCCAGCGCCAGCGTCCCCGACAGTTCCTCGATCGCCGCCAGTTCCAGGGCACTCCAGCCATTGCCGCGTCCGACGGCCGTGGACGTGGTCCACGATAAAACGATGCCGAACTGATTTGTCGCTGGCCGCGCAGCACTCCAGCCGAACCCGTACATGAGAGCTAGCCATTCGCTCATCCCTGCATCGCGGAACTCACGCAGGACCTCGAAATCGAGCACGGCATCGTCGCCCACCAGGCGCCGATGCAATCGCCGCGTCTTGGTATCAAGCATGTGGCGGAATGGACTTGCCTGCCATACCGCCGTGGCCATGGTCGCGTGGCCGAAATCGGTGACTTCGACGATTCGCCCGTCATTCCACGTGAGCGAATGCGCCCGCCGCAGCGGATGCAGCCCCGCGATGGACAGAAACCCCCGCACGATCGGCACGCCCGCCGCGGTCAAGCGTCCACAGAACCCCTCGAACAGCGTTTCCGGCGCTGCGTCTTTGGTCCCGGCCTCAATGAGCCAAGCATGCAGAGGGATGAGGTTGGGTTTCAGCGACAAATCTGGCATTGCGCTAGAACCCCTTACCAGAGGAATGGCACAAGGCGATACTTCACCTTTGCTTGATACTCCGCGTAGCCCGCAAGATTCTGTCGCAGGAACCGCTCCTCATCGAGCAGCCTCCAGATCAGGACCGGCAGTATCAGGAGAATTGCGAAGAGCCCCCACCACGAGCCGAGGGCGAGCGGTGTGCCGATGAGCATCACAAGTGCGCCGGCATACATCGGATGCCGCACGAGCGCATACGGACCCGTGGAAATGACCGTTTGGCCTTCGGCGATCTGAATCGTGGAGGCGCCGTAGCTGTTTTCCTTGAACACGAAGAAGATGAACAGGAATGCCAGGGCGATCAGGGCGTCCCCCAGCACCGACACCGATGCCGGCACCGATGACCATCCAAACCGGTGATCGAGGACGGGAAAGACCAGCATCGCGATGAATCCGAGCATCGCCAATCGCATAATAATCTTCTGCGCCGGTTCTTTCTCCGCGCGGGGGCCCACATGCATGCGGCGTTCGAGAAGTTTCGGATCGCGGATTGCGAGGTAGACCGTAATGGCCCCCGATGTGCACACGAACACGGCCATGAAGAGCCATCCCTGCCAATAATCGAGCGTCCCGGCGGGAATGAAGAGCAGCGCCGCCAGGGCCACGATGCCGAAGAGGGACGACCGCAGGGCGCGTCTGGTCACATCATTCATATCGCGATTTTATCACTTCTCATCCGACCCTTGGTCGCATCCGCAAGGCGAGAAACCACTAATCTTGGCTCGAATCTGCGAGCAAGACTCGCGGATCATTTCTGGTGCAAAGAACCGTGCCAGGACAAGCGCGCGATGGCTCACTACGAGCGGATATAAAAATTATGCCATGGCTGCGACGAACAAATCTTTGGCGCAGATGAACAAGACTCGGGACGTGGGCAAAGCGACCAAGACGTGTTCGGCCCTGACGCGATGATGCAGAGCGGGGAGAGCCGAATGCTTAGCTTCTCCAACTCCGCTCTGCCGACTGCCCCGGCCGTCCAAGGGCTGGGGCCTTTTCCCAAGGGCTGGGGCCTTTTCCGCCGTCCGGCGCGACACTCGCTGCGAGACTACAAGCGCGAGATCAAGGGCGGGCCATCCTGGTCTTGCGCGGAGGGCGGCACCACTTTGGTGCGCCTCACCGGTCCGGCCGAGGACGAGATCGTAGCGAGGATGAAGCGTGAGCTGGAAAGCGGAAGTGGTGGCGGACAACAGCGGCCGATGGATCGGCAATCATATGTGCTTTGCCACCAAAGGAAGAGGCCGAAGCCTATCTGCGGGATCTCAAGTCACGCTGGAAGGCGGTGCGGAACACCCGCGTCGTCGAATCCGATCAACGCGTCAATTACCGCGTGGTCAATGGCCGGGCGCTGTCAATCGAGGACGCAAACTAAATGTCCGCTTTGGGGTGCAAAGCGGAAATCAGCCAGGGATTGCCTACGCCCCTTCTGAAGTGACTGACTGGCATAAAACGCGCGGATGGGATTCAATATTCAGTCGCGCGTTCGCTTTAGCTGATCAAGCTCGCGGCTGCGAGCACGACTCCCGTGACGAATGCAGCTACGCAACAATACAGCAAGATTTCATTAAGGACTCTGGCCACGACAGCCTCCACTCCATACACCTTGACCAAACGGTGACCGCAAAGTGTTACGAAGTGGATAAGAGGTGTGAGCTTTTCACTTCACGCCCGCGTGTGGCAGGAGTGCAACAGCAAATTGAGAGTCTGTTTACTATTCCATACTGAACTCGTGCACGTCGCTCGATGGAGAATGATCTTCATGCGCGTGCACAAATATTGGCTCGACTATGACTTAGCCGCGTTGGCACTCTTGATCATTGGGATGGCGGCGGTCGAACTACTCGCGCTAATGATGTGACTCGTACCTCCCCCGGTGCAGCCGCCGACTAAGTACATCACGACCCTCAATCTCAAAGTCGCCAATTCGCGTTCCCCTGGACATATCCACAATCGCTGACGACGTGGTTGAGTAAGGCACTCTTGCTGCAGCGCATGAGTCCGGTTGTGGCACAAAGCGGACATATTGAGACAGGCCGCTACTTGCCGCTTTCGGGGCAAAGCGGACATCAGCGTGCTTACGTCGTGATTTATGAGTACACGCCCTAGGTTCAGGAAATCTTGCTGTCCTCCGGCGCGGCCGCGTTCGTCACGGGGATCATCGTGCGCGCGGCGGCGACCGGTGACCTCAAGCGCACGCAAGCTGGCGAAAAGGTAAAACGCGCGCGGGATTCCGCGCGAGCTCCCGCCGGTCGCGCGCGTCAGGCGTAGGACGGGATCATCTCGTCGGATACTCCGACGACGCCGCGCACGCCTTCGGCGAGGGAGATCAGGGCGGTTCGCTCCTCGGGAGAGCCGACGAGGCCCCACAGATGGACGACACCGCCGGTCACGATGATGTTGCGCGAACTAAAGTCGGTCCAGTCCTGATCGGCCAAGCGCGACAGCACCTCCTGCCGGATCTCGCGATCCGTCTCCTTCGCCGGCTCCGCCTGCAGGGAGGAGGCCAAGGCTTGAATGAGGTTTGATCGGCTCACGATGCCGACCAGCTTGCCGTCCTCGATGATGGGAACGCGCTTGATGCGGTGCTTTTCCAAGAGCGTGGCGATTTCCGCCAACGGGGTCTCTTCCGACGCCGACACCACGTGAGGCGACATCACCTCGCTCACCCGCAGTCCGTGGGCCTTGGCAAAATCTTCCGCGAGCATGGAGCCCGGGGTCAGCGCCTCGAGCCACCACGGCCGGTGCTTCTCCGTCCCGATTTCCTCGCGCCGGACCAGATCCGCTTCGCTGAGCATTCCGACCACTGCGCCGGCATCATCGACCACCGGCAGCGCACTGATGTCGTGTTCGATCAAAAGCTTGATCGCCGAGGCGACGTCGGTCTCGGGTTTGACGGTCACGACGTCGCGGACCATCACGTCCATTGCCTTCATGGTGTCCTCCTCGACCCGGAGCGTTCCTCGACGGCGCCGCTTGCCAGAGATGCGCACGCCGCCAGAGGTTATCCGATCCGCCCGGTCTCAAAACATGTTGACGAACCAGACGTAGAGAGTGGCCGAAAGCATGATGGCTGCGGGCAGCGTCAGCACCCACGCCGTCAGCAGGTTGCGCACGGTCGCCCACTGCAGCCCCGAGCCGTTTGCCGCCATCGTTCCGGCCACGCCCGACGACAACACGTGCGTGGTCGAAACCGGAAGCCCGTACATGTCGGCGGCGGCGATCGTTCCCGCGGCGACCACCTCGGCGCAGGCGCCCTGGCCATAGGTCATGTGAACCTTGCCGATTTTTTCCCCCACCGTGACGACGATGCGCTTCCATCCGACCATGGTGCCCAGTCCGAGCGCGATCGCGACCGCGACCTTGACCCATAGCGGAATGAACTTGGTCGCGTTGTCGAGCGCTGCCTTGTAGGCGGACAGCTTTGCGACCTCCTCTTTGCTGAGGTCGTTTTCCTTGTCCTTCATGAGGAAGCGGATCGCTTCCGATGCGAGATACATGTCGTTGCGGGTATTGCCGACCGCCGCGGCGGGAATCCGTGCGAACGAGCCGTATTCGGCCACCTGCTTCGCGATATCCTGGATCAGAACGGAGAGCGACGGGTAGGTGCCTTCGTCGATCTTGCGCCGCGACACATAGAGGGAGACGGCCGGACGTGGGTTGCCGATGATGTTGTGGCCGGCCGCTTTCTGCTGGACCACTTCCGCCGCGGCTGCGGATGCCGTGCGGAACTCCTCCATTTGACTGGCCGGCAATGCACGATTGAGCGCATAGGCCGTGGGCACAGTGCCGATCAGAATGAGCATGATGAGGCCCATGCCTTTTTGGCCGTCGTTGGAGCCATGCGCGAACGACACCCCGGTGCACGTCGCGATGAGGGTACCGCGGATCCACCAGGGCGGCGGCTGATTGCCCTTCGGCTCGCGGTAGAGGGCCGGATTGCGGACCACAAATTTCAGCACCAGCAGCAGCAGCGCGGCGGCGAAAAAGCCGACCAGCGGCGACAGCAGCAGCGAGTAACCGATCTCCGTCGCCTTGCCCCAGTCGACGCCCGAAGTGCCGTCCTGCCCGTGCATCAACGCGTTCGCGATGCCAACCCCGATGATCGAGCCGATGAGGGTGTGCGAGCTCGATGCAGGCAGGCCGAGCCACCAGGTACCGAGGTTCCAGATGATCGCCGCGAACAACAGCGCGAAGACCATGGCGAAGCCCGCGCTGGTGCCGACTTGCAATATCAGCTCGACCGGCAGCAGCGAGATGATGCCGAACGCAACCGCGCCGCTCGAGAGGACAACTCCGAGGAAGTTGAAAAAACCGGACCAGACCACCGCAACCGGTGCCGGCATCGAGTGGGTATAGATCACCGTGGCGACGGCGTTGGCCGTGTCATGGAAACCGTTGACGAACTCGAACCCCAGCGCGATCAGCAGCGCCACGAACAGCAGTAGGTATGGCAAGATGGTCGTTATCTTCGCGCCGGAGGCGTCGACGTCGACGTACACACTGTACGCCATGTAGAGAATGCCGGCCGCGAGGAATCCGAAGAACAGGATCAACACGATCGGATTTGACGGCGAGTCGAGCTTCGGTTTCTCTGCCACCGCATGGTCGGGGGCGTGCATCGTTGCGGCGATGTCGGTCATGGTTGCCTCGGAGCTGATGGTCGTCGGAAAGCAAAGCTGTCCGGTGTGACAGGCGTGTGACGCACCGGATCTCGCAGCAGTGCGGATGAGCGCGCAGCGGCGGGCGGGCGATCAAGCCCCCTCACCACGGCCGCGCTGACGCAAAACCTTGCGGATTGATGGGCTTGCGGGCCCACCGCTATCCCTCGGCCGCCGCGCGCTGCCCGCTCGCTCTAGCTTACTCGTGGTGCTCGGCGTGATGCTTCGCGGCCTCGTGGCCGTGATGGATCGCATGCAGTTCATGCGCATGCGCCACGTGGGCGTGATGGCCCGCCTTCTCGTGATCGCCCGCTTCGTAGTGCTTGGCCGCCTCACGATGGTGGTGCGCGGCAGTCTCGTGATGCTCGGCCGCGAGCTCGTGGTGGCTGCCACCCTTGTGCGCCTTCGCGCTCATGTCGCTCTCCTCTCGCTCTGGTCCATCGACGGCGGGGAGACTGCGACCTCAATCTGACAGGCGTATGAATGCAGCGATCGTGTCGGTGGATTGGCCGCTACGCCGCAGATTGCACGCGGGGCAGCGGTGCGAAACGCTGTGCGTCCGCCAGCGCCCATTGCTCCGAATAGTGTGGATGACCGACGCCGGAGAGGAGCTCGCGATGCTGCAAGAACGTGTAAACCTCCGCGAAGCTCTTCACCTCGCTCGGCGACATTCGTTTGAGAATGTGCATGGGTTGAAGATGGCTCGGGTGAGCCAATCCGGCCGCTCCCACCAGTTCACCTAAAGCGGCGAGCGTGCTTTGGTGAAACTGGCGCACGCGAGCGGTTTTGTCGTCGACCACGAGGGCCCGTTGGCGCCACGGGTTCTGCGTCGAGACGCCGGTTGGGCAACGGTCGGTATGACAGGATTGCGCCTGGATGCAGCCCAACGCGAACATGAAACCGCGGGCTGCATTGCACCAATCGGCTCCGAGCGCCAGCAAGCGCGCGATATCGAAAGCGGTCACCACCCGCCCGCTCGCGCCCAGGCGGATGGATTGCCGCAGTCCCGCTCCGACGAGAGAGTTGTGGGCGAGCACCAAACCTTCTCGCAGCGGCGTGCCGACGTGATCGACGAATTCGAGCGGCGCCGCGCCGGTGCCGCCCTCCGACCCGTCGATAACGATGAAGTCGGGACGAATCCCCGTCTCCAGCATGGCCTTGCAGAGCGCCATGAACTCCCAGGCGTGGCCGATGCAGAGCTTGAAGCCGACCGGCTTGCCGCCGGACAACTCGCGCAATTGCGCGATGAAGTGCATCATCTCGAGCGGGGTGCTGAACGCCGGATGGCGTGCCGGCGAGATGCAATCGACGCCCATGGGCACGCCGCGTGCGTTGGCGATCTCCGCCGTCACCTTGGCGCCCGGCAACACGCCGCCGTGGCCGGGCTTCGCCCCTTGCGACAGCTTGATTTCGACCATCTTGACCTGTCGCTCTTGCGCCTGCGCCGCGAACCGGTCGGCGCAGAACGAGCCGTCCTCGTTGCGGCAGCCGAAATAGCCGCTGCCGATTTCCCAAATCAGGTCGCCGCCGAACTCGCGATGATAGCGGCTGATCCCGCGAAACCCCCGAGCTTGGCGCCCCGGTTGAGGGCGCGAATGGCGTTGGCGCTCAACGCGCCGAAGCTCATGGCGGAAATGTTGAACAGCGACAACGCGTAGGGCTTGCGGCAGTCGGCCCCGCCCACCGTGACGCGAAAGTCATAACCTTCGACCGGGCAAGGAACGATCGAATGATTGATCCACTCGAAGTTGTTGCCGTAGATGTCTTGCTGCGTGCCGAACGGCCGCTTGTCGAGCGCACCCTTCGCCCGCTGGTAAGCGATGGCCCGTTTCGATCGATTGAACGGGGTGCCGTCGGTTTCGCTCTCCAGGAAATATTGACGAATTTCCGGCCTGATCTTTTCCAGCATGAAGCGGATGTTGGCGAGGATGGGATAATTGCGCCGGACGCTGTGCTTGGATTGCAAGAGATCCCAGATACCGATTGCGCTCAAAATCGCGCAAAGCGCAAATAACGCGATAAACACCCCGCTATAGGGAATAAGTACTGCAAAAACGGCGCTTCCGACCAAACTTGCCGCCAGCGCTGCAAATCTCATGGCGCTCCCCACCCCGCCGTTTCTTTCGCGGTCGCCGCTGTTGCAATCTTTGGGAAGGACGTCGCGCCCGCGGTCGATCAGACGTCTGCGCGGGTATGGTAATTTCGCTAGATGACACTTCTGTGTCGCTCCGCCGCGCTTACGGGGAGCTGACGCGCCAACCGGAAAAGATTTGCTCGCTTTAAGCCTTGCAGCCAGAGCCGTCCTCGCAGCTTCGGAGCAACCTATGCTGCCAATCACTCTGTCACATGAGCATATTCAAAGTGTCACAATCCTGCCCGATCATGGGGTGTTGGCCGGCGTACCGGACGGATCAACCTCGAAACAGGGGATGCGGCAGGATTTCGACTCCCCCACTCAACGCGCCTCAGTCGAGCGCTGATAGAGAGAAATTCCATGGAACGGCACAAGTCCGACGCCGCGAACGGCGGCAAAATGGCTGACAGCGATGCGAACGAGCCCGCCGACGGCTTCGATGAGCTCGCCGAGAGCCAGGACGAGCTGATCGCGACCGCGGCAACGGTCGCGGTGGTTGGCGCAGGTGTGATCATTTTCGAGGCGGCCCTGCTCCCCGGCCTTGTGCTCGGCATCGCCACCATGCTGGTCCCGAAATATCTGCCGAGGCTCGGCGGGGCCGTCAGTCCCCTGGTCAAGTCGACGGTCCGGGGCGCCTACAAGATGGGGCAGAAAACCCGCGAAATGGTCGCTGAGGCCCAGGAGCACGTGCATGACATTGTCGCGGAGGTCGACGCCGAAGGCGACAAGAAGACTGCCACACCCAAATCCTCGCCGCGTTCGTCCATGCCCGCGGCGTGATGCTCCCGGCGCGGCGGTCATCGGCTGGCTGACGAGCCCATGACCAAGCTCAAATTCGACGTCGCCCATCAGGTGCCGGGCCGGGTTCGCATGAAAGTCCCGGCCGCCAAAGGCAATCCCGAATTGCTGCAACAGATCGCCGAGACGTTCGCGGCGATACCGGGCATCGAGCGGATCACCTGCAATCCGGCGACCGGCA
>Ga0306920_100011393_pt1 | contig 12009 bp, 13 predicted proteins | sample flu12Cox44000170_FD_204666 | JGI IMG/M metagenome (GOLD analysis project Ga0306920, IMG submission 204666) | Lab enrichment of tropical soil microbial communities from Luquillo Experimental Forest, Puerto Rico - flux4day.12C.oxic.44.000.170 (v2)... | ecosystem: Environmental > Terrestrial >...
CAGAATTGCGGGGTCGCGTTTTCCTTCGTCGACCAGCGTGGGTTGGAGAAACTGGTCCTGGTGCAGGAAGTCGAGCGAACGCAGCGCCATCAGCTTTCCACGGAAGAGATCGAAAGGCGCATCCGCGAGGCGATCAGCAACGAGCACGAGATCGCTGTTCATGAAACCGTGCTCATTCGACCGGGCAGCATCCCCAAGACGACGAGCGGCAAGATTCAACGCCGCCTGACGCAACAACTTTGGCACGAACGCGCGCTCGATGTGCTGAGCCCGATCGAGTCCTAAAGATACGCCCGACTTCTGCCGCTTCCACTAGCCCGGTCGAAATGCAAGGATCGTCACCAAGGCCAGCCCGCCTTTGATCCTCTTCACAACAAGGAGTGCTACAATGTCCATCCAGCGTCACGATGCCGGCCCCCTCATGAGCAAGGCGGTGGTGCACGGCGATACGGTCTATCTCGCCGGCCTGACCGCGGACAAAACCCGGGGCAAGAGCGTCACCGAGCAGACGGGCGAGATCCTCTCGATGATCGACGGCTACCTTGCGAAGTGTGGGACCGACAAGAGCAAGCTGCTCAAGGCCAACATCTGGCTCACCGACATCGGAACCTGGGCCGAGATGAACAAGGTGTGGACCGCCTGGGTGTCGCCCGGCAACACGCCGGCGCGCGCGACCGTCGAAGCCAAGCTGGCGGCGCCCGGCGTGACCGTCGAAATCATGGTAGTCGCGGCGAAGTAATTCCGAGCGCCGTTGCCTCCGTCATGCCCGGCCTCGTGCCGGGCATCCGCGTCTTGAAATACCACCGACCTCAAAGACGTGGATGGAAGGGACAAGCCCGGCCATGACGGCGTACCGCGCTTTAGTGCGTCGCGCAGGTCCTCGCGATCGCGCTCTTCACCCGGTCGAGCGCGCCGTCCATATCGCCGATGTCCTGCGCGCGCGCCTGGCCGGTGCTGCGGCGCTCGAATACGCCGCGCACCTTCGCCCCCCACGGCGGCGTGCGCGCGATAAGTTTCGCATTGTTCCGACGCGTTCGCCTTGCCGACGCTCTGCATCCGCACCAGCGACTTTAGGAGGCTCGTCTCGGTGACGGCGAGTTCGTGCGCGCAGGCGGGTTTCGCGACCGGCGCGGTAAAGGCCGGCGCGGCCGGCACAGCGAAAGCAAGGATAACGGCAATAATCACCGGGCATTGGTCGCAACAGCCGGCAGAACGGTTCAAGGCTGATACGGCTTCCCGGCGGTGTGGTTTCACGGCAACCTAGGTCCGGCATCGTGGCCCTTGTGTGAAGGGCTTCACAGAACCCGTTCGATCACGAAAGGCACTACCATGGCCGCCTATTGGCTCGGCCAGCACGCGATTACCGACGCCGCGCTATTCGACGAGTATCTGCGCCAAGTCATTCCAATGATCGAGCGCCACGGCGGACGCTATCTCACGCGTGCAGGCGCGCACGAAGTTTTGGAAGGGGAGTGGCGCCCCAACCGCGTGGTCGTCGTCGCGTTTCCCGATATGGCGGCGCTCAAGGCCTGGTACCGCTCGCCCGAATACCAGCCGCTCATCACGCTGCGGCGCCGCGCCGCCACCGATCTCCTGATCGCCGTCGACGGAATCTAGCTTCAAATCCTCGCCAGATAGGGCTCGAGCGCCGCCAGGCTTTCCAGATTGTGCGCGGGTGCGAACAGATCGACGTAGGGAAGCGCCGCCTGCATGCCGCGCGCCTGCGGGCTGTAGTCGTGCCAGCCGATCAGCGGATTGAGCCAGATGATCCGGCGGCAGCGGCGGCGCAGGCGCCGCATTTCTTCCCCGAGTCGCTCGGGCGCGCCGGTGTCATAGCCGTCGGAGACGATCGTCACGGCGGTGCGCGAATTGATCACGCGGCGCGCGTGCCAACGGTTGAAGGTCGCAAGGCACTCGCCGATCCGCGTGCCGCCGCCGATGCCCTGCGCCATCAGCGCGAGCTTGTCGACCGCGCGCGTCACATCGCGGTCGCGCAGCGACGGCGACACATGCGCAAGCCGCGTGTGGAACACGAACGCCTCGGCTTCGCGGAAGGCATCGACGACGCCGTGCAGGAAGCGCACGAAGAACGCTGTGTAGAGGCTCATGGAGCCCGAGGCATCGAGCAGCATCACGAGGCGCAGCGGCTTTTCCTTGCGCTTTCGCCACGCAAGGTCGACCGGCGTGCCGCCGTGCGAGACGTTGCGGTGGATGGTGCGGCGCAGGTCGAGGCGCCGCCCGCGCCGGCGGATGCGCGCCCGGCGCACGAGGCGCGCGCGCATGCTGCGCGCGAGCCGCGCTGCCAGCGCGTGCGCCTCGGCCACGTCGTCCGGATCGACGATGTGACGCAGATCCGCGGCGGCGAGGTTCTCCGCGCGCGACGCGCCTTCCCGCCGCCCGCGGCCGTCGGCCGGATGCTCGCCCTCGTCATCGCGCCGAATGACGTGGTCGGGCAACGCGAGCGCGTCCTGCGGAACATGCGCTTGCGCGAGGCGTCGCGCGGACGCACGCGCGCAGGGAACGCCCGTGAGCAATTGCCGTTGGCGCATGCCGCGGCCGTGCCAATAGGCCGCGAAGATTTCGTCGAAACGCTGCCAGTCCGAATGACTTGCGCAAAACAGCGCGCGCAGCGCCGGCTTGAGCGACGCCACTCGCGCCGCAGCCGGTGAGGCGAGGATCGTGAGCGCATCCTGTGTCTCGGCGAGGCCGACCCGAAAACCGTTGTCGCGCAAAGTATGGGCAAAACCCGCGAGACGGCGCGCGGGCGCGTTGCTGTCGTAGCCCGAATTTCGCTTCGTTTCATCCGGGCCACGCGCTGTCATCATGCCACCTTGCCGAGGAGGCGGTCGGTCACTTCGCGCGTCAGGCGGGCGCGGTCCTCGTGCGTCTTGAGCAAACAAATCATCGTCTCGTGCACCGCCTCCGGCTCCTGGCGCAGGTCGTGCACCTCGAGCCCGGCGAGCGTTGCGGCCCAATCGAGCGTCTCGGCCACGCCCGGCACCTTGTGGAGGTCTTCCTTGCGGATCGCCGCCACCACGCGGGCGACCTGAAGCGCGAGCGCCGCCTCGATGCCCGGCAGCCTGGTCAGCACGATCTTCGCCTCGCGGTCGACGTCGGGAAAATCGACGTAGTGATAAAGGCAGCGCCGGCGCAGCGCGTCGGAAAGTTCGCGCGTGCCGTTCGACGTGAGCACGACGCGCGGGATGGTGATCGCCTTGACGGTCCCGAGTTCCGGTATGCTTACCTGAAAATCCGAGAGCAGCTCCAGCAGAAACGCCTCGAACTCCTCGTCGGCGCGGTCGATCTCGTCGATCAACAGCACCGGCGGGCTCGCGCGCCGGATGGCGGCGAGCAGCGGCCGCTCGAGCAGATATTTCTCGGAGAAAATATGCTCCTCGATCGCGTCCGCGTTCTCGCCGACGCCTTCGCGCGTCTTGATGGCCAGCAGCTGGCGCTGATAATTCCACTCGTAAAGCGCCGCATTCTGGTCGAGGCCTTCGTAGCACTGCAGGCGGATCAAATCGGCCTCGTGCACGGCCGCGAGCGCCTTGCCTACCTCGGTCTTGCCGACGCCCGCTTCGCCTTCGAGCAGCAGCGGCCGCTTGAGGAAATCCATCAGCCACAGTGCGGTCGCGATGTCGCGATCGGCGACGTAGCCGACGGCGGCGAGGCGATCAGCGATTTGCTCGCGGGTTATTTGCATACCGCTTACATAGATGGGTCGTCATGCCCGCAAAAGCGGGCATCCAGTATCCACCGACTGAGCAAATATAGCACCGCCGGCGATTTCTGGGTCCCCGCTTTCGCGGGGACGACGACGATCAATGGGTTCACCCATGCAGCCCGAGCTTCTCCGCGGCCGTCCAGGTGCGCCAGTTGTCGTGCGGCATCTGGATGTGGGTCGAACCGAGGAACGCGAAGGCGTCGTTGACCGCGTTGGAGAAGCACGGCACGCCGCCGACGTTCGGGCTCTCGCCCACGCCCTTGGCGCCGATCGGATGGTGCGGCGAGGGCGTCGTCGTCCAGTCGGTTTCCCAATGGGGCGTCTCGACCGCGGTGGGTAGGAAATAGTCCATGAACGACGCGGTGGTGACGTTGCCGTCGTCGTCGTAGTGAATTTCCTGGCCCATGGCGATGCCGAACGCCTCGGTCAGGCCGCCGTGTATCTGTCCCTCGATGATCATCGGGTTGATGCGCGTGCCGCAGTCGTCGAGCGCATAGAAGCGGCGCACGTTAGTGACGCCCGTGTCCACGTCGACGTCGATCACGCAGATGTAGGCCCCGAACGGATAGGTGAAGTTAGGCGGGTCGTAATAGTTGATCGCCTCGAGCCCGGGCTCCATGCCGGGCGGCACCTCGTGATAGGCCGCCCAGGCGAGTTCGGTCATGGTCTTGAACCGCTCGGGCGCGCCCTTCACGCGGAAGCGGTCGACGTCCCACTCCAGATCGTCGTCGTGCACTTCCAGCATGTAGGCGGCGATCATCTGCGCCTTGGCCTTGATCTTGCGGCAGGCCATGGCGGTCGCGGCGCCTGAGACTGGTGTCGAGCGCGACCCGTAGGTGCCGAGCCCGTAGGGCGCGGTGTCGGTGTTGCCCTCTTCGACCGCAATGTTGTCGGCCGGCAATCCCAGTTCGGTGGCGATGATCTGCGCGTAGGTCGTCTCGTGCCCTTGGCCCTGGGACTTGGTGCCGAGCCGGCAAATGCCGGTGCCGGTCGGATGGATGCGAATTTCCGCCGAGTCGAACATGGCGATGCCGAGGATGTCGCAGGCGCGCGACGGGCCGGCGCCGACGATTTCCGTGAAGAAGGCGACGCCGATGCCCATCAGCTCGCGCGTCTCGCCGCGCTTGAAGGCGTCGCGTTTTGCCTTCTGCTCTTCGCGCAGCTGTTTGTAGCCGACGCTCTCCATCGCCTTCGTCATGGCGGTCTGATAGTCGCCGGAATCGTATTGCCAGCCGGTCGCCGAGGTGTAGGGAAACTGCTCGCGCCGGATCAGGTTCTTCATGCGGAACTCGGCCGGGTCCATGCCGAGCTTCTGCGCCATGACGTCCATCGCGCGCTCGATGCAGTAGGCGGCCTCGGTCACGCGGAACGAGCAGCGGTAGGCGACGCCGCCCGGAGCCTTGTTGGTGTAGACGCCGTCGACCAGCACGTGGGCGGTCGGGAAGTCATAGGAACCGGTGATGATGCTGAAGAGCCCCGCCGGCCATTTGGTGGCGTTGGCGCAGGCGTCGAACGCGCCGTGGTCGGCGATGGTGTAACAGCGCAGCGCTGTCACCTTGCCGTCCTTGGTGCAGGCGATTTCGGTATCCATGTAGAAGTCGCGCGCGAAGGCGGTGGTCGACAGGTTCTCGATGCGATCCTCGACCCATTTCACCGGCCGGCCGGTAACGATCGAGGCGACGATTGCGCAGATGTAACCTGGATAGGCGCCAACCTTATTGCCGAAGCCGCCGCCGATGTCGGGTGCGATCACGTGGATCTTGTGCTCGGGGATTTTCGAGATCAGCGAGCCCACCGTGCGGATGACGTGCGGGGCCTGGAACGTGCCCCAGAGCGTCAACTCGCCCTTGATCTTGTCGAAGGAGGCGACGCACTGGCAGGTCTCGAGCGGGCAGGGGTGCACGCGCGGATAGGCGATCATCGTCTTGATCGTCACGTCCGCCTTCTCGAACGCCGCGTCGGTCGCCGTCTTGTCGCCGGCCGCCCAGGAGAAGATGTGGTTCGGGTGCTTGCGCTTGCCGTGCGCGCCGTCGGTCTTGTCTTTGACGTCCTCGCGGATGATCGGCGCGCCGTCCGTCATCGCCTTGAACGGGTCGACGTTGACTGGCAGCGCCTCGTATTCGACTTCCACCAGGTCGGCGGCGTCTGCTGCCGTGTAGCGGTCCTCCGCGATCACGAAGGCGACTTCCTGGTTCTGATACAGCACCTTGCCGTCGGCGAGCACCATTTGCACGTCGCCCGCGAGGGTCGGCATCCAGGCGAGGTTCACGGTTTTGAGCGTCTCGGCGGTGATCACCGCGACCACGCCCGGCAGCGCCGCCGCCTTGGTCGTGTCGATCTTCTTGACGCGCGCGTGACCGTGCGACGAGCGCGTGAAGTCGCCGTAGAGCATGCCGGGCAGTTTGAGATCGTCGACGTAGTTGCCCTTGCCCTGGACGAAGCGGATGTCTTCGACGCGCTTGCGCTTGCAGCCCATGCCTTCGAGCTTGGCGGCGCGTTCGGCGGAGGAGAGTGCGACGTCGTTCATTCTGCGGCCTCCTGGAACGGCACGCCGTTGAGCTTGGCGGCGGCGAATTGAATGGCCCTGACAATGTTCTGATAACCGGTGCAACGGCACAGATTGCCGGAAATGCCCATCCGGATTTCCTCCTCGGACGGGCTCTTGTTCTCTTGCAGCAGCCGATAGGCGCGCAGGATCATGCCGGGCGTGCAGAAGCCGCACTGCAGGCCGTGCATCTCGCGGAAGCCCTCTTGTAGAGCGTGCAGGGTGCCGTCGGCGTTCGCCATGCCTTCAATGGTGCGGACGTCGGCGCCGTTCGCCTGCACCGCGAAGATAGTGCAGGACTTGATCGACTTGCCGTCGAGATCGACCGTGCAGGCGCCGCAGTGGCTGGTCTCGCAGCCGATGTGCGGGCCGGTGATGTTGAGATCGTCGCGCAGGAAATGGATGAGCAGGGTGCGCGGCTCGACCAGCGCGTCGAGCGTTTTGCCGTTCACCTTCAGGGAAATTTGCGTTTTGGCCATGGCACGCTCTCCTAACTCGCCCGCGAGCGCGCACGGGCAAGCGCTCGTGCGAGCATCACGCCGGCCATCTTGGTGCGATAGAGTGCGGGCCCGCGCGCGTCGGACGCGGGCGAGGTGATCGCCTCCGCGGCCGCGACCGCTTTCTTCACCGTTGCGTCATCGAGCGCCGAGCCGGCGAGAATGCGTCCGGCTTCCTCCGCCCACAGCGGCGTCTCGGCGACATTGGTGAGCCCGATCGAGCAGGTCGCGACCCGCGCGCCGCTCATGGTCAGCACAACGGCGGCGGCGGCCGTGGCGTAGTCGCCGACTTTGCGCTTGAGCTTCTCGTAAGCGAAGCCGTGGCCGGCCGCCGGCACCGGAATGCGCACGGCGGTGAGGATTTCGCCCGGCTCGAGCGCGGTGAAATAGGCGCCCTGATAGAACTCGCGCGCCGCGATCCGCCGTGCGCCAGACTTGCCCACGACCTCGTAGGTCGCGCCGAGACACATCATGACGGCCGGCATGTCGTTGCCGGGATCGCCGTTGGCAACATTGCCCCCGAGCGTGCCGGCGTAGCGCACCTGGGGATCGGCGATCAACACTGAGGTCTCGCGCAGCAGCGGCACCTTGGCGGCGAGCACATCCGAGGCGATCAGCTCGTGCTGGGTGGTCATCGCGCCGATCACCACGTCGGTTCCGTCGGCCCGCACGCCCTTGAGGTCGGCCAGACCGGCGAGGTCGACGAGATGCGCCGGCGTCGCGAGGCGCAGCTTCATCATCGGGATGAGGCTGTGGCCGCCGGCGAGCGGCCGCGCGTCGTCGCCCAGATCGGCGAGCATGGCGACTGCATCAGCGACGGATTTCGGACGGTGATAAGCAAAGGGACCGGGTATCACGGCATCCTCCCGGGCGCCGTGCCTTATCCCGAGTGGTCACGCTCGTTGGTCCGGCGCCGTCTGTCATTTTTTCTGAGGGGCGAATTTTGGTGAGTTGGGCCGTGCGACGGCAATCGCCGATGCACGAGCCGGGCAAGCCGCGCATGAAAAGCCGGGATTCTGCACGAACTGCGACAGGCATACTGACGCAAGTCGTGTTTGCCAGGTGCTTGGCGCCGCACCGCTTCCGGGCGCGTTCTACTCGGCGGCTTCGGCCATGCGGGCGCTGATGCGGGACTTGAGCGAGCCGACACGGCTGCGGCTCACCGGCACCGCGTAGCGGTCCGCGCCGGCCATCTCGACTAAGCCGCTGTCGCCCGCGCGTTTGAGCCCGGCGACCCGTTCGATGTTGATGATGTGGCTACGATGGACGCGCACGAAACGGTTGGTGTCGAGACGCGCCTCCACGTCACCAATCGCGAGTGGACAGAATAGTTTAGAGGTACCGTCGAAGATATAGGTGTAATGCGCGTTGGCGTGCACGGCGACCACGTGGTCGACGGCGACGAAATGGGTCACGCCCTCCCGCTCGATCGGCAGGTGGCGCGCCAACCGGCGCGGCGGGGCACCGGCGCCGCCGAGCGGCCCAAAACCCCCCTGGCCGACGTCAAAATCGCCGGCAGCCGGCACGGACGCGGACGGTACCGCGAGTGGCTCGGTCGGCGCGCTACGGTCCGGCACCAGAAAAAGCAGGAAAACGACCGAAACCAGGAACGCCACGATGGCAACCACAATGGCGAGGAGATCGCTCGAGAGGACTGGCGCGCTTGAAGCGGGCGCGTGGGGGTAGAGCGTCAGCCCGGCCATGGCGGTGTAATGCATGCCGGAGATCGCGAGGCCGAACGCGGTCGCGGAAAGCAAGAGCGGCGGCCGGCCGCCGCGACCGGCGGCGAGCCACAGCGCCAAGCCGGACGCGCCCATCGCGACCGCCAAGCTGGCCGCCACATAGGCGGGTGCGTGCTGCATCATGGCACTCGCGTGCAGCGCCGCCATGCCGATGTAGTGCATAGTGAAAATGCCGGCGCCCATGCCGCATACGGCAGCGGCGAGCCGGAGCGGCGTGAGCGGACCGGCGACCGCGGCGAATACCCCGGCGCCGACGACGATCACGCAGACCAGGAACGACAAGAGCGTCGGGAACACGAGATAATCGATCGGGAAGGGCAGCCGCGCCGCCAGCATGGCGACGAAATGCATGGCCCAGATGGCGACGGCGAGCGAAATGGCTGCGCCTGCCAGCAGCAGCCGGTGGCGCAGCCCGGTCGCCGCACCCACCTGCACGGCGAGGCTCAGGCCGACGTAGGCGCCCTGGATCGCCACCAACACGGACAGCGCTACGAGCCACGGCTCGTGCGTTACTGGCATCGCCGCAATCCTTTCCCGGCAGACGACGGCCGCACGCGTTTAGCGGGAGCGGCGACTATAAGTCAGCCGGGAAGGGGGCTCAATTCACGCGCGCGTTCACACGAGCGCGTCGGCGAGCAGCTTGAGTCCCGCCGCCGCGAACAGGCGCATGTTCTCGACGCGGTCGTCCTTGCCGGTTCGCAACGTGATCGCCTTCTCGCTCGCGCCGACGAGGGCGATGCAGGTGTGCCCGGCCGGATCGCCGTAGCGGTTGCCGGTCGGGCCGGTGGCGCCGGTTTCGGACAGGCCCCACGTGGTGTTGAAACGCGCCCGCGCCGCGCGCGCGAGTATGAGCGCGTGGCCCTCGGTCGCCGCCCGGAACTGAGCGATCGCGGCATCGTCGATCGACAGCAGCAGCTGCTTGGCCTGGCGCGTGTAGACGACGACGCCGCCCATGAAATACGCCGACGCGCCGCCCACGGAGAGGAGCGCCGCCGAGATCAGGCCGCCGGTCGATGATTCCGCAACCGTGATGGTTTCCTTGCGCGCCTTCAGGCGTGCGGCGATCGTTTCGGCGAGGGGCAGGAGATCGTTCACGGCGTAGGTTCCTGGTTAGAGTAAAGACCCTGTAGGATAACCCAGCGATGAAGAGGTGGGGAGCCAAACCCGGTCTCGTCCCAACCCCATGAGCGACGCCGAAATCCCGCTTCGCGGCGGGCGCATTACGCCTGGAGTCGTGCGCGTGGGACGGACGGTGCCGCGCCCGCCGCGGCCGAGGGCGGAATTCGTCCGCGTGTGGCCGCGGTTTCTCGGCACTGACGAGAAGGGCAGAGATACGTCTTCGCCATCAACGGCAAGCTCAACAGCGCCGACCTTTATCCGTCCAACGGCCTGTTCCGGAAAATGTGGCCGAAGCTTCCTGCCGCCAACGCCGTCGAGGCGATCGGCGACAAGGCAGGCGGCAAAGCCGCAGCGCTGCCGTCAGAAGCCGACGTGCTCGCCTTCCTCAAGTCCGCCGAAGCGGGCAAGGGGATCGAGCAGCCGCTCATCGGCGGCAACAAGCTCGAGACGCGCGAAGCGACGAGGGCGCTGTTCTTCGAGACGCGCGTACCTTCGGCGCCCAGCGCCAATGCCACCTGGGTGCACCGGAACGCAAAATAGGCCAGCCCGAATAGGCCAATCGGTCGCTACGCCCGCCTCCGCATGCAAGCTGGACGCGGGCGCAGGATTGCTTATGTCCGGTGTTGCGGGAAACGGTCGACTCACGCGGAGTTGCGCGGATTTGGCAGGGCTCTCGGCTTGCCACGTTTTGTGCACCGCGCTAAGGGTCCGGTGCCCCCGCCCGCTCACGAATCCGGTAAGGATTCGGGCCTGATCCGTGCGGTGCCTCGCGGCTTCCGTGCGCGCCTACGGGTACTGCGATGACCGACCTCCTGCGCGTCTATTTTCCCCTCGTGGTGTTCATCGGCGTGGCGGCCGTGATCGGGCTGGCGCTGCTGGTCGCGCCGTTCCTGATCGCCTTCAAGCAGCCCGATCCGGAAAAACTCTCCGCCTACGAGTGCGGGTTCAACGCGTTCGATGACGCGCGGATGAAATTCGACGTCCGCTTCTATCTCGTCGCCATCCTGTTCATCATCTTCGACCTCGAAGTGACGTTCCTGTTCCCGTGGGCGGTGGCGTTCGGCAAGCTCGGCGCCTTCGGTTTCTGGTCGATGATGGCGTTCCTCGCCGTGCTCACCATCGGTTTCGTCTACGAATGGAGGAAGGGAGCGCTCGAATGGGATTGACCGCCGAGCGGACCGCCATTCTCGACCCGCGCACCGGGCGGCCCGCGCGCGAGGCCGACCCGTTTTTCACCGGGCTCAACAGCGAGCTTGGCGACAAGGGCTTTCTCGTCACCGCGACCGACGAGCTTATCAACTGGGCGCGCACCGGCTCGCTCATGTGGATGACGTTCGGGCTCGCCTGCTGCGCGGTCGAGATGATGCAAATGTCGATGCCGCGCTACGACGCCGAGCGGTTCGGCTTCGCCCCGCGCGCCTCGCCGCGCCAGTCCGACGTGATGATCGTCGCCGGCACGCTCACCAACAAGATGGCGCCGGCGCTGCGCAAGGTCTACGACCAGATGCCGGAGCCACGCTACGTGATTTCCATGGGCTCCTGCGCAAACGGCGGCGGCTACTACCACTATTCCTATTCGGTCGTGCGCGGATGCGACCGCATCGTGCCGGTCGACATCTATGTGCCTGGCTGCCCGCCGACCGCTGAGGCGCTGCTCTACGGCGTTATGCTGCTGCAGAAGAAGATCCGCCGCACCGGCACGATCGAGCGCTGACAATCTGGAACAGCGTCGATGGACGAGACCCTCAAAGAACTCGGCGAAACGATCGTTGGCGCGCTCGGCGGCGCGGTCTCCGCCTACAAGGTGGCGTTCGGTCAGCTCACGCTCGATGCCCGCGCCGAGGACCTCATCAAGGTGATGACGTTCCTGCGCGACGATCCGCGTTGCCAATTCGTGAATTTCATCGACGCTTGCGCCGTCGACTGGCCGGCGCGGGAGAGACGCTTCGACATGGTCTATCACCTGCTCTCGCCCAAGCTGAACCGGCGGGTTCGGGTGAAGGTCGAGACCGACGAAGCGACGCCGCTGCCTTCGGTCGTTTCCGTCTATCCCGGCGCCGACTGGTTCGAGCGCGAAGCCTACGATCTCTACGGCGTGCTGTTCGTCGGCCACCCGGACCTGCGACGCATCCTCACCGATTACGGCTTCGAGGGTTACCCGCTGCGCAAGGACTTCCCGCTCACCGGATTCGTCGAGGTGCGCTGGGACGATGGGGTCAAACGCGTGGTATACAACCCGGTGCGCCTCTCCCAGGGGTTCCGCAATTTCGATTTTTTGTCTCCTTGGGAAGGAACGGACTATGTTTTTCCAGGAGACGAAAAGGCTCAAAAGCCTAGTTGATGCCCATGGCCGAGCAAAACCTTCGTAACTTCACAATAAAT
>Ga0306920_100011394_pt1 | contig 12009 bp, 14 predicted proteins | sample flu12Cox44000170_FD_204666 | JGI IMG/M metagenome (GOLD analysis project Ga0306920, IMG submission 204666) | Lab enrichment of tropical soil microbial communities from Luquillo Experimental Forest, Puerto Rico - flux4day.12C.oxic.44.000.170 (v2)... | ecosystem: Environmental > Terrestrial >...
GGTGGCCCACGACGGCGCCGTCACCACCACGTGCGGCTGGCCCGCCGATGCCGACGCAGGAGTGGGTCGATGATCCTGGCGTCCGAGGGCATGTGGTTCCTCACCCGCGCCAGCGGCATGGTCGCCTTGGTGCTCCTCACGGCCAGTGTGGCGCTCGGCGTGGTCACCTCCGTCGGATGGAGCTCGGTCCGGTTCCCGCGCTTCGTGACGATCGGGCTGCATCGCAACCTGTCGCTGATCGCCATGTGCTTCCTCGGATTGCACATCGCCACCACTGTCGTCGACGGCTTTGTCCCGATCGGCTGGCTCGACGCCGTGGTGCCGTTCCGCTCGCCGTACCGGACACTGTGGCTCAGCCTGGGCGCGCTGTCGTTCGACGCCTTGATCGCTGTCATGGTGACGAGCCTCCTGAGGCGCCACATGAAGTACGGCACCTGGAAGGCGGTGCATTGGGCCTCGTGGGCGGCGTGGCTCGTGGCTGTACTGCACGGCCTCGGGACGGGCACCGACACCACGAACGGCTGGGCCCAGCTGATCTACGTGGCGTGCGCGGCGGTGGTATTGGCGGCGTGCTGGTGGCGGATCGCCGTCGGCTGGCCCGCCCATATCCGACCCCGGCTCGCCGCCCTGATCGCCTCGCTGCTCGTACCTCTGATCGTGCTGATCTGGACGTTCAGCGGACCACTGCAACACGGCTGGTCACAGCGGGCCGGAACACCGTCGGCTCCGATCGAGCAGGTCGCTCGGTGAGCACCGTGTCGACGCCGACCCGATCGGGCAGTCGTTCCGCCACCCCGCCCGCCGGCCTCCCCCGCCTCATCCCCACGCCGCTCGCCACCGACCTGGCGTCGCATCTGACGCATTTCGGCCCAGTCCGGCCCAGCCGCGATCTCCACGGCCTCCTGTCACAGGTCGGCGACGCCGGTCTCCGAGGCCGCGGCGGCGCCGGGTTCCCGACTGCCACCAAGCTGGCCGCCGTGGCGCGGTCGGCGGGACGTCGATCACTCCTCGGCCGGCGCACGCCCGTCGTCGTCGCCAACGGCACCGAGGGCGAGCCCGCCAGCGTGAAGGACGTGACCTTGCTCAGCTACGCACCCCACCTCGTGCTCGACGGCATGGCGGTGGCGGCGGCGGCGCTGGGTGCCGACGAAGCGGTGCTGTGCGTCGATCGCCGTCACAACGGTCTGTTCTCGTCGCTCGCCTGCGCTCTCGCCGAGCGGGCGGACCTCGACCCCATCCCGATCCGGTTGGCGGCGGCTCCGTCGCGATACATCACGGGCGAGGAGTCGGCGCTGGTGCACTGGCTCAACGGAGGCGACGCTCGTCCGACGTCGGTTCCGCCGCGCCCGTTCGAACGCGGCGTGGCCGACCGCCCCACCCTCGTCGACAACGTGGAGACCCTCGCCCAGATGGCGTTGATCGCCCGGTTCGGTGCGGCGTGGTGGCGCTCGGTCGGCTCCCCCGAAGACCCGGGCTCGTTCCTCGTCACCATCACCGACGGACGGCGGGTGCCAGCCGTGTTCGAGGTGGCGTCGGGCCGGCGACTCAGCACACTGTTGCAGCACGCCGGCATCGCCCCGACGACGCCCGTGCTCGTCGGTGGCTACTTCGGTTCGTGGCTCAGCCCCGAGCAAGCCGCAGCCGTGTCGCTCACACGAACCGACTTGGCCCGTTTCGGCGCGTCGCTCGGCTGCGGCGTGATCGCCGCGCTGCCCGACACGGTGTGCCCGTTGCGCGAGGTGGCGCGGGTGGCGCGGTGGCTCGGCACCCAGACCGCCGGCCAGTGCGGCCCGTGCGTTCATGGCTTGCCCGCCATCGCCAGCACCGTCGAGGCCCTTGGGCGCGCCGACGTCGGGCACCGAGCCGACGCCGAGCTGCGGCGCCTGATGCCGCTCGTGTCCGGACGGGGCGGCTGCAAGATGCCTGACGGCGCCATTCGCTTCGTCGCCAGCGCGGTGGAAGTGTTCCGCGACCACATCGAGGACCATCGGCACGGGGTGTGCGGCCGACTCGACGTTCGGCCGGTACTACCCGTGCCTTCCGCCGACGGGGCGTGGCGATGAGCATTCGCATCGTCCTCGACCCGATCGCGTGCGACGGTCACGGCGTGTGCGCCGAGCTCTTCCCCGAGGGAATCACGCTCGACGACTGGGGCTATCCCATCCTGCGGGAGGGCGACGTGCCTGCGCACCTCGAGCGCCACGCCCGGCGAGCGGCGAGCGCGTGTCCCTCGCTGGCCCTCAAGATCCGTCGCACGGGGGCGTAAGGGCGTCAGGCGAGGAGGTCGTCCACTGACGGCACGAACGCACCCCATCGCCGCATGCCGTCCTCGATCCGTTCGTTGAGCCGCTCCATGACCCGGATGCGGGCGTAGCGCTTCTGATTGGCGCCGACGAGGTCCCACGGCGCCAGCTCGTGGTCGGTGCGCCGGAACATCTCCTCGGCGGCGACGTCATACTCCCGGTTGCGCTTGCGGTTGCGCCAGTCCTCCTCCGTGATCTTCCACCGCCGCAACGGATCTTCCGATCGCGCCTCGAACCGGCGCAGCTGTTCGTCGTCGCTGATGTGCAACCAGAACTTGACGAGGATCATGCCTTCGCGCACCAGCGTCTCCTCGAACCCGACGATCTCCTCGAAGGCGCGCTCCCACTGCCCCTCGCTCGCGTAGCCCTCGAGGCGCTCGACGAGCACCCGGCCGTACCAACTCCGATCGAACACCGCCATCCCGCCGAATCCGGGAATCTCGCGGTAGAAGCGCCAGAGGAAGTGGTGCCGCTTCTCGTCGAAGCTCGGCCGGGCGAACGTCGACACGCGGTAGTGCCGAGGGTCGAGCGGCTCGACCACACGCTTGATGGCGCCGCCCTTCCCGGCGGCGTCCGGGCCCTCGAACACCACGAGCAGGGCGGGGCCGAGCTCGCCCGTGCCCATTTGCCCCCCGAGGTGCAGCCGCAGTTGCAGGAGCCGACGCTGGGCCGCCATGAGCCGCCCCTCGTACTCGCGCACGCCGAGCCGCTGGTCGAGGTCGAGTTCGGCGAGGCGCCCCATGCGGGGCGGATGATAGGTGCGCCCCTGACGTGAGCCCGCCCGCCGCCTCGTGCGAACCTGGGCGGCGTGACGCCGGCCCTCCCCTTCGCCCCGGGCTCGATCTCGATCCGCCTGTACCCGCACAACGAACTCGACGCCAGTGACGTCGTCGGCGAGCTGTGCCAGCAGGCCGCCCTCGCGCTGGAGCTCGGCTTCGACGGCGTCATGACGAGCGAGCACCACGGCGGGTTCCCCGGCTACCTCCCGAACCCGCTGCAGATCACGACGTTCATCCTCGACGACACGGCCCGCGGGTGGGCGGCGCCGTGCCCGCTGTTGCTGCCCCTCCGGCCGACGGCCATGCTCGCCGAGGAGATCGCATGGCTCGACGCCCGGCATCCCGGCCGCGTCGGGCTCGGGGTGGCCGCCGGCGCCTTACCGCTCGACTTCACCGCCATGGGCCTCGACGTCGAGGACGCCGTGCCCCGCTTCAAGGCCGAGCTGCCTCGCATCGTCGACATGCTGCGCGGCCGCGATCTCCACGGCCTCGACGGCGACCGGGCCCTGCAACGCGCGGCCGACCATCCGATCCCAGTTCTGAGCGCGGCCGTGTCGCCGGCGGCGGCACGGCGGGCGGCGCGCTGCGGCGCCGGCATCCTGCTCGAAGGCATGTCCGCGGTCGAGCAACTGGCGACGGCGTGCGCCGCGTTCGACGAAGCGGGCGGTACGGCGTCCAAGGTGTTGATCCGCCGAGTGTGGATCGGCGAGCCCCTCACCGAGTTGATCGCCCGCCAGCGCCAGGTCTACGCGAGCGTCGGCTCGACCACGACGGAGCGACGGCCGTTCGCCGACGACCAGACCGTGATCTCCACCGACCCGGCCGACATCGTGGCGCGGCTCGGCGACACCATGACCCGCACGGGCGCGGATGCCCTCAACCTGCGCGTGCACCTCCCCGGCATCCCGCCCGGCGCCATCCGGGACCAGATCGTGCGGCTGGCCAACGAGGTCGTCCCCGGCCTCAGGGCCCGAGGTTGGGGGGACGGGTCCGCGACAGATGGGCCCCGGCGTCGGCCAGGATGAGCTGCCCGGTGATGCACCGGGCGAAGTCGGACGCGAGGAACACGGCCAACCGACCGAGCTCGTCGAACTCGGTCATGCGCCGCAGCGGGTTCGACTCGGTGATGGCGGCGACCCGGGCGTCGTCGAAGGCGGCTCGGACCGTCTCGGTGAGCGTCGTCCCGGGGGCGATGGCGACCACGCGGATGCCGGCCGGACCGAGCTCGACCGCCATCGTCTGCGTGAGGTGGTTGATGCCGGCCTTGGCCGCGCCGTAGGCGCCGAGGAACGGCGACGGGCGCGTGGTCTCGCCCGACGACACGTTGATGATGACGCCGCCCCGGCCCTGATCGAGCATCACTTGCGCCTCGGCACGGGCGCACAGGGCCGTGAGCACCAGGTTCTGGTCGAGGAGCTCGCGCCAGTACGCGCCGTCGAAGGTCACCATCGGGCCACCGCCGCGTCCAGCCATCATCCCGATGTTGTTGACCGCGACGTCGAGTCCGCCGAGACGGTCGACGACGCTGCGCACCATGCGTTCGATCTCGCTGTCGTCACGGCAGTTCGCAACCACGGCCGCGGCGGAGCCGCCATCGGCTTCGATGCCGGCGACGACGTCGCGGGCGTGACCTTCGCGGACGTCGTTCACCGCCACCGTCGCACCGGCGCGGGCGAGCCAGCGCGCGATCTCCGCCCCGATTCCGGCCCCGGCTCCCGTCACCAGGGCGACCTGTCCGCTCAGGTCGATGGTGACGGCCACCGGCGCGCCCTCACGACGTCCAGAGACGCAGCACGTCTTCCACGACGCACTGGGCCCGGGCGAGCACGGCCGGCTCCTCGATGCCGCCGAGCGGATGCTCGATCACGACCATCCGCGCCTGCGGCAAGCCGATGTCGGCGGCCACATGCCGGCTGAGATGGTGAAAGCCGCCCTCCGTCGTCACCAGGACGGTGGGGATGCCGGCCGCTTCCAGTTGGGCGAGGTCGTGGACACTCCACGACGTGCAGGACCCTCAATCGGCGCTTCCCGTGAGGACGACGTCGACCTCGCTCCGGAGGTGGTCGAGGACATCCTCGGGGCAGGGCTTGGCCGCGTTCTTCACGAGGTGCAGCGGCACCGGCGCTCCGGCCCGCTGGGCCAGCTGGTTGGCCACGGTGAGCATGAGCAGACCGGCATTGGGCTTGCCGTTGTCGAGCACGCCGATGCGAGCCCCGGCCAGCGAACGCCGTCCGGGTGCGAGCTTCCGGGCCGGTTGGGCGACCTGACCGTCGGGGCGGTACATCAACATTGCGTGTCTCCTTCTGAATCGAGCGGCGCCGTCACCACTCCTCCACGGCGAGGGTGACGCTGCGGGTGATCCCACCCCATGACGGGATGACGCATGAGTGCTTGCCCACGCCCCCGGCCACCAACACCCGGAGGTTGTCGGGCCGGCTGACGAGCGGCATCAGGACGTCGGGATCGTCGATGCTCTTGGCCCAGGGCACGTCCATGCCGCGGAACGGGAAGTGCTCGCGCCACACGCGCACCGGTAACCGCGCCGCCTCGTAGAGGAAGAACTGGACGTCCTCGCGCGACCAGCCTTCGGACGCGGCTTGAGCGGCGTGCTCGGGGCAGAGCACCACGAACATCTCCGAGTCCATCATCGGGCCGTGGTTCGATCCGAGCGTCGTCATCACGGACGCGATCTTGCGGTAGATCGGCACCGCGGTCGTCGACCACATGTCGTGGGAGTTGTGTGGCCCTTCCACACCGGCCACGGTGACGGCGCTGGGCGCCGCCACACCGCGGCTCTGCGGGTACAGCGGCCACGGGCTGGCCGCGGTGTTCTCGGCGAAGCAGTACGTGTACTTGGCCGGCTGGCCCTGCGTCGACGCGTCGCCGTCGCCGGGCCGGCCCCCGCCCACGTGCAGCAGGACGAGGCGGACGGCACGCCCGGTGGTGGCGTTGGCCCGCCAGCCCGGTCCGAAGGTCCCGGTGCCGGCGTTGAACCCCGCCCGCTCGACGATGGCGCCGTGGACGGCCACCATGATCGCCACCGAATGAGTGGTCGCCTGCACGCCGCGCAGGTTGAACTCCTGCTGGCTGAGGCCGCGCACCGCCGCCACGACCACCGGGAAGACGTCCGGCGGGCAGCCCGCCATCACGGCGTTGACGGCAGCCATCCGCACGGTGCACGCGCCGGACCGCGGGGGCAGGACCGCCAGGACCTCGTCGGGTGACCGGGGGCAGCCGGCCAGCATCCGCTCGACCCGTTCCGGCGTGGGCGCCACGACCGGAAGGCCGTCGCCCCACCCGTGCGCCGCCATGAGGGTGTACAGCGCCTCGGGCGACTCGTCGGCCACCTCGAGCAGTTCGTCCACTTCGGGCACGGCGGTCTCCGGCGAGACGCTTTTTGACATCCCGCGGCGGAACCTAGAACATGCGCCCGTTCCTGTCTACACGGACCACGCGCGCCTCGTCGTGTACGTCCCGTATCCGGGACTCCATCACGCCATCGACCACGACCGGCTCGAAGCCATCCGTCCTGGCATCGACGTGCTCGACGTGCCCTACGAGATCGAGCACGAGTTCCGGGCCGCGCGCGAGCGCGAACCGTTCTCGGAGGAGCTGCGGCGCGAGGAGCCGCCGCTGTCGCCCGACCAGGCCGCGGCCTTCGCCCGGGCCCACGTGATCCTCACCCTCGACGTACCGATGGACCTGCCGCCGCTCGCGCCCCACCTCCGGTGGATCCAGGCCATCGGCTCGGGTGTCGGGCAGTTCGTGTCGGCACGGTTACCCGAGGGCGACATCGTCCTGACCAACGGCGCCAGCATCGGCGCCGTCTCGATCGCGGAATGGACGCTGGCCCGCATCCTCCAGATCCTGAAGCGTCTGCCCCAACACGACGCTCGCGCCCGCGAGCACCGCTGGGTCATGGCCCACGGCACCACGCTCGCCGGCCGGACGGTCGCCATCGTGGGCCTCGGCGCCATCGGACGCGAGGTGGCGCGACGGGCGCGCTCGTTCGACGTCACCCTCATCGGGGTCCGCCGCCACTGGTCGCGGGGCCAGGGCGACCCGGATGTCGACGAGCTCACGGGTCCCGACGACTTCCACGACGTCCTGGGGCGCAGCGACATCGTAGTGGCGGCCGTTCCCGGGACGGCGGACAACGAGAACCTGTTCGACGCGGCCGCCTTCGCCGCCATGCGTCCGGGCTCCATCTTCGTGAACGTCGGACGGGGCATGCTCGTCGACGAGGGCGCCCTCATGGCCAGCCTGCACGCTGGTCGGCTGCGCGCGGCTGCCATCGACGTCGCCCGTACCGAGCCCCTGCCCCCGGACAGCCCGCTGTGGACGGCCCCGAACCTCTACATCTCGCCGCACAGCTCGGCGGGCAGCGACGACTACGCCCGCCGCGCCTTCGATCTCTTTTGCGACAACCTGACTCGGTTCGTTGCCGGCGAGCCGCTGCGCAACGTCGTGGACCTCACCACCGGCTACTGAGCCAGTTCGGGCCAGAGCTCGAGGGCGGTGCCGCCGAGGAAGCGCTCCTGATCGACGGCCGGCAGGCGAGAGCTGGCCCATCGGGCCAGTGCGAGGTGCTCGGCGTACGTCTCCTCGTAGTGCTGCGGATAGTCGCTGCCCCACATGAGCCGCTCGGGTCCGAAGATCGCACACAGCCGCTCGAGCACGTCGCGTTCGTCACCGCGGGCCGGCGGCTGCATCCGGAAGATGGTGGTGGTGACCTTCAACCGCAGGTTGGCGTGACCGGCGAGCCGGGTGAGAGCGGCCATCGTGGCGCTGGCCGGATCGCCGATGTCGGCGAACCCGCAGTGGTCGAGGGCCAGGGGGACGTCGCCGGCTTGTTCGAGCAGCCCGCCCACGGCGTCGAGGTCGTCGGCCAGGATGCACGCCGTCAGGCGCAACCCGAGCCGGCGCGCACAGGCCAGCACCTCGGCGCTCACCTCCGTGGCGAGCCACGGCGGATCGACTCGGGGCACGTTGAACAATCGGGTCCCGCCGATGCCCCGTCCGGCCCAGTGGGTGAGGGCGTCGATCCGGTCGGTGCCGCCCATGTCGACCACCGAGAGACCCGTCAGCCGCGACGGCGTCGCGGCGACGGCGTCGGCCACGTACGAGTTGTCGAAGGCGTAGGTCCCCACCGGCTGGACCAGCACCGCGCCGTGCACACCGTGGGCGTTCAGCGTGGCGAGTAGCCCTTCGGCATCGACGGGATGGCGCTCGACCCAGTCGCTGCCCAACGGCCTCGCCGAGCGCTGCATCGGGTAGCGGTCACGATCGGCCGCGACGACGTGGGTGTGGGTGTCGATGATGGGGAACGGCATCCGCGGCCCGCCGCCAGCTAGATCTTGGCTTGGCGCGGGTCCCAGCGCTGGCGCGCCCGTTCGCCGATCCGGTTGAAGCTGAACACGGTGAGGAACATGAACACGCCGGGCACGAGCGGGATGAAGGGATAGTCCTGCACGACGGTGATCGTGCCCTCGGCGATCATGTTCCCCCAACTCGGCTGGGGCGGTTGGAGACCCAGGCCGAGGAACGCCAGCGAGCCCTCGGCCACGATCAGCACGGCGATGATGATCAGCGCCAGCGACACGAGCGGAAGTAGGACGTTGGGCAGGATCTCGCGCGACAGGATCCGGCGGTCGCGGGCGCCCATGGCCCGGCTCGCGACCACGAACTCGCGTTGGGCGAATACGAGCGTGTTGGCGCGGGCGAGCCTGATCATCGTGGGGATGCCGATCAGCGCCAGCGCCACGCCCTCCTTGATGATGGCCTCCGGCACGCTGGTCGGTACGCCCAGCACCGAGGCCAGGGCGATGAGGACGATGAGGGCGGGGAAGGCGAGGAAGCTGTCGTTGAAGACGCTCACGATCCGGTCGAGGCGGCCCCGGTAGTAGCCGGCGTACATCCCGATCGGCACGCCGATGAGCATGCTGAGCACGACGGCGAGGCCGGCCGTGAGGAGGCTCACCCGCGCCGCGTAGATGGAGCGGGCGAGGAGGTCGAGCGAGAAGTTGTTCGTGCCGAGGGGATGGGCCGAGAACAGGTCGGGCGGCGTGTTCCCGGGGATCGTGATCGTCTTGGTCGTGTCGACGGCCTCGCCCAGGGGCAGGAAGTCGGCGAAGATGGCGGCAAGGATCAGGGCGACGAGCCAGAACACGCTCACCCAGAAGGCCGTCTCCACCTGTGGGCCCCACCACGCCTTGGCCAGGCCGTCCACGCCCATGTAGGTGAGGGCGATGCCGGCCAGGACCACGGGGACCTTGATGATCCCGGTCACGTGGCCCATGGGAACGAGGCCGATGTAGATGACGGCAATCCCGGCGGCGAGGAGGAGCCCGCCCCGCACGAGACCAGCGGCGCGAGACCCGGTCCGGACGGGCGCGGCGGTCACGACCTCGGTCGACCGGACGACCTCGAGCTCAGACGCGACCACGGCGGATCCTCGGATCGAGATAGGCGTAGCCAACGTCGACGAACAGGTTCACGAGCACGTAGATGAGGGCGATCAGCAGAACGGCCCCTTGCACCACCCGGTAGTCGTGCTTCTGCGCCGCCGTCACCACGACCGAGCCCAGGCCAGGGAGCGTGAACACCTGCTCGACGATGATGGTGCCGCCGATGAGCCGCCCGACGCTGATGCCCGCCAGCGTGATGAGCGAGAACGACGACGGCCGCAGGGCCTCACGGAAGAGGATGTGGCGCGTGGGCATGCCCTTGGCCCGCGCCGCCAGGATGTAGTCCTCCTGCAGGGTGCTCATCATGTCGCTGCGTAACAGCCGCGTGAAGACGGCCGCCTCGGCCAAGGCCAGGGTGAGGGCGGGCAGGAAGGCGTGGTGCAGGTTCGTGATCCACCCTTCCTCGGTGGGCCGGGCCCATTGACCGAGCGGGAAGATGGGCCACGTCACCGCGAACAACAGGATCAGCAGCAGCCCGGCCAGGAAGCTCGGCACCGAGATCACGCCGAAGGTCGACGCCGACACGAGCCGATCGAAGCGGCCGCCCGGCCGGTAGGCCGACCACATGGCGGCGGGGATGGCGATGAGGAACGCCATCAGCAGGGCGAGGATGGCGAGCTCGAGGTTTATCGGGAGGGCGCGGAGCAGCATCGTGGAGACGCGCTGGATGGGCGGTACGAGGTTGTTGCCGAGGTCGCCGTGCAGCGTGTTCCCCAGCCAGTGGAAGTAGCGCTGGAGCACCGGTTCGTTGAAGCCGAGCTCCTCCCGCACCCGGGCGTAGTCCTGGGCGCTGGCGTTGGGCCCGAGCACCTCGGCCTCGGGGCTGCCGGGGATGAGAGACACCAAGAAGAACGTGCCGAGGCTCACGAGGAAGAGCACCGGGATGACGAGCAGGATCCGACTCAGGACGGTGCGGCGGATCACGCCAGGATCCCCACTGGGTAGAAGCAGGCGCACCGGTGGTCGCCGGCGTCGATCTCGACGAGCGGCGGGTCCTCGGCCCGGCAGCGGTCCTGCACGTAGCGGCAGCGGGCGGCGAAGCGGCACGACGCCGGGAGCGACACCATGTCCGGCGGGCGCCCCGGTATCGGCTCGAGTCGGGTCCCGCTGGCGGCTTCGAGACGCGGGATCGATGCCAGCAGGCCCGTGCTGTACGGATGGTGGGGCCGGCTGAACAGCTCGGGAGTCGCGGCCTCCTCCACCACCCGACCGGCGTACATCACGAGGACCCGTCGGGTCCGCCCGGCGACGACACCGAGGTCGTGGGTGATGAGGATCATCGCCATGCCGAGGTCCTGCTGCAGCTGCTGGAGCAGATCGAGGATCTGGCGTTGCACCGTGACGTCGAGCGCGGTGGTGGGCTCGTCGGCGATGAGCAGCTCCGGCTGGCACGACACGGCGATGGCGATCATCACCCGCTGGCGCATGCCCCCCGACAGCTCGTGCGGGTACTGGTCGATGCGCCGGGCCGGCTCAGGGATCCCCACCAGGGCCAGCAGCTCGAGGGCCCGCTGGCGCGCCTGGCGATGGGACAGGTCGGCGTGGACTCGCAAGGGGTCGGTGAGCTGCACGCCGATACGCCGCACCGGGTTCAACGAGGTCATGGGGTCTTGGAACACCATGGCGATGCGGGCGCCCCACAGCCGGCGCCGGGCCCGGGCCGTCAGCGTGGCCAGGTCCCGGCCGTCGAAGTCGACCCGACCGCCGACCTCGGCCGTCGCCGGCAGGAGCCCCATGATGGTGCGGACGAGCACCGACTTCCCCGAGCCGGACTCGCCCACGATCCCAATGCACTCGCCCGCCGCCAACTCGAACGAGACGCTGTCCACGGCCTGGAGCAGACCGCGGGGCGTCGGGAAGGCGGCCGACACGGCGTCGACCCGCAGCAGCGGCCCCTGAACAAGTGAGACGGGGGCCGGGACCGTCAGTGCTCGACCCAGACCTTGTCGAGGAGGGCCGAGTCGCGCGCCGTCTCCATGATGCCGTGGACCTTCGGCGACCAGATCAGCATCTGCTCGACCTTCTGGTACGAGACCAGCGGCATCTGGACGTTGAGCTCGTCGGAGACGGTCTTGTAGCCGGCCGTACGGCCGGCGTCGTCGGTGGCGGCGCGGACGGCCTTCAGGCCGGCGTCGATGACCGGATCCTTGAAGCCGATCCGGTTGCTCGGGCTGGTGCTGCTCAGGTTCTGCAACAGCGCGATCATGCCGCCCTCGTCGTTGGAGGTGGCGAAGCCGGTGCCGACGATGTCGAAGTCGTGCTGGACGGTGTACTGCTGCGTGGTGGTGCCGGCGTCCTTCGAGATGTCGAGTTGGGAATCGATGCCGACGGCCTTGAGCATGGCGTCGATGGCGATGCCCGTGGCTTGGCCGACAGGCGAGTTGTTCAACAGGACGCGGACCTTGCCGTCCCACCCGTCTGCCTTGGCCTTGGCGACGAAGTCCTTGGCCGCGGCGGGGT
>Ga0306920_100011398_pt1 | contig 12007 bp, 4 predicted proteins | sample flu12Cox44000170_FD_204666 | JGI IMG/M metagenome (GOLD analysis project Ga0306920, IMG submission 204666) | Lab enrichment of tropical soil microbial communities from Luquillo Experimental Forest, Puerto Rico - flux4day.12C.oxic.44.000.170 (v2)... | ecosystem: Environmental > Terrestrial >...
CATCATCAGTGAAACGCTTGCGCAGCGAATGTTCCCCAATCAGGACCCGATTAATCGGCACGTGTTCTGGACCGATCCCGTTTTAAAAACTACCCGCGGAACAACTGGGCCGCCGCAACGCATCATTGGCGTCGCCGCAGACATTGACGACGTGCATGTCGTTCCGGAGCCAACCGTCACGATCTATCACACCTTTGAACAGGGTCCGCTGTTTCGCGGCCGCCTCTTCATCCACACCAGCGTAGATCCCTATTCACTCGTTACGCCGGTCACGCGAATTATTCGCGACATGTCCGCGGATCAACCGATTGAGCGTGCTGGTACTCTCGAAGACGCCCGTGCTGAAGTGCTCACCCCGCAGCGTTTGAACTCGGTGGTATTTGGCGTGTTTGCCGCGGTCGCATTGGCGATTGCGGTGGTCGGCGTCGCTGGCGTGCTGGCATTTTCCGTCAGCGCTCGAACGCGGGAGTTCGGCATCCGGCTGGCGCTTGGATCGCAGCCGCGGCGTCTTTTCAAAGATGTCATCGCAGAAGGCGCAGCGATGGCCGCCGCGGGAATTGTGGCCGGCGCGTTGTTCGGATTCATCCTAGCGCGCGTCGGACGCACCTATTTCGCGGACGTAACGATGCCAGGCATTTTTACGATGGCCGCCTCTGCACTCGTGCTGCTGACCGTCGCGGTGGTGGCGTCGATGCTGCCCGCGGCGCGCGCCGCGCGCGTTGATGTTATCCAGGCGTTGCGGACCGAGTGACCAAATTTATGATCCGATGAACGATCTCCGCTACTCCTTACGCCAACTACTCAAGCATCCCGGCTTCACGTTTGTTGCAATTCTCACTCTCGCGCTTGGAATTGGCGCGAACACCGCGATTTTCAGCATCGTCAACGCCGTCCTGCTGCGGCCGCTGCCCTATCCAAAACCGGACCGTCTCGTGCTCGTTCGCGAGCGCACAAAAATTTTCGATTCCGGGTCGGTTAGTCTGCCGAATTATCTCGACTGGCGCGCCGCTCAGCGCGGTTTCACCGATCTTGCCCTGATCCGGCGCGATGATGCCAATTTGTCCGGCGTCAGCAGCGATATCGAAGCCGAACGCGTCGGTTGCGCCCGCGTGACCTACAATTTTCTTTCCGTCCTTGGTGTTCCGCCCGAACTGGGGCGCGATTTCGGTGAATCGGACGATGTGCCCCATTGCAAAAAGGTCGCGGTTATTTCGGATGCATTATGGAAACGCCGCTTCGGCAGTTCGCAGGGTGTCATCGGCCGAGACATCACTCTCGACGGCGTGCAGCGCGAAATCATTGGTGTGCTCCGGCCGAACATAAAAGTGCCGCGCGCGGCCCAGGTTTACATTCCGCTGGAGGATTTGCGCTCGGACAAGGATTACTTGAACCGCGGGAATCATCCCGGATTCTCCGCGCTCGGCCGCCTCAAGCCGGACGTGACCCTCGCGCAGGCAACTGCCGATTTGAATAACATCGCGGCCGAGCTCGAGCGCCGCTACCCTGATTCCAACACTGGACGCCGCGTCACCGCGCTGATCCTTCTCGATTCAGCAGTGCAGGATTACAAACAGGGCGTCTCGCTTCTTCTGGCTGCGGTCGGTTGCGTGCTTCTTATCGCGTGCGCTAACGTCGCGAATTTACAGCTCTCGCGCGCGCTCGGGCGTGAACGCGAATTGGCGGTGCGCGCCGCTCTCGGCGCGAGTCGCAGCCAACTTGCCAAGCAGGTTTTTATCGAAAGCGCAATTCTCGCCGTGTTCGGGGCTATCGCCGGCGTTCTTCTCGCGCTCTGGGGACTCGACGCGATCAAAGCAATTTCGCCGGCCGGTTCCGCGAGTTTCGCGCCATCTGATGTGACGCGTTTCCAGGAAGCAAATCTCGATTTCAAAGTGCTCGCTTTCACCGCCGCGGTGGCGATCGGTACGGCCTTGTTGGTTGGTGTTTGGCCCGCCTTGCGTGTCTCGCGGACTGCTTCTCTCAGCCTTTCTCTCCACGAAGGTGGCCGCGGAACAAGTGATGGTGTGCAACGACAGCGCGTCCGATCGGGACTTGTCGTGGCGCAGGTTGCCCTCGCGTTGCTGTTACTCGCCGGCGCGGGATTGACTCTGAAAAGTTTTCGTAACGCGCAAAACGCACCACTCGGATTCAATCCGGAAGATATTCTGGTCGCTGACGTTTCGTTGCCAAAAGCGCGTTACGACACCGATGAAAAGATCGCGCATTTCAACAATCAGCTGATCGAAAGAATCCGTGCTTTGCCCGGCGTTGAAGCCGCTGCGCTCGGCTTGAACATTCCCTTCGATAACAATGAGTGGGACAGCGCCTTTCATATCACCGGCACGCCGCCCTATCCGCCCGGCGACCGACCGGAGGCGGAGATTAACGTTGTTACTCCCGATTACTTCCGCGTTATGCGCATGCCGCTACGGCGTGGCCGCGCTTACACCGCCGGCGATCGCGCTAATCAGCCGCGTTCGGTCATCATCGACGAGAGCCTGGCGCAAAAATATTTCCCCGGCAAAGACCCGATCGGCCAGCAGATCGATGATAACCAATCCGACGAAAAGAATCCGCCTCCGCTGACAATCGTCGGTGTTGTTCCCCGCACGCGCAGCGAAGCGGCCGGCGAAGACAACGTTGAGCAATATCACTGGCCGCAAATGACCTTCGCCGCCGAACAGGTGCCAAACCGGAGTAACATGTTGGTAGTCCGGGTGAAGTCCGGCAACCCGCTCGCGCTCGTGCCCGCGATCAAACGTGAACTTCAGGCGTTCGATCCCGACCAGGCCCTTGCCGACATTTCGACGATGGAAAACAACATCGCGAAAAGTCTCGGCTCGCGTCGGATGATGATGTCGCTGCTCGGCGCGTTCGCGGGAATCGCGCTGCTGCTGGCGAGCGTCGGATTATACGGAGTGATGGCCCTCACCGTGACGCAACGCACGCGCGAACTCGGTATTCGTCTCGCGCTCGGAGCGCAACGCGCGGACGTTTTCCGTCTCGTTCTCAGCCAGGGAATGCTGCTGGTCGGTGCCGGTTTGATTATCGGATTGCTTGGCACCCTCGGTGTGGGTCGCGGTCTGCAAAGTGTGCTTTACGGCGTGGGCGGATCTGATGCGCCGGCTTTGAGCTTCGCCTTGTTAGCGCTCGCAATGGTTGCGCTTATTGCCTGCTGGTTGCCGGCGCGGCGCGCCACGAAAGTCGATCCAATCCATGCTCTGCGCACCGAGTAACATGAACGATTTAAAACTCGCTTTTCGCCAACTCCGCAAATCGCCTGGGTTCACTCTGGTTGCGGCCGTGACGCTTGCGCTTGGAATTGGGGCGAACACTGCGCTCTTCAGCGCGTTCAACACATTCGTGCTGCACCCGCTCACGTTGCCGCACGCCGACCGGCTCGTACGCCTGTGGGTGAGCAATCCCGCGATGAATTACAACATCCCCTATGTCTCGTGGCCGCGCTACGAATTCATCCGCGATCGCCAAAAGTCCTTTTCAAACATCTCCGCGGCGGGGTTCGCCAGCTACGCGCTCACGCGCAACGGCGCCGATCCCGAACAACTCAATGCGCTTCAGGTCACCACAAGCTTTTTCCCAACGCTCGGGATCATGCCGCTTCGTGGAAGAAATTTCACCCAGGAAGAGGATTCCGTCGGTGGCGCGAATGTCGCAATACTTAGCTACGAATGCTGGCAGCGCTACTTTGGCGGGCGCGATTCGGTCGTTGGCGAAAGCATCATGCTCAGCGGCGCCTCTTACGCAGTCGTCGGCGTCCTGCCGCCGACGCTCAGCCAGCCGTTCAACACCGTGATGATTTTCGTGCCGCGCGTATTCGAGCCTCAGGATATCGCGACCGAACAAGTGCAGTACGGAGCGGGCTTCCTCAACGTGACAGCGCGACTTAAGGATGGCGTCACTTTCGGACAAGCAACCGCCGAGATGAGGATCCTGTCGGAAAATTACAAGGCGGCTTTCTCTGAGCATCTCGACGGGAAGTACGATAGCCTGACGAAAACGTTCGCCGAAGAGCTCGTCGGCAATTTCAGGTCGACATTTCATCTGCTGCTCGCGGCGGTCGGTTTCGTCTTGCTGATCGCGTGCGCGAACGTCGCGTCGCTTTTCCTCGGCCGGCTTTCAACGCGTCGCAAGGAAATCGCGGTGCGCCTCTCGCTTGGCGCTACGCGTGGCCAGCTTGCACGGCAATTTCTCACCGAGAGCATCGTCTTCTCCGTGGCGGCCGGCTTGCTCGGCGTGCTATTGGGCTGTTGGGCGCTCGACCTGATTCAACAGATCGTCGTCGGCGCAGCCGGAAAAAGCGGCGTGGCCGGAATCCTCGGCACGAACCCGCTGCCCGCGGGCACGCCTCCTGGCCTGGATGGCGTGACGCTCGCGTTCACGGTCGGCGTCTCGGTGCTTTCGGCCTTGCTCGTTGGCTGCGTGCCTGCGCTGGAGGCATCGCGCGCCGGGGTTGCGGAAGTGCTGAAAGACACTGCGCGCAGTGCTGCTGGCGGCGCCCGCGGCGTACGTTTCCGGTCGGGCCTCATCGTCGGCGAAGTCGCGCTTTCGGTCGTGCTACTCGTCGGCTCGGCGTTGTTCCTTGTGAGCTTGGTGCACCTGCAACGCACGCAGCCTGGCTTCGAGCCGCGTGGCGTCGCGACGGCATTCATTAACATCACGGGCCCGCGCTATGCGACCGAGTCGCAACAGGCGAATTTCTTCGCGCAGCTGACCGCGCGTCTCGAAGCGCTACCACGGGTGAAAAGCGCCGCCGTCGGCTACGACGTGCCGCTCACGGGATTTCAAGCGAGCACGGCTTACGCGATCGACGGCCGGCCCGTGCTGCCGCTCGCCGAGCGCGCGCGTTCCTGGCTCGACCGAGTGAGCGAACATTACTTCGCGACGATGGGAATCCCGCTCCGCGAAGGGCGCATGTTCAATGAACGCGATAACGACCAGGCCCCGAATGTCTGCATCATCAACCAATCGTTTGCGAAACGACTTTTCCCCGGCGAATCCGCACTCGGCAAAATATTGCTCCGCGGCCGCGACGCCGAGATTAAATGCGAAATCGTCGGCGTGGTCGGCGACGTAAAAAGCGCCAACCTTAACGAGCCTGCGCCAGACGAAATATATGTGCCGTTTCGCCAAGTTGCGCAGTCGGTCGGCACCCTCGTTGTCCGTACCGGCGGCGATCCCGCGGCGTTGCAATCGGCCATGCGTTCCACGGTCACCTCGCTCGACAGTACGGTGGCACTCGCGTTCTTCACCACGATGGATACCGCACTCAGTTCGTCGCTCATTTTCCCGCGCATCACGGTGTGGCTTACGGGAGCGTTCGCGAGCGTCGCGCTCTTGCTTTCGACGGTGGGTCTTTACTCGGTGCTCGCTTATGCGGTTACGCAGCGCACGAACGAAATCGGACTCCGCATGGCGCTCGGCGCACAGCGCGAACAAGTGGTCGCGCTCGTTCTGCGCAGCGGTCTTAGCCTCGTTGTACTCGGTCTTGTCATTGGCCTCGCTATTGCTGCCGGAGCCGCGCGTCTGATCCGGACGCTACTTTTTTCTGTTCAGCCAATCGACCCGCTGATTTACGGCTGCGTGACTGTGCTGTTCGCGTTTATCGCGATTCTCGCATGCCTCCTCCCCTCCTTGAGCGCCTCACGCATCGATCCAATGATTGCGCTTCGAGCAGAATGATATGAATGATCTAAAACTCGCCTTTCGCCAGCTTCGCAAATCGCCTGGGTTCACTCTGGTTGCAGTGCTAACGCTCGCTCTCGGTATCGGCGCAAACACCGCCATCTTCAGCGTGGTCAACGCGGTGCTGTTAAAGCCACTGCCGTTTCCGTCACCCGATCGACTTGTTGCTATCGGCAGCACAAATCTGAAGGACCCGGACAGAGCCCACCAGTACAACTCGCTTTCGTATCCGGACTTCTTCGATTTCCGAAATCAAAACCGAACCTTCGACTGCATGTCGATTTATCGCGGTGGTACTTACGCTCTCGTTAACGAACAAGGTGCGCAAAACGTCCAGGGGTTAAGGGTCAGTGCGGAATTCTTCGACGTGCTGCGCGTGAAGCCGGCGATCGGCCGGGCATTCGTTCGGGAGGATGAACAAGCGGGAGGCGGACCGGGAGGATTCAAGGTCATTCTCACTCACAATTCGTGGATGCGGCTTTTTAATGGCGATAAGGCTGCAATCGGTCGCACACTGCGCATCCAGGGCCATTCCTACACCGTGATCGGAATCATGCCGCGCGGATTTCAATTTCCTTTCGAAACGCCGGCAGTCGAAATGTACGTCACGTCCGCGGAGGACGCAGCGACGGCGGACGGAACGAAGCCGAACACCGAACAGCGTGGCAATCACCTGCTTTTGGCATTTGGGCGACTTAAACCGGGCGTGAATGTTGCGCAGGCCGACGCCGATTTGCGAACCATCGCGGCTGCGTTGGAAAAACAATATCCGGACACGAACACGCAATTTGGCGCAGCCGTCGGCCCGCTTCGCGATGAGTTGATTGGCGACGTGCGTACCGCGCTTTACGTGCTCTTCGGTGCGGTCGTTTGCGTATTGCTCATCGCCAATGCCAACGTTGCGAATCTGATGCTCGCGCGGGCGTCCGTGCGCGGAAAGGAGATCGCTTTGCGGGCGGCGCTGGGTGCGAGTCGCAGGCGGATTATTCGTCAATTACTCACGGAAAGTTTGTTGGTTGCCGGGATTGGCGGCTTGCTCGGTCTGTTCATCGCTAAATGGGGAACTGACGCGCTTATCGTGACTGTGCCCCAAAATATTCCGCGAATTAGCGCGATCCAACTTGATGGCGCCGTTCTCGCCTTCACCCTACTCATTTCAATCGCCACCGGTATTGTTTTTGGAATGGTGCCGGCGTGGCACGCATCACATGTGGATCTTAACAACGCGCTCAAAACAGGTGCGCGGATCGGCACCGGCGGCGAACACAAGCATCGTCTCCGTAATGGACTCGTCATGGGGCAAATCGCGATCGCACTGATTCTGCTGGTTTGTGCCGGTCTACTGATTCAAACATTCGCCCGGCTTGGTCGCGTCCAAACCGGTTTTCGCACCGAAAGTCTTTTCACCGCGCGCATCAATTTGCCGGACGCAGCCTATCCGCGACCAGCGAACGTAAACGCATTTTTCGATCAATTACTTGCGAAAATCCGAGCCACTCCAGGAATCAATTCCGCCAGCGTCATTCTGCCTCTTCCGCTGACTGGAAGTAACATAACGACCGATTTCGATCTGGAAGAGCATCCGCTGCCGGAAGGACAACGGAACGATGCTCCCATGCGCATCACCGGGGTGGATTATTTCGAGACCATGGGCATCCCGCTTTTGCAGGGCAGAGTTTTCAAGGAAACAGACAAAATCGATTCGCTTCCCGTCGTCATAGTGAACGAGCGCTTTGCCAGGAAATTTTTTCCGGGACAAAATGTGGTCGGCAAACACATCCAGCCTGGCTGGAGCGTCGGCGACGACAAGCCCAAGATGCGTGAGATCGTCGGCGTGGTTGGGAACGTGAGACATCTTTCGCTCCAGAAAGATTTCACCCCGGAAATGTACGTCCCGGCCACGCAAGTTCCAATTGACTTCATGTGGATCGTAGCGCGCACGAGCCTCTCCAATCCCGCAACCCTTACCACCGCCGTTCGTGATCAGGTCGCCTTGCTTGATCGCGATGTTCCACTCACTCAGGTTCGCGTCTTTGACGAATACATGTCGCGAACGCTGGCAAAGCCGCGCTTCAACGCCCTGTTATTGTCGATCTTCGCAGGAACTGCGCTGCTGCTCACGGCGATTGGAATTTACGGCGTGCTGGCTTATTCGGTCTCGCAACGCACAAACGAAATCGGGATCCGAATCGCACTCGGCGCCGCGCAATCGAACATATTCCGGTTGATCGTTGGCCAGGCGATGGTGCTGGTCGCAATCAGCATCGCGATCGGGCTGCTCGGCGCATTCATGGCAACGCATTTCCTGAGCAGCCTGCTTTATGGCGTCGCCGCGTGGGATCCGATCACTTTCGCTTCGATTGCGACGCTTATTGGCGCCGTTGCGTTTCTCGCTTGTTGGCTCCCGGCTCACCGGGCCGCGCGTGTTGATCCTGTCGTTGCCCTCCGTGCTGAATGAAAACGATGCAACAACTTCTGGGGAGCGCGGGGCGCCCGCGCTCCCCATCAAGAATTCGCCTAACAAATTCTTATGATCTCCGATTTTAGATATGCACTTCGGACGTTGGTGAAAACGCCCGGGTTCACTTTGGTTGCTGTTTTGACGCTTGCGCTTGGGATCGGTGCGAATACTGCGATCTTCTCCGTCGTCGAAGGCGTGCTCCTTCGCCCGTTGCCCTTTCCGAATGCGGAACGACTCGTTAGAATTTACGAAGCACTGGATGAAAATGGCGCGCGCTCGGCAACATTGAATCTAAGCGACCGCACCACTGCGCGGTTCCGCGAGTTCGGGCGCGATATTTTCGAAGATGTTGCTGGTGGAACGGGCGGCGCGTCAGTCGTTAGTGTGAACGCCGGTTCGCCGGCTCAGACCGTCCCCGCTGCGCGTGTCACCTACAACTTTTTTGATGTGCTCGGATTGCCGCCTTCGCGGGGCCGGAACTTCACAAAAGAAGAGGGAACCGACAAGGTGGAGAACGTCGTCATTATCAGCGACGACTGCTGGCACAATACGCTGAACTCGCGCCGCGACGTGCTCGGCAGCACGATCGTGATCGATGGAACACCACGGACGGTCATCGGCGTGATGCCGAAAGCATTTCGGCATCCGTATCGCGCAAGTTTGTGGCTGCCGCTTGCGCTTGAGCCCGATAACCCAGCGACGATCAACAACCATTATCTTTATGGCGTGGCGCGACTGCGTCCCGGCGTTACGCCGGTGAAGGCCGAAGAAGCTGTGAAGCGTATGTGCGCCAGGATTAATCGCGACGATCCGAATTCGGCAAACGTCCGTGCCGCGTACATCCCGCCATTACGGGAAAGTTTTGTGATGGACTTGCGGCCGAAGATCCTGGTCATCGTCGGGGCCGCAGTCTGTGCGCTGTTAATTGCCGCCGCGAATTTCGCTGGTCTGCTGCTGGCCCGCGTGATCGAGAGGGAAGGGGAATTTGCCTTGCGCGCGGCGCTCGGCGCAAGCAGGCGACGACTTGTCAGGCAGCAACTCATCCAAGCGCTTTTGCTCGCCTTGGCCGGAACCGCGCTTGGTCTGTTCATTGCATACTTGGTCACGCCAATGCTTTTCGCCTTGAGCCCCGAAGGGGCGGACGCGACCGGCAGCGCGATGCGCGAATTCGACTACGCGGCCCGGCTCGATCTGCCCGTGTTCGCTTTTGCTGCCGGTGTAATGGCGTTGGTCGGTTTGGGTTTTGGTTTGCTACCTGCCGTGCGCGCAGCGCGCACAGATTTGCGCGGTGCAATGAGCATTACGTCACGCGGCGCAACACTTGACCGCAGTGCGCGCAGATTGCTCGGTTCATTCGTTGTGATCGAGCTCGCGATTGCGGCTGCGCTTCTGACAGCGAGCGTCACGGCGACGCAGTATTTCCGGAAGTTGATGGAAGAGCCGTGGGGTTTCGAGACGAAAGACCGCCTCGCTTTTAACGTTACTGTTCCCGATCGATTCTTTCCCACCGCCGCAGCGAAACAGAACGTGCTCGAAACTTCGCTCGCGCAATTGCAGACACTGCCTGGAGTGAAATCCGCCACGGTCGTCTCGCCGTCGCCGATGGATGCGTCGTGGACAATGATGCTGTTCAACGCCGAAGGCTCGCCCGCGCCGGAGCCGCGCGGCGTCTACACCTCGTACTCGCGCCTGCCCGTGCCCGGGTATTTCCAGAGTATCGGGCAGCCGATTCTGCAAGGCCGCGATTTCAAGGCGAGCGATACTCCCGACGCGCCGCTCGTCTGCATTGTCAGCCAAAGCATAGCGAAACGTTTTTGGCCTAACGATTCGGCGATCGGGAAACGCATCCGTTGGGGGCGACTCGACGGAACTCGCCCGTGGTTCATGATTGTCGGCGTCGTCGGCGATATGAAGGCGATTGCCGACCCGCGCGATGGCGAAGTGCTGGGCATGATCGCGCGGCCACTAACGCAAATGCTCGTACACGCGACGACACCGCTCGACGATATCACCTTTGTTCTGCACACCGATGGCCGCTCGGTTAACGAGCAGATGATTCGCGCCGCGCTGGCCCGTGCGAATGCAAGTCTCGCTCCCTACGACTTCGTCTCGCTCCAGGATGCCGCAGCGCGCTCGCGCACGACCGAGCGATTCATTTTCGTTCTCGTCTCATCGTTTGGACTCGTGGGGCTCGTGCTTGCTGCAGTGGGTTTGTATGGCCTGCTAGCGCTGCAGGTCGCACGGCGCGAGCGCGAGTTCGGCATCCGCAGCGCACTTGGCGCCACTGCGCGCCAGATCATTCAGCTCGTCGCGCAACAAGGCGCAGGGTTACTCTTGTTAGGCTTCACTGCCGGCGCGCTTGCGACCTATGGAGTGGTGCGCCTGGTAAAAAATCAATGGGCCGAAATGCCGGCGCCGAATCTAATTGCGTGCATTTGCGCGGCGTTCGTGCTCGGCATCGCGGTGATGATCGCATGCTGGTTGCCGGCGCGCCGCGCGTCGCGCGTTGATCCTGTCATTGCTCTTCGTGCCGAATGATCAGTCACACGTAATCCAATTCCCGATAAATCCTTATGATCTCCGACTTCAAATACGCGCTCCGGACGCTGGCTAAAACGCCAGGGTTCACCATCATCGCCGTGATCACGCTCGCGCTCGCGATTGGCGCGAACACCGCAATCTTCAGTCTGATCAACGATTTGTTCCTGCGGAGCCTTTCGTTTAAAGAGCCGCGGCGCGTTGTGCACTTCCTTTCCAACTCGCCGGATCGCAAGCTGGTCGACCTTCCTCTGTCGCTACCGCGGTTTCAGCATTATCACGCTGGTCAGACAATCTGCGAGGACCTCGCTGCCGAAAACGTGTTTGCGTTCACGTTGACGGGACTTGGCGACGCTGTGCAACTGTTCGGCGGCAGAGTGACGTCGAATTATTTCGATGTGCTCGGTCTGCGTCCCATTCGTGGCCGCAACTTTTTGCCTAACGAAGAGGAAGGCGCCGATGTGGCAATGGTCACGGAAGATTTCTGGCAGAAACGAATGGGCGGGGACCCAGACGTCATAGGCCGTAACATCACTCTCGACGGCGTGGCGCACACGATTGTTGGCGTGCTGCCAAACATGCCGTTTGCATGGGTCGGTCCGAACGCCGAGGTCTGGACAACCAAACCGTATGTGATTCCCGGTTTTACGTACGAACGAATGATGCGCGGCACCGCCTTTTTGCGCGTCGTAGGCCGGTTGAAAGCCGCAATCAGCGTAGAACAAGCGCGAGCCGCCTTACCTGCATTAGAGCAGAGTTATCGTGCTGAGTTTCCGGGCAAGATCGATAGCGCTTTAGCGACCACGTTGAAGACGCTTCCGGAGGATGTGAGCGGAAACCTACGCTCTGCGTTTGCAACACTGTTCGCCGCGGTGGCTTTCGTGTTGCTCATCGCCTGCAGTAATGTTGCAAATCTGCTCTTGGTCCGGTTCAGCGGACGCCGCCGTGAGATCGCGTTGCGAATGGCGATTGGCGCATCCCGCGCGGGCATTGTACGGCTGTTCGTCTTTGAAAGTTTGCTCGTGAGTCTTCTCGCCGGAGCCTTAGGCGCCGTGCTCGCCTGGCAGTTGGTGCCGCTGGTTCCGAAAATGGCCGCGAATTTTTTGCCGTTCGATCCGAACACACGCGTCAACCTCTCCTTTCCCGTGCTCGGCTTCACAGTTGGGTTGTCGCTTTTGACCGGGCTGATGATGGGAATCTATCCTGCGCTTCAAACCTCCCGCGGCGATTTAGTAGATGGGCTTAAGGAAGGCGGTCGCGGGGTGAGCGGCAGCGTGAGACAACAGCGCTTCCGAAAAATCCTCGTCG
>Ga0306920_100011399_pt1 | contig 12007 bp, 10 predicted proteins | sample flu12Cox44000170_FD_204666 | JGI IMG/M metagenome (GOLD analysis project Ga0306920, IMG submission 204666) | Lab enrichment of tropical soil microbial communities from Luquillo Experimental Forest, Puerto Rico - flux4day.12C.oxic.44.000.170 (v2)... | ecosystem: Environmental > Terrestrial >...
AAACAGGAAATAAAATTCAAGTTTTGAGGGGTTTAAGCTTTTCCTGCGTTCCTGTTTTCCTGATTCGTTTTTATGTCTGAGCCGATGATCGAGTGCGAAGGGCTGACAAAACGCTTCGGCACGCTCACCGCAGTTGATCACGTTTCGTTCTCCGTTGGAAAAGGCTCTATCTTCGGCTTTCTCGGCCCGAACGGTTCCGGGAAGACAACCGTCATCCGGATGTTATGCGGCATTCTTGAGCCGAGCGACGGGACGGCGCGAATCGGCGGCCACGACATTGTGCGCGATCTGGAGCCTATCAAGGAGATGATCGGCTATATGTCGCAGAAATTTTCGCTGTACGACGAGTTGACTGTGAATGAGAACCTCATCTTTGCAGGAAAACTTTATGGCCTGAGCGGTCGCGAATTGAACCAGCGGCGGGACGAAATGATCGCCACAACGCATCTGCAGCCGTACGTCGATCGCCGTGCGGCACAACTTTCCGGCGGCTGGCGTCAACGTCTGGCGATGGCGTGCTCGCTCATGCACAAACCGACCGTGCTTTTTCTCGATGAGCCGACGGCGGGCATCGATCCGGTCGCGCGGCGTGAACTCTGGGATTTGCTCTTCGAATTCGCTGGTAAAGGCATGACCCTGTTCGTCACGACCCATTATATGGACGAAGCGGAGCGCTGCGATCACGTGGGCTACATTTATATGTCGAAGTTGATCGTATGCGGCGAGCCGGACGAGTTAAAAAAACTGCCGGAGGTAAATCCGCCGGGAACGCGCCGCCTGGACGTGACTTGCGATCACGTGACGACGGCCCTGCATACCGTGCATGAGATGCCCGGGGTGCGCAGTGCCACGGTATTCGGTCAATCGATGCATTTGCTTGTCGATCAAACCGTGAAGCGAGCGCAGATCGAGGAACAACTGCGCAAAGTCGGCATCAGTCATCTCGAGATTCACGAAATGGGTCCGTCGCTCGAAGATGTGTTTGTTGAGCTGTCGGCAAAGCACGCTGCCGAACAACAAAAAGCCGCATGATGCAGAGCGGAATGAAGAAGGAAGGTTTTGGAGTGCGGCAACATGTTGCCGCTTTGAAAGCGCGGACATGTCCGCGCACTCCAAAGTTATCGCCTCGACAGCGGACTAGAGATCGCGGCTCCTTGTAAAGAATATGAAGCACAAACCTTTTCGCGGACTCGGTGCAATTCTCTTCAAAGAGTTCATCGTCGTCTGGCGCGATCCGTTGACACTGTTTTTCTTTTTTTTCCCGCCACTGATCGAGATGATCGCATTCGGCTATGCGCTCGATAACGACGTGAAACACATGGCGATGCTCGTTCTGAACGAAGATCGCACCGTCGAGAGCCGTCAGTTGATCGACCGTTTTGTGAACACGGAGAGTTTTCGTGTAGTGGGCGAAGTGCAAAATTTGGAGCAACTGAAGAGCGAAATGCGGAAAGGTCGCGCCTACGCCGCGCTGGATATCCCGCCGAATTTCACTCGCGAATTGATGGCAGGGCACTCCGCGCAGGTGCAATTACTTGTCGACGGATCCAATTCCACTACCGCATTGCAGGCTCTTCAGACCGGACTGGGCGTGGCGCTGACGCAATCACTTGAATCGCTTTTGCGTGAGACCGGACGGCAGGGGATGCCGATCGATGTTCGTCCTCAAATGCTTTACAACCCGGCAATGCGCGCGCCGAACTTTTTTGTGCCGGGCGTTATCGGAGTCGTCTTGCAAATCGGGACGACAGTTGCTGCCGCCATGGCGCTGGTGCGCGAACGGGAACGCGGCACGCTCGAGCAACTACTGGTAAGCCCATTGAGCCGCGCAGGCCTTATGCTCGGCAAGCTGGTTCCATATTTGTGTATTGGCATGGCCATGGCGTTGGTTTTATTCACGATCATGCGGTTCGTTTTTTTCGTCCCAATCGTCGGCAATGTGTTCGCGATGATGTTTTCCACGTTGGTGTATGTGTTTGCGTTGCTTAGCCTGGGTTTGCTCGTCGGGACCAAGGCCGAAAACCAAATGCAGGCGCTCCAAATGTCGATGGTGTTCTTGTTGCCGAGCGTTTTTTTCTCCGGATTCATTTTTCCCAGAGAAACCATGCCGTGGATCTTTTACGCGCTCGGTGCGCTCTTCCCCACGACTTATTTCATCGCGCTGATGCGGGCAATCATTCTGCGTGGTGCAAATCTTTTCGAATACTGGCCAAATCTCGCTGTACTCATTGTGATGTCCAACCTGCTGTTCATTCTCTGCGCGCTGCAGTTCCGGAAAAAGATCGCGTGACGTGCGGCGCGATTCCTGGAGCCGTGCGAATGCGCTTCTGGTTATCAGGTTCCTCTGTAATCTGCTCGCTGCGTGTCCAAGCGAATTCTGTTCAGCGTCTTGCGCATTACCATCGCAGTCGCCGCGTTTTTCGCGTTACTCTGGTGGTTTGGAGTGAGAATGCCCGGCAAAAATGTTTCCAAGGCGGCGCCGCTATCACCAGATGAGGTGACGTTACGCGAAGAGCTGCGCGCCGATGTACAAAAGCTCGCCGGCGACATCGGCGAACGAAACATGTGGCATTACACTCAGCTCACTGCTGCTGCAGATTTCATCGAAGATTCTTTTTCACGTGCCGGCCTTCATCCGCGTCGGGACAGTTATGAAATACGCGGACAAGCCTGCCACAACATCGAGGTGGAAATACCCGGCGAACGTCAGGGAGCCACCTCTGCTAAAGCTACGGCGGCCGAGGCGGCGGTCTCCTCGGGCGCCGTACCCTCGGCGAAGGCGGCCAGTCCGCCGTCGATCATCCTTATCGGCGCGCATTATGACTCCGTGTTTGGCTCGCCGGGCGCCAATGACAACGGCAGCGGTGTCGCTGCAATGCTCGCGTTAGCGCGCCGCTTTGCAGGAAAAACTACACAACATACGCTGCGCTTCGTCGCGTTTGTGAACGAGGAGCCGCCTTATTTCCTCGGCGGAGACATGGGTAGTTTCGTCTATGCGAGTCGCTGCAAAGCGCGTGGCGACAAAATCTTTGCGATGATCAGCCTCGAAACCATCGGCTATTTTTCCGATGCCCCGCGTTCGCAGGCCTACCCATCGCCGGGGCTGGGCTTGTTTTATCCGAGAGTTGGCAACTTCATCGGATTCGTTAGCAATGTTCATTCAGGCGCACTCCTCCGTCGCGTCATCGCGCTCTTTCGCAAACATGCAAAGATTCCGTCCGAAGGCGCGGCGCTTCCCTCCTTTATTCCCGGCGTTAGTTGGTCAGACCAATGGTCGTTCTGGCGGCGTGGTTATCCTGGCATCATGATCACTGACACTGCACCGTTCCGTTATCCCCATTACCATTCAGCCAGCGACACGCCTGAGAAGCTTGATTACGACCGCTTTACGCTGGTGGTCAGCGGCATGGAGAAAGTGATTGAAGATCTCGACAAACTGTAGCCGGGGTCGGTGACCCCGGCCCACTCCTGATCAAATGATTACCGACTCGGGCGCGGCGGCGGAGTTGGACGTGGTCTCGGAGTTAGGTGGGGCCGCGCAGTCGGCGTTGGCCTGGCCGTCGGCGTAGCCGTAGCTGTAGGCGTCGCACTAGGCGTAGCCGTGGGTGTAGTGGCCGTAGCCGTTGGTGTAGCAATGGGTGTAGCTGAAGGCGTGGCCGTGGCTGTTGGTGTTGGACTCGGTGTAGCCGTACCAGTAGCGGTTGGAGTCGCAGTCGGCGTAGCAGTTGATGTAGGCGTTGCGGTAGCTGTCCCAGTTGGTGTCGCAGTAGCTGTAGCAGTCGGTGTAGGGGTTGGGGTGCCTGACAAGACCCTGAAGGCGTACACTTTGTTGTCAGCACCAAAATAGATTCGACCGCGAGCGACCATGCCGGTGTTCCACTGCCGCGTGCCGTTTATCAACTCACTGGGGCCGCCGCCTGCGTAAATAACCGCACCGGTATCTGCGTTGTACCCATGGAGGCGGTGATCCCCCGAGGTTCCGGTGCCGACCACCCACACAATGAAATTGTTTGTGCCATCAGTGGTCGTAACCCAGGGTGAGCCTCGACCGCTCTGAGCTACGCTCCAGCCGCTCACAATCGTCGGCGGATTCGTCGCGGTAACTTTGTAGGCGGAGATTGCGCTCCCGGCATCGTTATGAAAACCAAAATACGCTCCCTGGCTTGTGTGATAAGTGACAGCCGATGTCCCTCTGTTAATGCCTCCCACGTTCGCCTGGGCCACGGGTGCGGTTATACCGCCGAGATTGTTGCGGTTGACCAGATAAGCATTGCCATCTTTGCCCAAGGCAAGCACAAGCTGGGAAGGCGTAGCTCCAGGCACATCGATTACAGTTGCACTAACACCGCCCAGGTCAGTGTCGCCGCCGTCGAGCGAGAGCCAGTTCGTAGGCGCCCAGTAGTCGGTAGGCATACCGGTCCAGGTCGGACCTGCTTGCAAGCGAATAATCGCTTCACCCCCGCTCCACACACCTCCCGTATTGAACGTGTTGCCAGTGACCACAAACATATTAGTCCCATCGCTGGCAACGCCGCCATGTCCCCAGATTCCACCACCGATGGCTGTTGTAGCCCACGCATGCACATTCGAGGGATTGTTAATGTCCACGCCGATAACCCAACCATGATACGTTCCGCAGTCGCCGTTGTATCCGGAGTAAGCCACGTACACAATCCCGTTCACAAGAGCCAGTCCACCCCGTTCTTCCTGCACCAGGGAAGTGAACGTCATGCCATTGTAAGTTGCGGTGGCGTTCACATCTACCGGCCACCCCGGATTGGTGGCGCCGGTGTCCACGTTCAACGAATAAATAAAATGCTTCTTGGTCGCGCCATCGATCAATGCATCGAAGAAAAGCGATCGGGAGATGAGATCGACGACGGGCGTGCCGGTGATCCCAACCGGATTGATATTTCCGCAGGGAAGACCTGAGGTAACAGGCGGGCCCAAGTCAGTTCGTTGCCAAATCACCGTGCCAGTCGTGGCGTTGAGCGCATAAACGTTATTGGATTCGGTGACGACCATAATCATCGGCCCGTTGGGACCGCCCTCAACGTAAAGTGGCTGGGCGTAAACGTTCCCGGAAATCGTGCCATCAAAACTCAGGTCCCGCGCCAGGCCAGCAGCAGCGGTAGGCGTAAATGCCGCGTCGACGTAAAGCCCATCTCGGGAAAGGTTATTGTGCTCCTGGGTCACATTCTCCTGCGCGTCTGCTGGAAGAATCGCGCTCCACAAGCTGGCAACGAGAAGTAAGAAAATACGAATCAAAGATTTCATACGCCCCCCGCTGAAGCGCCTGCGGCTAGCCTTCTACCACAATGTGCCTGCGGTTTGTCAAGGATTATGGCAGAATTACCCGCCGGATTCTTTTGCTGGCTTTTTCTCGGGCGTCTTGGTCTGAACTTGCGAAGGAGTTTTCGCAGGCTCCTTGGAAGCGGCGGACTTCTCGGCAGTGTCGGTTTTCGTCGATGGAGACTCCTTTTTGGCAGCCTCTTTGTAGGAATCACTTCGGTAATCGGTGGTGTAGAACCCCGATCCCTTGAAGATCAAACCCGCGCCGGTGCCGAGCAGGCGTTTCACTTTGCCGTGGCCCCACTTCGGCAACCGGCAAAGCTCCTTCGGGCATTCGCGGAACGGTTCGTCGCGCATTGACTGGAATGCTTCGAAGGTCTGGCCGCACTTCTGACAAGAATATTCGTAAGTTGGCATCAGGAATATGAATCGGTCCGCTCTTAAAAAGCGACGCTCGCCAGTCTGCATCAAACAGGTTGCGATTCAAGCTCTCAAGTCCTGCCCGCCGTCCAGTCAGAAATTATCAGAATGACGAATGACAAATTGGGGAGCGCGCGCCCCGCCGAAGATCTCCCGATGAGTGTCCCGCGAGGCGCGTGACACAGCGGGCGAGGCGCCCGCGCTCCCCGGCTCGCCATTCGCGCTTCGTCATTTCCAATGTTTCATTCGCGTCCATTTGTGTTTATTAGTGGTTGCTAATGAGCTACGGTGTAAAAGAAATCGCGGAGCTCTTTCCCCCTTTGATGCAGATCAAAGAGGAATCATTGCGCCAAAAGGTGGCCGCTGTGTGGAACGAGGCCATTACCACGGGCTGCGGCGGGAAGGGCTGGACCTTCGATGAGCTGCGCGCGGTGAAATTTACGCTGCTGGCTGGCGATATCGACATGACGTTTGTCGAGCATCTCAATTCCTGCGCGCGCCAATGCATCGCGATCGCGGACGTCCTGGAGAGTTCGTTTCGCTGTGGCATTCCCGTCCAGCGCGATCATCTCATCGCCGGCGCGCTTCTTGCCGATGTTGGCAAACCACTCGAGTACGACAAGGATGCGTCAGGCAAAGTAGTTCAGGGAACATTCGGACAACAGGTGCGTCATCCGTTCAGCGGTGTCGCGCTCGCTTACAAGCAGGGGATCCCTGGCGAAGTCCTGCACATTATCGCTACGCATAGTCATGAGGGGGACAAAGTGGAGCGCTCGATTGAGTCAATCATTTTTCATCACGCCGATTTCGTGGACTTCGATATCGCAAAGCTCCTTGGCCAACGCGCCGCAAAGAAGTAACCGCAAACTAGTTGATAGCAGTGAGTTGATTGTTGAGAGTTTGAAATGAGGGACACGTCACCTGAGATGGGGCGACTGCTTCGAAATAAGATAATGGCCCTTTCGGGTGAAATGCGTTTTATCATGGGCGCGCAGATGTTCGATAGCGCACTTGAGCTGATCAAGGCCTCCCTGCCAAAAAGACTTGTCCGAAGCGGAACAGCGCCGGCTATTGTTCAAGCGCATTTACGGCAAAGAACTTAACGTGGAAAACGGACATGGGCCTCACCTTGGTTGAGAAGATTGCTGCACGCCACGCTGATGCACTCGCTCCCGGGACGGTGGTGCGCAGTGGCGATTTCATTTCAATTCGTCCGCGTCATGTGATGACACATGACAACACCGGTGCGGTGATTCCGAAGTTCAAGCAGATCGGCGCGACTACCATCGCCGATCCCGCACAGCCGGTCTTCGCGATCGATCACGACATTCAAAATACTTCGCCGGAAAATCTGGCGAAGTACGCAAAAATCGAAGCGTTCGCCCGCGACCACGACATCGATTTTTACCCGCCGGGCACAGGCATTTCGCACCAGGTGATGGTGGAACAGGGCTACGTCGTCCCGGGCGCCATGGTCGTAGCGAGCGATTCGCACTCGAATTTGTACGGTGGCGCGGCCGCGCTGGGGACGCCAGTCGTGCGGACCGATGCTGCCAGTATTTGGGCGACCGGAGTGACGTGGTGGCAGGTCCCGCCAGTCGCGAAGGTTGTGCTCAAAGGAAGGCTCTCGCCCGGCGTTGTCGGAAAGGATGTGATCATCGCCTTGTGCGGGCTCTTCAACAAAGATGAAGTGCTCAACCATGCTGTAGAATTTATGGGTGACGGCGTGGCGAACCTGCCGATGTCGGCGCGCATGACGATCGCCAACATGACTACCGAGTGGGGGGCGCTGGCAGGCGTTTTTCCATTCGATGAGGTAACAGTGAATTATCTCCGGTCGCGTGTCCCCGAGTTCACGAATCCCAACCGACCGGGAAGACGCGGCTCGAAAAGTCGTTCGGGGTACACCAACGCCGGCATCGACGCGTGGTGGAAGAATCGCAGCGACCTCAACACCGACGCTGATGCGCAGTATGCCATCGAGCTTGAGCTTGATCTTTCGACTGTAGTTCCACACGTGTCGGGTCCTAACGAAGTTAAGACGATGGTGTCGCTCACCGAGATGGAACGGAAACGGGTGCCGATTCAGAAAGCGTATTTGTTATCGTGCGTGAACGCGCGTTTCGAAGATTTGCATGACGCCGCAGAAGTGGTGCGCAATCGAGGCGGACGCGTTGCGGACGGTGTCGAATTTTACCTCGCGCCGGCCAGCGCGGAAGTTCAAGCCAAATCCGAGTCGAACGGTGATTGGCAGACTCTGTTAGGCGCAGGCGCAATTCCGTTGCCGCCCGGTTGTGGCGCGTGCATAGGGCTGGGCCGCGGTCTGGTGCAAAAAGGCGAAATCGCGATCAGCGCCACAAATCGCAATTTCAAAGGACGTATGGGCGATCGCGATGCATACGTCTATCTGGCTTCGCCCGCGGTCGTGGCTGCCAGCGCGTTGGCCGGATTTATTTGTGCGCCAACAAATTTTGCTGAACGACCCGCGGGCACTGCGGTCCGACGCCCCGAAAAGAAATCAAGGCCGGCAGCATCGGTGCAGATCATGGAAGGATTTCCCTCGAGCGTGCGCGGTCGTGTTCTGTTTATCGACAAAGACAACTTGAACACCGACGGTATTTACGCCGGCAAACACACGTACCGCGACGACATGACGCCCGAGCAGATGGCGGCTGTCACGTTTGAAAATTACGATCCGAACTTCAACGAGCTCTATCAGTCTGGCGACGTCGTGGTTGCCGGATTCAATTTTGGAACTGGCTCGAGCCGCGAACAAGCTGCCACCGCGTTGAAGTTCAAAGGGATTCCTTGCGTGATCGCCGGCAGTTTTTCTGAGACTTACAAGCGCAACGCGTTCAACAACGGCTTCGTCGTGTTCGAATGTCCTGAGCTGGTAACGCATTTGCAAGGGACGCTGAATAATCGGGCACCAACTACTGTCGGCCCTGAGATGACGATCGATTACGCTAAATCAATTCTCAGTGTTGATGGCAAGACATTCGCCTTCCCGCCGCTCAGTCCCGTCGCGCAGGAACTGATCGTCGCCGGCGGCGCCGAAAAGTTGGTGGCGTCCCGGCTTCGTAGAAAAACGTAGTATTTCACCGCAGACCACGCAGAGAACGCAGAGCAAAAATTAGAATTTGCTTCGTCTCTGTGAACTCTGTGATCTCTGCAGTGAATCCTTTGGCGTTGAGTCTTGCCGTCGCCATCCGCACCGATAAAGTCGTCCTCCTATGGCTAAATACAGAATTGCGTGGATGCCGGCAGACGGCGTGGGCAACGATGTGATGGAAGCGGCGCGGATCGTTCTCGATCGGATGAAGTTTGATGCTGAATACGTGCCGTGTGACATCGGCTGGGAATTTTGGTGCAAGGAAGGTAACGCCCTCCCGGATCGCACGGTGAAGGCGCTCAAGGACACCACGTGCGCGCTCTTCGGCGCGATCACCAGCAAGGCGCAAGATAAAGCGAAGGACGAATTGAGCCCGGAACTCAAGGGCAAAGGCCTTTCGTATTTCTCGCCCATCGTCGGGCTGCGGCAGTTGTTCAATCTCCATACCAACATGCGGCCGTGCAAAAGTTACCCGGGAAATCCGCTAAACTATCGCGGGAACAAGATCACCAATCCGAGCGGTGGCGACGTCCCGATCGATCAGGTGGTGTTTCGAGAAAATACGGAGGGTATGTACGGCGGTGTCGAGTTTTTCCCGTTGCCCGAACTGGTTTACACTGCGCTCTGTGCGAACCCGAAGATGAAAAAGTGGAAAGACAAAGCGGGCCTGGAAAACATCGCGCTCTCCACGCGCATCATGAGCGTGCAGGGATGCACGAACATCTGCAAAGAAGCGTTCGATTACGCGAAGAAAACCGGACGCAAACGCGTCACGCTAATCGAGAAACCGAATGTGCTGCGCGAGACCGGCGGATTAATGACGAAATGTTTTCGCGATGTCGCGAAGAATTATCCGGACATTTGGGCCGACGAAGTGAACATCGACGCGATCTGCATGTGGATGTTTAAGAATCCGCAGGATTACTCAGTGTTGGTGGCAGAAAATATGTTCGGCGACATCGTCAGCGATCTGTGCGCCGGCCTTGTCGGCGGACTTGGTTTCGCGCCGAGCGCAAATCTGGGCGACAACTACGCCGTGTTCGAACCGACGCACGGATCGGCCCCCAAATACGCCGGCCAATACAAGGTCAATCCGATCGCAATGCTGCTGACTGCGAAACTGATGTTCGACTGGCTTAAGGAGAACGAAATGGCCACGCGCTTGGAGTCCGCGATCGCTCGCGTAATCGCCGAAGGCAAAGTCCGCACCTACGATATGGGCGGCAAGGCGTCCACGATCGACGTCGCCAAAGCCGTTGGCAGCTATGCCACCGCATAACGTGAAGTGAGCTGACGTTCGCATTCTGCGCTGTCGAAGTTTCCTTTCGATTCCTGCGATGAGCCGCGCTGTGTTTAAGGATCGGTGCCGAACAGGCGAAATCGGTCCCCATACTCAAAAACTCCGTTACTTCACATTTGCGACCTTTACGATGCTGCCCTTTGCCTGCGGGTCCTTCGCGTCCTTCACCACTGTCACGTACAGGTCTTTCTCGCCTTCGCCGAAGGCAACGTTTGTTGTGCCATCACCTGCTGCGATCTTAAAGACGTGTAGAAGTTTGCCGTCAGGAGATATCTTCAAAATCTTACCGCCGAACCATTGGGCGACATAAATGTTACCCTTGCTGTCGATCTTCATGCTATCAGGTCCAAGCCACCAGGATTCGACCTTGTTTGGCGTGAGAAGGTTTAGCAGAGCAAAATTCGATCTGTTACTCAATGAGCCGTCGTCATTGATCTTGAATTTTAACATGCAGTTTCCGACAGTTTCGCTGACGTAGAGAGTCTTTTGATCCGGAGAGACGCCTATTCCGTTGGCGTAATTGAGATCGTCTGCTACCTCCACCCATTCGTTACCGGCGGGCGCAAGATAGAGAACTTTCCCTACCACGGAAGTTGGCACGTCCTTGTACGGGCCGAAGACCGTGGCATAAGCGCCGCCATTGGCGCTCACCACAATGTCATTTATGCCGCCGTCGAATGGCTTGCCGTCTTTGTCGGCGTCCCAACGGCGCAGCTGCTTGCCGGTCATGTCGAGTTCGAGGATGGCGCCATGCTGCTCGGTGCACGCGAGCAGGAACGTCTTTCGTTTCGTAAGCGCCAACCCGTTATGGCCGCAGCCGGGAGTGTGATTTAACACTGTGGTCGTTTTGCCATCCCATTTCGACAGCGTGTTGGAGACCCAACCAACGTGATAAAGATTACCGTCAACGTACAACGGGCCCTCAGGTCCAAGAATATCCCTAACGATGGTAACTTCGTCGGCCCACGTTGCCGTAGCAGCTAACATCGTGCTAACGGCGAAGCACATAATCTTATTTCCTCTCATTTTGATCCTTTTCCGTCAGTCCTAGAGATTAATGGTATTAGCTGAGGTTTATCCATGCTTGAGCTGGCGCTCGTATTCAGCTGAATCGAAATGGCCTTTTGATTCTGCAATGAGTCCGTTGTTGTCGATCTTTCCAAAGCTCGTACCCGCTGATCTGAACGCGATTTCCGGTTACGCCGGGGCCGGTGTTCGTTCCGGCTAACGTCCAATGGAACATTGCTCCGTTTGAAGCAATTGTCAGGCTGTCCATCGTCACGGTCAGATCCGGAAAGTCTCGCATGAATCCGCGCGCAATTTCCGCAATGGCAGCTCGCCCGACCGCTGGCGGGCCGTCGTTCACGCTGAGCGAGCCATTCTCCGCGAAGAACGCCGCGACGCTTTCCGGATTATGGCTGCACCACGCTCCCGCGTAGCGCCACGCAAATTTTGCTACGCTGTCACTCGTCACACGTCACTCTTATTACTGTTCTAACGTGATCAATGGAATCCTGAAGTGAGTCTAGTGCCGCATTGATTTGGGCTGCATCGAGATCGACAACCAGCAATGTCTCTGGCGGAAATCGAAGTTTTTCGGTGCGCGCGAATTCGATGAGTGGTGGAAGTTCAGTCGCGAGATGATCAGAGACGCCGATGATCTCCGCTTCTTTGTTGATCAATTCCGTGTACGGAAAAATCGACATCGATTTCGCGGTTAATCCGACAAGCGCAGCGCGCCCGAGAGGGGCCAGGCAGAGTACGGCCTGTCTCATTGTCTTCGCAGAGCCGATCAATTCGACTGCGACATCAACTCCTCTTCGAGCCGTTGCTTCTTTGATCTGCTCGACCGGATCTGCTGCTTTGGGGTCGATCGCGATAGC
>Ga0306920_100011400_pt1 | contig 12006 bp, 13 predicted proteins | sample flu12Cox44000170_FD_204666 | JGI IMG/M metagenome (GOLD analysis project Ga0306920, IMG submission 204666) | Lab enrichment of tropical soil microbial communities from Luquillo Experimental Forest, Puerto Rico - flux4day.12C.oxic.44.000.170 (v2)... | ecosystem: Environmental > Terrestrial >...
GTCTCGCCAGCGCCCAGAACCGCCAGTCTATGTGGTCGATCTCGTCGGCGGAGAGAAAATAGGTGGAATAAAGCTCGGTACGGAAGTGTCCCCGCCCGCTCAAGCGAAGCCTAAAACGGAGCCGAGCAAGCCCTCGATACCGGAACCGAAAAACGAATCTCGGGAAGTCAAAGCTGAAAAAACGGAAAAGACCAAGCCGGTTGAAAAGAAAGCTGTGGAAGAAAAGGCGATTGCGCTTAAGGAAAAAACCAAGACAGAACCGCCGGTGGTAAAGAAGGAAGCCGCTAAAGAGTCTAGAGGTAACACAAAGTCCGAGACCGCGTCGGCCGACAGCGTGCGCGAGCGCCTGCTGCAATCGGCCCTCGATCGCGCTAAGTCGCGGGCTGAAAATTCGCAAAAACAGGCGCAGGGAGAAGTTCTCAGTTCAGGTCCTGGCGAAGGGGAAGGAGCCGCCGGCCTTGGGCAAGGTGGCCGCGGAGGGCCCGGTATTGTCAAGGGCATGGATTTTATCATTTATCAAAACCGTATGCTCAGCACGATCAAAGAGAACTGGGCATGGGTTGGGCAGCGGAGTAATTTAAAAGTCGTCGTGCATTTTGGCATCAAGGACAGCGGGGAAATTGTCGGACTGAAGATTGTGCAGCCCTCTGGGGACCCCTCATACGACGAATCGGTCCTGCGGGCAGTGAAAAAATCAAGCCCGCTGTCACCGCCGCCAGAAAGTTATCGAAAGGACTTTGCCGACGTTGAGTTGACGTTCCGGCCTCGGGACTTAGGAGCTTAGGATGATGAGATCGCGAGACTTATTGGTAGCCATTTGCTTAGTGCTCGCCTCGACGGAGTTAGCGCGCGGCGCGGTCACGGGTGAAATTGTTGGGCAAGGCGGTCAGAGATTTCCGATCGCTGTATCGCCGCTAAAAAATCTCGGCGCCGAGGGAGCTGATTCGGGTCGAGTTTCGACCGGAATTGCCGATGCCATGGTTCACGATCTCGAGCTATCCGGCTGGTTCAAAGTCTTGGATCGTTCGGCTTACATCGAGAATCCGCAAAGCGGAATTACATTAGGAACATTCGACTTTAAAGACTGGTCGACCATCGGCGCCGAAGGTTTGGTTAAGGGCGGTTTTTCGATTCAAGGCGATGAAATTACCGTAGAGCTGCGGTTGTTCGACGTTTATCAAAACAAAGAGCGGATCGGTAAGCGTTACACGGGGCGGGTGCGAGATTTTCGCCGGATTGCGCACAAATTTGTGGATGAGATCATCAACCAATTCACTGGAGTGCCCGGCGTATTTAACACTAGAATTGCCTATGTTTCGAACAGCGGCGGTCGTTTCAAAGAAATCTTCGTCTCTCATCTGGACGGAAGCGAGAAATTTCAAGTCACCGATAATCACACCATTAATCTATCCCCATCCTGGAGCCCGGATGGCCGCTCCGTTCTCTATTCTTCATTCAAAGACCGCAATCAGACGCTTTATCTGTTCGAACTCTACAGCGGCAAGGAGATCAAATTCACTCCGCGGGGCGGTGGTCGATATCTTAGCGGGAGGTTTTCTCCCGACGGTCAAAGCATAGTGGCGACGCTGGAGACCGCCGGAAACACCAACCTTTATCTGCTGGATCGGAGCGGCGTTGTTATCCGCCAACTCACCAATGATCCGGGAATTGAAGTTTCGCCCGCCTGGTCCCCCGACGGCAAGCAAATCGTGTTTGTCTCGGATCGAAGCGGATCGCCACAGATCTATATTATGGATGTGGCGGGCGGCGGCGCGCGAAGACTTACCTACAGCGGGAGTTACAACACATCTCCCGAGTGGTCGCCGAAGGGAGACCGAATCGTCTACACGGGCCGGGTCGGCAATCGGTTTGCGATTTTTACGATCCCAGTAGATGGCGGAGAGCCGCGCAAGCTTACCTCTGAATCCTCTGACAGTGAGGATCCGACATGGTCTCCAGATGGTCGATTCATCGCTTTTTCATCCAATCGCGCGGGCAAGTATCATCTTTATGTGATGCAAGCGAGCGGTGATAATCAGCGTAGATTGACAGGCTCCGGGGGGGATGATACAAAACCTAATTGGTCCCCTCGATTAGACTGATTTCGACTCCGCCGCTTCCCACTCAGTTTCAATGCGCTCGCCCAGTGATTCAGGAGGACAAAGATGAAGATTCAGAAGCGAACCGCAGGTTACATTTATAGCGGGTTGCTGCTGTTACTCCTGGCCGCGTGCGCTCCATCGACTACAGCAAAGCCGGATGGCTCCGCTACCCGTTCAACAGATTCTAGTGCTGCCGCATCGAGCGCGCGGACCGGGGAAGGACAGCGCGATGGCACGAAAGAAGCCGATACGGGCGCCAGCAGCTTGAAACAGATGCAAGAAGGGAAACCGCCAATCACGCCGGCATCTAGCCCACTGAAGGACGTTATGTATGATTTTGATCGCTACGACCTTACTGCGGATGCGCGCGCGACCCTGCGCGCGAACGCCGACTGGCTGAGAAGTAATCCTTCCGCGCGCGTGGAAATTGAGGGTCATTGTGATGAGCGCGGTACCAACGAATATAACCTTGCGCTCGGCGCCAAACGGGCGCAGGCCGCACGCGAGTTCCTCTCATCCTTGGGAATTTCCGCTGACCGCCTTTCCACCATCAGCTACGGGGAGGAGATCCCGGTGTGCCGCGAGCACAACGAAGACTGCTGGAAACAAAATCGGCGCGCGCGCTTTGTTATTGTGCAGGGTCGCTCAACCTCGTAATTTGGAGCGCAATCGTGAAAAGCTTGGCAGCAAGAAGAGTATTCTGCTGTTTGTTCCTGCTGGGAGCGGGCTGGTTATCATCCTGCGTCAACCCGCAACAAGTCGAGGTACTCGAGCGGGAGCAGCGGCGGCTGCGCGGTGATGTGACTAATTTGCGTACCGATGTCGATAATATGCGATCGACTCTTGCGGATACTCAAGCGAACCTCCAGCAAATGCAGCGGGAGCTCGGTGCAATCAAAGAGCGAATTGACGAAACCCGGGTTCAAGTCGGGCGGCAGCTCGGTCAGACGAACCGTGAAGGCGATCAACGGGTCAAAAACCTCGAGGATCGTTTGGCCAAGTTGGAACAAGACGCAAAAGACCAAGCGGAGCTGATTAAGAGTCGCGAGACCGAATTGCAGCAGCTACGCGACTCGGTCCAGCAGGCTGCGCAAAGGCCCGAACCCAGCGAGAACAGCGTGGATCTGTCTCTCGCTGAGTCGGAAAATGTACGTAAAGACTTTGACAACGCCTGGAGGTCTTTTGAAAAGAAGGATTACCGTGTCGCCATCGGTCGGTTCAAAGATTTCCTCAAGCGAAATCCAAAAAGCAAGCTCGCGCCAAGCGCCCAATACGCCATTGGCGAAAGTTATTTTGCTCTGAAAGAATTTGATCGAGCGATAGTGGAATTCGATGAAGTGCGCAGAAAATATCCGCAAAGTGACAGAGTCGCGGGAGCGCTCCTACGACAAGGTTCGGCGTTTGCCGAACTTGGTGAAAAGCTCAATGCACGTCTAGTTTTACAAGAATTGATCGAGAGATTTCCGCAGTCTGCTGAGGCGGGTCGAGCTAAGCAACGGCTCAAAGCCCTCGAATCGTAATCGGCTCTTGCCGCCGCTCATCTTGTTTTCCTGATGTGTTTCCACGATCGATGTGGCGCTACGTTGACTGCGGAAGCTGTCTAGTTTATGCAGATATTTCGGCATCTCAATGATCCTGCCCTGGTCGTCGAAAAATCAGTTGTCACGCTCGGAAACTTTGACGGTATCCATTTAGGTCATCAGGCACTAATTAAAGGCGCCGTCAGCGATGGCAAGCGGCTCGGCTGCTGGTCGATCGTATTGACCTTTGAACCGCACCCGCTGAAAGTCCTTGCGCCAGACCGGGCGCCCAAAACGCTGCTCACGCACAAAGACAAGATGCAGCTTTTGCAGAGCTTTGGCGTTGACGCCGTGATCGTGCAGCATTTTGACCTAGCGTTTGCAAAGATCGCGGCAGAAGATTTTGTCCGAAATATTCTCGTGGATCGTCTGCACGCAACGAAGCTGTGGGTCGGGAAGGATCTGCGTTTTGGCCAAGGGCGACGAGGCGACGTTGGGGACCTCAAACGCTGGGGGGAGGATCTCGGCTTCGAGGTCGCGATCGTCGAACCCATTTTAGTTCAGGGCGTAAGGGTGAGCAGCTCACGTATCCGTCAGGCGATCGCTGCAGGCCGTGTGAACGAAGTCAGGCCGATGCTTGGACGCTACCACTTTTTGTCCGGCCGTGTGGTCGGCGGGCAACACCGCGGAAAAGATCTCGGTTTCCCCACCGCCAATCTATCCACTCGAACGGAGGTATTGCCGCCGGATGGTATCTACGCGACGTTGTTGCAACGAGGCGCAGAGGTTTTCGCGAGTGTCAGCAGTATTGGCGTAAATCCCACCTTCGGCGAGGGCCCGCGAACGGTAGAAAGCTACATTTTGAATTTCAATGAGAACATTTACGGCGAGACGGTGAAGTTATCCTTCGTTCAGAGAATTCGCGACGAAAAAAAATTTTCATCAGTGGAGGCTCTGGTCACGCAAATTCGTGATGACGTCAGCCGCGCTGAAAACATCTTTCGCGATGTGAATTTGGCTGCCGAGCGATGAGTGCATGCCCGAGCTTGACAGTTGATGAAATCTTCGTCGATCGTGGGTCTGTTGGAACACGACTGGATCTATTCTTAGCCCGGTACCTTAACGAACCAGCAAAAACACCATCAGGGTTAAGCCGCGCCGGAATCCAGAGATTGATTGCCGATGGGCAAATCACACTGAACGGCGCTCCAGCAAAAGCAAGCATCAGGGTAAAATTTCAGGATCGGATAGAAATTAGGTCGTCACCAGCACGCGACTCCGAACTTCAATCCGAGGCGCTGCCCCTGGATATTCTGTATGAAGACGAGAATTGTATTGTGCTTAACAAGCCGCCCGGCATGGTTGTCCATCCGGCCGCCGGACGGCGCAGCGGGACTCTGGTCAACGCGCTGCTCCATCATTGTCCCGCGCTAGAGGGGATCGGCGGGGTACGGCGTCCGGGAATTGTTCACCGATTGGACAAGGATACTTCAGGCGTGATGATCGTCGCCAAAAATATGCTTGCTTTTCAGCAACTGGTAAGCCAGTTCAAAAACCGCACGGTGCGGAAAGAGTATCTCGCATTAGTCTGGGGGATAATGCGACCGGAAAGCGGGGTTATCGATCGGCCGATCGGGCGACATCGCTCCGATCGAAAGAGAATGTCGAGCTTACACTCCATTGCGAAAACCAGGGAAGCTCTGACTGAATGGCGGGTTGAAGAGCGCTTCCCGGTGACCCCAGCAGGTTATGCTGCGCCAGACGGGCTTACACTGCTGCGCATTCGGCCGAGAACCGGCCGAACTCACCAGATTCGCGTCCATTTTGCAGACCTGGGATATCCTTTGGTTGGTGACCCCGTTTATGGCCGCAAAGCCAAGACGCAAATCAAACGGCCGCCGGCTGACTCAGCGTTTGAGCGGTTTCAGCGCCAAGCGCTGCATGCCGAACGGTTATGCCTTGAACTGGGCGAAACCACACCTCCGATTGAATTCATCGCTCCACTCGCGCCTGATTTTGCAGCATTGTTGAATTATCTGCGCGCTCACCGTGATTCAGTAAAAACAGGGGTTGACAACTCACGGAGTTTAAAATAGTATCCAACTAGAAACAGGTCTTTCAAATTCTTTGAATCATTCCCCACACGAGTATAAGTCACCCGGCGATAAGCGTTCAGAACTTGAGTTTTTAGTGTAGAGAGATTTCCGACTGCGTCTTACATCCTGTCGCATTGACATGCCTGTGCCTCGGAACCGCGCCGATCGGTTGTTTTTTGCTCGATCTGTTGCGCCCGAGTCCGCGCGTGTTGAAGTGCTGTAGTGGCATCATTTGAACAATCATCGACAACTCTAGGTATGGTGTTGCCGGCAGGCGCTGGCCGATGGATGAAAGGAGAATAGTTGCATATGGTCCGTGGTAGAACTCGAGCCGCCGAGCCAGAGGCGGTAGAAGATAATGGTCTAAACCTCAAAGCGCTCAAGGAAAAGAAGATCAGCGATCTGGCGCTCATTGGTAAGAACTTCAATATTGAGGGCGCGGCCAATATGCGCAAGCAGGAACTGATATTTGCCATCCTGCAAGCGCAGACCGAGCAGAATGGGCATATCTACGGAGAAGGAGTTTTGGAAACTCTTCCGGACGGTTTCGGTTTTCTTCGCGCTCCCGATTACAATTATCTCCCCGGCCCGGACGATATTTACGTTTCTCCCAGTCAAATTCGCCGGTTTAATTTGCGGACGGGCGATATTATCTCCGGTCACATCCGGCCTCCCAAGGAAGGCGAACGCTATTTTGCCTTGCTTAAGGTCGAGACCATCAACTTTGAAGATCCAGAGAAAGCTCGGGAAAAGATTCTCTTTGACAACTTAACGCCGCTTTATCCTAACCAGCGGCTGCTTCTCGAATGCCAGCCTGACGATTATACAACGCGAATAGTGGACCTGTTGACGCCGATCGGCAAGGGGCAGCGGGGCCTGATCGTAGCGGCTCCTCGTACCGGCAAAACGATGATGCTGCAGCACATCGCCAAAGCCATCGCGCACAATCACAAAGAAGTTATTTTGATCGTTCTGCTGATTGACGAGCGCCCCGAAGAGGTTACCGACATGCAGCGCTCGGTGGACGGCGAGGTGATCAGTTCGACGTTTGACGAGCCCGCAACGCGCCACGTGCAGGTCGCTGAAATGGTGATTGAAAAGGCCAAACGTCTGGTCGAACACGGCAAAGACGTGGTGATCCTTCTCGACAGCATTACCCGGTTGGCGCGGGCCTATAATACGGTCGTGCCGCCAAGCGGAAAGATTCTCTCGGGTGGTGTCGATTCCAACGCACTGCATAAACCGAAGAAGTTCTTCGGCGCCGCGCGTAATATCGAGGATGGTGGCAGTCTTACGATCATCGCCACGGCTCTGATCGACACCGGCAGCCGTATGGATGAGGTGATTTTTGAGGAATTCAAAGGCACCGGCAACATGGAAGTTCATCTTGACCGGCGCTTGATGGATAAGCGGGTTTTCCCGGCCATCGACATCAATAAATCGGGAACGCGCAAAGAGGAGTTGCTGATCGCGCGAGAGGATCTCAATCGAATTTGGATCCTGCGGAAAGTTCTGTCGCAACTGAGCGTCGTCGAAGCAATGGAATTTCTGCTCGATAAGATGCGCGGCACCAAAACCAACAAGGAATTTCTCGAGTCCATGAATCAATAACCAGTCACGCTCCGCTCATTCTTGCGTCACCCGCCAAACTCTGTTAAAAACTCAACGTTATCGTAGTCTTTTGAGCATTTTTTGGTTCGCGGCGGTTTGACCTGGTCAGCCTGCGCGAACTGTCCGATTCGTAAATTCACACCTTTACCGATCCCCATCGACGTGCCTTCATAGGTCCGGTGAGGAAATGACGAAAGGGAGGGAAAACCAAAGGAGAAAAGCATGAGTGATATTTCTATGAAACAACTGCTCGAGGCCGGTGTGCACTTCGGGCATCAGACGAGTCGCTGGAATCCTAAAATGAAGCCGTACATTTTCGGGGCGCGAAACGGCATTCATATCATCGATCTGCAGCAAACCGTGACCATGTTTAAAGACCTGGAAAATGTGGTGCGCGATTTGGCGGCGTCCGGTGGCCACGTCCTTTTTGTCGGCACTAAAAAGCAAGCCCAAGATGCCATTCGCGAAGAGGCCGGGCGCTGTAACATGTACTATGTGCACAATCGCTGGCTTGGTGGCACGCTGACCAATTTCTCGACTATACGCCAAAGCATCGAGCGTTTACGCAAACTTGAGGAAATGGAAAATGATCCCAAAATTGTCGAGGCGTTGACCAAGAAGGAAATGTTGGGACTGAAGCGCGAGAAAGCCAAACTCGAACAAGCCCTCGGTGGCATCAAGTCGATGCGCAAGCTTCCCGATGCCATTTTCGTTATTGATCCAAAGCAGGAAGAGATCGCCGTCAAGGAGGCCCGCAAACTCGGGATTCCCGTCATCTCCGTGATCGATACCAATTGCGATCCAGACATGGTCGACTACAAAGTGCCGGGAAACGATGACGCCATTCGGGCAATTCGACTTTTTTGCGCGGCAGTAGCGGATGCCATCAACGAAGGCAGGGGACTGTACGAGCAATCGTTGACCAAGAAAAAGGAAGATGAACGCGCCGATACGGCTAACGTGAATGAATTTTCGGCAGCGGCGGGAGTTTAAAGCCCAATGGAAATTAGCGCGAGCGCCGTAAAAGAACTCCGGGAGAAAACCGGAGCGGGTATGATGGACTGTAAAAAGGCCCTTGGCCAGAGCGGCGGCGATGTGCAAAAAGCCGTCGACTATTTACGTCAAAAGGGCTTAGCCGCAGCCGCCAAAAAAGCGGAGCGAGTTGCTGCGGATGGCACGGTGGGCGCGTACGTCCACCCGGGTGGCAAAATCGGCGTGTTGGTCGAAATCAATTGCGAAACCGATTTTGTCGCGCGAACACCCGAATTTCAAATGCTCGTAAAAGACATCGCGATGCAAACCGCTGCGGCCAATCCTCAGTACGTCAGGCGCGAGGAAGTCTTAGCTGCGCATCTCGAGAAGGAAAAGAACATTTACCGCCAACAGGCCCTCGAAACGGGAAAGCCTGAAAAAGTGGTCGAAAAAATTGTCGACGGCAAGTTGGAAAGGTTTTACTCCGAGGTGTGTTTATTGGAGCAAGCTTTTATCAAAGATCCCGACAAAAAAGTCGCCGACGTTATCAACGATGCCATCGCACGACTGGGCGAGAATATTCAGGTCCGTCGATTCGCGAGGTTTCATCTGGGTGAGGCAATGACAAAGGAATAACCGGCACGCGATAAGTTCATGGACAACGGCGCCCCCAAGTACAAACGGATCATTCTAAAAGTCACCGGGGAAGTATTTGCCGGACCGCTGAACTTCGGCATCGATGGAAATACCGTCAAAGCTTTCGCGCAGGAGATCAAGGAAGTTAAGGAGCTCGGGTGCGAGATCGCGCTGGTGATCGGAGGCGGCAATATTTTTCGCGGAGCAATTGCCAGTGAAATCGGCATGGATCGGGCGAGCGCAGATACAATGGGGATGCTGGCAACCGTCATCAATAGTCTCGCGCTCCAGGACGCGCTTGAAAAGCTCGGCGTTTCGACCCGCGTGCTCTCGGCCATTGAGATGCGACAGGTGGCCGAACCTTATATCAGGCGGCGCGCTACGCGGCATTTGGAAAAGGGCAGGATTGTGATCTTCGCGGGCGGCACCGGGAATCCTTATTTTACCACCGACACAACAGCGAGCTTGCGGGCGATGGAAGTGGGCGCCGAGGTGATCCTCAAGGCGACCAAGGTCGATGGCGTCTATGACGCCGACCCGTTTAAGACTGAGGGCGCGCGCAAATTCGATGAGCTGAGTTATATTGAAGTTCTGAACCGCGAGCTTAAAGTCATGGATTCTACGGCGATCTCGTTGTGCATGGACAACAATCTGCCGATTATCGTCTTCAATTTGATGGAAAAGGGTAATATCAAACGAGTCGTTTCCGGCGAACCGATAGGCACTCTGGTGAGCGGAGGAAGGCGATGAACGAAGTCATTTTTACCCAATTGCAAAAGGAAATGGATGGATCGGTCAGCGCCCTCAGGAAAGAGCTCGGAAAAATCCGCACGGGTCGGGCTTCCACTGGACTACTTGAACATATCACTGTCGATTATTATGGCGCGACCACGCCCTTGATCCAGCTGGCGACACTGAGCGCGCCTGAGCCGAGACTCCTGGTGATTCAGCCCTTCGATCGCGGTGCCATGGGCGAGATTGAAAAAGCGATTCTCAAGTCGGATCTAGGTCTCACGCCGAGCAATGACGGTAAAGTCATTCGGATTCCGATTCCTCAGCTCACCGAGGAGCGACGCAAGGAGCTCGTCAAACACGTCAAAAAGGTTGCCGAAGAGTACCGGGTATCAGTGCGTAATCACCGCCGCGTGGCGATCGAGCATCTGAAGGAAGCCGAGAAAAAAAAGGAGATCACCGCCGACGATTCAAAGCACGCTCATGACCGCGTGCAAAAAATCACTGATGACTTCATCGGCCGGATCGACAAGATCGTCAAGGCCAAAGAAGAAGAGGTCATGGCGGTTTAGTTCGCGCGCCGACGCTATCGATCTCGTTTTGCCTTCCTCGACTCCTTCAACACCGCTTCGCACCCTATGCGATGGACGTGACCGCAGGCACCAATGGAGCTACAGGGCTTAGATAAATCGAGGCTGCCGCAGCACGTTGCCATCATTATGGATGGCAACGGCCGGTGGGCAAAACTGCGCGGCAAGAACCGAATCGAAGGGCACCGGCGCGGGAAGACCTCAGTTCGGGCCATCGTCGAGATGAGTCGAAAAATCGGCATCCGCTATCTGTCGCTCTACGCGTTTTCCACCGAAAACTGGTTCCGTCCTCACGATGAGGTCGATGCTTTGATGGGGCTGCTGGAACATTATCTGGCTGCGGAGCAGGCGAAGATGATGCGGTACGGCATTCGTTTGCTGGCGATTGGTGATCGATCGCGATTGCCCCCGAATGTTCGCACGATTCTCGAAAAAGTCATCGACATGACGCGCGATAATCAACGCATGACGGTCATCCTCGCGCTGAGTTACAGCGGGCGGGACGAAATTGTCCGAATGGCTAAAGAGCTGGCGATCGAGGCGCAAGAGCACAGAATCGATCCGCAAACTATCGATGAACACAGAGTTGCGTCGCGCCTGGACACCTGCGGTGTGCCCGACCCAGATCTGTTGATCCGCACGAGCGGAGAGATGCGCATCAGCAATTTTTACCTGTGGCAGGTCGCGTACAGTGAGCTATACATGACGCCGACCTTATGGCCCGATTTTCGAGAGCGCGAATACCTTCAAGCTTTGCTAGATTACCAACGCCGACGGCGGCGATTTGGTCGAACTGACGAGCAAATCCAGGATTCGAGCCTTCGATTGGGTGCCGGTGGACGCCAATCTTAGCTCCAGGGTTCTGACGGCAGCGCTCGGCGTTCCGTTATTGGTGCTTTTCGTTGGCTGGAGTCCATCTTGGCTGTTTGCCGCAGTTTTTTTTGTTCTGACCGTTGGGGCATTGCACGAATATTTCACTATGGTTTTTCCGAACCACAGTGCAGATCGACGATTAGGTATTGGATTCGGAATTTGTCTTTCCGGGGCGATTTTCTTGAACGAACACGTCAATTCTCTCCTTTGGCTGGATTTGGTGGTTTTGATTGGATTCTGTATTTACACATTTAGCGGTGGCGCCCTGCCCGATCGACTGAAGCGTCTTGCTATCAGTTTGCTCGGGGCAGTCTACGCCGGATACTTCTTACCCCATTGGGTCTTGTTGTTTCGCTCGCCAGGAGGTCGCACTTGGGTCTTCTGGGTTTTAATCGTAATCATGGTTGGCGACACCATGGCTTATTTTACCGGCCGGCGTTTTGGGGCGCGTAAGCTCGCGCCGGAAATCAGCCCAGGAAAGACGGTTGCAGGCGCTTGGGGCTACGTTTTTGGCGCCGTTGTGGCTGGTTGGCTCAGCGCTGTGATACTGTTCGACTCGATCAATTGGCTTGAGATTTCAATTTTATCAGTGGTGCTCAGCGTTCTCGGGCAACTAGGGGATCTTTTCGAGTCATGGATCAAGCGCGTCTTCGCGGTGAAAGACTCAGGTCATCTCTTGCCTGGTCACGGGGGACTGCTCGACCGGCTTGATAGCTTGATTTTTCCGGCCGTCTTTACAACCGCATACCTACAGGCATTCCACCGGTGAAAAAAATCGCACTTCTCGGTTCTACGGGTTCCATTGGCGTCAGCACGCTTGCGCTCGTGCGGGAATTTCCCGAAAAATTTCGGGTTTATGGCATGGTGGCTGGAC
>Ga0306920_100011401_pt1 | contig 12004 bp, 10 predicted proteins | sample flu12Cox44000170_FD_204666 | JGI IMG/M metagenome (GOLD analysis project Ga0306920, IMG submission 204666) | Lab enrichment of tropical soil microbial communities from Luquillo Experimental Forest, Puerto Rico - flux4day.12C.oxic.44.000.170 (v2)... | ecosystem: Environmental > Terrestrial >...
GATTTGATCTGGCGGCCACGCTGGCGCGCGAATTGCACGAGGTGGATCGGCTCGGCGCGTTCCTGGACATCATTCATCAGGATCCGGTGCTCTCCCAGGTGAAGTTGATCGCCGAGCCGTGGGACCTCGGCGAAGGCGGATATCAGGTAGGCAAATTCCCGCCGGGATGGGCGGAGTGGAATGACAAATACCGCGATGCGGTGCGCTCCTACTGGAAGGGGGATGGCGGGCTGATTGGGGAACTCGCCTACCGCTTCACCGGCTCGAGCGATCTTTATGCGCGCAGCGGCCGGAAACCTTACGCGAGCATCAACTTTGTCACCGCGCATGACGGGTTCACGCTCGAGGACCTGGTCAGCTACAACTCCAAACATAACGAGGCCAACGGAGAAGAAAACCGCGACGGGACGGACAATAATCGGAGCTGGAATTGCGGGACGGAGGGGCCGACAGGTGCAGCGGAGGTAATTCAGCTTCGTTCACGCCAAAAACGAAATTTCATTGCCACGCTGCTGCTATCGCAAGGTGTTCCTATGGTGCTAGCGGGGGACGAGCTCGGACATACGCAGGGCGGCAACAATAACGCTTACTGCCAGGATAACGAGATCAGCTGGCTCGATTGGGATCCTGCGACGATCGACAAGGAGCTACTCGGCTTTGCCCGACGATTGATTGCGTTGCGCAAGGATCATCCGGCTTTCCGGCGCCGGAGTTTTTTCCAAGGGCGCCGCATCAAGGGAGCAGAGATTAAAGACCTCGCATGGCTGCAGCCCGACGGCAAAGAAATGACCGACCAGGAGTGGAACCAGGAGTTTGCGCGCTCCCTCGGAGTGCTCCTCTCGGGAGACGCGGCGGATGAAATTGATGAACGCGGACAACTCATTCGGGACGGCAACTTTGTCATTTTGATGAACGCACACCATGAGGAAATTCGGTTCACCTTGCCCAGGCGAACTCCCGACGCGGGGTGGGTCACGCTGGTGGACACCTCCTGCCAGACCACTCAGAGAGTGAACCGATTTTACACCGCCGGCGACACTTATCCGCTCGAGGCGCGCTCGCTCGCCCTGCTGGTTGAACGCGCACCGGATCAAGTGCGCGCCGACGACCGAAGACGAACTGAACTGCCATGAACTGCGCGCACGAGATGCCCTTCGGAGCAGCGGTTGTTGACGGCGGCAAAGTGCGGTTCCGGTTGTGGGCACCGGAGGTGCGGGGCGTCACGGTTGATCTTTCATCCGCTCACCTACCCATGCAGAGCGTGGATGCTGGTTGGTTCGAGCTGATAACCGCGGAAGCTGGCCCCGGAGCTCCGTATCAATTCAGGATTGAAGACCGGAAGGTCCCCGATCCTGCGTCCCGCTATCAGCCAGTGGGTGTGCACGGCCCCAGCGAGGTGATCGATCCAAGGACATTTCGATGGAAGAGCGTCGACTGGCGTGGGCGTCCGTGGGAGGAGACGGTCCTTTACGAATTGCATGTTGGAACATTTTCGCCGGAGGGAACGTTCGCTGGGGCGGAGCAAAGATTGGACTATCTCTCCAGTCTTGGGATCACGGCGATCGAGATCATGCCGGTTTCCAGCTTTCCCGGACAACGAAATTGGGGCTATGACGGCGTGCTACCTTATGCCCCCACGGCGTGTTACGGTCGGCCGGAAGACCTAAAACATCTCATCGATGCCGCTCACCTGAAGGGCCTGATGGTTTTTCTGGACGTGGTGTATAACCACTTCGGCCCGGACGGAAACTATCTTCACCTGTACTGCCCACAGTTTTTTACAGAACGCCACAAAACCCCGTGGGGCCAAGCCATCAACTTCGATGGGCCCGACAGCCGCACGGTGCGCGACTACTTTGTCCACAATACGCTTTACTGGCTCGAAGAGTATCGCGTGGACGGATTGCGGTTCGACGCGGTGCACGCCATTTACGATGACTCCAAACCCGATTTTTTGACGGAGTTGACAGAAACGGTTCGGGTTACGATCGGGCAAGAGCGTCAGATCCACCTGGTGTTGGAAAACGACCACAACGCTGCGCGCTACCTGGGCTGCGACTTGCCGGCCAAATACAAAGCGCAGTGGAACGACGACATTCATCACGCCGCGCACGTTCTGCTGACCGGCGAATCGGATGGCTACTACGCGGATTATTCCTCGAACCCCATCTGGCATCTTGGCCGCTGCCTCGCGGAAGGTTACAGCTACCAGGGAGAGCCATCCCATTTCAGGGGCGGCGCCTCACGAGGTGAGGCGAGCCGCAATCTGTCACCTTCCTGTTTCGTGTCCTTCCTGCAGAATCACGACCAAGTCGGAAACCGCGCGTTCGGGGAGCGGATCACGAACCTTGCGGAACCAAGGGCCTTGAAAGCCGTAGTTGCCGTGTTGCTCCTGGCGCCTTCGCCGCCTCTTTTGTTTATGGGAGAAGAGTTTGGAGCGAGCACTCCCTTTTTGTTTTTTTGCGACTTTGAACCTGACCTGGCGTCAAAAGCCAGGGAAGGGCGGCGGGTGGAATTTGCGCGCTTCGCGCAATTCGGCTCCGCGGACGCACAAGCGAAAATACCGGACCCCAACGCCGAGGAAACATTTCTGCGCTCCAGGCTGGATTGGGGGGCGGTCCAATCGCAGATACATTCCGACTGGCTGAAGTTTTATCGCGAACTGCTGGCTTGCAGGAACAGTACAATTGTTCCGCGCGTTAAGGACGTATTGCGGGGCACGGCGAGGTTCGAGGTGCTGGGCAAGAGGGCCGTTTTGGTCATTTGGCCGTGTAGAGGTGGAGGACAGTTTGCTCTGATTGCAAATTTGGGTGATGAAACACTCGATATTCCCAAAATCCCCGAGGGCTCACTGGTTTATGCAATGGGTACAGAGGCAGCAGCGCTCGGTCAGCACAGGACGATGCCCGCGTTTTCCGTCGCTTGCTACCTGAAGCCATGAAAGCGCCAAGCATTCCCGACGCGGTGTACCGTCTGCAGTTCAACAGGGATTTTACTTTTTCTCAAGCTGCGGCACTGGTTCCCTACCTTGCGAGTTTGTTCTGCAATTGCTGCGGGAAGGCAAGATCGACGGGCTGCGTATCGACCATCCCGATGGGCTGTATAACCCGCGAGAGTATTTTGAGCGCCTGCAGGGCATCCAAGCGGCTTCGCGCGGCGATATTTGTGATACCAAGCCGTATTACATCGTCGCGGAGAAGATTCTGACGGGCAACGAAACGTTGCCGGATAGCTGGCGGATTCATGGCACCACCGGTTACAACTTTACGAATCTGGTGAACGGACTCTTTATCGATCCTGCCGGCGAACGAAGAATGGATCGGATTTACCGGGCGTTCCTTGGCAAGGGTATTGATTTCAGGGAATCGCTGTCCGAGTGCAAGAAACTGGTTATGGACCGCTGGCTAAACAGCGAGCTAAACGTCCTGGCAACTCAACTGAACCGGATTGCCCTTGCCGACCGCCATACGTGCGATTTCACGTTGAAGGCATTGCGCGACGCGCTGACGGAGGTCATCGCGAAGTTCCCCGTCTATCGTACCTATGTGACGGGGGAAGAAGTCTCACCAACCGACCAGCGGCATATCACCGAAGCGGTCAACGGCGCTAAAGCCAGAAGTAGGAGCACAGATTCGACCGTGTACGACTTTATTCGCGAAGTTCTCCTGACCAGCCGAGCAGAAGGGCGGCCCGAAGCCTATCAGCGCGCTGTGATTCACTTCGCGATGCGATTTCAGCAGTACACGAGCGCGTTGATGGCCAAGGGACTGGAAGACACCTGCTTCTACCGCTACAACCGGCTGGTCTCACTGAACGAAGTGGGTGGCGACCCCCTGCATTTTGCCGTTTCCCCGCAGGAATTCCACGGAAAGATTCAAGCGCGCGCACGGGACGTGCCACACGAGATGGTCGCTACCTCCACGCATGACTCGAAACGATCCGAAGATGTGGCGCGAGAATCAACATGCTCCCGGAAATCCCACTTGCCTGGAACCATCAACTGCGAATCTGGCGCAAGCTTAATCGGAAGAAGAAAGCCATCATCGGGGGAGCCGAGGCCCCCGATCCGAGCGATGAATATCTTCTCTACCAAACGCTGGTAGGCGCGTGGCCCTATGGAACTGCGAACGGAAGTCCAACGCCAGATTTTGTCGTGCGCATCTCCAATTACATACTCAAAGGGATGCGCGAAGCAAAACAAAAAACGAGCTGGGCAAGACATAACGAACCCTATGAATCAGCAGTCGGCGACTTCATCAATTCCATCTTGCAGTCCACAGAATTCCTTGAGACTTTCCTGCCATTTCAACGGACAACTGCGCACTTCGGAATGCTGAACGGGCTCTCACAAACACTGATTAAACTCACGGTCCCCGGCGTTCCGGATGCCTGGCTGATCCCGACAACCGTCACGCCGTGGACTTCACCATTCGTGAGAGAGCGTTGCAGCGAATGAAAGGTTTCCTAGATGGACGTTCTGACAAACCTATGACGCTGGTCCGGGAGCTTTTGGAGAGACCGGAAGATGGCCAAATTAAATTGTACGTCATCCGGCAGACCTTAAGCTTACGCAAGGGGAATGCGGATTTGTTTCGCGATGGTCAATATGTCCCACTGCGCAGCATAGGGGATTATGCAAAGCACGTGGTCGCATTTGCCAGAGCTCACAAGTCGAGGATGATGATCGTTGCCGTCCCGAGGCTGTGCGCAGCATTGTTGAAAGGCGAGCCGTGCCTGCCCTCCGGCGGCGACCTTTGGAAGGACACAAGAATCCGTCTCTAGGACGGGGCGGGGCAGGTGTTTCGCAATGTGTTTACCGGAAACGTAGTGGAAGCAGAGGCTCGCCAAGGTAGCCCCGTGCTCACCGCAGCGGAGTTGTTTGATGAGTTTCCCGTGGCCCTGCTAACTCTCGTGGGCGGCCAGGCTCCATGATTCAACCGTTTGCACAACAGAGAGTGGCCATGCTAGCCGCCGTCACGAGGTCACTTCGACGTAAAACCGGCATTGGCAACCGTATTTCGGCCCCGCGATTTGAAAGGAGCGAATCTCAAGGACTTTGATCCAGTGGACTTCGCGGCTCCTCAGACCGGAGTTGGGGGCCAGTTGACCGTGACGCCGGCCATTCATACAATTTTTCTTGGTATCCCGCGGGGATGTTGCCGTTATGCTTGCTGAACTGACATCTGGTGGCGAGCGCTCACTGCGGAAATTTCTTGCCGAACTCGTCTGGCGTCATTTCTTCGAGGACGTGCGCCTAGAAGAACCTCAAGTCGCAACCTATGTGGCCGCTTTGCTCGCGGACTTCGCCCGTACCGAAAACCTGTATCGCATTCGAAATGCCCGAGGGAAACGGCTTGAAGACGTAGGGGAGATGCTCGTTGAGTCAAACCCCTTGCTGGAAGCGGCTTCGTTTGACAGGGAACGCGAGGTTCGCAAACACGTAGGAGATTACACGTTATTTATGACAGGTTTGTTCCCGGAAAGTGTAGCCCGGAACACCATCGAAAGACAGACGCGTCGCGTGGATGCGTTCGTTGATTTCGTACAAGCGGGCAAGGAGTCGTACTCTATCGTTTCCTCGTTCAACCAGTTCGAGTACAGAGAGGAAGCGCCCATCTTCCGCAGACTGTCCGACAATTTTGAACTCTGCGTAGTGGGACTCAATCTCGTCAAGCAAGAGTTGGAGCAGCTTCAACAAGAATCGTACCGGCGGCTTAGACAGACGCTTAACGAATCGGGCAGCTAACTCTCAGCAAGGTGCGCCTCAGCAAATGCGAGAGGCGCTCGGCAGGTCTGAAACGCCAAGTCAAAGCAAGGGCTTACGGCGGCCACGTGCGCCAGACGGCGTTACTTACTCGACAGCGATCTTCGCACCGCGCTGGCTAGGCTTGGACAGGTGCTCAATCCGGCTGTCGATCACTGCGCGAATGGCTTTGAGGAATTCGATGCGGGAATTCGTGAAGTGCTCTCTTACTTCAGGAGACACACCAAAGCACGCCCGCACCTGCTCCACAACCTCCCGGCAGAGGCAGCGCTCATGCACGACAGGTTGGGTTGCATTTTGCCGATTCGTTTCTTGCTCGCTCATTGTGCCTCCCTCATTTCGACCGTGAGAATCCGCTGTTCGAGTCGCGCCCGAGCAGGCATCAAGGCTGCCATCGATCGCGGTAGCCCAATATGACGTCGTACCGTACCAACCTCGACCACCAGTTCGTCGCCTTTCTTGAACAATCCGATCTCGCCCTTCACCGCGAACGGCAATAGGAGCCTCACCTCGTATTTCCCGTCTCGTTTTCCGAACACATAAGGTTTCTCAGTCTGTGTCACGGCGGAGGGGTCCTCTCCTGGAGCATACAGCACTCTCGCGACGTCCTGCAGCCGTTCCTGGCCCAAGACCTCGTGCGCAAATAAAGGTACCCTTCTGAGCGGCACCGGCGCAAAATACTCTTCCATTTCGTGCAAGACGCAGTCCTGGGAGCTGTGCCATTCGTTGAACCAGCTATCCCGGATCTCGTGGGGAAGAACGCGGTTGACGATGACGGTATCCACGGTCAAGCCGTGCAGTGAGAAGTAGACAAAAGCGCGCTGCGTCTCCCGAAGCACCATCTTCTCCGGGTTGGTGATCAGACGCACGGAGGTTGTCTTCGGATCCTCCATGATTTCGTCTACTCCCTCCAGTTTCTCGAAGAGATCACGTATGTTGCCGAAATAGCTGTCCGTCGGCAGTTCAAATGGAGCGACCCGATTCGCAATTGGGCGCACGGCCTTAAGAAGGTTCCGCTGGAACGGGAAGATGTGCTTCATGTACCAGTCGAGGGTGGTCGGCATGCTGATAAATCGCATGGACTCGGCTGTTGGCGCGGCATCGAGCACGATCACGTCATAGCGTTTTTCGCGGTGATATTGATTGATGTACATCATCGCACTGAGCTCTTCCATCCCCGGGAGAATAGCCAGTTCTTCCGCTTCGACGTCGCTGATTCCCGTCGTGCGCAGCACCGAAATAACGTAGGAAGAGATCTCCTGCCAGTGTCGTTTGACCTCTTTCTGAATGTTCAACTCGAGAATCGAGAGCCCGTCTCGAATCGCCAGCGGATCTGCCGTCTGAGAGTGAAATAGGTCGGTATTCAGGTCAAACGAATCCGCGAGGCTGTGCGCCGGGTCAATGCTCATGACAAGTGTGCGATAGCCGTGTTCGGCCAGTCTCAGGCCGGTAGCTGCGGCTAGACTGGTCTTGCCCACGCCGCCTTTGCCGCTGAACAACAAAATTCGCATAGCATAATTCTATACGCGGTTCCTTCCTGGGGATACAGCGGACGCAAGCGGACACCTAAGTCTGATCGTCCGCGCCTCTGTTCCCGGCCGGCGTTGACGCACGGCGAGCGACTACCTAGCTGGCGAGCCCATGGCGGAACTGTGCAGGGACTGTGGGCGCAAGGGCTGACGGACCGAAGCCGACGGCTCTACCGCTATGAGAATCAACTCGACCGAGGCTCTCTCGCAGCCACCCTCTGCTGCTGGTATGGCACAGTGACGCCGACCAAGCCAACCCGTTTTGGATGGGCGAGCGCGTCTACCAGGCTGCCCCGCAACCCAAGCGGTTCGTTATCCTTCACGGCCTGAGTCACGACGCCGCTTACCGTGGCCCCATAGAGCAGTGGTGGGACCGGGCGATCACATTTATACAGCGCGGGCGGAATGCCGATTTCGGTTGCATTGGCAACCCCGAATTGCCGATGAGAAGCCGTATCAACTCACTCTGACTCAGCTTCTTAAGCCTGTTCCCGCGAACAGTTAGTGAATAGGAACACGGCTACAGGACGCTGCTCCCTTCGGCCAACCGCGGCTTCTAAACTGAGGTCGTAGAAATGACGGCCGCGATGGCACCCAGACCTGATGGATCTATGAAGTGCCGCTTCAAGCTCTGCTTTCGTTTCGGTGTTTGTGAAAACCAATTCCTCGTAAGGAAGGTGATCCTTGAACCGTAGTTCCGGCCTATCTCAGAGAACCGTATTGTCAAATCCTATTCTTATTGCGGTCATGTGTTACGTCGTATTCCTAGCATTCTGTCCTCTCCTAAATGCCCAGTCTCCTAATCCGGCTGCCATGGGTCCGACTAGTGGCAGCGCGGGTGGCTTTGTGCCTGGCTGGACGCTGGGCGCGCGCTTTGAAGGCAGCTCCAGTTCCGATGGCACCGTCTACGATCTCGGAACTGCCGTCGGCCGCAACTTCACGCGCCATTTCGGGATCGACTTCGGTGTTCCGTTCTATTTCATCGGCACACCCTCTTCGACGAAGCAAAGCAATCCGGGCGCAGCCTCCGGTGTCGGCATCGGAAACATCTTCGCGGATCTTAGGCTGAACTATCCGGACCCGTTCCTGAATTTCGCGTCTGCGATTCACCTGACGGCTCCCACCGGAGATACCGGGAAGGGTCTGAGCACCGGCCACGCTACTTGGAATTTTGCGAACCACGTTGATCATGCCTTCGGCGACTTCTCGCCTTTTCTCGATGCCACGGTCGGCAACACCATTCTCGACACTCGGTATTTCCATCGCCCCTTCATCAGCTTCGGATCTAACGCCGGCTTCGACGGCGGGCTCGAATACGACCCCGGCCAGTTCAGTTTCACGGTCGCGGCCTATGCTGTCGCGCCGTGGGGAAACCAAACCATGATCAGCCGCGTATTCCGTTGTGGCAAATCCTCGCACTGCTCCGCCAGCGGCCCTACCACCAATCGCAAAAATTATAAGAACGCCAGCGTTTCCACCGGCGGCTCCGACCTCGTCCGTGATAACGGCTTCAACGCTGGTATCGATTTCAAGCCTGCCTCGCACCTCGACCTGGAATTCGACTACAGCCGCAGCATACCGTTGCAGCTCAACATCTTTTCGTTCGGCGTCGGTGTCGACCTGAGCTGGCTCCTGCATCCCTCCGCACGCTGAGGCCCAAGTCAAACACCCGGGTTACCCATCATCGGCAAAGTTCTACGCGGATCTCTTGGGAATGAAGGTCGTCCGCGATACAGGCACTCATGTAGCTTGATCTTTGGCGACACGAAAACGTTTGTGATTCCGCGCAATGCACCGCAAGGAACCACGCCGCCGCGGATTGATTACATTGCGTACGCCATCGAGAATTGGGAAAGGAATGCGGTAACGACTGAATTGGAGCGTCGCGGCCTTAATCCACAACCCGACATGAAACTCCTGTACGGTAAGCCGACGAAGGAGTTTGAACGTTGAAGCGCGTTCCATCCTAAGCATGTGAATCCAGCACGCAAGCCTTCAGACGGCGGGCGGTCGGACTTCTGCCGTTAACGGCGGATGCTCAGTTCTACGACATCCGGCTCATACCCTTCCTCCTGGACGGTCTTGTTAGCGACAGAGCGCAGTGTTTGTTCGTCCGCATCCTTCGGAATCTTGTAATGACGCCGAATCACCTCGTCCCCCGCTATGATCCGCACTAGCCAGTTCGATTTCGTCGTATCCCAGGAAATTTCAACTCGGTCGGCATGCATAGCTTCCTCCAGGTACGCAATTTACCGACGATTTTACTCTTCCGTACGGCCCTAAGAAATCCCTACCTCAGCATGCGAACACGAGCCAGGCTAAACGACCGGGCCGAAGGCTTGACCCTAACTCCGCAGGGCCGTAAAACCTCGTGCTTCAGGGCGAGGATATAAGGCCCTTAAACCGCTTGTTGTTGCTCAATGTGATTGCGAAGGATGCCGACTGGCGCACCACCGCAACTAGCAGCAAAGTATGACGGCGACCAGAGCACGCCTTTCCAATATCGAGCGGCCAAGGCGGGACGTTCAAGTCTGAGTAAGCGGCTGGATACGCCTTTCAGGCTGTTCACCAACGAAGATACCGAATGCTTCGAAGGATAGTTCACCAACAAGTGGATGTGGTCAGCTCCGTTCACCTCGACCAGTTGGGATTCGAAGTCGGTACAAACCTTTGTGAAAATGACCTTGAGACGGTTGTTTTTAGGACGGTGATTCAAAGAATTGGCCGGTAATAGTCGGCAATCCGGAAGTTATGCCCAATCCGCTTACGGCGTAACCTTCCAAATCGGCACTTTGCCAATTATTTCTCGCAAACCGGGCCGTCGAAGCCAACGTTCGATGGTCGATGCATCAGCTGATGGAACGCTGGAAGCAAAGTAGGCGGCTCGTGATGGGCACCAGAAGCGGGTAGGAGCCATCTTCGAGATCAATTCTGGTCGGGTCCGTTCTCTAATCAGCCAAAAAGCACGGTAAGGTTAGTTTAACTCTGGCTTGCTTCCTTAGGGCTTGTGCAAAAATTAGTTCGCATTCTTTCTGGGGCTTATCGTGTAGTTCCACCTGGGCAAGCTCGTATCCGGGACGATTCGCAGTTGCCTCATTTGTTCGTCGGCAACCTTGATTCCAGTTTTGTATTTTTTTCGGACCAAACACGCCTTGACCGCTAGGCCCTTTACTGTCGTCGTAGTGCGAATGTAATTCAAGATCGTCTGGTAGCTGTCCAGCGGGCGGCCAGTCCAGTTCTTGCTGATCTCGCTGAAGAGCCGGTGCTCGACGGGATTCCATTTAGAGGCACCTGTGGGATAGTGACTGACGCTCACCTTGATTCCGTATCGGTCGCAGATCTCGGTCTGGATTCGTTCTTTCCAAAGGCGACAACGCGGTCCGTTGCTGCCGCCGCCGTCGGCCAAGATCAATAGTTTTCGTGCGGCCGGGTATCGTCTGCATCCCTCGGTGCCCCACCATCGGCTGATCGACTCAACCGCAAATGCCGGTGTGTCGTGCGATACCCCGACAAACACCGAACCGCAGTTCACCGTTGGGTCGTAGAGCCCATAGGGAATCGCCAGGCCCACGGCCATGGAACGAAAGTCGTGATCGTGAACCAGAAGCGGACTCCTGCTCCAGGCCACGCCAGCGTTCTTGAACTGGCCTACCAACTCCTTCTTCTTCGTATCCACGCTCACCACCGGCTCTGCGGCGCGCGTGAATCGCTTTCGTAGCTCGGCGATGTGCAGCATCTGTTCGTTCCGCTCCGGGGCGGACCTGGCAGCAATCGCCTTGCGGTTGACCCGCAGGGAATAGTCCATTTCGCGCAGCAACCTTCCCACGGTGTTGGCACACACCTGGATCCCCAAGGAACGGAGCTCCGCTGCAATTTTGCGCAGGGTCTTCCGTGTCCACTTCAACCGTTTCATAGGATCTCCGGCGGTCTCGTATTCCAGCAGTTCTTCGATTCGCGCGATTACCTCGGGCGTTTTTTTTCCACCGGTTTCCGCCCGGAGCCCGGCCGGCGAGTCCGTTCCCGCTCAAACTCTCCGGCCAGCAACTGCTCTCGTCCTCGGGCCACCGTAGGAGGGTCCATACCCAGAAACTCCGCCACCTTCCGATCGCCGCCGTAGCCGAGTTTGAGAGACTCCAGGCCGGCGTACAGGCGTCGTTGCTTTTCGTCGAGCAGGCTGAAGTACAGAATGACTCTCGCTTTGAGCTCATCCGGCACTTCCTCCCCGCCGAAAACGCTCCGGCTCAGGCCGGACTTCGATTCCTGCGACCGCCGAACCAACACCTGCTGCTCTCGAACGACCGGGTCCGCCGAACCGTACAGGTATCGTCCCGCGATCTTCTCTCGGCCAGCCCGCGCCGCACGAAACAGATTCAACAAGGCCGCCTTCGTCTCCACGTGAAGCAGGTTATCCAGTTCCTCGGCGAAGTACCCCGCGTCCGACTTCGTCGCGAAAGTCTCGCAAGTCTCAACCAGTGTGCCGTAACGCGAAAACCAGACCCCACGGAACGACCACAAACCCAAGTCATTGAAGAACGCGATCTCGTTGAGAGTGTAATATCCACCCCGGTGCGAATAGCTCGTCCGGTAACCGAGTTCCTTGAGCTTGCGGAACACGGTGAGGTCCACCTCGCTTCCAAGAGCCGCCTTCAGCTCTGGCATCGTCGCGATCTTGCGAGTGCGAAACAGTTCGACCAAACGGGCGGCGTGGAAG
>Ga0306920_100011403_pt1 | contig 12004 bp, 14 predicted proteins | sample flu12Cox44000170_FD_204666 | JGI IMG/M metagenome (GOLD analysis project Ga0306920, IMG submission 204666) | Lab enrichment of tropical soil microbial communities from Luquillo Experimental Forest, Puerto Rico - flux4day.12C.oxic.44.000.170 (v2)... | ecosystem: Environmental > Terrestrial >...
GAGTGCATGATGGTGTGTAATTGTGCCACCCGCATTGACCATGGCCTCTGATGCTGCGGCTTTAATGGCCCAAAACTGATCGATTAAATGCGCTTTATCGCCCAGCGCATGCCAAGTGAAGTACGGCGCCGGTCCGTCCGGATAGAGGTGAGTGAATCGTACGGTGCACGAGCCCGCCCGACCGGTCACTTGGTGTATGGCCTCCACCGTTGCTTTTTTGACCTGTTCCTGGAAATTCATGTAACGGTCCCAGGTGATGCAGCTTTCCACCGTGTCACGCATCACGCCGCGTGCAATCGCATGTTCCCGTAAATAAGGCCCCCGTAGGAATTTGTCGCGCCAATTACCGGCAGCGCCTTGGCGCTGGGCGACTGCTTGAGTAAGCACCGCCTTGTCCCACTCGCCGCTGTAATCACCGCAGATCTCAAGTGCCCGGTTCATCCACGGTTCGAGAGCATGGTCCGCGGATTCGAAGGTCAGGACCAAAACGTCCTGAGTGCCATCGCCGGCTTCCGTGAACTCTGCCTCACCGCGCTCGATTAGCCGGCAATTTGCGGGATACAGTCCCGCCTGACTGATTGTCCGCACGGCGGCAACTGCTTTTTCGTAGTCGCCGAACCGAACGGTGGTGGCCAACCGGTAGGTTGGGCGCTTGTGCAGCCGCACCCAGGCTTCAGTGATAATGCCCAGGGCACCTTCAGAGCCTAGAAACAGCCGATCGGGGTTTGGTCCTGCCCCAGAAATTGGGAGCCGGCGCGTCGCCATTACCCCGACGGGGGATATAACGCGCAAGCTTTCAATGTGGTCGTCAATCTGCGTGTACACCGTCGCATAGTGCCCGGCGGCGCGCGTTGCAATCCAGCCGCCTAGCGACGAGAATTCCCAAGCCTGAAGGAAGAAGCGCAGTGTCAAAACCAGTGGGTTTGAGTTGCCGCTCGAGGTCGGGACCGAGCACCCCAGCTTGGATCCGCGCTGCTTGGGATTGCGTGTCAATCTCGAGCACGCGTCCAAGACGCTTGAGATCGATTGTCACTGTCCCCCGATAAGACTCATCGCTCGGAGGGTTTACACCGCCGACAACACTCGAGCCGCCGCCATAAGGGATGGCCGCGACGCCGTTTTCCCCGCACCAATCGAGCAGCGCTTTAATGTCCGTCTCGTCACGCGGATAAGCGACAAAGTCAGGGGGATTGGCGAAATCGTGCCGGTGTATCATCCGCGCGAGATCATGGACCGAGCGGCCGTAACAATGCAGCAGACGATCGTATTTCTCATCGGTGCAGAAGGGTTTCAGACTGGCAGCCGGCAAGATTCTTAGAGGTCGTAAAGTAACGTCTGGCTCGCGGGGCATCGGCACCGCGTCGAAATAATCGATCTGAAAGAGTTTCGACCATGCCCGCTCGAACCACCTAAGTTCTTCCGCTGAAACAGAGTCATTCTCATAGCCCCAACCAAAAAAGCTGCGCCGCTTTTCGCTCATCGCGTTCGCTCCGGAATACGCTCAAAATAAAGGTTTTCTCTTAATTGGTGGAGGATTCATATTTGCGCAGGACCACGCCTTGCGATCACCGCAGTTGAGCGTCAACGACCATCGGTGGTCAAATCGAAATGTGGAAGCACGCAGCTTTTTTTGATAAAATTTTAAATGGTACCAAACCGGCCGACTTGCCGGTGGAGCGGCCTACCAAATTCGAGCTCGTGATCAATCTCAAGACAGCGAAAGCTATTAGTTTGGCTGTCCCATCAACATTGCTCGTCGCCGCAGACGAGGTGATCGAATAACGACATTCTTTGCCGCAGTGCGGAATGTCTGCTTATGGCACAAAGCGGACATCCCCATCACAGTCAGCGATGTCCGTTTTTGGGGGTAAAGCAGACATCGCTCGGGACATGCGTCGATGTTTGCTTTTGACCCAAAGCGGACATCGGCTGCCGGTTTTGCTGTGATGCACAACAGCATAAAGGTGAGCAATTCAGCTCGGCGTTTCGCGATTATTATTTCGCTTGTATGCGATAGAGGTAATCAATCACCGCAAGAATTCGGCTCCTGATCACGGGTTCGCGATCGTAAAGAGGATCAAGAAAGTAAGGCGCTACGGGACTGACCCCTGGCATTGGTGCCGGCGTGAACCTGAAGCCCCAAATGGGCATATCACGAGCACCATGGGCACTAACCTCCCTCCGTCCATCGATGACGTCGTATATGCGACCGAATGGGAACACGCCGTTGTTGGCCTTAGCAAGAGTCGTTAAGTCGGCCGGCTTTATTTTCAAGGCAGCAGCGACTGGTCCCGTTCCTTTTCCATCAACGCCATGACATGACGCGCAACTAGATTCATATTCTAGCTTGCCGATGTCAGGCTGTTGCGCCCAACCGGGCATACTGAATCCAGTGATAAGACTGAGAACTAGGAGTCCTTCGACAGTTGTCCTCTTCATGGTGCGTCTCCTATTGTCGTCCTCTCACCAAGCGAGTTTGGACGAACAATAGCAGGATACCAATGCCGAGATTAAGCGCGTGCCAATTGTTTTTCCCTCGAGTCCATGAGGGCAAGTTTTCCGCCATCCGTCAATCAATCGTGCAGTTTTTTGTTGCAGTGCATGAGCCCGCTTTTGGCACAAAGCGGACATGCCGGTCGCGGCAACGAATGTCTGCTTTTGGGGGTAAAGCGGACATCGGTCGCCGGTCAATGTCCGCCATTGATATAGTCGAGCACCCGATCTTGCCGTGACGCATAATGAAGGATGCTCCGGCAGCTCCCGACATGCAGGGTGTTCGCACGTCCCGTTGATTTGAAGTCCGGCCGCGCGTCAAAACCCATTGTTGCGCGTGGCCGAGTTGCTTCGTCTCATTTCTTGATCGTCACCAACGTGACGGCGTTCACCAAGCTGTTCGCTAGAACAAACTTGCCGTCGCGCGTGACCGAGGTGTTGCGCACGATATTGCCGCCGCCTGGGATCACCCAGCTCTGGAATTTCTCGGTCTTTGGATCGAAACGCACGACCGTATTAGGCGTCGCCTCAGATTCGCTGTACCAGATGACATCCTTGATCACCGAGATGCCATAAGGGGCGGATTTCGGACCGCTCGGAGACTGCCACTCGGTCACCTTGCCGGTGGTGGGATCGAGACGACCGAGAAAACCGCGTGCGTAGTCGGTATACCAAACGATGTCATCGCTGGTGAGGGCGATGCGCCGCGGCCGCGCGCCCGGGTCGGGCAGCGGATACTCGCGGATTTCCTGTGTCGCCGGATCGATGCGACCGATCTTGTTGGTGCCGAATTCGTCGAAAAAGATCACCCCCTTGGAATTTAGCGCCATTCCGTAGGGACGTGACTTCGGCGTCGGCAAGTCAATCAGCTTGATCTCGCCGGTCTTGGGATCTAGGCGCCCTATTTTGTTGGCGTTCTGCACCGAGAACCAAAGAACCCCGCTCTTGTCGAAAATCGGCGTGTGCGGATCTAGCGTCTCGGAGCCGGGCAGCTTGTATTCGGCGACCGCGCCGCTTTTGGGATCAAGCCTGCCGATCAACGAGCCGGTATTGCCGGTGTACCAGATGTTGCTATCCCCGTCCTCGACCAGCCCGTGCGGTCCCGAATGCGGCGTCTTCAAGGAATATTCCTTGATCTTGCCCGTCTTCGGATCGATGTGCCCCAGCACGTTGGCCATCTGGCCGGTGTACCAGAATGATCCGTCGCGCGCGGCCAGCGGGTCATGCGGCCGCGAGCCCGGAGTCGGCACAGGCCATTCCTGGAACGACACGGCGACGGATCCCGGGATCACCTTGGCAGTGGCCTTGTTCATTTCCGGAAAGTTCTTGATCAAGTAGGTCGTCATCGTCGGCAACTGATCGTTCGGTACTGGGACGCCCTGGTTGATCATCATGCGCAGGACAGTGTGCCAGCCCTTCGTGTCGTAGCCGTTGCCGACGCGACTGAAGAAGGTGTGGCAACTATTGCAATCGGCCGCGACCAGATCCTTGCCATTGCCCTCTGGCAGTTCCTGGCTCGCGGCCGGGAGCGTCGCGCAGATCAGGGCAGCAGTCAGCAATAACGGGAATGAATGTTTTGCCATTGTTAACCCCCCTTTGTTTCTCTGGTGTGTGGTGCACTGCGGGCCTTTTGTGCTGAGCACCTTTCACTAATTTCCCGCCGCGGCCAGCGCCGGCTCGGCCAAAAAATTCTTCATCGCGTACCAGAGCAGGTGTCGATTGTTGCTGAAATCGGCAGCGTGCGGCGTCTGCGGCAAGATCACGAACTGGCGATCGCCATTCGGGAGCTGGCGGAAGAAATCGAGCAGGTCGTCGTTGGTCGAGTTGCCGTCCCATTCGCCGCGCGTCATCAACACCGGCGACATCACTTTAGTCGGATCGACGACCGGTAGGTTCGCCGCCATGTCGAGATAGGTGCCACTCGGGATCGTATCGCCGAACTTCATCTCTGCTGCCATAATCGCCTCCGCCACAACCGGATCGTAGGCCGACGCATGACCGTCGCGGGTGAAGATCGAGCGAATCATCGCTGCGTCACGCTTGCGCCGCGGGTTGGCGCGCAGCTCGGCGATACGCTGTTGCCGACGCGCGATTTCCGCGGCGCCATTACCCTTATAGGTGAAGGCAGAGAGAATAAGTCGTTCGATGCGCTCCGGCTGCGCCTGCGCGTAAGTGGCGGCGCGAAGGCCGCCAGACGACGTGCCGAAGAAGTTCAGCTTCTGCCGACCGGTCTCCCGCTCAACCAGCGGAATTGCTGTCTTGAGGTCCTCGACGCCGCTAGCGATGTCCGAGTTGTTCCCCGAACCGCCGGAATAGCCATAACCGTCGTGGTCCATAGTCCATACGTCATAGCCGGCGCGGGCAAATGCATTCATCAATGAATATTGGTCGTTACCCGGCACAACAAGGTCATAGGACGAGCGCGCGGACAAGGATGAGCCATGCACGAGGAATAGGACCGGCAGCGGCAGTTCACCCGGTCTCGGCGCGCCAAGGCGTTTGCGCCAAAGATTGAGCTTCACCTCACCCTTGTGTGCCCAATATTCACTGCTCCAAATATCGACTGGCGCCGGTTCCGCCGCTGCTACTTGGGGGCGTAATGGTGCAATCGCAGAGGCAAGTCCTGCACCGATGCTCAGACTTGCGCTAGTAATGAGCGTCCGGCGAGCGAGTGGAGAATCAGTCATTGGTTTTCTCCTGGCGAGCCCCGCGGCTGGTACCACGATACCAGACTGCGCCGCGGCGCGGCACTCGTCCGCTTGGGCTCACGATATCTCGTAATTTTCTATTGGTTGCCGACAAGGTGGCACAATTTGCTGCGCCGCACTTAGTCCGGTTGTGGCACAAAGGAGACCTCCCGACACGCTCAACCGATGTCCGCTTTTGGGGATAAAGCGGACATTCCTTCAAGTAGCCTCGATGTCCGTTATTGACCCAAAGCGGACATTCGTCACGCAATTTTGCTGCGATGCACGCAATCCGCAGCGTTGCCATTCAAGCGGCGCGCGGCAACGCGCGAAACTCTTTGGCGCTCGCCATGGCCCAGGGAATTTCGAACCGCTTGTCGTCGCTGCCGCTCGCGAGTAACTCGCCCGGCTCCAAGGACGGGTAAAGCTCTGCGAAGCTTCTCACCTCGTGGGCCGAGATGCGTCGCGAGAAGTGCGCCGGCACAAATTCGGCCGGATGATCGAGCCCCGCGGCTCCGACAAGTTCCGCGAGTGCCTCCAGGGTGGCGCGGTGAAAGTTGAACACGCGCTCCGACTTGTCGGGCACGACCAAGGCGCGCTGACGCGAGCGGTCCTGGGTCGTTATGCCGGTCGGACAGCGGTCGGTATGGCAGGCTTGCGACTGAATGCAGCCGAGCGCAAACATGAAGCCACGCGCTGAGTTGCACCAGTCGGCGCCCAATGCCATGACACGCGCAATGTCGAAAGCGCTCACGATCTTGCCGCTAGCGCCGAGCCTGATGCGTTCACGGACATTGATGCCGATCAGCGCATTGTGTACGAAGTTCAATCCCTCACGCAGCGGCATGCCGACATGATCGGTAAATTCGAGCGGCGCCGCGCCGGTGCCTCCTTCTTTGCCGTCGATGACGATGAAGTCGGGGTGGATTTGCGTCTCCAGCATCGCCTTGCAAACGGCGAGAAATTCCCAGGGATGGCCGATGCAAAGCTTAAAGCCCGTCGGCTTGCCGCGGGACAACCGCCGCAAGGTGGCGATAAACTCCATCATCTCGATCGGCGTCGAGAACGCCGAATGCCGCGACGGCGACACGCAATCGACACCAGCCGGCACGCCGCGCGCCAAAGCGATCTCAGCGCTGACCTTGGCTGCCGGCAGCACCCCGCCGTGGCCGGGCTTGGCGCCTTGACTCAGCTTCAACTCGATCATCTTGACTTGATCACTCAGGGCGGCTTCCTCAAATTTTCCAGGGCAGAAAGTGCCGTCAACGTCGCGACAACTAAAATAGCCCGAACCGATTTCCCAAATGACATCACCACCGTTTTCGCGATGATATGAGCTGTAGCCGCCCTCGCCGGTGTCGTGGGCGAAATTGCCCCTCTTGGCTCCTAAATTGAGCGCGCGGATGGCGTTCGGGCTCAGGGCACCGAAACTCATTGCCGAAATGTTGAAGATGGAAGCTGAATACGGCTTGCTGCATTCCGGTCCGCCTACGACGATGGGAAACGGCTCTGTGACGACTGGCTTCGGTGCAATCGAATGGTGCAGCCACTCGAAGCCAGTGGAGTAGACGTCGCTCTGGGTTCCGAATGGGCGTTTATCCAACGCCTGCTTCGCCCGCTGATAAACGATCGCGCGCTCGTCGCGGGAAAAAGGCGTGCCGTCTTTTTCACTCTCGAGAAAATATTGGCGAATCTCGGGGCGGATTTCTTCCAGGATGAAACGGATGTGCGCTGTGAGCGGATAATTGCGCAGCACCGCGTGCCGAGACTGGATCAGATCGATGGTGCCGATGATCGCCAGGACGGCAAACAGAAGCAGTGGAATCCCGACAGAGAACGAGGTGAACTCAAAGGTGTACTCGAAAAGAAGAATAGCCGTAATCACCAACACGATCGTGTACACGATGAAGCGCGGCTGCAACGGCAATGGCCATCTGCGCATCGAACCTCCCTCAATAGCCTGGTTTCGAAACGGCTTAAGAGGGGCAGGTGTCCAGGCCTGAGCAAAATGCGAGCGTAAAGGCTCCCGGCTTCTCCCTTACCGCTCCTGCCGCAGTTTCCAACGCCTCGTCTGAAATGACGTAGGTGAGGATCAGTTCGTCGGATAAGTCGAGTTTGCTGCTATTGTCCATGACATTTGTCCTTGTGTTTGCCTTCACACGGACCTGACTTGGCGATCGCTGAGCTTATTCCGATTTCGCAAAGTATTTTTGTATCGCAGCTAGGACGAACCGTCCGGTCGATCGGTCTCGATTGAAATGTCCAGCGGCTGTTACTGAGGAATCAAAACTCGCCAGAGAACCCAACAACGGCCACCCCTTTTGAGTATTGATCAGTAAATCGTGATCGTGATTTTGGGAATAAATTTCGCTCCTTCTAATCGTTCTGCTTTTTACGACACCGCCCACCGACTAGTGTGCCGCTGTGTACCAAAAAAATTTCTACCTCATGGAATAAATCACCGCGTCATCAATCCTGAACCCTGAAAGCCGTACGCGGCTTGCAGAAGGCAATGCTTGAGCTGCGCAAAATGCTCAGCATCCTTCAATGTCACCTTCAAAGCAAAACGAGCAGCGCCCTGTCATCATCGACTCGCCGCTGCAGGGATTAAGGAGAAGAGAAATGCGTTCGATTATCGCTTCTTCCGTGCTAGGCGCTGCTGTCGGCTCGTTCCTCGCCGCGGGTGTGCTGTTCGCCCGAGCCGAGGATCTGTCGAGCACGGTGTCCATCGATAATTTCAGCTTTACACCGAAAACGCTGACCGTGAAGGCTGGCACCACCGTCACATGGACCAACAGGGACGATATTCCACATGGCGTTGCCTCGTCGAACAATGCATTCGCCAAGTCGAAGCCGCTCGACACCGACGACAGCTATTCGTTCACCTTCACCACCCCTGGGGCCTACCAATACTTCTGTTACATACATCCCCACATGGTGGGCTCAATCATCGTGGAGGCGCCAACGGGCGGCAACGTATCTCAGTGATGTTCGGATTTCGTGCGACACAATGGCGGATCGCGTGCGGCGACTTGTGCGAATGGCCCCGCATTGCGGCGGCTGCCAAATAGCTATCAGGCATCTGGCTGTTCACCGCATGACTCGTCAGTCTAAAAGACGATCGCGATTCAAAACTTGCGGACGGGCGACGCCAACTAAGGCTAATCACGCTTCAACGTGGTCTGGCGTGACCTCCTTCAATGCGGCGCCGCTCATGGCGTCGCGCATGGCGTGGAACACGGCGAGCTTCTCGGCGCAAGCTGCACGTCCATCTGCAGGCGGGCCACAAGTTTGTAGCTCCCGTTCTCCGGTCGGAAGATTGAGCGAATCGAGCAAATCGATGAAGCGATACTGATTTATGATGTGTCCGACGAAGCCATAGAGAACGCGGCGGGTTCGGCAAAGGAGAAGGCCGGCGCCGTCACGCTCGCTTTCTGCTCCGGCCTCGACACTTGTCCATCGTGAGGACACAAGGTCTCGGTCTTGGCTTCGTCTATTTTCGCGCTGTCGGACTGCGCTGAAGTCCTCTCTCTTTCCGGTAAGAAAAGCGGGCGGCAATCGCGATCCGAACGCCGACCAAAGTCATTCATGGCAAGCTCCTTTCCTGTGTTCGCACGTCAAACTTATTGGCGAGGCTCGTTATTTATTCCCCGAGATAAATTACACAGACAAGGATCAATGCGCCGTCCTGGTATCTTGTGCGGTAAAGCCCAGCAATTCTCCATAGATCGCAGCATGAATTAGGTGAAAGCCGCGTTTTGTGACGCCATCAAGTGCCGTTCTAAGGATCTGGTCGTGTGACGAATTCTCGTCCAACCGCAGCGTCAATGCTTGCTCAAATCGCCAAGTGATCTGAGGATATATCTGCGAAGGCAGCATGCGACCTTTGCGATCAGCCGTGAACGCGTAAAGGCCGCTCTCGTCGCAGCGGAAAACATAGATCCTCTTTACAAGCGATTGTGGGTCGATTTTGGAGACGCTTTTTTCTGAAACTGTATTCGCTGCTCGAGGCCGCGGCATGTTGCTTCCCAATTTTCTCGTTCTTGAACCCATTGCGGATTCCCAGGACCCGATCGGAACTCGGCGAGATTTATTCCCGCTCAGCTGATTCACCCCCTGTCTAAAAAATAAGCCGCCGGGCCGGGAATAATCACCCGCGCTTTGCAGTCTCGTATCGGTCCGCGGCTGCGGCTAACGGGCGTCGTGAGTCGTCAATTTTCTCGACTGCTTAGTCGATCGAGGAAGCGCACGAATGACTGGATAAAGCACCCCGGAGAGGAACACCGGTATGGAATCCTGTCAATCTTCGAACGTCAAAACGATGCCAACACCTAACCGGGCATCGTTTGACGGCGTCACCATAGCGCTGCATTGGATCACGGTGGTACTCGTGCTGGCTCTGCTGACAACAGCATTGCTGCACGCTCAGTCGCATAATGACGCGACCAAAGCACTTCTGCTCCGAATTCACAGGTCAGTTGGAGTGACGGTTTGGATGACGACTGTCTTTCGGCTCGTCTGGCGCATGACGAATGCAAAATTGCCACCGTTTCCTGACCATATGACCCACATAGAGCGCGCGCTCGTGCAAACAAGTGAATATTCTCTTTATGCTCTGCTTTTTATTCAGCCGATAACCGGTTTAAGTGCGACGATCACACGTGGTCGTGCGTTCGTTTTGTTCTGGTGGCACATTCCGTCCCTGATGCCCCACTACCCGACGCTGCAAGCCGCTATTCTTTTGGTGCATCGGATCGGCGCATGGACTTTAGTTGTCTTGATTACGGGACACGCCGTGACCGCGCTATTCCATTACTTCGTCCTTCGCGATAACGTGCTTCAACGAATGGCACCCATTATCGCAACTCAGCGCAGCCTGAGTAAGTTTTCGCTAGAAATCTGACACCCTTCACGAAGGAAGGACGCTTATGCCTGAGACGAGTCAACGTGAAGTCGCAGAAAGCGTGTTCGAACGCAATCAGCGTCGCGAAGCGGAAATCAACGACGCACTTAGCCAGGAAGCGGCACGCCGTGAGGCTTTTATTACGAACATGCACCGCCTGAGGGCGCTGCGCTTGGCGCGAGATGAAAAGTCAAACAGCGGGTAGGCCGGCCGAACACGATCCGAAAGCCAGCGAGTTAATTGAATGACCTGCTATTTGCTGCGGTGCATGAGTCCGCTTCTGGCGCTTAACGGACATGCCTAGCGCGTTACCGAACGTCTGACTTGAGGGGTAAAGCGGACATCAGTGCTTATCGCTTATCCTCAGGATAGTGTTGATGGCAGGGAACCTTTCGCCTTGAAACACATCGAATCCGGGAGGGAAGGAAATTGCATTTCAGCATATTCACCGGTCGAGGGAGATGCCTTCATGGCTAATAAGAATCGACCAGCACGCCCACCATCATATGACAAGAAAGTCGGCTTGGTTCTCCAGGGCGGCGGGGCGCTCGGAAGCTACCAGGCGGGCGTCTTCGAAGCGTTGGCGTCTTCGGAGTACCTGCCCGACTGGGTAGCAGGGATTTCCATTGGTGCGATCAATGCCGCCATTATCGCCGGCAATGCGCCGGAGCACCGCGTGGAGCGCTTGCGCAATTTCTGGGACGATATAACCGCACCAACTAAGATGTGGCCATCTGCCCCCGCCGGACCGCTGGCGGCATGGCAAAATCGCGCGAGCGCGCTGACAACTGTAATGTTCGGCCAGCCCGGCTTTTTCATGCCACGCCCGCCGCAGGATTGGTTTTCACCCGACAATTGCGCCAGCTATTACGTCACCTCCTCGCTCAAAGGGACGCTAGAGCGGCATGTCGATTTCGATCGCATCAACAGCGCGAAAGACATGAGATTGAGCGTCGGCGCGGTCAACGTGCAGACTGCGCAGTTTGCCTACTTCGACAGCGAGAAAATCACGATCCGTCCCGAACATGTTATGGCCAGCGGCGCGCTCCCGCCGGCCTTTCCGCCGATTGAAATCGACGGGGAGCAGTATTGGGACGGGGGACTCTTTTCTAACACGCCACTGCAATACATGGTGGATTATTATCCACGCCGCAGCCGTCTGATTTTTCAGGTCGACTTATTCCCGGCACACGGTTCTGTCCCGGACAACCTTGATGAGGTCAACGAGCGCGAGAAGGATGTTCGTTATTCCAGTCGAACGCGTTTAACTACGGATATGTTGCGGGAAAAGCACGATGTGCGGCATGCGATCAACGAACTACATAAGTTATTGCCGCCCGAGATCGCGAACACCGAACAGGCCAAACGACTCTATGAATACGGCTGCGTGACCGAAATGGACGTCGCGCAACTCATCTATCGTCCGATGGAGCCGCAAGGCGCGCTTAAGGATTTCGAGTTCGGCCGCTCGAGTATGGAGGCGCGATGGCAGCAAGGACTTTCCGATGCGCAGACCACGCTAAAGGCATCGCCTTGGCTCGCACCAATGCCAAAAGAGGTTGGGGTGCGCGTGTTCGACGTGATGCACGAAATCCTTGTCGGACATCGTGAACAGGCGGCGTGAGCAACACTGTGGACGACACCCCCCGTCGAACCCATGCGGGCGAAGCTGTCAGACTGCTACGATGTGGGCTTGGTCTGATAATTCGCTGTCGCGGCGTGTCCGCTTTTGGCACAAAGCGGACATTACAACTACGCTGACGAACGTCCGCTATTGGGGGTAAAGCGGACATCCCGCCGGTATGTGCTGATGTCTGCTTTTGACCCAAAGCGGACATGGCCCGGTTTATCGGCGAATTGTCCAACTGAAATGGAGAGCGCAATGGCTGATCCGACAATTACACGGCAGGTGTTGCAAGTC
>Ga0306920_100011404_pt1 | contig 12004 bp, 11 predicted proteins | sample flu12Cox44000170_FD_204666 | JGI IMG/M metagenome (GOLD analysis project Ga0306920, IMG submission 204666) | Lab enrichment of tropical soil microbial communities from Luquillo Experimental Forest, Puerto Rico - flux4day.12C.oxic.44.000.170 (v2)... | ecosystem: Environmental > Terrestrial >...
GCGGTATTCGTCGCGTTGCAGGTGGATGACCTGCTGGTCGAAGATCTGCCAGGCGAACTGGTGCGCCTGCTCGAGGATCAGGCGACCGTATTTGGCGTAGGTGTAGTTGCGGAAATCCGCCCCTTCGTCGCAGAAGCGCTCGCCGTTGGCGTTGACCATGATCGCAAAGGGGTAGGAGTGCTTCTGGAAATTATCGCCGACCGACAGGTCACCGAATTCGGGTGCGCCGTAATCCCAGCCAACAGCGTGGCAGCCCGACCAATTGCCGTAGGGCATGGCACCAATGTCGAGCGCCATCTTGATACCGGCGCCGGTGTTGTAGCGGGTGCCGCGCACTTTGGCCAAGTCCCAGCCAGGACCGAGATATCGGGTGCGCATCTCGGCATTGGCCTCAAAGCCGCCGCAGGCAAGGATCACTGCCTTGGCCGGGATCTCTGTCGTTTTGCCCTCGACCTTGGCGATGACACCGTGCACGCCGTTGTCGTCAGCGATCAGCTTCTCGCCGCGCGCCTCGTAGGCGATTTGAATTTGCCGCTCTTCGGCCGCCTTAAACAACCCTTCGACGAGGCCCGGCCCGCCGCCCCAGGCTTCGAGCGCCAGCCCGCCCCAGAACACGAACTTGCCGTCGTGCTTGAAGGCTTGGCGCGAGTACATCGGCGCAAAGCGGATGCCCTGGCTGCGCATCCACAGTAGGGTTTCCTGGCTCTTGGTGATCAGCAGCTCGGCCATGTCGGGGTCGCTGCGGTAGTCGGTCAGCCGCCCGAGGTCGTCGTAATATTTGTCGGTCGTATAGGTCCCGAAGTCGCTGGTCGCGATCTCGGTTTCGCTGAGGTCGCAGAGCTTCAGCAGGTCGTCGACGCCGTTATAGACAAAGCGCAATGCGCCGGCCGAGTAGCGGCTGTTGCCGCCGCGCTCGTCAAATGGCGCCGCTTCGAGAACGAGAACCCGCGCACCCTCCCCGCGGGCGGCGAGCGCTGCGCACATCCCAGCGTTGCCGGCGCCAACGACGACGACATCGAATTCGCCCGCGATCATCTCGTCTCCTCCGCTCCGCTTCGCTCGGGGAACGAGTAGCCCGGTCCAGGCAGATGAGGCAAGCACGACGCCGTCGCTACGAGTTCCTATCTTTAGCCAAACGGCCGAACGTGGGAGGATCACATGGCAAAGTCGATGCGGAGCCAGAGCGGGACCGGGACTGGGGAGAGGGCAGGGGCGAGCGGTACGGCGGCGGCGGATGCGGGTTCTGCGGTCTCCGCGGGATTGCAGGACATCGCCCAGGCCTGGGTCGACTACGCGCAGCAGGTGATGAACCGCACGACCGAGGCGACCGAATCTCTACTGAAATGCCAGAGCCTCAACGACATGCTCGCCGTCCAAGCCGAGCTGATGCGCGGGCATTTGCAAGCCTTTCTCGACCAGAGCACCAAGCTCGCCGAGATTAGCAACCGAATGGCGGCGCGCTCGATCGACGCAATTGGAGAGGCGGCAAGGACAGAGAGCGCCGACAAAAACCGGCGATGAGCTTCAACCTTTGTGGCAAAGAATCATCGGCTGTGTGTTTTTCCGATTCGGATCGTGAAGCCCTCGCCGCGGCGATGCGGCGGCTTGAAAGCCCGAGCCTGGCTGGACGGCTTGCTGCACTCGCCGGCAAACCGGTCGGCCTCGTGCAGTGGGCATTGCCGGCCACGGCCTCGACGGCTGTTGCCAAGCTGGCCAAGCACGCCCTGGAACGGGCCCTCGATGTCGCGTTGTTCAGTCTGCAAAATCGACGCTTCACTGGCGGCCGCAAGCTTCATTCCGGGCTCGCCTGCACCTCGGGGGCGATCGGCGGCGTGTTCGGTCTCGCAGCACTCGCGGTCGAGCTGCCGGTTTCGACCACGATTATGTTGCGCGCCATTGCCGCTATCGCCCAGGAGGAGGGGGAAGACCTTGCGGATCCGCGGACGGGGCTCGCCTGCCTCGAGGTGTTCGCGCTCGGTGGCCCCACCGCCGACGAGACGGGCATGGAGGCTGACTATTTTGCGGTTCGCGCAATTCTTGCTCGCGGTCTGGTGGAGATTGCTGAACTCGGCATAGACAAGGGCGCGGTCCGGGAGGGCGCTCCCGTCTTCGCGCGCTTTCTGACGCAAATCGCCGCGCGCTTCGGCATCGTCGTGTCACAGAAGATGGCAGCCCAGGCCGTGGCGATAGTTGGCGCAGTGGGCGGTGCAGCCGTCAATCTCGCCTTTGTCGAGCATTTCCAGGATGTGGCGCGGGGCCATTTCACAGTCCGCAGGCTTGAACGTGCGCACGGAGCCGGCACGGTGCGTAACGAATACGAGCGCCTGAAAGCCGAACTCGCCACGCCTGTGTGACCTCGTGGCTGACCGGTGGTGGGCATTGGACGTTATTGGTTGATGGGTTGTTGCTTTGGTGCTATTTAAGCAATGTCTTTTGGTATCATCAGCTTGGGTCACGCGGAAAGGACTAGCTCGCCCAGCATTTCTGCCCCTCGTAGGCCCTCCTCAAGTTTCAACCTGAAGGAGAGTCTTTGCTGCAGATTTGCTGCAGATGCAGTCACCGAGGAGTGGCGAACTCAACCAATTATTGCGCCGACGGCAACCCGCTGCACCGACCCGGGTGGCTATCGATCTCCGTCACGACTATTTTGATTTTGATTCGGTATTGGGGTCGGAGAAGGATCTCTGAATGACGACGGATGCGGCCGTTGCCGCTCGGGTCCAGAGGGGCGGCGAATTTTACCGGGGATCCCAACGGTCCCGATGGCGAGGTCATGCTCGACATCGAGGTAGCCGGGGCGGTCGCACCGGGAGCGAGCATCGTTGTCTATTTCGCGCCCAATACCGATGCGGGTTTCCGAAACGCGGTCAGCAAGGCGGTGCACGACGCGACAAACAAGCCGTCGGTGATTTCGATCAGCTGGGGCGGGCCGGAATCCAGTTGGACTGCGCAGTCGATGACGGCATTCGACGAGGTTCTGCAGGCCGCCGCAGCCATGGGTGTCACCGTGTGCGTCGCGTCCGGTGATAATGGATCGGGCGATGGTGTCGACGACGGTGCCGACCACGCCGATTTCCCGGCCTCGAGCCCGCATTCATTGGCCTGCGGCGGTACCAACCTGCAAGCCTCCGGCGCCTCGATCACCAGCGAGACGGTGTGGAACGATGGCGCCAACGGCGGTGCCGGCGGAGGTGGGGTCAGCAGCTTCTTCGCGTTGCCGCCCTATCAAGAGGGTCTCAGCGTCGCCTTGACCCAGGGCGGAACGCGGCCGCTGCAAATGCGGGGCGTGCCTGATGTCTGCGGCGATGCTGATCCGCAAAGCGGGTATGAGGTGCGGGTCGACGGCAGCGGTACGATAATCGGCGGAACGAGCGCCGTCGCTCCCCTCTGGGCCGGTTTGATCGCCCGGATCAATGCGGCGAAGGCGAGCCCGGTCGGCTTTATCAACCCGGCACTCTACAGCCACCCCGGAGCCTTGCGGGACATCACCCAGGGCAATAACGGCAGCTTCGCGGCTGCCCCCGGATGGGACGCCTGCACCGGCCTCGGCAGCCCGAACGGTCAGAAAGTCGCCGACGCGGTCTGATCAGCCGGGCCCCGCCGACGATTTTCCGCTATAGGTCTGCGCACAATGCAAAAACGGAGGGTGGCCATGCCGGCGCAGCGCAACAAGACCGAAGACGACATCACCTCCGAGGTATTGCAGCGGTTTGCCGAAACCCCGGACCCGCGGTTGCGGCAGATCATGCTCGGTCTCGTCAAGCACCTGCATGCCTTCGTCAAGGAGGTCGAGCTGACCGAGGCGGAGTGGTTTCAGGCCATCGAGATCCTCACCGAGGCCGGGCGCATGTGCAGTGACAAGCGGCAGGAGCTTATCCTGTTTTCGGACACGCTGGGCGTCTCGATGGTTGTCGACCTGATCAGCCACCGCAAACCGGATGGTGCCACCGAGTCGACGGTGTTTGGCCCGTTCCATCGGCTGGGCGCGCCCGAATTGCCGGCCGGCGGCAATATCGCCCATCTCGACAAGACCGGGACCCCGACCCTGGTCAGCGGCCGGGTGCTCGATCTCGACGGCAAGCCGATCGAGGGTGCGCTGCTCGACGTTTGGCAAGCTCAGTCGAGCGGCCTTTACGACTCGCAGGATGCGAACCTCGACGGGCTGCATATGCGCGGCAAGTTCCGTACCGACGCCGGAGGCCGGTTCCTCGTGCGCACCGTGCGGCCGGTCAACTATCCGATCCCATCCGACGGCCCGGTCGGCAGGATGCTGCGCGCCACCGGCCGCCATCCCTGGCGTCCGGCCCACATCCACTTCGTCGTCTCGGCCGACGGCTACGAGCCGGTGACAACGCACATTTTCGATCGGACCGACGAGTATCTCGGCAGTGATGCGGTCTTTGCAGTCAAGGATTCGCTAATCTGCGACTTCGTGCGCCACGAGAGCCCCACGAGCGAGGCCGCAGGGTTCGGCATCTCGCCGCCGTTCCTTACCGCCGATTTCGATTTCCACCTCAAGCCGGCAACCGGGCGGCGTGCGAGCGTGCTTGACGCGCAACAACGTCTCGCCGCCCTGGGTGCTGCGGGCTAGGCGACCTAAAGGTGGCTAATTCTTTCGAACAGAGGATAAACCTGAGCGCGGTAAACCGAAGACGCCGAGCGCGGCAGCCAGAGCCGCTGAAAGGCGCGGGCGGGGTATTCGGCGTATTGGCGGCGGAATGACTCGGCCATTAAGACCGCTTCGCTGTGCCGTCCGGTCAGCGACAGGGTACCCGACAAGAAGAGTTGCGCGGATCCAAAGCTGGCGTTGAGTTCGAGCGACTTGCGGAGCAGCGCAATCGCCGCTTCGGTCCTCCCGAGAAGCAATTCGGCAAATCCGGCGAAGTAGAACCAGGTGCTGTGCCGCCCATCGGTCGAATCCAGTCGCATGGCCCGCTCGACCGCGGGCAGGGTCTCCCAAGCGCGGCCGAGCAGGGCGGCATTGTAGCCGCAGAAAGCGTGGGTGGCGGCCAGCGCGTCATTTAGTGCCAGCGATTGTTCGAACGCCTGCGCCGCCTCCTGCAGCTGGCCCGCTGCGGAGTACAGCATTCCCTGGATGGATTTTGCGCGGCCGTAGGTCGGTTCGAGTTCTAGACTAAGGCCAGGGTGACCGCCTCGCGACCGAGGTCGGAGGCCGCTGCCGCAACGCGCGGCTCGCCCCACCACGGGTTGCTGACGAGACGCTGGCAAGTCAAGGCGAGACCGGTGAGCGCCTCGACATTGCGCGGCTCATAAGCGAGCGCGGCGAGAAACCATCGTTGCGCCTCGGCAGTAAGCGCGGCGCGCATCCCTCCTTCGAGCGCAGTCTCTGCACGGGTAAGACACTCGTCGACCTCCAGTCCCGTATCCAATCCGATAACGGCGCGGCGGCTCGCCTCGTGCAGGAGCAGAACGTGAAGCACTTGGGAGATCTGCCGGGTTATCTCGGTCCGGATCGGCGCGACGTCTTCGGGCCGGAATTCCCGTCGCCCGCCCATAGGTAATCGGCAGTTACCGCGTCGGAGATCCGCAGGTTGATCCGCAGCATCCCGCCGCCGCCACGCTGGACACTCCCGTAGATCACGTAGCCGAGCTCGGGTGGGTTTCGTGGCCGGAGGTTGCAGGCGCAACACGGTTCCTCCGCCACCCAAGCGAATGATAGGCCACGGCAGTGGCGATACAGGCCGGTGACCAGGCGGTCGGTGAAATCTTCGACCAGACCTTGCCTGTCGGCCTCGCCAGTCAGATTGCGTAACGGTGCAACGCCTACGACAATGTCAGGTAGCACGCACGGCCATCGCGGCAGTGGCCTCCCCAGGATGGGTGCCGCTGGTCGCCCGCGACCTTGTCTCGGTGACAATGGATATGGCATGGCCGAAGCCTCCCACCATCCCCCTCTCATCCTCTACCCGCCCGCAGCCCCCTACGAGGCAGCGCGCCTAATCAGGCCACGATATGGCCTTCGGGTGCAGGCTCGTCCTTGTCGAAGTCGAACTCGACCTTGGCACCGTGCGGGTCGTTGAAGAACAGTTGCCAGATGCCACCTCCGGGAAGGCGACGCAGCTCGTACTCGATGCCCTCGCGCTTCAATGTCGCGACCGTCCCCGGCAGGTCCCTGGCGCTGAACGCCATGTGGTCGAGTACTCCGGCCCGCTCTTTTGGCAGCGGATCGCGATGGATCACATGCAAAATAGGCGTGTCGCCGTCGGCGGCGTAAAGCCACCAACCGGGAAATTGAAAGGGCGGCCGCCAACCGACCCGGAAGCCGAATAGATCGCAATAGAATCGGCGCGTCTCCTCGAGATCGTCGCTCAAGACGGTGAAATGGTTCATCGTAGTAACGCTCATAAGGTGAACTCCTTATCGGTGCGCCGAATTCGCCAAATGCCTACTCGCAAGCCGGGTACGACGTCAACGGCATACCGACTGAACCGGGGCGGAGGGAAGATGGCGAACAACGATCAAGCGCCGCTGCTTCAGCCGGTAATCGACGAGCTGCCGGCGGGCTTCGATGCCTTGCGGGCGGAGGCGCGCGCTGAGGGGTATCGGTTTGTCGAACGGCTTGCGACCGATTGGACGTCGGGCACAATACGTTTCGATCGCGAAGGGGAGGCGCTGCTCGCTGCGCGTTTAAGCGGTGTGCTCGCCGGTATCGGAGGGCTCACGATCGAACCTGTTGTCCCGGACGCTATGCGTATGCGGCGCTTCTACGTTCGCCGGGCGTATCGGCGCGGCGGCGTTGGCCGCAAGCTGGCTATAGCGTTACTCGAACGGGCACGGGGAGCCGGTAGGTTGGTGACCGTCAATGCGGGCCCTGCTAGTACCGCGTTCTGGGAAGCACTGGGCTTTGCGCTCGACGCCCGTGACGGACACACGCATATCCACCGGTTCGACCAAAGGCTTTCACCGAAATGAGGTTGCTGCTCGCCGTGCTCGTCTATGCACTGGTGTCGCCGGCGCAAGCCGCCGGGGTCGACTGGTCAAAGGCTCAACTCGTGAGCTTAACCACCGTCGAGTACGCCTTTGAGCCGAGTCACCTGATCTTTCTCCGCGGCACCGCCTATCGGCTACACGTCGAAAACCACGGCCGCGAGTTGCACGAACTGACCGCCCCCGATTTCTTCAAATCCGTCGAACTGCGCAATCCGGAGGCCTTGAACCGTGAGCACACCGAGATCGTGCTTCAGCCCAACGAGCAGAAGGACCTTTACTTCCTAACCCTACGGTCTGGTCACTACAATATGTGGTGCGCCGACCATGACTGGGCGGGGATGACAGGCGGCATCACCGTGGAATAGTCGCAGCATCGGCCGGTTCGGTGCTCATTCACATCCTGTGCAGCAGGCGGTAAGCCGGCCCGGATGCCGGCGTGCAATTTCCGCTGACGAGGTCGACGGTCGGATAAGCTTACCGGCACATAAGTTTTAGAAATGTCGGTGATGCGAAGCTTAAGATCTACTTAACAGGGGACCTGTATTGTCGGCTTCCCGTTGATCGGGTAGGCGCCATAAAGGCGCCGCAATCGAGCCGTTGTCGCTCTGAGCACGGTTCAAGGGATCGGCCCATGCGCTGGATTGCGAAAACTCTTCTCGTTTTTGCTTTTCTCTGCGGTGCTCCCGCACTCGCCCAGGAGGAGCCACCCGCGCGAGTTGGTCGGGTGAGCTTTATCTCCGGTGCCCTCGCCTTCTACCAATCCGGGGACGCCGACTGGTCGGCGGCCAAGGTCAACCTTCCGGCCGCGACCGGAGGATGGTTTGCAACCGACCCGCAATCCCGTGCCGAACTCCGCATTGGCCCGGACACGATCGACATCGCCGAAGACAGCGAGCTCGACATCGCCGATCTGCGCGATCGCGTTATGCAAATCGGCGTCGAACACGGGCGGATCAATCTTCATCTGCGCGAGCTGAGTGAGGGCGCAAGCGCCGAGATCGATATTCCGCGCGGCGGCGTCTGGCTGCTGCAACCCGGCATTTACGATATCGAAACCGATGCAGCAGATCGCCCGACGCGCATCACCGCCTTCGAGGGAAGCGCCCGGTTTGTCGGCGGCGGCGTCGATCTGACAATCAAAGCCGGCGACTCCATGGTGCTGAGCGGCGGTGACACCCTGTCGGCTACGGTCGAGCGCGCTCTCCCCGATGGTTTTGCCAAATGGTGCCGATCCCGCGATTATGACGAGCATCGGGTCGCCTCGTCGCACCGCTTCTCACTGGCGATGACCGGCTTTGAAGAGCTCGGCGCCTATGGGAGCTGGGACACCGTTCCCGATTATGGCGCCGTCTGGTACCCGAGCTCGGTGCCTGCGGACTGGGCGCCCTACCGCGACGGCCATTGGGTCTGGATCGAACCTTGGGGATGGAACTGGGTCGACGCCGAGCCTTGGGGTTTTGCGCCATGCCATTACGGGCGCTGGGCGCGGATCAACAACCGCTGGGGCTGGGTGCCCGGCGATTTCGTCCCGCAGCCTGTCTATGCGCCGGCGCTAGTCGCCTTTATCGCGGAGCCCGGCATAGCGCCACTGTCCGCCACGGGACCGGCGGTCGGCTGGTTCCCACTTGCGCCGGGTGAGGTCTATTGGCCGGTATACCCGCAACCCGACTTACATCGAGAACGTCAACATCGCCAATGTCAGCGTAACCAAGATCACCAATATCACCAAGATTGTGGCGGCGCAGCGATCGGCCGACCCGCCGCCGCAAGTGGCGAGCCAGCAATTCGCAAACCGCGCCGCGGCGACTGTGGTGTCGGTGAAGGTGATGGCCAATTCCGCCGCGGTGGCGCCGGCAGCGCTCACCGTTCGCCCGCAGGTATTGCAGCAGGCACCGGTTACTGTCCGGCCACCGCAAGTGAAACCGGGCATTGCAGGACCGACAACGGCGAGGTCAACCACTGCCCCGAATGCCGCAGCACCCAACGCGGCGGCTGCGCATGCGCCGTCGGCGCAAGAGACACAACCAGGGGCAGGGGCAGGCCGTCGGCCTGCTCCGCCGAACTTCGCTCATCTGGAGCCCGCGCCCAGCGCTGGCCATGCGCCGGCCCCGGTTGTCCAGCAACCGGCGCAAACCACACTGGTGACGCCTGTCCCCAACGCTCAGCGACCGTCCCCGGCTGCCTCGCATCCGGCTCTCGGCACGCCATCGCAGCCAAGCAGTCGCGAACCGTCCCGGGGTCCCGGACAACCGGAGCAAGTGACACCGGCTGCACCGACGGCGGGTCATCCTGCCGGACCGCCAAATTTCTCACACCTTGCTCCCTCCAGGGAAACCCAGGGACAGCCTCCGGTAACCCAGCGGCCGGCGCAGGCGGCACCGGGCGCAGCCTCGGCGACAGCACATGCGCCCCCACCTTCGACTGGGCAAGTACCGCCGTCGCATGCGACGACGTCGCGGCAGACTGTTCAGCAGCAGGCGCAGCAGCGCGCCGCCCAGCAGCAAGCGCAGCAGGGCGCGGCCCAGCAACAGGCACAGCAGCGTGCCGCCCGGCAGCAGGCGCAGCAGCGCGCCGCCCAACAGCAAGCGCAACAGCGCGCCGCCCAGCAGCAGGCACAGCAGCACGCCGCCCAACAGCAAGCGCAACAGCGCGCCGCCCAACAGCAAGCGCAGCAGCACGCCGCCCAACAGCAAGCGCAACAGCGCGCCGCCCAACAGCAAGCGCAGCAGCACGCCGCCCAGCAGCAGGCGCAGCAGCACGCCGCTCAGCAGCAGGCGCAGCAGCACGCCGCTCAGCAGCAGGCGCAGCAGCACGCCGCCGGGCCCCAACGACAGGCTCAGGCCCCAGCTACTTGTGGTCAACCCGGGCAGCAAGCCTGCCCGCGGTGATGTTGCCGCGGCAAAGGGGCCTTCGCGCCTGGCGGCAGGAGTCTCACACTCGCGCGCCCGAACACCAATGACCCGTTCAAGATCGTTGGCCCGCCGGGTCGTGCGGCGGCTCAAGCCATCTACCCTCTGGTTCAGTGATCGTTGGCTACGGGACGGCCGGACGTCGGGATCATAGGGTCGGCCTCTCGATGCGAGCGACTGGCCGCCCATCCGCGAAATCGACTCTGACGGCGAAATCATAGCGGTCAATATCGAGTGCGATGTCGATATCCTCAGGGTGCAGATACGGACGGCCCGGATCGTGAAACCGCTCGGTCTCGCCGCCGGCCAGGATGACCCGGCGAATCGCGTCTGCATCGGACCGCCGGCCTTCGAGCCGGTTGCGCAGGTGAATTGCGCTCAGTTCGTCCTCGTCGGTTCGCTCGATGCCATTGCCGCCCATGGCGACAAGGGCGATCTGCCCAGGTGAATTCGCAAGAAGAGCGCGGACAGTTGCCTCCGCCGTGACCAGCGAGGCCGCGTAGAGCCGGTGGGCCTGGCTTGCCGCGACAATGCCCTGCGTGCCCGCGCTGGTGCGCTGGATGATCGTCTTACCGCGGAAGTCGGTCGTCGAGATCTCGAAAGGAGAGTTGCCGAAATCGAAACCACCTGGCGCGCGACCTCGAACTTCGCCCATGCAGACCCCGCCGATCCCGGTGTCTCGTAGCGCCAAAGCTTCCTTGACCGTGCGAACCATCACGATCCTGGACGCCCCGTTCGCCAAGGCTACGGCAGCGGTTGTGAAGGCGCGGAAAACGTCAATTATCGCGACCGAGCCGGTTGCCCGCGTTGCGCCTTCGAGCAGGCTGTGGATCGAGATATTCATTTCGGTGCGGCCCCTAAACTAGATAGACCTCTCAGCAACGACGCTAACACGTCGCGAGCCGGTCCGCCTGTCGGCGCGAACCGCCAATCAGGGCTCGAGGTCCACCAGAAATCAACTCGGTTTGGAATAGCCAGCCCGCGCCTCAGTCGACTGCCTCGATTGGGGGGTAACCGTGTTGGGCCGGGTTCCGGCGGCGCAGGCTCGCCTTTCTTTCCAAAGGAGACTTAACTAGGCAATTGCCGAGCGTTACTCACGCATGTTAGTGCGGGGCCGGGAGGGTTTGATGTCACGGAGCCGAGCAGCTGACGATTTCACGACAATCCGTGCCCGCATGGAGGAGCTGCGGCGCGAAAGGCTGCCCGAGCAGTCCGCCCCGACCACCGGCACCAAGGTAGCGTTTCATCGGGGTCCTTGTGCCTGTGGCATGAGCCTTTTCGCCGACGAGTGCGACGGATCGTGCAAACTCTTGTGATGGGTCGGCCGGCGCCATCGATCTTGCCGGTTGTCCTGCTTTGCGGCGCGCGGGTACGGGGTTAAACTGGCGGACGACCCACGGAGGAAAATAACCATGATGATCGACATGCACGCCCATTGGCGGCCCGCCGAAGTAGCCGACGCCCTGCGCGCCCGGACCAGGGAACCACGCATCGAGCGCAATCAGGACGGTGTCGAGGTGCTGAAGTCCGGACGGATGGCTGCAGAGCCGCTCGCCAGGGCCTTCGACGACGTGGATTTCCATCTCGCGCGGATGGACCGCCAGGCGGTCGAGACGAGCGTGCTGTCGCTGCTCGGCTCGTTCTGCTGGATTGAGTCGCAGTCGCCTGAGGTGTCGGGGCCGCTATGCCGGAAGGTCAATGATGGGCTTTCGGCGATTTGCCGGAAACATCCCGGCCGCTTTGCCTCTTTTGCCGCGCTGCCGCTGACCGACCTGCCGGCCGCCACGATAGAGTTCGAGCGGGCACTCCGGCTCCCCGGCGTGATCGGCGCGCAGGTGCCAGGAAACTATTTCCTGACGCGCAAGGACGCCGAGGCGATGCGCCCGCTACTGGAGGTCGCAAACCGCCGCCACGCAGTGGTCTTCATCCACAACGGCCCGCGGCCGGGCGATGCTTACCCCAAGGTTTCGGGCGACACTGACAATGCGCGGCGCCGCAATGGCACGCTCGACATGCAGGCGAGCTTGTCTTCGGTCATGGTGACATTGTGTCTGACCGACATCCTCGCGGACTATCCCGATGCGACGGTCGTCGTCCACAATCTGGGCGGCAACATCCCCTATGAGGTCGAGCGCATGGACCAC
>Ga0306920_100011405_pt1 | contig 12003 bp, 12 predicted proteins | sample flu12Cox44000170_FD_204666 | JGI IMG/M metagenome (GOLD analysis project Ga0306920, IMG submission 204666) | Lab enrichment of tropical soil microbial communities from Luquillo Experimental Forest, Puerto Rico - flux4day.12C.oxic.44.000.170 (v2)... | ecosystem: Environmental > Terrestrial >...
GAATCGATGGCGGTCTCGAGGGTACAGTCTATGAAGGCACCCTTGGGCAACAGGAAGCGCGTAGTCCGCAGAAGCCGCGCCTGGACGGCGGCGGCGGCACTCGGTTTCAGCAGTGCCTGCAGCGCGCCTTCGCTGCGATCAGCCACCAGCCGCGCATTGGCGGCACCACCTTCGGGCTCGCCGCTCTCGGTGGTCCCGAGGCCGCCGTTTGCAGCCGGCGACGGCGCCGCGGCCGATGTGGACACGCGCGCGAACACTCCCCCTGAGAGCCGTCGTTCGCGTGCGAGTTCGGCAGGAGTCTTCGGCGCCGGGGCGCTCGGGTGTGCCGCATCGGCTGCGCCGGCTGCGGCGGGAGGAGCCCACATGCCGGAAGTTGCCTCCGATAGCGGCACCGGCGCGGGCGGAACCGACGGCTGCGGGACCTCCTGGATGGGTGGCGGATTGCTTGCAGCTGGCGGTGGCGTGATGTGACCGAGCGAGGGCAGGGCCATCTCGCCCTGCGCGCGCGTGGTCGTGGTTGATTGCGCGAGCGCGCGTGCATGCGCCGGACGCGTCAGGGCATGCGCGTAGTACCAGGTGAGCGCCACGACGCCGAGCACGATCATCAGTGCGGCCGCGAGTGCACTGCTTACACGCGACTGGACGCTGCGCGCCACGTTGACGGCTGCAACCGAGCGCTCGCCGCGCACGTTCTGCGGGCTGCCTTCATCGGCTGCCTCGCGTGTCACGGCGGCAACTCCCGCGTCACGCGTTCCACGGCCGGCGCCACTGTCCCCGACTCGAGCCTTTGACCGCTGCCGGTGTAGCCCTGGTTGAGAATGCAGCCCTCGAGGCGGCCACGACGAACCGTGAATTGCCGCGCGATGCGTTGGATGACCAGTTCGCCTTCATCCACAGTGAAATTGAGCAGCGATTCGCCGCCATCGTCAGTGCGGATGAAGATCGCTGGCAGCTCCTCGTGGGGGTCGAAGCGCAGTCGCGTCTGTACCCCATCGTCCCAGGCCGACGTTGGCTTCAGTTGCGAGCTGCCGCGATAGCCATAGCTGAGGTTGTGCGCACGCGTCTCAGGTGCGCGGGCGAGTTCACGCTCGACGGCAGCGGCAGCCGCGGCGCGATCCGAACGCTGCGGCGGATAGACGAACCGCAGTACGTAGATCAGGTCGCCGAATGCCAGGTCTGGCCGTCGCTCACTGGTCGTGTAGTCGAAATGGTAGGTGCGACGATTAGTGAGCACCGTCAGGTTGGTGTCGACGCCGCCGGCACGCGGCTTGAGAAAAAGGTGATTGTCCTGCGCGGCGAAAGTCAGACTGTCCAGATCGCCGGTACCAAGACCCACGAACGCTTCGCCGCTCTCGAACTCCAGATCGATCTGGTAGCCGGCATAACCTTTCAGCCGATAAACCTCATCTTCAGCGTAAATGAGCACGCGGATACGGGCGTCGGCTGTGGCGGACTCCGCCGCGGAGAGTCCCCAGCAGGACGCAAAGACCAGAGCCCAACTCCCCAGGCACACCCGGAGTGTCGAGGCTCGCGCGGGCGCCAGCCGGCCGGGTAGGACTTTGCGCATGCGGATCACTCCTTCTCGTTTTCAATGACCCGACGTCGCGGGCTTCGCCGCCGCGGACTCGAGGACAGCCTCGGGCTCGGTACTGAGCTCGAGGACCTTGAAACCGAGCGGATTCCAGCGACGCACGCGCGGGTCCTTGGAGGGCGACGCGTAGGCGTATTGAATGGTGGCGATCCAGTGCGACAGTCGCTCATCGGCGCCGCTCCCCTGGCGCTCGGCTTTGAGATAGCGCACCTGAGCCAGATCGGTGACGCCACTGGCGCGCTGAAAGAAACTCACCGCTTCGACTTGCACCCTCACGGTGCTGCCGTCTTTATGAACGTTGAGCGGTGAGCTGGGGTTGCTCGGGTTCCACAGTGCATACCATGCCTGGTTACGCTGTGCCGCGTGAAATGCACCGCATTCCTCGTAATCGCTCTCGGCAGTGGCGAAATTGAAGCGTTCGCACACGCTGACGTAGTGGGAGAGAAAATAACGCGTCACGGACTGCTCCAGTCCGGCCTTGCCCGCGTACACGGGAACGACATCAACGATGCCGGTACTGCTGTCCACGCGCACCAGGAAGGGATCGACGCGCTTAAGCGGCATCAGCAGCATGAGGGCGACCGTCATCGCGAGTGCACAGATCCAACCGGCCGCAGCTACCTGCCAGGCACGGCGCGCGCCGCGCTCCACCTGTCGCAGGCGATCCGCATCCCAGCTGGTCGCCTCGCGAAAATACTCAGCCAGGGACTCGCCGTTCACGGCACCGACACATCCGAATCGGCGGACGATGAGGTCTGCGCAGGTTTCGGCTGCGGAGGCGGTGCATTGATCGGCCGCAACGGGCCGTGGCACCGCCCCGCATGGGTAGCGCATGCACCGCTCGCGAGGCATAACAGAAGACACAGCAGGCCAGTTCGCATCGCGACCTCCTCCTCAAGCCTCATCCCAGACCGCGCGCCTGTTCATCAGCCGCTGCGGCGGCATCGTGTCGGGCACGGTCAGTGAGAGCATACCGAGCGCGGCGGCGCGGCGAGCCGGCGCGACCCCGCTGCGCATTCCCCAACTGACAAATCGGCTCAACGTTCCGAAGCTGCTCAAAGCGATGCCACCCGCCAGTGCGGATGCGATCGGCATGACCTGCCGCAGCAGCAGAAACACCAGCACGGCAACCAGCACCATATCGAGTGCGTCGACCGTGGCGATCGCCGTGCCGCGTGCTGCCGTCTGCACGGCGTACGACGCCACTACCTGCAGGAGTAATGCGGCTACCAACACCGTGAGGATCGTTATCAGCGCGTAGTTGGCGAGCTGTGCCAGCCAGGCCTCGAAGAAGCGCCGCGTGGCGTCAAACAGCAACAGCGTGATGAACAGCGGCCCGAGCGCGAGCAGCACCGCTAGTGCGATGCCCGACAGCGCGATCAAAAACATCGCGTACACGCACAGCAGCCCGACGAGCGTCCACACCACGGCACCGGCCATGTAGTAGCCGAAATTACCGTTCAGGAATCCGCCGTTGTTCCACAGGTAGCCCGCCACGGTACCCCCGCGTTCCCAGATGGTGTCGATGGTCGCAACGGGGTCCTGTGCCCCGACCACAGCTCCAGCCAACTCGGCGGGCGCCCGATAGAAGGTGTCCACCAGAAGGCTGTTGTACAGCCACAGCCTCAGGGCGACTCCCAACACCACGGCGAGCGTGATCAGCCGCCGCAGTCCCGCGACAAAGGGTTCGTCAATCCGCCCGGTCAGGTGCAGGTAGCCCCATACCATGACGTAGAGGGTGGCCAGCGTCACAACTGCCGGCTCGAGGGCCTGCGCCACGAGTGCCGCATTGGCGCCGATGTAAGCTGCGAGCTGACTGTTGAGCCACGCCCAAAATGTTGCGAAGAAGCCCACGGCGGCACGCCCTCGCTCTCAGGGCTGCGGCTGGAAACGGCTGTCGAACTGACCGTGCCCCGCGACGGCCAGCTCGCGCATGCGCTGCGTGTTCGCCAACTCCTGCGCCTGAATGCTCTGATACAGGGCCTGCAGCTTGGTGGTCTCGTTTTGCAGCATGCCCTCCTCGGCGGCGATCCGTGTCTGCAACTCCAGAATCGCCTTCTGGTCCGATGTCTGCGCGATCGTGTCGATTAGCTGCTGTAACGCGGCAAAGCGACTGCTTGAGTTGGCCAGTGACTCGTGCGACAGGCTCTGCAGCAGAGCCACCGTCTGGCGGTACGTCTGCAGCTGCGCACTGGCGGTTGGTGACAGCGCAGCGAGCTGCTGAGCTGACAGCACGGTGGCAGTCTTCACGGCGCTCTGTAAATCCGCTGCGAGTTGTGGGTAGCGGGCGGATCCCTGCAAAGCGCCCTGCAGGGTCGCCCAATCCGGCGGCAGGTAGTTGCGCACCGTTCCCGCGAGCAATCGTCCCATGCCCCGCGCGCCGGTGATCGACTGGTATTCCGTCTGAGCCTGAGTGAGCTCGCTGCGCGCGGTGGCGAGCTGCTGCTCGAGCACCTTCACCTCGGAGACGAGTTGCGAAAGTGACGCAACGTCGATAACTGCGAACTGCGCGCGTGCGGCAGGCGCCAGGCCGAAAAGGAGCGCCAGTGCCACAGGAAACCAGACGGCCCGAGTCAACATGACAACCTCCCGGGAGTGAGTGATGCTCGACTGTCATTCTCCAGTGCAGGCGCTCAGGAAAGGCGCCACCCAGTGAGCGGGATCCGAACCGTACTCACGCAGCAGGCGGTGCATGCACTCCAGGTGACGGGCTCGACCGGAGATCACTGCGAGCTCCGCGTCGCAGCCCTTGAGATCGAGCTTGCAAACGACGCTGTGATGTCCCTGCTTCACCAGGAAACTGCGCGAGCCCGGCTCCAGCTGCTCCTTCACCAGCTTGAATTCACGCTCGCTAAGACCGAAGCCACGCGTGTATTCCTCGGCACTGGCGTCCACGTTGGGGAAGAACACTTTGGTCGGCGTCTGTTCGATGATCGTGCGGCTGATGGCGCTGTCGAGAACGTCACTGGCGCTCTGCGTCGCCAGGCACATGACACCGTTGAGCTTGCGCCAGGTTTTGGGGCCGTCCTTCGCGAAGCTCTCGAATGCTGGGTCCGCCAGCAGTCGCCAGAACTCGTCCATCCAGCACACCAAACGACGTCCATCGAGCAGCTGGCGCACCAGGTGGAACATGTAAAACGTGATGGGCACACGAATCAGCTCGTGGTCGAGGAACTCGGTGACGTCGAATCCGATCAATGTCGGCCCCATAAGCTGCGCCGCCACCGAGTCGCTGGGATTGTCGAATACCCACGAGTAATCGCCTCGCGCCGCACCACACCACCGTGCGAGACGCGCGTGAACCCCTTCCGGGTCTGTGGGATCGAGGAACTCGAGTAGTCGCGAAAGACGCCTGGCCCCCGGATCGAGGGCGAGGGTCCCGCGCAGCGCGTGGTCAAGATCTTCGCCCTCACGCGCCGACAGCGGCCGTCCCGAGCCCGGGCGCACCAGCATGCGGAGCCAGCTTTTCTGAAACTCGAGATGCCTGGCATCGGCTGGAAGCTGTAGCGGATTGAAGCCGGTCGGCAGACCGTGCTTGAGCTCGAAGTACTGTCCTCCGAGGGCACGCACCAGTATCTCAAGGCCACGATCCTTGTCGAAAATCACCTGAGTTACACCCCGAAGCTGCAGCACGCTGACGAGAAAGCCGATGAAGACCGTCTTGCCTGAGCCTGTGGGGCCGCAGATGAAGGTGTGTCCGGTGTCCTTGCGGCTCCCGCCATCCGCGTCGGCCGGGTCGCTGGCATGGAGTGAGAAGTAGTAGGGTGAGCGGGCGCTCGTGCACAGCAGTGCAAGCGCGTCACCCCAATGATTGTCATGGGCGCGGCCAATCGGATAGTTGTGAAAGGGCGCCATGGCCGCAAAGTTGCGCGAGGTGATCGGCGCCTTACGCGGACGCATCGGGAAATTGCCCGGTAGCTGCGCCCAGAAGGATGCTTCCATCGCCAGATCCTCGAGTGCCACCGTCATCCCGGTATCACTGAGCAGATTGCGCGCGAGGGCTACGTGGTCGTTGAGCGTCTTGAGCCGGCAGGCATCAGACTCTTCGTCCCTCGGTGCAAGATCGGCAAGCACCTGTAGAGAGAAGTGATGATCGCCCATCACGAAGTCGTTGCTCGACAGCCCGTCCAGGGCCTCCTTCAGCTGCGCCGCCTGCGACACGGCAAAGTCACCGGCGTTGATCATCCGGACGTACTGGCGTTGCAGCAGCGCCTGTCCGGCCGCCCGCGACAGGAACGCGAAGGATTGGGTCAGCGCCAGCGGGAAAGGCGCCGACAGCAGTCGGTTGAACATCCCGACGCAGCTCGGTGTCGGATACTCCTTGATGGCGAGCATTGCGCCAACCCGTGTTGCCGTAGGCATCCGGTATTCGATCGCCTCCGTACCGAAGAGCAAACGCGTGGTGACCAGAGCATGCCTCAAGGGACTTCGCGGCAGCGGGATGCGTCGCCGTTCGCCATTGATGAGTAGGGCCAGATACTCGAGCAGCGCGGAGCACCAGGTCTCACCCGAGTAATAAGTACGTAGCGGCTCAGGCTCGTACCGCGCGAGTGACGCACGTACCACCTGTGCGAGCTTGGCGCAGCTATCCAGCGCGTCCGCGAGCTCGCCGTCGGCAGGTGCCATACGCGACCGAGTCAGCAAGCGTGAAATCGCCCCGGAAGCCAAGCCCGCAGTCGGCCGATAGCACAGCGCGATGTACAGGTCGTTGACCATCAGCGTCTCACCCACCAGACGCTCGCGATATCTCCTGTTGAGGCAGTGTGCAAAGCCAGGCCCTACAGGTGTAGCGAGCGCCGCTCGTTCGGGACGGCGGATGAGGTGCGTCCAAAGCGCGACGTGCGGGCTTGCCAGGTTGCGCCACAGGACATTTAAGCGCTCGTGCCAGGCGTTCAGTTGCTCATCGTCGGCGCTCTCGAAACTCGCGCCGCCGAGTCGAAACGCCTGGATGTAGTCGCCGAACTGAGTCTTGACGACTTCCTCTGAAACGTGTGCCGTATACGGGACATGCTGGGCGGCCGGCCGCTCCCGACGCACTGCCGTCGGTCGGGGTGTCCTCAACACGGACGCATCCTGCGCGCCGCGCCCACTACCACGGTAACGTCCGGCCCGCGCCGCCCCTTGCTGTCCGGCAGGTCGAGCGTTAGGGGGCTGTAGCTGCTTGCCTTCCAGAATCTCAAGGTGCCGACCATGGCGGGCAGACGCGTCCTGCCCCACATCAGCATCAGGTCGAAGAACCTCGCGTCCCGCGCGCACAGCAGCGCGCACAACCCATGGATTGGCGCGCACAACAACAACGTGAGCAAGTTACGCGTGACGAGGAAAGCTTCCAGGGTAAAGACCATGTTGAAGAGCAGCGCCGAATAAGTGACGCCCCAGCGCATGGGCGGGCGGGTCGCCCCGACGAATAGCGGATCCGCAATCAGTCCGGCGTTTCGCTGTCCCATGCTGCGCTCACACTCCGAACATGCCACGGACCCAGGTGACGATCTGTGGCGCGCCGAAGGCAATCGCGATGCCCAAAATTGCAGCGAGGCACCAGCCCCAGGACACTCGGTTTGCCATCGCCATGGCCCCGAGCACCATGACGAGAATGATGGCGATTGGCGTCAGCCAGGCGATTATGTTGGTCTGAAGTGCGGTGGCGCCTGTCATGAAAGGCGAGGTCTGGGCCTGCGCGACCGCGAGCGGAGCCGCCGACAGCAGGGCAACCGCACGCACGGTTCGCGTCGGCATGTGTGGCGAACGACGTACAAGCATTTTCGACGACCTCCTGCGCACTCAAGGCTCGCCCACGACGTGCACGGCGGCAGCCGTGCGTGCGCTCTCCTCTTCCCGCCGCGCATCGAGTTCCTCCCGCTTGATCTTGCCCGGAGCCCCGAAACGAAAGCCGTCAACGATGAAGGAATGGTCGTACTGTTTCTCGCCTTGCTTGTCGGTCCAGTTGTTGGCGCGCACGTGCGCTTCGACGAACAGCTGATCGCCCTTGCGCGCGCTGTGCGCCAGTGCCTCGCCCATCGCACCGAAGGCCACGAGCCACAGACTGGTAGTGACTTCGCGGGCGGTGCCGCCTTCGTCCTTCCCGGCGTAGTCGTTTCCCATGAGGCAGAAGCGCGCGTAACTCGTATGGTTCTTGGCGACGAACTCCGGATTACTGGCAAGATGCCCGACTGCAGTCAGCGTGAAGCTGTTCATGTGATTTCTCCTCGGGTTGGTGGTGGTGCGCGCGAGTCGGGGGGAGTCTATGCACCCCGCTACTGAATGGAATGGCGATTGACTGCGGGTTTGTGCAGAAACGCTGCGCAGCGCTCGAGTGACGGCGCGCCTGCGCAGAAACGTGTGTATGGTCGGCAGCGGGTTGGCAACGGAGTAAGCACATGGTCCTAGCGGATGCCGGACGCAACGACAGTACCGTCGAGCAATGTCTCGACGAGCTCAACGACTTCATCGATGGATTGCAGCGCTACCCGCCCGCGACCCTCGCGGTGGCGCTGCGTGTGCATCTCGAAACGCTGCTACAGGCCTTGCTCGAGACAAGAATCTGCACCCGTGAGGAGGTGCGCGATTTCGTCAGGGAGCTCGAGCGCGATGCGCTGCAGTACGACAACGATTGAGACTTGTCAGTAGCTGGCGACCCTGACGTCTGTGCAACGCTGCTAACTTGATCGTGTGAAGATCACACGTTATTTCGAGGCGATCCGTCAACGTCCTGATCGGGCGCTGATTCAAGATGTGTGGATCAAGCGCGCTATCGGTGCTCCGATTCGGCAGGTAATTCAGTCGGATGGTCGCTTTAGACGCTGGTGCCAGGTGCCCGAGATGAACAATCGTTATCTTCGCGTTATCCTGCTGCCGGACGGGGAAACCGTCCATAACGCATTCTTCGACAGAGGCTTCGTGCCATGAAAGTCCGGTACTTTGAAGATACGGACACCCTGCTGATCGAGTTCAGGGACGCCCCGGTGGCTGAGACCCGCGATTTGGATGAGAACACAATCGTTGACCTCGACGCTAAGGGAAATATCTGCTCAATCACAATTGAGCACGCCTCTGTTCGCGCTGGTGCTCCAGAGTTCTCCTTCGAGAAGATCGTTGCCTAACAATCGCCGGACAGATCCGTGAACGGACTCTGGTTACGCGCGGCAGGCGGTCGAAGACAGCGTGCGGCCGCGGGGCGTGTCTGGTCGCGTCTGGGGCACTGAGCCTACCGCAGCACCCTCTCCCGCGACTCCCTGTCGCCGTGTGGCGCTGAATCCCGCGGCTCATCCTTGCTCGGTTGCGTGTGCGCCGATGGCGGATGCGCCACGGGCGGAGGTGGCACCGGGGCCGCGACGTGCGGTACCGGCGGTGGCGGCGGGACGCGATGGGTTTCTCCAGAGTGCGCCGTCGACTCCGGGTTGCCCGGTGCAGCGCCCGCAGACGGAAGGTGATAGACGGGAAGGGAAGGCGGCCGATCGATCGCCTGCGCTGGATCCTCAGAGGCGACCGCGCGCTGTGGCGCCGGGTGTTGTTGCGCCGAGGGTGGCCGATCACTGCGCAAGACGGGTGCGGGCGGAGTCGGCTCGACCTCAGGTGGTGCGTAAACGCTCATGCTGGGTGCCGGCCTCACCGGCACGTTCGTTCGCGGCGCAGCCGCCGGCAGCATGCTTTGCTGAAGCGCGCGCTCGCGCTCTGCCAGGCTGGGGCCGGCAGGAGTTTGTGCGTGCATCGCTCCAGAGCTGCGTGCAGCCGCGCCAGCCGGCCCGGTCGCCGGGGCCCGGCTCGCGATGACTCGAACCGGCGCAAGCGGCGTCGCGGGCTGCAGTGGCGCGAGCTCGGCGCGCGTGAGTGGTCGGCCGCCTTTCTCCGCGAGCGCGGCGAGTTGCCGCTCGAACGGCGCGGGCGCCGGTGGCGGCGGCGACCGTGCGACGACCGGCCGCTGCAGCAGCGCAGCCGGCGGTCGTGCCACAGGCGGACCCGCGCCCGCTCCGAGCACGCTCTGACGGGTAGGCACGATCGCGGGTGCCGCGGCCACGACCACCGCCGCGGCCAGCACCGAGGAGGACAGCGGCATCGCGTGCCCGCCGACGCGTTGTCCGGAGGTGAAGGTACTGCGCGGCACCGAACTCACCGCGGCAGGAGTCTCGTTCATGTAGTGCTGAGCACCGATGTCGTTCTGATAGACGTTCGTGACGTAGGTGCTGCTGAGGGTGGTGGTGTTGGTGATGTTGATGTTGCGCACGTAGTTGAGGCTCACGCGGTAGGCGGGGACGAAGACCTCCTGCGGCCCCAGCGGAAACCAACCGACACCGTTGCCGGACATAACCAGCGCCGGGCCGCCGACCCAGGCAACCAACGCGGGCGCATACACGGTCCGCCCCAGGCGGCCATGCCGTGGCGCAGGCACCCAGCACCAGCTGTCGTTCCAGACGACCCAGCGCCCGTAGTGAAAGGGCGCGTAGCCCCAGCGCGCATCATCGATCCACGTCCAGCCCCACGGTGTGACCCACAGCCAGTGTCCGTAGCGATAGGGCACCCAGCCGACGGCCACGACGGTCGGCACCCACACGGTGCCGTACTGGGGGGCCTGTTCCCAGTGACCATAGTTGTCGAGGTCCTGCGTTCCGGGGACATCGTTCGCGACATACCCGGCGGAAGCCGACTCTGCCAGCTCCCGCTCGCGCTCCGCCGACCAGTTGTCGAAGTCATCCGGCGCACCGAGCGTGACGCTGTTCCACGCGAGCGTGTCGGTGCCGGTGAAGGTCACCACCTGCTGCGCCCCGATCGCGACCGACTGTCCGCCGCCCGCCGCCTCGGCCGCACCTTCGCTCACCGCGACCGCGGTCGCGGTGCCCTGGTCGTTGACCTCGACGCGATACACCCCGGGCTGCTGCAGCACGAGTGCGATGTTGGGGGTGTCGACTTCGTAGCTCTCACCGGCCTGGAGGTCGCGCACGCTCACGATGAGCGCGCCGGCGCTGAGCTGCATCTGTGCGCTGCGGTCATCGAGATTGAGGAACGCGAAGCCAGTGTTGCTACCAAGGCGTACGCCGGCGGTACCGAGGTCGAGTTCGGCGCGCGAGCTCTGATCGCTCCACAGCCGATCGCCGGTGGTGAGCGGGCGGTTGAGGGTTGCCGCCATCCACTCCTGCACCCCGGCCGGCTGCAGCGATACCGCGCCTTCCGCATCGGCGAGCCGCGCGGCGCGCCCCGGCGGGTCCGCGTCGTCTGCCCGTGCGACGCCAAGCACGGCGCAGAGCACGACCATGAGCCACATGCGCCGTGCACTAACCAAGCGTGTCATCGCGAGCATCCGTTCACCTGTGAACACAAACGCTCCAGCGCCCGGCGGGGATGACCCCCCGGGTGGTTCACAGTGTAGTGGCTCGGACGGGAGTCGTCGCGGCGTGGCCGCGGGAACGTGAATTTCAGGCTCGCGGGCGGTTGCGCCACCAGTGCGCAAGGGCCGCGGCCGGAGACAACATGCCGATGGCCTCGTGCGCGAGCGCGGCTGCATCGTGCGGTGAGCCCGTTGTGTAGTACAGCGCGTAGCCGCTCAGAATGAGTAGCAGCGCCGCGCCCCCGAGAACGAGCCCGGAGCGCCGATTGCGCGCGCTCGCCCAGCGTGCGGTCACGTGCGCGGCCATCATCCAGCCGATTAGGAAAACGGCGCCCACGGCGATGAGTCCGTGCGCGCGCATCAACGGCGCTTCCCACCGGTTAGGCAGCGGGCCGAAGGCGGTCGACTGAGGGAAGACATAATGCAGCACGAACCACACCGCGCCCGTCAGCCAGAGCACCGTTCCCACACCATAGAGCGTCGCTCGAAGTACCCGCGGCAGGGGCACGCCACCGGCGCCTCGGTCGCGCTTGCCGAGCTCCGCCGCGCCGTGACCGGAGCGGTTTATCTCGGGTCGATGCAACGCCGCGCGCGCCATGGGAGCGATCACCCCGCCGGCGCCGTCTGCAGCGCCACCTGCCACAGCGCCATGAGCCACCGCACGCCTTCGGTCACGTGCTGGCAGGAGAGCGTCGCGCCCGCGATGTTCTTGATATCGGTCTGCACCCGCAGCTGATCGAGTCCTTGACGCCCCGCGAACTGCTGCCGCCAGGCGGCGTTGCGGATCTCGCCGCCGTGACTTTCGCGGTACGCCAGCACTTCCGGCGCGCTAAGGTGCCCGCTTGCATCGATCCCCACGGCGTAGGTGATGAAATCCTCCTTGCCGATCACCTCGTCGACGAACACGAAACCGAGCGGTTGATCTCCGTGCAGCGCACGGAAGGCCCGCAGACTGCGGTGCGGGGGCTGTGGGCCGGCAAGTGCCGCCACCCGCTCACGCTGCGGGGGGCTGAGCGAAAGCACGACTTCGTTGAACCGGTCGGCCTGAGGAAACAGTGCCTTCTGGGCACCCTCGATGGAGAGATATTCGGTC
>Ga0306920_100011406_pt1 | contig 12001 bp, 5 predicted proteins | sample flu12Cox44000170_FD_204666 | JGI IMG/M metagenome (GOLD analysis project Ga0306920, IMG submission 204666) | Lab enrichment of tropical soil microbial communities from Luquillo Experimental Forest, Puerto Rico - flux4day.12C.oxic.44.000.170 (v2)... | ecosystem: Environmental > Terrestrial >...
GTTCGAGCGCGCCTTCGAAACCCGGTTCGAGCGCGCCTTCGAGCAGCATGTCCGCGAGTGTCGCCGGCAGCGGATGGCTGCGCGCGACGATCTCGGCACCCGCAGGGGGTGGCTCATCGAACGCGATGCGCACCGTGCCTTCCAGGCCGCGGGCTGCCAGCCGCGCTTTCACGGCGGGGGGCAGCGCGGCTAGGTGCGCGCGGACAGCGCCGGACTTCTCCGGCTCCAGCGCGGCATCGAGACGGCTCATCGCCCGCTCGACGAAGCGACGGACCTGATCCGGGCTGCCCAGGAGATCGCGCCAGCGCTGCCACTCGGGGATGACCTCCTGCGGCTTCATGGCATTCTGGGCAAAGATGGCGCGCGAGCGCTTCTCACCCTCCTCGGCATCGCGCCACCGCGTCTCCATGGTTCGGGCATCGGGCCCGAAGTCGAGGCTGAGCTGGCGGCTGCGTCCCTTGCGCAACAAAACCGCGTTCATCAGCGCGCCGGTTACCGCGCCGCGCTCGTCCGGCAGCGGAACGGTGACGCCGGTGGCTTTGCGGATCTGCTCGGCCTTGCGCAGGATGACTTCGAGCACGGCCCCATCAATCGCGCTGTCCGGCGAATAGAGCAGCACTGAGCGCACCAGCTTGGCGGGCTGGCCGAAGCGATCGACACGCCCCTCGCGCTGCTGATGGCGGGTCGGATTCCAGGAGAGGTCGTAGTGCACGACCGTGTCGAATAGGCTCTGCAGATTGATCCCTTCGGACAGGCAGTCGGTCGCGACCAGCAGACGTTGCTCGGCGGAGGCCATCGCAGTTACGTTTGCGCGCCGGTCGTCGGGGGGGAGGTCGCCGGTGACCGCCTCGATACGCAGCTTGGGGAAGGCTTTCCGCAGGCCTTGCGCGACATGAGTGGCGGTGGCGATAAAGCGGCAAAACACGACGGGGTTGGCCCCCTCCTTGATCAGCGGCTCGAGCAGCTTGACCAGAGCATCGAGCTTCGGATCGGCCGCTTTGGCCAGGCTCTCCGCCTGCGCGACGAGGCCTGCGAGCGCCTTGTCCTCTTCGAGCCCCGAGATGGGCTCGACATCGACGGCGTCGCCTTCCTCATCGTCCTCGTCGAACACCTGCTCGGGAAGCCGCTCGGGATCGGCAGCGAGCCTGTTGCGCAGCGCGCTTGCTGCGGCAGCGGGCGATGAGCCGACGCAGCGCATCAGCGCCAATGTGCCCCAGAAGGCGAGCCGCCGGCGGTACTGCTCTGGCCCCGCCCCTTCCACCACGCCCAGACAATAATCCAGCACTGCATCATGGGAGGCGCGGTGCGCTTTGCTCAACGAATAAGGCTGCTCCTTAGTCTCGTGGCGCGGAAAGACGCGGTCCTCGCCCCAGCCGACGGCCGTGATATCGATCCGCCGGCGCTGCACGAAAAGGCGGGCGAGTCGCTCCCGGTTCTGCCCGCCCTCGAGCGCGCTTTGGCCGAAGCCGGGATCGAGCAGACTGAGCAGCCTCGCGAACGCTGCCTCGTCGCCGCTGTGCGGGGTCGCCGTGACCAGGATCAACTGACGCTGGGCATCGCCGGCGAGGCGCTTGAGCAGCTCGAACCGCTGCTGCCGGCTCTGGTGCGTCCCGACACAGGCATGGGCTTCGTCGACCACGACCAGAGAAGGGCAGGAGTGCGCGAAGCTGTCGCGGCGCCGCTCCGCCTTGATGTAGTCGAGACTCACGACGGTGTATGGGTAGGCGTCGAACAAGGTCTGCGAGGCAGGCAGGCCGCGCTCCAGGCGCGCGGCCGAGGCGGCGGTGACGGCGACCGGATCGAGATCGAACTTGTGCTCGAGCTCGCCCGTCCATTGTTCCACCAGATGCGGCGGGCAGAGCACGGCGAACCTATCGATCTCGCCGCGATCCATCAGCTCGCGCACGATCAGCCCGGCCTCGATGGTCTTGCCGATGCCGACATCGTCGGCGATCAGCAGTCGCACGACGGGAAGCCGCAGCGCCATCAGCAGTGGGACAAGCTGATAGGCGCGTGGCTCGAAGCCGAGACGTGCCGCCGATCGAAATGGTCCGGCGCCCCGCCGGAGCGAAAGTCGCAAAGCTTCGGAGAGGAGGCGTGCGCCCTCTTGGGTCGCCAAGTGGTCCGTCGTCGGAAGCGCGAAACGCGCGGGACGGATCGCCTCGCGTTCGAGCGCGGGATGGATCAGCTGCAGGTCCGTCTCGGCACCCGAGAGCGGACGCAGGCAAAGCGTATCCTCATCAGGCGAGGGGAGCGCCACCCATTCCCGCCCGCGCGCATAGACGAGATCGCCCGGCGCGAACATGGCGGTCATGCGCTGCCTCCGAGCAGATCGACGAGCTCAGCGGGCGGCTTTTCCCCTGGGACCTCAGGCAGGACGGCTACCGTATAGCCGAGCGCCTCGGCACTGGCACGGGTCTCTGCGTCGACGGCACCGATCGCAGCCACGGCGAGATGGGCGCGCCAGGCGATCGGCAAAAGCGTGCCGTTGACCGCAAGCGGCTCGGCATCCGGAGCCGGCAAGCCCCAGCGGTGGATGGCCGCGTGCCAGTCGCTCTGCGGCTCGGCTTTGGCGGCGGGTTTCGCGCTGGCGACTTGGCTGCGCGCCAGCCGCAACAGGAGCCGACGCACCGTATCGTCAGTGCGATCGATCTGCTCATGGTCGGGCTGGTTGAAATAGGAGAGCAGGCAGCGGTAGCAGCCCTTGACGCAATGCGCGTCCTCCCTGGCGACCAGAAGCGCCGGATCGGCCACCGTAATCGCGGCGTCCAGATCACGGTAATGCATCAGATCGAGGGCCGCCCTCGCGACGCTGACGAGCGCGCCCGCATCGCTGGTCAGGCGGCCGAGCACCCCGGCGCCCCCTTCGGTGGCCTCGAAGGCGAGGATGCCGCGACGGTTCTCGCGGGAAGGGACGGGTTCGGTCTGAATCTCGCCTTCCTCCAGCTGGAAGACTATTTCGAGCCCTCGCGCGATCGCGTGCTGGAGCGTCGCCATGCTTTGCTCGGAAAGCCGCTCGCCCGGAACGCGCATGAGCAGCGCGTTCTTGTGGTCCTGCACGATCGGCACTACCCGCTGCTTGATGGGCTCGTCAGGGTCGTCGTCCTCCTCGCCTTCCACTGGGCTGCCGGTCCACCGGCCGGTTGCAGGATCGATGCCGAAGCCAAAAATGCTCTTCTCCTTGCGTCGGCGCAGCCCCTTGTTGAGTCGACTGATGGTGGCACCTGGCGCGTAGCTCAGCGCGAGAATCGGACCGTCTGCATCGCTCGCCACCGCGTCCGTCACGTCGAGCCCGCTTTCGCGCTCCGACCAGGCGAACACGGTCTGGATCTCGAAGCCTTGCCGCTGGCGATCCTCGTCGTTGGCGGTAATACGCTCGGCGGGGCTCGTTTCGACGTTGTCGATCCGCAGCACGTTGCGAACCGGATGGATGCCGCTCATTTGCGCGTTGCAGGCATGGCACCGCTCCGGCTCATCGTTGCTGTGGGCGGCGCCGCACTCATCGCAAACATAAAGCGTGGCGGTCGGAAGGCGGCCGCCCTCCTCGGTACGCACAGCCGGTGGCAGCTTGGCCTTGTAGACGCGATAGGCGCGACCCTCGTGGTAGATCAGGCTGCGCGGGCCGAACTCGGAGATAGCGATAAAGCGCGCCCGCTGCAGGTACGCGCCTTTCGTGCCCGCGGTCGTTGCCGGCACGTAGGCATAGAGCGGCAAGCGCGGGAAGTTGTAGCCGGGGAGGAAGCCTTCGGTGGCGAGATAGCGGTAAGTATAGAAATCGGCGCCACTGGTGGCGGCTCCTTTTTCGAGCAGCGCGAGCTGCTCGTTGGCCTGCGCCTGCTGGACCTTCGCTTCCTTGCGTTGGGCGGCGGAGAGCCCATGCATCTCGGAGCGGCGATTGGCTTCGAGCAGCTGCTCGCGGGCACTCTGGTAGAGCTGCCGCCAGCGCCCGAACGCCTCGGAGAATCGGCTCGACGCTGAGGCAGCGGTTGCATTCGCGAATGCATTACGATCCGTCGCCCAGGGCGCTACTTCCGCGGTCAACTCCGATTTGACGGCGTCTAGAATGCGGCGCATCAAGGCGGCGGCGCGCGCGGTCAGCTTTGCGTCGGCGAATGCATCGGCAATGTCCTTCTGCACCGAAAGCGCCGCGTCGCTCAGATCGAGCACATGCGGGATGTCGGGCTGAAGCTCCATTGCGGACTCCGCGAGCCAGACCGCGTGCAGGTGCGCCTCGATCAGATCGCGATTGGCGAGGTCGATGGCCGGCGGCCGAACGATGCCGCTGACCATCTGCTCGCGCTTGCCGAAATAGTACTGGTCGTGCGGGCTTTGCGCCGCACAGTAGGCCAGCACGAGCGCGGCCTGACCGGAGCGACCGGCGCGGCCGGAGCGCTGCGCGTAGTTCGCCGGCGTCGGCGGCATGTTGCGCAGGTAGACGGCGTTGAGCGCCGAAATGTCGATGCCGAGTTCCATGGTCGGCGAGCAGAACAGCACCGGCAGGAATGTGGTGGGCTCGCCGTCCTTGCGCAGGAGCTCCTTGTCCTTGGCGAGCTTGGCGCGATCCTCCTCGCCCCAGCGGAAGCGCCATTCGCGCCACTCGCGACGGTCGGCATCGACCTGGGCGGTGTGCTCGCGCCCTTCGATGCCGAACAGCGCCTCGCCGCCCTGGTCGAGGGCATCGGCGAGCGTGGTGTACAGGTCGACGAAATACTGGTTGGCGCGCTTGCGCTCACCGGGGACGAGGCGAAATGCATTGGCGACGAGCTGCCAGCCGTCGACGTCGAAGGGCGTGGCCACCGTGCGAACGAGTCCGTAATCGCGAGTCGCCTTAAGGAGAGCGGCGACCACCTCAAGATAGGTCGCGGACTTGAGACGTGTGCCCCAGATGCGGCTGTGGCCGAGCTCCCGGGCAAGGCGGCTGCGCGGCCCGCCGCGCACCAGGAGCTGCTCGCCGCGCAGGCCGACCTCCTGGCGGTGCGGGGCGTCCACGATGAGCGCGGAGGCGAGGCGCGGCTGCTCCTGGGCACCGATCGCCCAGGGGTCGCGCAGGCTCTGCCGTGCGGCAATCGAGGTCGACTCGACGTTCGACCGCTCAAGGGCGTCCGCGGTGACTGCCAGGCCTTGCCGCAGATGTTGGAGAAGCACCGACAGAGCCTTCTTGCGCGTTTCCGGCTTGGCGTTCCGCAGCTCGGACGGCGCTTTCGCGAATGCCTCGTCGTCGGCGGCGAGATCGTCGAGTGAGAGGTATTCCGCCTTGACGAGATCGAGTTCTTCCAGATTCGGGTTGGTGAAGCGCCAGCCGCGGCGCTGGTCCGCCCACCCCCGATAGGCCAGCACGCGCGAGAGCGCCTGCTCGGCGTTGACCTGGGGGACGCCCCTGGCCTCGGGATCGAGCATCCACTCCTGGCGCCGCTCGCGGTTCACCGCCGTAAAGCCGAGCGCGGCCTGCACGCTTCTGCCGAAATCGTGCTCGCTCAGCCCCGCGGGACCGGCCTTGCGAACCGCGACGAGAATGGCGGCGCGCAGCAGAGCAACGAACAGAAAATCGTTGAAGTGACCGGCCTGCAGCGCGGCATCCTGCCGGTTGTCGGTGAAGCCGAGGAGCTTGCGGCTGTGCGGCGGCAACGCGGCGGCGTTCGCATTCATCCAGCGCACCGTGCTCGAAACCAGCAGCGTGGTCGCCGAGCTGCGGCCTTCGGCGGAGAGCCCGGCGAGCTTATTGATCTCGCGTGCGCGCCCTGCTGGCTGATCCTTGCACGCCGGGCAGAACCGAAACTTTCCAGGAATGAACCAGGCGCGCCGGCCGGTCGAGCGGATCGCGCCGCTGGCATCGACCGTGAGCAGCTCGGGCGCGTAGGCTTTGCGGTCGCGGCGCAGACGCGGCGAACCGGCGCGATCGACGTCGAGCCAGTCCTCGGGGAAGTCGTCGAGCTCGCCCTTGAAGCCGAACTCGGCATCGTTCTCCGGCTCCGGCATCAGATAGCCGGGTCGCTCAGCACTGTTCGGATCGTCGAGCGGCGTGTCGTCGATGTCGCGCGGCAGCACGCAATCGACGCCCGCCTCCCTCGCGAGCACGACGGGGTGATGCTCCTGGCCGCAGTTGCGGCAGAAGAAGGTGGAGTAGAGGCGCGCCTCCTGATCATCGGGATGAAAACGCTGGCCGTCGAGGGTAACGCGCCGCTGCCCGGCCCCACGCAGCGTGGCATACACACGGCCCGCACCGGAAATGAACCGATGCAGCTTGAAGGCTAGGAACGCGCGATCGCCAACGCCGCCGCGCTCGTGGGCCGGCCGGCTCGCCAGCATAAGGAAGGCTTGCAGCTGCGAGCGGCAGCGGGACTCGTCGCAGCCGGTCTGATCGGCCAAACGCTTGGCAGCGTCGGCGAGCGTAGCCGGCTGGCGTCGTGACAACCGCTGGCCGTCGGAGAGCCCGATCTCCAGCTCGCACCAGACTGCGAGCGGATGACGATAGAGCGCGTCGTCGTCGAGATTGGCCGGCAGGTCATCGTTAACCGCGGCGGCGAGTGCGGCTCCGAGCGTCGCCGGCTTGAACGTTGGATCGGTTGCCCGTTCCAGGCTCTCGCCCATCACCGCATCGCTCGAAATCGGTGTACCGAACAAGCGAGATGCGACCGCTGCGACGTCCGCAGCGCGCTTCGCATCGTCGCCCTCGGTCGCCATCGTAGCGGATGTACCGACGCAGATGGGCGCTTTGCCCGGGCAGAGCCGATCGCGCACACGGCGCACCAGCATGGCGACGTCGGCGCCCTGACGGCCACGATAGGTGTGCAGCTCATCGAGCACCAGGTGCTCGAGGCCGTGGGCATTGGCGATGACGGCGCGGTCGAGGCCGTTCTGCCTCGTCATCAGCAGCTCGAGCATCATGAAGTTGGTGAGCAGGATGTCGGGCTTCGCCTCGCGGATGCGCTCACGCTCCTCTGCGCTCTCCTGGCCCGTGTAGCGGGCGAAGGTCGGGCGCAGATGGTCGGGCAACCCGGATTGCTTGATGAACTTGTCGATCTCCTCGCGCTGGCTGTTGGCGAGCGCGTTCATCGGATAGATGACGATGGCGCGGGTGCGCCGCGCCTCGCCTGCGGCACGGGCGCGCACCGCAGCGTCGATGATCGGAATGAAGAAGCAGAGCGACTTGCCGGAGCCTGTCCCGGTGGTGACGACGAAACTCTGCCCGGTCGCTGCCTTGGCAACCGCTTGCGCTTGATGGCGATAGAGCGACAGCGGCTTGCCATCGATGCTGAAGATATTTCCGGTCGCCGAATGCAGCGTTCCGTTGGCGACGAGACGATCGATGGCGTCGCCGCGCTCGAAACGGGGATTGATGCTGACCAACGGCTCCGGCCAGAACCGGTCGTTGGCGTAAAGCTCCTCGACCTGCTGCTGGATGTCGGAGGCGCGGATCAAGGTGAATGAGCGGGCAAACCGCTCGTAATCGTTCACTAGGGCTTGATCAAGATCGAAAACGTTCATGCTTCCGGCCCCCTAGCAACAGCTAGGCGCGCAGCTAACGGCGGGGTGGATCGAGGTGCTCGAATCCCGGCATGGCCCCCGCGCCGCCGCGCCGAGCAACGTTATGAACTCGCGGCGTCTCATTGCCCTATGCCTACCGTGCTCCCAACCGAAAGAATAGCACACCTCGGCACGGCAGACTGCTGCATCCATCCACCTGGGCGGTGCGAGACGATCGCGGTCACACCGCCGATGATTTTTTCCAAGGAGGTAGCCCAAAAACAGGCCCCCCCACTTCCCCCGCCAGGACCTTCCTCACTGCCAGAAATCGTTTCAGACCACATTTCCAGGGATGGCGCCTGGATGAGTTTTCGCTTTTTGCGCGCCCTCCCCCCCGGGGCCTCTCGCTCACGCCGGGACGAGAGGCATTCCATCCGATGGACGCTGCCGGGCCGGACCACTTATTTGCCTAGGCCGCGCCGGCGACGCTTGCGCTCGGCGACAAAGGCAAAATGTCAGTGCTGGCTTTCAGCCAAGCTCGTTTGCGATGCGCTGGACCGTGCCAGTCCCGATGCCGAGCAACCTCGCCACCTTCAAGATGCCCACGCCCTTCGCAAGCTGGTTTCGCACCTTGCGTTCGGTTGCGCTGTCGATCTTCGGTCGGCCGAGCTTCACGCCCTGGGCGACGGCGCGCTTGAGACCTGCTTTGATGCGTTGTCGGATCATCGTCCGCTCAAACTCAGCGAATGCGCCGGTGACCTGGAAAACGAGCTTGCCCATAGGCGTCGTCGTGTCGATGGCCTGCTGATTTAGATACAAATCCACGCCGCAGGCTTCGAGGTGTCGGATGGTGTCGAGCAAGTCGCTCAGCGAGCGGCCCAGGCGGTCAATCGCCCATGCCATGACGATATCGAACTTCCGGCGGCTGGCGCCTTTGAGCATGGAATCTAGGCCAGGCCGTCCGTTTCGTCCCTTGGCGCCTGAGATGCCCGCATCACTATAGACCTCGACCACATGCCATCCGCGGCGCCCAGCGACTTGCCGAAGCTCGCGGATTTGGTTTTCGACCGTCTGTGCGTCCGTGCTGACTCGCACGTACAACGCCGCGCGCTTGTTTGACATCAGGCATCTCTGTTTGACATTGCGGGCACCGCAGGATGCCGCACTACTATACATTTATCAACTGATTTCAGTATGCTGAATCAGAGATAATACGGCCTTTGTATTTGTTTGGTTTTCCAACGGCGGCGCGGAGGGGGTTTTCCGTATGCCCCCCAGGCGGCAGGGAGGTGCATGCCGAAAGTCGCGCCTCGCCTGACGGAACGGGGATGACTACGGGGGATTCCCCCGCCTCGGACCTAAAGAGGCGGCCTTCGTTGCACGTCCGTTTTACTTTAAGAGCAGACCTGCACGCTTCGTCAGGGCATGTCGCAGAAGTGCCACAAGCGGCTGTGAGCAATCGCAGCAAACCAACTCTCTATTCGATCACCTCGTCGGCGAGCGCGAGCAGCGTTGCTGGCACTTCGATGCCGAACGCTTTGGCGGTGTTTATATTGATGAACAACTCGACCTTGGTGACCTGCTGGATCGGCAGGTCGGCGGGCTTGTCGCCCTTCAAAATTCGCGCGGCATAAATGCCGGCCTGCCGGTGGGCTTCCGCAATGCTGCCTCCATAGCTCATCAGCCCGCCGGCCGCCACGAACTCGCGCGTGTGAAAGATCGCGACGACCGCATGGCGAATCGTCAATATGACAAGCTGGCCGCTTCGGCTGATGAAAAACGGATCGGGAGCGACCACCAACCCGGCGGCGTGCAGCTCACCCAGCTTCGCAAAGACTCCCTCGAAATCGCCTTCGCCGCTGGCTTGCAGCACATGGAGTTCAAGATTGAGAGCGCGCACCGCCCGGCGCGATTCGGTTATGAGGGCCTGGGAATTGGGATTGCTCGGGTTGACCAGCAGCGCAACAACGCTCGCCGCAGGCCGCAACTGTCGCAAGAGCTCGAAACGCTTCGGGCCAACCTCAACATTCAACGACGTGACGCCGGTGATGTTTCCGTTCGGGTGACTGAGACTTCCGACGAGCCCTGCGGCCACCGGGTCGACTCCTGTTTCGAACACGATCGGGATTGTCGCGGTCGCGGCCTTGGCCGCCAGCACAGGGCTGACGCCTCCGGGCGCGGCCAATACGTTCACGCGACGCTGCACCAGTTCGTTCGGCAGCCATGGCTGGCAGTCGATCGTCTTTTCCTTCGGCCCAACGGTATTCGATGGTGACGTTTTGACCCTCGCGATAGCCGGTTTCCTCAAGCCCCCGGCGAAATCCCGCCAGCCGCGTCGCGAAACTTTGCGGCGATCCGGAACTCAGATATCCGATCACCGGCATCGCCGGCTGCTGCGCGCGCGCCGCGAGCGGCCATGCCGCTGCGCCGCCGAGCAGCGCGATGAACTCGCGCCTCTTCACTCGATCACCTCGTCGGCGAGCGCCAGCAGCTTCGGCGGCAGATTGAGGCCGAGCATCCTGGCGGTCTCGGCATTGATGACTAGCTCGAACCTGGTCGACTGCACGACCGGTAAGTCCGCGGGCTTCACGCCTTTGAGAATGCGGCCCGTGTAGACGCCAACCTGACGATACACATCCACATAGTTGGCCCCGTAGCTCATCAGGCCGCCGATTTCTGGAAATTGACGCTGCGAATATGTCGTGGGGAGCTTGTGAAGCGTTGCTAGGTGGACCAATTGAACGCGCCGGTCGATGAACAAGAAGCCGAGGCCGACGAAAAGCACGTCCGGTCGCTCCCGCGCAAGCGTTGCGAAAGCCGCGTTGATCTCGCTGCTGTTGCTTGCGTTGAGAATCTTGATTCGCAACCCCATTGTGCTAGCGGCTGCTGTCACCTCTCGCAACGTTGTCTGGGTTGGGGGGACAGCCGGGTCGACGAGCACGGCCAAATTTTTGGCTCCCGGCATCAGCTCAAGCAGTAGTTCCAGCCGCTTCGCCGCCAATTCGGCAGACAAGTAGTTGAAGCCTGTCGCATTGCCCCCCGGTCGGGCGAGACTATCAACAAGGCCGAACCTGACCGGGTCTTCGTTAACGCCGAAGACGATTGGGATCGTCGTCGTCGCCGCCTTGGCCGCCAATGCCGCAGGCATGCCGAAGCTCGCGATCACGGCGACACGCCGTCGAGCCAGATCGGCTGCCGCTTCCGGCAGCTGATCCAGGCGACCCTCGGTCCAACGATGGAGAATAGTGACGTTGTCGCCCTCGACGTAGCCCGCTTCCTTCAGCCCCAGATGGAATGCGCGCAGGCCGTCTGCATCGAGGGATGAAGTGCCGAGGAAACCGACCAACGGCATCGCCGGCTGCTGCGCGCCCGCCGCGAGCGGCCACGTCGCTGCCGCACCGCCGAGCAGCGTGATGAACGCGCGGCGCTTCATCCTCGTCATTCGATCACCTCGTCGGCGCGGGCGAGCAACATGGGCGGCACCGTGAGGCCGAGCAACTTCGCTGTCTGAATATTGATGACCAACTCGAACTTGGTCGACTGCACGACCGGAAGAGCAGCGGGATTGGCACCCTTTAGGATGCGACCGACATAGAGGCCGATCTGGCGATTCATATCTGTGATGCTGGTGCCGTAGCTCATTAAGCCCCCGGCCTCGACAAACTCACGCGACGCCCCGCTGGCGGGAAGCACATGGCGCGCGGCCAGCGTGGTCAACTGAACCCGCCGGCTGTCGAAGAACCCGTCCGGGCCGACAAAGAGCGCATCCGACCGCTCGCGCACAAGGGCTGCAAAGGCCGTATCGATCTCCTGACTGGTGCTGGCGTCGTAGAACTGGACTTGCAGGCCGAGCGTGGGGGCGGTCGCTTCCAAATCCGTCCGCGTGGACTTCGCGTTCGAAGGATTGGCCGGGTTAAGCAGCACCGCGACCCGTATTGCTGCCGGCACCAGTTCGCGCAGGATTCCCAGCCGCTTTGCGGTCACCTCGGCCACGAAAAAATTGATGCCGGTCGCATTGCCGCCCGGGCGATTGAGGCTGGCGACAAGGCCGAGTTTGACCGGATCTTCGGCGACGCCAAAGACAATCGGAATTGACTGGGTCGCAGCCTTCGCCGTGAGCGCAACCCCGCTCCCACTCGCCGCGATCACGCTCACCTGACGGCGGATGAGGTCGGCCACCATTTCCGCAATTCGATCGACCCGGCCTTCAGTGAAGCGATATTCGATCGCCACGTTCTGGCCTTCAACGTAACCGGCTTCGGCGAGACCCTGGCGGAGCGCGGTCACGAGGTGCCCGGCCGGTCCCGGTGACTGCGCACTCAGATATCCCACCACCGGCATCGCCGACTGCTGCGCCCGCGCCGCGAGCGGCCATACCGCCGCGCCGCCGAGCAGCGTGATGAACGCGCGACGCCTCATCCTTGCGGTCATTCGATCACCTCGTCGGCGCGGGCGAGCAAGGTCGGCGGCACGTCGAGGCCGAGCGCCTTCGCGGTCTTGAGGTTGATCACCAGCTCGTACTTCGTCGGCGCTTGTA
>Ga0306920_100011407_pt1 | contig 12001 bp, 11 predicted proteins | sample flu12Cox44000170_FD_204666 | JGI IMG/M metagenome (GOLD analysis project Ga0306920, IMG submission 204666) | Lab enrichment of tropical soil microbial communities from Luquillo Experimental Forest, Puerto Rico - flux4day.12C.oxic.44.000.170 (v2)... | ecosystem: Environmental > Terrestrial >...
GCGAACCACGTCGGTTCCCTACTATCAAGCACCCGCCGCCGCCGTTCTCGCCAGGTTGGCAAAACCTTCCTACTTGCAATGCAGTGTCCATTCATTACCATGGTCGCGTGAACCACGTGCGCGCGCTGGCCCTGCGCCCTCCCCGGGTTCCTGGGGAGGACTCCTTGAGGCGCAGGGAGATCCTTCAATTGGGTGGAGCGGGGCTGCTTTGGGCAGCTGCCGGCCAGCATCTAGCTGGCCGGCAAACACAGTCGTCCATGTCGATGCCCACGCAAACAACGCCGCAAGATTCCGCCGCCCAATCGCAACAGGGCACTCGAGCCGACTTCACGCTGCGCATTGCGCCGATCGCACTAGAACTTGCTCCCAGCCGATTCATCAGCACGATCGGCTACAACGGCACATCGCCGGGTCCGGTTCTTCGCATGCGCGAAGGCAAGCCGGTCGCCATTGATGTAATCAATGACACGGATGCCGCAGAATTGGTTCATTGGCACGGCTTCTTCATTCCACCGGAAGTGGACGGGTCGGACGAAGAAGGCACACCGTACATTCCTCCCGGCGGGCGCCGGCGTTATCAATTCACGCCGCGCCCCGCGGGCACGCGCTGGTATCACTCACACGCGATGGCAGGAGCCGATCTTCATCGGGGCACCTACACTGGGCAGTACGGTTTCGTGCTGATCGATTCAGGTGACGATCCGGGCCACTACGATCAGGAGATTTTTCTCGCCATACGCGACTGGGAGCCGTTCTTCACCGACCAAATGGAAAATGAAGCGGCCGAAGGCGGAGGACTCGGACCACAGCCGGAAAAGCCCGCAACCCTCGATACGCGCCCGAATGGGTTGGAGGTGACTTCGCAGTTGTTTTCGATCAACGACAAAGCGCTCGGCGCGGGCGAACCGATTCGCGTGAGGGCCGGCCAGCGCGCACTTTTTCACATCGTTAACGCGAGCGCGATCGAGAATCGGACGATTGCGCTGCCAAGACACAAATTTCAAGTCATCGCGATGGACGGCAACAAAGTCCCTTCGCCGCAATTGGTCGAAACGCTCATGATTGGTCCGGGCGAGCGCATCGATGCTTTCGTTGAGATGAACCAGCCCGGCGTGTGGATCCTAGGCTCAACAGACGACATGACGCGCAATGCGGGATTGGGCGTCATCGTGGAATACGAGAATGCGCATCGTGAGCCGCAGTGGATAGCGCCTTCCAAACCGATTTGGGACTACACGGTTTTTGGCGGCGCGAGCGCTGCTAGATCGCCCGCTCCGGACCATACGATCGATATGGTCTTTGAGAAAATCCCTAGCGGCGCAGGTCAATTCAATCTATGGAGTGTCAATGGTAAACCCTATCCTCATGATCGCGAATTCGTTCTGCAGGAGGGCGCACGCTACCGCCTGGTTTTCCGCAATCGCACGGACGATTCGCATCCAGTCCATCTGCATCGCCATCTGTTCGAACTGATCGATGTGAACGGCAGGCCCACCGCGGGCATCATGAAGGATACTGTCATCGTTCCGCTCTACGGCCGCGTTTCCGTCGACCTGATAGCGAACCAGCCGGGCCTTTCGTTCTTTCACTGTCACATTCAGCAGCACATGGATTTCGGCTTCAAAGCGCTATTCCGTTATGCTTAACTCGCGGTCGCGCGCTGGCGATCGCTAGGGAATCAGCGACGGCCCTCGGTTTCTTTCCCTGCCACTCGTAACGAGCGAAACCTCTGCGACAGCAAGCGCGGGGCCACCGGGAAGCCACAATCGCATCTCGACGATTGGCAAAAGCCGCGAGCAGGGCAATCCAAAGGCTGGCGCACGAACTGACTAGTTTTGCCGCACCGACAGCGGTTAAGCCTTGCTTAACCCGCCAGCCCCTCTGGCGCGAGCCGGGCTTAGCCAGGCAGGATTGGTTCGCAGGATGTGAGAAGTGATCGACTGATGATTGAGTCCAGCTGATCAGCAGTGTTCCATCAGCCGGCATCCTGGCTAGCCATCCGGGCATTCAGGCGTCCAGAAGGTTTAAGGAGGCTATCTGGAATGAAAACGCTACCACTGTTGGCCGCGCTCGCCGCCATTGCATGGCTGGAACCCGCTCGGATTTTAGCCTCTCCGATCCAAGTCTACGGCCTCTGGCATTGCGGGTGTGACTTTTGTGCCTGGGCGACGATCCGCGATATGGCCGATTTCGACGGCAAGAATCACTGGATTATCGACCGAGGCGACGGCTCACCGTCGGTGAATTTGGTTGTCCTCAGTTTCGTTAATCCCGTCAAACTGCTGAACCTGGCGAACGATGCCGGCACCACGGACGGCATCCCCAAGGGGATAACGGCGGAGATTGTGGAGTATTTTACTCGCCGGAAAATTCGGGTGATGCTGTCAATCGGCGGGCTGAGCTATACCAAAGATTGGGACCAGGCTCTCACCGAAAATCCGGATCAACTGGGCACCAATGCGGCACGGGCCGCAGAGCGGTTAGGCGTAGGGACTGAAATCGACTATGAAAATGATCGCAACCCCAACCTCAGCGGTTTGCAGAGATTCATAACCGCCTATCGTTCTGTCCTGCCTTACGACGGAGCAGCTATCAATCCAGCCGCACGTCTGACCCTTGACCTGGCGCCCGGCGATGAGTACCTCGTGCCGCTCACTCGATATGCTACGTCGAACTGGCTCACGGTCGCGCACCCAGTTCTGGACTACGCAAACGCGATGGTGCCTCTTCATCCGGCAAGCGCCTCCGACTTGGAGAAAGATTGGGAGGAGCACGTACAGGGCAGGCCGCCCATTGCTCCGTTAGCTCCGGCTAAGCTTACCGGCAGTCTTTACACGGGAGCCAGGAAACACGTGCTGCCCGAATGCAACGATTGGAGCCGTTCCCTTGAGAAGGCTACCGGCTCGTTTCTACAGACTGTCAAACCGCAAGGTGCCGGAGTAACCGAAGGCATGCTCGGCTACATGTTCTGGGCAGCTGAATGTTCTCTCTCGAAGGCGGCATGCACTGTGCCGCCCAACGCATGCCAAGGGGGAATTGGTGTGGGAGCCAAAGTTTACAACATCCCCCTTCCGATGGGGCCGCTCCGGCAGGATTAGAGGATTCGGATGGGGAAGCGGTCGAGGGGGCGGAACACCCATTTTAGCGATAAGGGTAGCAGTCAAATCTAGCAACGGTTGTGCGCCATGGCAGAGGAGTAACCGGGAGTAATTTTCAGGACCGTTTACGGCATGCCGCACTCATCGAGCGTCCGCCGGAAAAAAATTCTAGGATTTCGATGGCAACACTGCATCGCCGTCTCAAGTGGGGCTCGCCGCGGTAGGAGCAATCCTTCGAGTTCATGCCAATTACGACCATGTGACTTCACGATTGCGGTACTGATCGGAATGGTGCTATACGTTTCTGGTCACGGAGTAGCCACTGAGATGACCTGCAAAGCCTGCGGTTCGGAAAGACAGAGCAAGTTCAACGGGGAAATCGCCGTACACTTTCCGGGATTACAGGGTCTCGATAAGCCGATCGTCTGGTTATTTCCGCAGTTTCTAATCTGCTTGAATTGTGGTGTGGCGCAATTTATGGTTCCCGAGGCGGATCTAGCCGTGCTTGCCGAAGACCGTTCCCGGGGTAGTGCTGCAGGATGAGCAGCGAGGCCTTCATAAAATCTCTCGGCTTACATTGCGCGGTGATTTCTGGGCGTCCGCCCCAACCGCTCGGAAACGAGCGAGCCGCCTTCGGGGGGTATCATGTCTGCGGAGTCACCTAGGCGGTTGAAGCCCTCTCCCTCGCTTCGATGTGAGGATGGTCAAGCCGCGCCCCTCCGACGGCTTTCCGCGAAGGATCTCGGCTCCGGGGGAAACTGAGAGCTGCTGAAGAAAGGAGAATGAGATGAAGAGAGTGCGGGCCGTTTTCATGCTACGTCTGTTCTTCCTCGTGCTCACCTGTGGCGTGCTGGCCTTGAGCCTCCCGGCACGTCAGACGAGCAAGCAGGGGCCTTCCACGGCGGGTGGAAAAATAGACCTGAACACGGCAAGTGAAAAAGACTTAGAGACTTTGCCGGGTGTAGGACCGGCGACAGCAAAGAAAATTATCGCTGCACGACCCTACTCCTCCGTCGACGAACTATCGAAGGCAGGGGTCTCATCGAAAGTCATCTCGCAAATATCGCCGCTGGTTACGGCCAGTGGCGGAACAGAAACGCCAACCTCGAAAGCCGCGGAGCCGGCTGCCGCACCGAGCGCACCCACCCCTCCCGCCAAGACGAGCGCATCCGCTTCATCAGGCGCTTCGCAAGCGACTCCTGGAGCAGGGATGGTCTGGGTGAACTTGGACTCCGGCGTCTACCACTACCCAAGCAGCCGGTATTACGGCAAGACGAAGAACGGCAAGTACATGTCGGAGACTGATGCTATGAGCGCGGGATACCACGCTGCCAAGAACGAGAAAAAACCGACGCAATAAGTTGCTTTCTGAGGACGAGAACACCGCAGCGCAACCTAGTCCACCCGAGACTCAAAATAGCGAATCCGGCCGATTCCGCCCGGCAGCGAATCGACCGTTCGCGGAAATGAACGTCCGCCCGGACACTTGGTCAGTTGGACGGCATCTGCCGCCCGCGCCGGGACTTGAGAACCGTCGAGGCGCTCTTTAGCTCAGCCAACAATGTATAAGGAATGATCTCACCGGTGAGAGAATCCCGCCAACTTGGAGTCTTGAGTCATGGGCAAATCCTAGCTGCCCTAACCGCCGAACCAAACATAGTTCAATACGCGGGGAACTTGTCGGGCTAAGCGGTTTCTGGCGTAGACGCTTCGCTTTCACCCTCGCAGAGGGTTCCCTCATCAGCGGTTGGCGGACCCATCACGACAACTGGTAACCAGCCGTTATCATGGCGATGCGAGAATTTCACTGTTCATTCGCCAAGGCGTCACAAAAGCCACGTAAGTAGAGTCGGCCCAGGGTGTGACCACAACTCAGGAGGACATTGCAGATGTGTCTAGCAAAGCTGCTTCGGCGAGTGAGTGTGTTTGCGTTGAGCGGTGCGATTTTCTCTATCGGGTTCGCAAACCCGGCTTCAGCTCAGGGTTCATGTGCGCTGAACTCCCCGTCCGGAAAGATCAGAAACGTCGTGTACGTGGAATTCGATAATGTCCATTACACGCGCGACAATCCAAGCGTTCCGTCGGACCTCGAGCAAATGCCCAATCTGCTCAATTTTCTCACCAGCAAGGGAACTCTCGATACGGGTGACCACACGGTTCTCATTTCGCATACTGCTAATGACATTCTGACGACTCAGATCGGCCTCTACTCTGACAACATCGGGATCTTCGTAGCCAATAGCTTTGGCGTATTCTCGCCCGCCAAGACCGGGCTGTTTCCGTCTTCCTTCTTCTACTGGACGGACTTGGTTTCAGATATTACGCCCGCCACTGGCGATAGCACCTTTGCCCTGACGACTCCGATTGGAGCAAATGTGCCCGCGCCGTGGGTGCCTTTCACACGCAGTGGATGCACAGTGGGTGCATTCTCCACAGCAAATATCGTGCTGGAACGCACGCCGTTCGACGTAAAGAAAGTGTTCGGCGCAGGCTCCCCGCAGGCGCTGGAGCCGACGGCTCAGCAGAACGACGATTTCGTCGGCGTGGCCATCCATTGTGCGCTTCACGACCCCATCTGCACGACCAGCGCAGATGGCACCACGATCGTCGCAAGACCCGACACTCTGCCCAGCGATCCGGGCTATTCGGGGTACCAGGCGCTGTTCGGCCTCAAGTACATCAATCCCGCGCTCAATTCGATTCTTCACTTTTCGGGCGGAACCATTAGCGATTATAACGGGGTTGCGCTCACCGGTTTTAACCAGTTGAACTTCGATCCAATGCCCGCACAAACGCTCGCCGTCGTCGAGGATATGCTGAAGGCCGGCATACACGTCGTCTTCGCCTACATTGCCGACGCGCACGATAATCATGAAAGCAACTCCAATGAAGGCACGTTCGGACCGGGCGAGGCGCCGTATGTGAAGCAGCTGGCGGACTACAATGCCGGGTTCGGTGAGTTTTTTCAGCACCTCAAGGAAGCCGGATTCGATGAGACCAACACGCTCTTCATTTTTACTCCGGACGAGGGCGATCATTTCGTCGGCACCACGCCCACACCTGCGGGGTGCGACGGCGCAAAAATTGACAGCAAGACCGGAGCCGTGACGCCCGATGTGGCTTGCACGTACCCGGTGACCAACGGTGCCACTGGTGTCGGCGAGCTGGACATCAATATCCGCGGCCTGACTCAAGGCGCCCCCATCAACGACCCGACGAACTATTCCATCCATTCCGACGACGCCGCGACTACCTACGTGGATGGCCAGCCCCTTTCCAACAGCCCCGGCGTCCGCACACTCGAGAAGGAGATGGCTGGCCTCAGCGCGGTCAATCCGCACACCGGCCTTAACGAGAGCCTTCTCGGAACCGACCTGGGACCTGAGCTGCAGGGAGCGATTGTGGATCCCATGGCCATGAAGTTGTTGCACATGAACACCGTGGCGGACCCTAACCGGGAACCGACTTTCACCTTCTTCGGCAACCCCAACTTTTTCTTCGTTACATCTGGCAGCACCAGCCCCACGGTGGGCAGCAATGTCGGCAGCGGTTTCGCTTGGAACCACGGCGACATTCAGCCGGAGATTGCCCGCACGTTTATCGGAATCGTCGGTCCTGGCGTCAAAAAGCTAGGCGTCACTCAACCGAGCGACTTCTTCACGGATCACGTGGATGTGCGACCAACGATGATGTTTCTAGCGGGCCTCACCGATGACTATCAGCATGACGGTCGCGTGATCTTGGAACTGCTCGATCCGAATATCCTACCGGGCAGCCTCCATGCGCATTCCGACACGCTGCTGCAGCTTGGGCAAGTCCTCAAGCAAATCGACGCGCCTTTCGGGGAACTGGCGGAAGACACGTTGACCGTCTCGAATTACGGCATCACCAGCACTTCAGCCGGTGACGCGGTATACAACAGCCTGGAGGCGAAGATCGTTGCATGGACGACCCAACGCGACGAGTTGGCGGACCAGATCAAGTCGATGCTTGAAGGGGCGGAGTTCGGCGAGCACGGCGGAGTGCCGATCGACGAGCAGGCCGCCAAAAGCATAATCAACCAAGCACAAGCACTACTCAGTGAGGCCAACGCTTGCGCAGCCAGCCCAGGGAAATGTGCCAATTAGACGGCAACGAGCCAGCCACCACCGTGGGCAGGGTGCTCCTCAAGGTAGAAACACCGAAACACCTGCCTACTCAGGTATCATGACTTTCTGGGCGCGTGATCGAAACCGTCGAACACTCAGGCAGGCGCAGATTGGGGTAAGCGATGGGATTTGAACTATCAAATCAAACGTTAAGTCTCGCCGATTCAGCGCACCTTACCCTATCGCACTTCATTCCGATGCTAATTTAAGTGTTACGACTGGAAATCGACTCCTTTCTTTTTTGTCGTTAGCGAACCAAGTACACGCTGCTACTTGTTCGCCGTTGTCGTTTTCCACGAAAGCGACGGTCATCTTAGGACCGCCAGATTTGAGTTGCACTACGCTGCCAGCTTCGATTTGGTCTTCCATGAGAGCATCTCCGATGTTGAGGGGTCAAAGTGTTTGAGGAAATATTTACGAGTGACATGGTACACCTGAATAGTGGTAGTCCAGATTGAAAGCAATATCGCAAGACCGCAATCAAATTACTGTTGAATGGGTGAATGATTCGGGCGAGGGTCGAGTTAATGACTTTGCCTGCGGTCTGGTTTCGTACCGCTAGCTAACCCGCGCCCGTGTGGCTCGCCGTGCTCCGGGCAATCAGCGGGACAGCGGCCCATAAGACTTACATCCAGCATCTGTTCCCGGGAACAGTTACGCTATTTTGGTTTGGGTTTGTTCTTCCCGCTTCCACTGCATTCATCGCAAAGGACAGGGGTAACGTCAGAACCGACTGTCCCTTTGCCCTTGCATTTCGGGCAAGCGTCATTTTCTTCTTTCGGCATAAGTCACCTGCTCACTTCTTTTTTGTTTTTCTGATGCGCTTCCCAAGGTCCCATAGGGTCATCCTTTTGCCCACTGCCTGTACCGTTTTTTCAGTCTGAAAGTGCTGCTTTAAACGGCTGTCAGTTCCGGCAAATGGGCTTGCGATGATCGCCAGTAGAACGATGATTGCAATTAGGAGATCGGTGGTAGTCATGGTTGCCGCATTATCATTCGTTCACTCAACGCCGCGTTTCCATTGTCCACAGAAGAAAAGTTCACAGGTAGTGCAAAAATGCTTGTGAGAGAACGCGATTTTCGCTGATTGCCAGTTGCGCAACTCATCGATGCGGCGAGCAGCCCGTTTCCTCGAGCTCTGTTGGTAACTCTCTATGCTACCGGCTTGCGGTGTGCCGAGCTGACGCACTTGAAAGTCCGGGATATCGACAGTCGGGTATCGCCGCAACATGAAACCACTCTCCCCACCGCGCACTTCAGCAGCCTTGCGACCTTCTCGCTACCTCTGCGTCATGCCCCACGATAAGTCTCTTTTCCTAGCTCCCTCACTCCTGTTTCCCAGGCCATCTGCAACGCTCGCAAGCGCCTCCGGCTGCGTTCCTGCCCCGCCGCTGAACTTCGGCGTCGCCTCATCCCCCGTCTCACATTTGATAAAATCCCCCTAGAGCCCGCGCCCAGCGCAATCACGAGCGGCTTCGTTCAAACCCCTTTATCGAACGCACGCAAAGGTTCCAGCTAACTTTTCACTGCTCGGTGAAACCGCGCGTCTGATAAAGCACTGACGTTGATCAAACAAGTTCCGGCAGTTTCCAACGATCCCAATGATGTGGTCGACACAGTTCTCGAATGGCGTTCGTCCGGTATCGAAATTTTAGCTGGTACGTGACCGCGGCATCTTCACTTCGGATGGAAATTACTACTCGCTGTGAATGTCACCGCACGCCTCGGCGTTCAGAAGACGGCGGGCCGCTTCTCATCGGTATCGTGCACTACAACACCCGCCGAAGAAGCTGAGCTCTTCTTATGCGTCCTGCGTGAACTTGCGGCCGCGTAAGTGACGAACGTCGCGGCCCGCGTTCAGGCGTTGCTCAGCGTAGTCTTCAGCAGTTAGGTTTTGTTGATGTCCTGCTTTTCCTCCAGCTTCTTGATGAAGCCCTGCAAGATCGGCTTGATGGGATCAGGCGCGCCGGGGAGTGCGGCATTGGCTTCCTTCAGCGCATTGTCAAAATCCGCTTGCCCGCTGTACACGCGCGCCATAGCCGCGTGCGCGCGCCAGTGGTCGGGATATTTCTTCGCAAGATTTCGGTAGACGGCGAAGGCGTCGTCTTGCTTTCCCTGGCTCTGAAGCTGCAGCGCGTAACCGTAGAGCTGGTTCACGTCCGCTTTGTCGAGCGCCCGATTCCGCGCGACGGTTGCTTCATCCTTGTGTCCGAGTGCGTCCAGCACTTGTGACTTGGTCATCAAGTTGTCGTACCGCTCCTCCAGTTGAATCGAACGGTCCGTGTCCCTTAACGCTTCGTCGAGGTTCACCTTCTCTGCGAGCCAGTAGTTCGCAGCGTCGTCCCATCCTTGCCACGAGTATTGCGCCAGGCCGCGAAGCTGTTTGCGAAGGCTCTGCTCGACGGCGTCATGCACATCGACCGAAACCTTGAACGGCACGGCCACCTTCTCCCACCGAAGTGTCACCACGGCCGAATCGGCTTTCAAGTCATCGAAGTCGTAGGTCAAGCTTTCGTGAAAATCGGTTGCTGCGGGCTTGACCGTGACGCGCAAGGCGTCTTCGGCTGGGTCGTAGGTGAAACTTCCCCAGGCGGTATTCATTTTCGAGAAGGCGATGGTCCATTCATTTTCCGTGGGAACCATGTGTAGGCCATATTTTCCGGACGCGAGAGGCTGGCCCTCGATCATCACCGGATCGCTGAAGGAGATCGTTGTATTCTCATTCGCGCCGGCGCGCCACGGCTGCCCGTAGGGAACCAGTTTTCCCCACACCTTCCGGCCGTTGACGAGAGGACGGTGATAGTTGATGGTGATATCCGTAACACCAATTCTCTGCGTGACCACCGCATGTTGGCTGGGCCGCGGCAGGTCGAGAACGAAGGACTGCGCGCGGCACATGGCCGGAACCGAAAACAGCAACGTAAGCAAGACAGCTAATCGAACCTTGTTCATGGACACACTCCTCAAACGACGTTTCAGGAAGCATTTCAGATTCTCGAGTCTGCGCGTTTGTGCGAAATCGCACCTCCACGGCGCGGGCAACGCTTGACCGCTTAGACGCGGGGTGCTCGTTTTGGTTATCGAGAGCTGCCAACCCACGAGATTGCGGTTCGAAGCTTTAGGCGCATTCAGTGCACACCGCAAACTCCCTCTAACCGGTAGCTTGTCTATTTCTGCTGACGCTAACCGCCTATAGAGCCAAGGAAATGATGATCGGATAAACCATCTCGCGCCACGGGAGCGTCGAGAAGCTGGGCGGCGTCCTGTCGCTGCTCGAGGTCAGACTGAGCAATCCCCTGCCCTAGCCGGACTAATCGGGCTTTTGTTTGCAAGAATCACGGGGATGGTGCGAGAATCCCAGCCTCCCTGCAACTGGCCAATTTGACACAGGAGGAAACTCGGATGCGTATTGCAAGTGCGCGAGGCGTTAGTGTGGGGGTGGCAGGAGTGTCACAGTACTTGACTTGACCGTGAAAATCGTGCCTCTTCGCGATTTAATCCGTCGAGAGACGGGAGATCATTTTCATGAATAGGCGTGAAATAATATGCGGGTTTGGGACCCTATCGATCGACGCGGCAATCCGGCGTATAAGCCGAGCTCCATTTGGCCCAGCCGAACGCCAGAACCTTGCAACAACACCGACTGGAGCCGAAGCATTGCCATCGGTGGTGGCAGGTGTGCGCCTTGTCGATTCGGAGATCGCTAAACTGGCGACGGACTTTAGTCGCAGTGTCTCTCCCCCCTATCTATTTAACCACGCGGTTCGGACGTTCCTTTTTGGCTCGCTGGTTGGGCGGGCGCTCGGACAGAAGTTCGACGAAGAGATCTTGTACCTTGCCTGCGTTCTGCATGACTTGGGGTTGACAGAGCGATTCCAGGGGGACGCGCCATTCGAAATTCAAGGGGCAGAGGCTGCTAGACTCTTTCTGGACGCGCACTCCTATGCAAAGGCAAAAATTGGAATCGTGTGGGACGGAATCGCCATGCACGTTTCTCCTATTGGACAATTTAAACAGCCCGAGATCGCACTGGTTGGCGAAGGGGCGGGAGCTGACGTTGTCCAACCAGATTTCTCACGGATAAAGAAGAGTGACGCTGAGGAGATCGTGAAAGCGTTCCCCAGATTAAAATTCAAGGACGCATTCGTGAAAACATGTGCAGACGTGGTTCGTAAGCACCCCCTAGGGGCATCCAATTCCTTCATGCGTGACGTTCGTGAACGCTACGTCCCTGAATTTCACGCCACGAACTTCTGCGATCGCATTGCGCAAGCTCCATTTTCGGAATAGGGTTCGTCCAGCAAGCTGACCTAGATTGGGAACGTTCGAGTGCGTGGAATCCGCACATCGTCGCGTAGGACGTCTCCCACGCGATCCTCTTAGAGAGCTTTCGAGAATCGGTGTTTTCTGAAAGGTGGCGGCCCTGCAGCAGGTAGCGCAGAATCAGTCTGCCGTGACCCCGCAGGAGGCGAGGTTTTTTGAGAGGGCAGCCATGCTCAAGAGCTATTTACAGACGTGGTCGCCGAATCCTCAACGGCTGCTCTTTGCAAACGCTATCGGGCGTCCGATGAGCGCAAACAAGGTCGTTCAGCGAAAACTGTGGACGATCTTGGACCGGCTTCGGATTCCTCGCTGCCCTTCACGCTTTCCCGCACACACACTCAAGCTTGCTTGTCGAAGGCGGAGCGCCGATTTCGGTAGCGAATCACCATAGACCCCGCGTCCACCGCAATCACGAGCGGCTCTATCGAACGC
>Ga0306920_100011408_pt1 | contig 12001 bp, 8 predicted proteins | sample flu12Cox44000170_FD_204666 | JGI IMG/M metagenome (GOLD analysis project Ga0306920, IMG submission 204666) | Lab enrichment of tropical soil microbial communities from Luquillo Experimental Forest, Puerto Rico - flux4day.12C.oxic.44.000.170 (v2)... | ecosystem: Environmental > Terrestrial >...
CTTCCGTCTCTCCGACGTCGATGCCACGCCGAAGTTTGCTGTGCCGCACGCTGTACAAAAAATAAATCAGAAGCCCGATCCCGAGCCAGACCACAAAACGAATCCAGGTCATGACCGGCAGGCTCAGCATCAGAGCCAGACACATCAACACGCCGACGATTGGGAAAAGCGGAACGAACGGCACGCGGAACGGACGCGGTCGTTCCGGATTGACGCGGCGCAGCACGTTGACGCCGAGACAAACCAAAATAAATGCGAAGAGCGTGCCGATGTTCGTTAGGTCTGCGAGCTCGCCGATGTTTGTAACCATCGCCACAACACCGACGACAACACCTGTCCAGATCGTTGTGATGTGCGGTGTCCGGAACCGCCGATGAATTCTGGCGAAGTATTCCGGCAACAAACCGTCGCGTGCCATTGCCATGAAAATGCGCGGCTGCCCAAGCTGAAACACGAGCAGCACTGAAGTCGTGCCTGCGAGCGCGCCCGCGCTCACCAGCGCTTGCGCCCACGGTTTGCTCGCGAAAGCGGTGGCAACAGCAGCGGCGTCGCCCTCGTAGATGGTATATTTTTTGATTCCGGTAAGCACAGCCGACATCAGTACGTAAAGGACTGTGCAGATGATCAGACTGGCAATGATCCCGATCGGCATGTCGCGCTTCGGATTCCGGGTCTCTTCAGCCGTGGTCGACACGGCGTCGAAGCCGATGAACGCGAAGAACACAATCGCCGCGCCGCTCATCAAGCCAGCAAAACCATGCGGCATAAACGGATGCCAGTTGGTCGGGTTCACCATGAACGCGCCAAATGCGATGACGAACACGACAACGGCGACCTTGATAAGGACTATCGTCGTGTTCGTGTGCGCACTTTCTCGAATCCCGTAAACCAGGATGACAGTAACCGCACCAACGATGAGCACAGCCGGCAGGTTGAATGCGATGGAGTGACCGGCAATCACGGGCAAAGCGGTCGACGAATATGCTCCTAACGCCGCGCCTCCTTTGGCAAGCAAATCTGTGGCGGTTTGGTGATCGTTCACCAGCCATAGCGGAAACTTTAAATGAAACAGGCTGTCGCAGAGTTGGACGAAATAACCTGACCAACTCACGGCTACAGCCATGTTACCAACTGCATATTCTAAAATCAGGTCCCACCCGATAATCCACGCTATCAACTCGCCCATCGTGGCGTAGGAATAGGTGTACGCCGATCCTGAAACCGGAATCATGGACGCAAGTTCGGCGTAACAAAACGCTGCAAACGCGCAGGCGAGGCCAGCGACGATAAACGAAACGGCAATGGCGGGACCTCCACCCGCGCGTCCAAGCACGACGTCTGTTCCGGAGAGCCAGGCTTGAATAAAATTAATGACTGGCGTTTCAACCCTCGACGCAAATGTCTGGCCGGCCGCAGCGGTTCCCGTCAGCGAGAAAATTCCCGCGCCAATAACTGCGCCAATGCCGATGCAAGTGAGTGCGAGCGGTCCGAGCGTGCGCTTCATCTGTCGGTCCGGCGCCTCTGCTTCGGCGATCAGGTGATCCGGACTTTTGGTTCTGAACAGTTGAAATGCCACCGCGCGAGATCGTCTCATAGCAGTTCGCGTGGTCAATCCAAAGCTTTAGGTGTCAGAGCTAATGCCGGATTGTCAGGTTAGTCTCGCACGCTTCTGCCGTCTCTCCCCTTGGTAAGGCGAGAGGATTGAGGTGAGGGGTTTAAGCGACAAAATACAGCGTTGGTCAACAGCAACCCTCACCCACCCCCGTCCCTTGCAAAGGGCGAGGTAAAGCGAACTGTGAGTCGAACTAACAGTGCTTATGGTGAGTCGACGGGGGCAAAATAGTTTTGTAGCATCGCTGGTGTATGGCCGATGAGCCGGCAAAAATCATTCTCGGCGACACGGCGATTAGCGCATTCGAGCGAACTCCGGGTCGGCGCCGATTAGGCCGCGGGAAAGCCACAAGTCCACCGCTCACGCACTGCGAGAATTGCGGCGCAGAGCTGCAGGGACACTGGTGCGCGCAATGCGGCCAACCAGCCATCGAGTATCGCCGTTCCTTCCGATACGTTGTCGCTGATCTACTGAACGAGTTCCTGAATTGGGATTCGAAATTCTTCACGACCATCGCGCTACTCATCGTAAAACCGTGGCGCCTCACAAATGAGTTTCTCGCCGGCAAGCGCGTCCGTTACGTGAATCCCCTGCGGCTGTATCTGCTCGCCAGCATCCTCTTTTTCTTCGCCGTGAATTACGGAGCAAGGGGAATCCATGTTGACCCGAGCAAACTCGGCGCAAAAGATCGGGCGGAACTCGAATCGGATTTAAAGAATACGGATTTACCGCCTGAAGCGCGGGAGAAACTCGAAGCACTATTGCGGGAATCTTCACCTTCTCCTGCTCCGTCGCCTCTCACGAACGCGCCTTCACCTGCACCGGCGAGTCTTTCGCCTTCACCCGGAACAAATGCAGTTCCGCCTCAACCGGAGCCGGGCGCGAAGGAGCAGAAGAAGGAATATGGGAAAATAAACGAGCGACCATTCGTCGTTTTTGATCAGAACAAATCCTCAACTCCCTTCGAGCGTTGGATCGAAGCTCGAGCAAAAGAGAAGATGGGTGAAAAGGGAACGAAAATGGGGCTTTTTATCAGCACCCTCTTTAGCAACCTCCCCTACATGATGCTGTGTTGCATCCCGCTTTTCGCTTTCGTTTTGAAACTTCTCTACATCCGGCGCCGTATCTTCTATATCGACCATCTGATTTATGCCTTGCATATCCACAGCTTTTTCTACGCCGGAATCATGCTAATCGTGCTGACAACCATTGGGCTCAATCGCGTCGCGCCGGGTGAAATTGCAGGATGGCTGATCGCGCTTCTTTGGATCGCGTTTGTAACGCAAATTTTCCTGTCAATCCGCTACGTTTATCGCCAGGGCTGGTTCCTCAGTATTTTTAAGTTCATTTTTGGCGGATTTGTGTATCTGATGGTCCTCGTATTCGCGCTGGCCATTACCTTTTTCGCCACACTCGCATTGCCATGAAACGAACGATCTTGCTTCTTTGTGCGCTCGCAGCTGCTCCCGTCTCAGTTTTTTGCGGCGATCGGCACATCGCGTTTGAACGAGACCAGGCTGTCTGGATCGCCAATCTCGACGGCACGGGTGAGAAAAAGATTGCCGACGGCATCTTCCCGGCGATCTCGCCGGATGGAACTCGCGTTGCATTTAACACGACAGAGAAAACGAGCGACACGACGTACGCCCGTCATATCGCCGTCGTCGATGTTGCCACGGGAAAAATTAACGTTTTCAAAGATGTCCCCGGCGATAATTCCTATTATCCGAGCTGGACGGCTGATGGGAAACAAATCCTTTTCACTACGCGTCCTCACGAAGTCTGGGATCTTGCCGTGGTGAATTCTGACGGCACGAATTTCCACGTGCTCAAGCCCGGTGTGCAAAGTGAAGTGACGCGCTACTCGCCAATTTGGGCGCGCGACGGTCAATCGGTTTTTTGCGAGGATATGACGAACATTTTTCAGATCGGCCTCGACGGCGCGTCCCGCATGCAATGGAAGATCAACGAGATCGTGCCGGACGGTGATATGAGCGGCGACGGCCGGATCGACGCGTCGCCTGATGGGAAGCGATTGCTTCTAAGCATCGATATGGGTGAAGAATCGGGGCGCAAAGATTGGGATGGGCCATTGCCGGCGCTTTGGGCGTTCGATATGCAATCGCAAAAGGCGACCAGGCTCACACCGAAAAAATTATTTGGCTGGGACGGCGTTTGGCTCGACAACGACAACATTCTTTTTCTGAGCCGCGACGCCGGCCAAAAGGAAGATTCGATTTATCGAATGTCCAGCGACGGGAAAAACCTGAAACGCCTGATTAAGAATGCGCGCTTTCCAAGCGTGAGCGCCCCCAATGGATGAAGCAGTTCATTGTTACAATCTTCCTTTGCCTCGCTTTTTCCGCATTCGTTAACGCTGGGCAGCGCAAAATCGCATACGATCGCAACGGAAACATCTTCGTAGCCGACGTCGACGGTACGCATTCAAAAAGAATTGCTGAGGGCGACTGGCCGGAGATTTCGCCGGACGGCACACGTGTCGCGTTTAACACCGAAGGCGACGCGAAGAATCGTCCCGGTCCTGAGCGTCACATTGCAATCGCCGACGTTGCGACCGGCAAAGTCACGGTTCTACCAAATATTCCGAGCGACAATTGTTTTGGTCCTGTCTGGTCGCCGGAGGGAAAGCAGCTCGCTTTTTCAATCATGACAGACAGTGCGTGGCACCTCGGCTTGGTGAACGCTGATGGCTCCGGGTTTCGGGTTGTGAAGAATGCGGAGCTGAGGCCCGATGCGTTTGGCGCGCCGGAGTGGGCTCGCGATGGCAAATCGATTTTCTGCCATGATCTCGACAACATTTATCAGATCGATCTCGACGGTAACGTTTTGAAGAAATGGGAGATTGCGAAGATTTTGACTCACGCAAGTATGAACGGCGGCGATCGATTGAGTATTTCGCCGGACGGCAATGCGCTGCTCATGGATGTCGATTGCGGCTCGGAGCATGAGCGAAAAAACTGGGATGGCCCGCAGCCCGCGATTGAGAAACTCGATCTCAGCGCGGACAAAGCGGTGCGCATTTCGGGCAAAGATGACTACGTCTGGGAACCGTTCTGGATGAGCGCAAACGAATTCCTTTGCATCATGCAAAAGGAGAACGAAAACCAGGCGTCGATTTACCGAATGTCTTTGGACGGAAAAAATCCGAAGCTGCTCGTGAAACACGCGCGAACACCGACCGCGAGCGCGCCGTAGATCGCACTGTCATCTTGAGCGAAGCGAAAGATCTCTGGTTCATTTCCTTTGCGCGAATCTAGTGGAAAAATTGTCCGTGCTTCTTCGCTTCGCTCAGAATGACAATCATCCGTAGGCTCTGGCCTGCGATTAACTGAAAAGTTCCCGCGCTTTCGAAAGCGCCTCGTTAATTTTGGTGGCGTCTTTGCCAGCGCCTTGCGCGTTCTCCGGACGTCCGCCGCCTTTGCCACCTACGATGGGTGCGACCTTTTGGATGATCTTGTTCGCCTGAAACTTCGCGGTCAGCGTTGAAGGGACATGAGCGACCAAAGCAACTGATGCGTCTCGTTTGCCGATTAGAAAAATCGGACCTTCGAATTTGGACTTCAACGCATCCACGATTGCCAGAAGGAGTTTTCCATCCGCGTCTGGTACGTCCGCGACGCAGAGAGTTTTTCCAGCATGCGATCGTGCCAGTTCGCTGGCGATTTGAGCGGCCCTGCTCTTCAGCTCTGCCTCCGCGGATTTCGCCGTTTTCTTTTCCCACTCGCGAACATCGGCATCTAGTTTTTCAAGATGCGCCGCGCGCGCATCAAGTTGCTTCAGCATTTCGGCTGTCCCTGCGTCCTCTTTGAAAGCCGGCAGCGGCGCGATGTCTGGTTTTTTGCGCGCGAGCGTCTCAAATTTTTCATGTTGCCGCGCTGCTTCCTGCTTGGCCCATGTCCGAGCCGCATCGCCTGCGACCGCTTCGATGCGACGCGTTCCCGCTGCAATGGCTTCTTCTTTCACAATGCGGAACGGCCCAATCTCGCCCGTCGATGAGACGTGGGTTCCGCCGCAGAGCTCCATCGAGTAACCATTAAGCGCGCGAGGCGCTCCGCCGATTTGCAGCACGCGAACTGTGTCACCGTATTTTTCACCGAAAAACTGAATGATGTCTTTTCGCTGTTTTGCCTCGCCGAACGAAATTTCAGTCCACGAAACCGCCGCGTTCCCAGCAATTTTTTCGTTCACCAATTTTTCCACATCGCGCTTTTGTTGCGGCGTAAGCGGTGCGCTGGAAAAATCGAACGTCAGTTTGTCGGGTCCAACGTAGCTGCCTTTTTGCGAAGCATCGCGTGAGACGACTTCGTGCAATGCCCAGTGCAACAGATGGGTCACCGTGTGGTGGCCCTGAATCAATTTGCGTCGGTCGGCATCAACTGAAATGCGCACCGCCTCGCCCGGCTCGGGCGCGCGACCTTCCACAATTGTAGCGCGATGAACAAACACATCGCCGCGCTTTTGTGTATCGGTAACGCGCAACTGACCAACCTCAGTCCAATCGTGTCCGGGAACGTGAAGCAATCCGCGATCGCCAACTTGACCGCCCATCTCCGCGTAGAACGGCGTCCTATCGAGAACAATGTTCACTTCGCCGGGTTGTTTGCCCGGAAAGACCCTGTCGACAACCGATTCCGTCTCGAGAAAATCGTACCCGAGGAATTTCGTCGGTTCGACTTCGAGTTCGCCACCTTCAACACTGATTTCTTCCTTCTTCTGTGCCTTTCGCCCGCGTTCGCGCTGTTCCTCCATTAGCTTCTCAAAACCGGCCACGTCGACAGTGAGGCCGCGTTCGCGCGCCATCAGTTCGGTAAGATCCAGCGGAAAACCGTATGTGTCGTAAAGCTTGAACGCGAACTCGCCCGATACCTGGGAACGTGGAACCGAACCGGCAACAGATTGGGGAGCGCGAGCATTTTGCTCGCTGTGGCCGGCATGCTGCCGGCCAGCATCACTCCGTCGAGACCACTCCCACATCCAAGGATAATCCTCGTCTGCGCCAACCAAATTCTCAGTCCAAGGATTACGACAAACGTAAAGAAATTTTTCCTCCAAATCGTGATCCGAACGTACCAAGCGGTCGTGATATTCGTTTTCCCACACCTGCATACCTTGCGAATTCTCCGCCCGATTAATTTCTCTGGCAGTAAACGACTTTATCGAATGCATTAATTCCGCGAGCGACCAGAATGGCAGTTTGTCCTCCTTGGCTGCAGGTTTCGGCCATGGCCGAAAAAGAATGTGAACGTGATCAGGCATGACAGACGCAGCGAACAAGTCGTAGCGCTTTTGATCGAAATGCATGATGGCATTCAGTGTAATGCTACGTGCTTCTGGAGAGAGGATTCGATGATCGCGCGTTGAAAATGTTACGTGATAGATTCCATTTGGCCGCTCGTAGTGCGGTAGGCGACGTTTCGTGTATCGAGCGTCAGGAGAAGTATCCGGCAGAATGCCGGATGCAGCGGGCTGCAAGCCCGCGCTCCCCAGAATGCGCGCAACCTCGCGCTCAAATAGCTCGATACCTCGATCCAACGTCTTGTTGAACGCTTCCTCTTCGCGATGAATTATTTCTTTCATCCTCGATTGGTGTGCTCGGATTTCGGGAAAGACGTCGCCCATGGTTTTCGTCACGACATTGACGAGTTTGTAGAAGAACGGCTCGTGAAAGCCGAGCGTGCGGCCATAGCGGACTGCGCGGCGGAGAATGCGCCGAAGCACATAACCGCGACCTTCGTTTGAAGGGATGATTCCGTCAGCGATAGCGAACGATAGCGCGCGAATGTGATCGGCGACGACGCGGAAGGCGATGTCGATTTTCTCCTGCTCATTCTGATTTTGTAGGGCGGCTGTGTCAGCCGCCGGCGTCTCACAGAGACGCCCTACAGTTGGTAGCGTGCTCGCGTATTTCTTGCCGCTCAGTTTTTCCAACTCTTCGAAAATCGGGCGGAAAACATCGGTCTCGTAATTCGAAACTGTTCCGGAAAAATCGGTGAGGTTCTTGGTTCGCTGAATAATTGCTACGGCGCGATCGAAACCCATTCCGGTATCGACGTGCCGCGCTGCCAGTGGAACGTACTCGGTATGGCCGGGGTCACCGCCCCCGGCTACAGGCTGCGCATTGAACTGGATGAAAACAAGGTTCCAAATCTCGATGCAACGCCGGTCCCCTTTGTTCACGAGCGCGCCACGCGTGTCACCGTCTGGCGTCAGATCGATGTGCACTTCCGAGCACGGCCCGCACGGACCGGTGTCGCCCATCATCCAGAAATTGTCGGCTTTCCCACTGCTGAGAACGTGAACGTTTGGATCGAGATCGGCTTCGCGAAATAAACGGGCCCAGTGATCGTACGCTTCCTGATCGAACTGGCTGGGCTCGCCAGGACCGGGCTGGTAAACGGTCGCGTAAAGACGTTGCGCGGGAAATTTCCAGCGTTCGACCAGTAATTCCCACGCCCATTCGATAGCTTCCTTTTTGAAATAATCGCCGAAGCTCCAGTTTCCGAGCATTTCGAAAAAGGTGTGGTGATACGTGTCGAGACCGACGTCTTCGAGGTCGTTATGTTTTCCTCCGGCGCGAATGCATTTTTGGGTGTCAACGACGCGCGGTGGTTTCCACGGCGGTTTTTGTTGCCCGAGAAAAATTGGCACGAATTGGTTCATGCCGGCATTGGTGAAAAGCAGATTCGGCGTGTCGGGGAGAAGCGACGATGACGGCACAATGGTGTGCTGTTTCTCCCTAAAGAAATCGAGAAATGATTGCCGTATCTCAGCTGACGTCATTGGGTAACCACGAATAAACACGAATTTCAGGAAACCTGAAAGCACACCACGCTGGCTGGCTGTGGCTAAGCTGCTTACCGGCGCTGCGTTCGGCGGGACGTTTAGTCTTTGTCCTCGTTCAGCTTCGCTTTGACGGCGGCCTCAATCTCGTCGTAAAGCGCCTTGTCGTTCTTCAAAACTTCTTTTGCGGCGTCGCGCCCTTGAGCAAGCTGCGCCCCTTTGTAATTCAACCAGGAACCCCGCTTCTCGATGACTTGCTGCTCCAACGCCACGTCGAGAAGAGCGCCAGCCGACGAAATCCCCTCATTGTACATGATATCGAATTCAGCTTCGGCGAATGGCGGCGCGACTTTGTTTTTTACAATCTTGACGCGCGTGCGGTTACCCGTGACGACGCCGTCGGTCTGCTTGATTGCGCCGATTCGGCGAATATCGACGCGCATACTGGCATAAAACTTCAAAGCTTTTCCGCCTGGAGTTGTTTCCGGGTTTCCGAACATCACGCCGATTTTCTCGCGGATTTGATTTGTGAAGATGCAGCAGGTCCGCGCTTTTGAAATCAGTGAGGTAAGCTTGCGCAATGCCGCGCTCATCAAGCGCGCCTGGGCGCCAACGGTGGTGTCGCCGATCTCCCCTTCCAGTTCCGCTCGGGTAACCAGCGCCGCTACGGAGTCCACTACGATGACGTCCAGCGCGTTGGAGCGGATCAGCGTTTCGCATATCCGCAGAGCTTCCTCACCCGAGCTCGGCTGCGACACGAGCAAATCGTCAAGGTTAACGCCCAGCTTTTTTGCGTAACCAGGATCCAGCGCATGCTCGACATCGATAAACGCTGCAAGACCTCCGGTCTTTTGCGCCTGCGCAATGACCGTCAGCGCAAGCGTTGTTTTGCCGGACGATTCTGGGCCGAAGATTTCGACTATTCGTCCCCGCGGAAAACCACCGACTCCCAGGGCGCGATCGATCAAAATGTTTCCAGTCGGAATGACATCGATATCGACGATCCTTTCCCCGCCCAACCGCATGATCGCACCTTCGCCGTAATCTTTCGCGATCTGTTGGATCGCCAGGTCGAGGTTCTTATTTCGAGCGGCAGTCAGTTTATCAGCGGCTGTTCTTTCTTCGGTCTTTGTCGCCATATCAGGAAGAATTTAACTACGACGCACGCGAGCTTTCGCCAAGCACAAAAGCGATAGCGTCGACCGGCAGCTACGAAAAAGGCCGCGAGCATGATGCTCGCGGCCTTAAAACTTCGACGATCCTGATTTCTTACGAAACAGTAATCTTGCGGGGCTTGACGTGCTCGGCTTTCGGCAGAGTCAACGCAACGAGACCCTGATCAATCTTCGCGCTGATTTTGTCGGCGTCGATTGATGGATCGATCTCGAACACGCGCCGGAAATTTTCCGGTCGCGATTCGCGATGAACCAACGTTCCTTCCACGGCCGGAAGCGAACGCCGTCCGATGATTGTTAGCTCGTTGTTTTCGACCGAAATTTTGAGGCCGGCCTTTTTCACGCCCGGCATCTCAATCTCGAGCATGTAACCATCAGCAACTTCTGCAACGCTAGCCGCTGGCGTAATAAATTGCTCCGCCTTGCTACGATCAGATTCGCGAGTTTCTCGGGTTAGAGCGTTCATATTGAAATTCCTTTCAGTTTTCCTGTTTAGCTTACCTGGATTTGTTTCGGTTTTGCTTCCTCAGCTTTGGGCAGCGTCACCTTGAGAATTCCATCCTGGTAGGTGGCACTAACCTTACTGGGATCCACACGAGTCGGCAGCGCGATGCTGCGGCGGAATGTACCGACATAGCGCTCAGTGCGCTGAGCCGTTTCGCCGTTGTTGCTCGCGCGTTTGCGTTCGCCGCTGATCGTCAGCGTCCCGTCATGCAATGAAATATCGATGACATCTTTGCGCATGCCGGGCAACTCCACCACAGCCACGAAATGATCGCCACTCTCGTAAAGATCGAGCGCAGGTGACCACCCGGCAAAGAGTTGACCCGTCCGGCCAAAACCAGACCAGAACGGCATATCGAAGAACGAGTTCAACTCGTCCCGTAGATTGCTCCACCGATCCAACGCCGACCACGGCGCCGAATCAGGAAGCTGATAACGAATTAGATTCATAATTTTTGAAATCTCCTTTGTTGGTTAGAGGATTTTGATTTTCGCTGATTGCTGTAGCGGCCAGCGTGCCACTAAGACGGCAAGGTAGCGCCGGGCTTCTAAAGCTCCGACTATCAGCCGATTACACGAGAGGTTCACGAGTATTCAAAGATTGACGCCGGTCTAATCTGGCACACGCAAATCGTGAACACGTTTCCGGTGGAGACAAAATTTCTCTGGCTCTCGGAAACTCAGAACAATCTTCGCAGTGCTTGGGGTGTGTAACGCTCTTGACAGTTCAATCACTGAACGGCTACCGATCGAACGGTGAATCATCCCGAGGAAGGCCGCCGTGAACTAGATGCCGTGGTCATCAATATCGAGCTGACCCTTGTCAGTATCATCCAGGGGGTCGCATTGTTTTTCCTCACTGACAACGCGCGCACGCTAATATCGATGCGTTATTCGAGCGCTTTTCTGTATATCGTCACAGGATTATGCGTGATTTTTATTTTTTGGTCGCGGTCCGTGATCCACACGTTGGCGCTGATTCGCTGGCCACTTGAGTTCGGACACAATTTTTTCTACATCGCTTGTGCCCTCGGCGAAGCAATCCTTTTCAGCCGCCTGGACAATCCACTTGGGTGGTTTCAGCTAAGCGCCGCCTACGCAACGATTGTTTGGTTGCTTTTCATCTATGATATCCGGCTGATCAATATGCGTCTTAAGGAGTCGCGCACAGATGTTGAGCGCACTCTTTACACACGCAAAAGGTCCGACCAGTTGCGCAACATTTTGGTACTCGTGCCCGCGCTGGTGATTCTTAGTCTCGCGTGCGCGTTGGCGATTTGGCGTTGGCCTGACGTGTTTATCGCTCGGGGGTACCACAATTGGTTGATTGCGGTTCAGTTACTCTCCTTCGTCGGCTATCTGACTTACACCGGTCGCTATTTCCGCTCGATCGCAGCGCTGGTGTTGCGAAGTGAGCAAGCTAGCTAGCCGGCGCATTTTCATGGCGGGTTCCGCAAGTTTTCGCCGAGATGTTTGGTGGGTAGTTGCTTTTTCGTTGTTCGCTGCCGTTCGCGTACTCGTGTTATCGGCGGCCTTTCCTTTCTTCAACAACGTGGATGAACGGCGGCACGTCGATTTGGTCATCAAATACGCCGGTGGGCACCTGCCGCGAAGCGCGGAACTGATCTCGCCGGCGACGCTTCCTTACCTCTCGCATTACGCATCGCCCGAGTTTCTCTCGTCGCCCGAAGACTTTGAGGGCGGCTACTTCGGACCAATGTGGAAACATCCTGCTGAAGAAGTCGCGCCGACGATTGCACGGATCGAAGAGATCTGGAGCCGCACGCCTAACCAGGAATCCTCGCAACCACCACTTTATTACATTGTGGCTGCCGCCTGGTTCCACGTCGGCGAATGGATCGGCGTAAAAGGCGGTAGCGCGCTTTATTGGGTTCGATTTCTCAACGTT
>Ga0306920_100011409_pt1 | contig 12001 bp, 9 predicted proteins | sample flu12Cox44000170_FD_204666 | JGI IMG/M metagenome (GOLD analysis project Ga0306920, IMG submission 204666) | Lab enrichment of tropical soil microbial communities from Luquillo Experimental Forest, Puerto Rico - flux4day.12C.oxic.44.000.170 (v2)... | ecosystem: Environmental > Terrestrial >...
GATCTGCGCAGCATGAGCGCGACGACGAAGGAGACGCTCACCAACAGCGAGGTGATCGCCGTCGATCAGGACCCCCTCGGCAGCCAGGGGCAGCGGGTGGCGACGCCGGCGGCCAACCTGGAGGTCTGGTCGAAGACGCTCTCCGGGACGAACGTCCGGGCGGTGGCGCTGCTCAACCGCGGCTCCGCCGCGGCGTCGATCACGGCGCAGTGGAGCGCGCTCGGGATCCCGGCGGGCGCCGCGACCATGCGCGATCTCTGGAGCCACACGGATCTGGGGTCGTTCACCGGCTCGTACACCGCCGCGTCGGTGCCGAGCCACGGCGTGGTCATGCTCAAGGTGACGAGCACGCCCTGACGGGCGGTCTCTGACTCGCGCACCGTAAGGCGCGCGCCGCGCGGGCTACCTCGAACGGCTGGCGAAGGCGGGCGGGGTGAGGTCGCTGTCGGCGGGGACGTAGCCGGCGACGGTGCCGTGGGCGGGGAGGCGCAGCGGCCAGCGCGCCATGAGCGGCGTGGGATCCCAGAAGACCTCGGGGAACGCGGCCGACGGCCGCACGGAGAGCGCGAAGTGGACGGCCGGCTCCGGAGAGTCGCCGCCCGCCTCGCCCACCAGGCCGATGACGTCGCCGGCCTTGACCTGGACGCCGCGCGCGATCCGACGCGGGATCGCGGCGAGGTGGACGTAGTGGGTGAAGGCCATCCCCCCGAAGTGCGCGAGGCGGACGTAGACGGCGCCGCGCTCGTCGCCGACGCCGCGCTGCACGTGATCGACGACGCCGTCGTGGGCCGCGTAGACGTGCTCGCCCCACAGGCCCCCCCCGAGGTCGACGCCGCAGCGGCCGGCGGCGCGGCACATGGGGGGCCGGTGCCCCGCCGACGCCCGGCCGGCGAAGATCCGATCCGAGATCGCGGGTGTGCGGCGCAGCGGCCCCGGCAAGGGGTAGGCCCACGCCGTGCGGGCGAACGCCGCCAGCCAGTCGTCGTCGGTCGGCGGCCAGGCCGGGCCGTAGTAGATGGGCTCGGGAGGCGCCGGCGCGGCAGGACGGACCTCGCCCGTCTCGAACGAGATCGACTGCACCGTCGGCGCGTGGAAGCGGTGCCAGGCCGCGCGGCCGCCCCCGAGCACCAGCGCGACCGCCACCACCCGCGAGAGCCAGCGCCGCCTGAAGCTGGCGCGGGCGCGGCGCCGCGTCTCCTCGCTCGCGACGAGGCAGGCCTCGGAGCAGTAGACGCGTGTATCTCGGCTCCGGGGCAGGATGAAGCGCTCGGTGTCGCCGACGGCGTGGCGGCAGACGGCACAGGTGATCGACGCCATCGTGTTACTCGTCCCCGGCCGGCGCGGCGTTGGTGTCGCTGTCGGTCTCCGGCGCGGGCGTCGTGTCGCCGCCCCCCTCGCTGGCCTCTCCGTCCCCGGCCACGTCGTCGCCGGCACCGTGGCGCGGCCCCCCCTTCGCTTTGGCCAGACTCGCCAGCTTGCGCCGGTGCGCCGCCGACAGCGTCGCCGACCCGAGCGGGAGGCCGGGGCGCCCGAGCGTGGTGACGAGGCCCTCCGCGCCGCCGTCGACCGGAACCCGGAGCGGCCAGAGCGCGATGAGCGGCTCGGGATCGATGTACCGCTCCGGCCCGCTGTCCTTGAAGGGGCGGATCGAGATGGCGAAGTGGAGGTGCGGCGTCGACTCCTTGACGCCCGTGTCGCCGAGCAGGCCGATGACGTCGCCGCTCTTGACGTGCACGCCGCGCTCGAGCCCCGGCGGGATCGCGGCCAGGTGGAAGTACTGCGTGAACACCGTGCCGTCGCGGTGAGCGAGGCGCACGAACTCGCCGCCGCGGTCCGGGTTGGCGTTCCGCTGCACGAAGTCCACCACGCCGTCGTGGACCGCGTGGACGTGCTCGCCCCAGATCTCGCCGCCGAGGTCGACGCCGCAGTGGCCGTTGCGGCACTCCGCCGGGCGCTGTCCGGGCCGCTCGGCGCCGAACACGCGGGAGTCGACCCGCGGCATCCGCCGCACCGGCCCCGAGAGCGGATGGATCCAGGCGTCCTGACCGAGGGCCGCGAGGAAGCTCTCATCCGTCGGCGGCCACTCGGGGCCGAACCAGCCGGGCGGGAGCGCAGGGGCGCGCCCGCCGGGTGCTTGCGGCGCCGGGGCCGCGCGCGCCACCCGCCGCCGCGCCGCCGGTCCCTGGTGCGGCGTCAGGAACACACCCGTCACGATGACGAGCGCCGCGAGGCGTCCCACGGAGCGCCGCCGCGCCGCCCAGCGCTCGCGGCGGCGCTCGCGCACCACGCCGCGGTAGCAGCCGAGCGAGCAGAGCACCGCCGTCGACCAGGCGTCGACGTGCATGTAGCGCGTCGCCGGCAGCGGGGCCCAGCAGACCCCGCACACCTGATCGTCGGGCGCGTCTCTAAGCGTCTCGAGCGGGTCGATCATCCCGTGCGCAGCTCCACGGCCGGCGGCGAGCGCCTGGCGAGTCTATGGTAGCAAGTTCCCGCCGGGGAGGCGGAGGTGTGCTGCGTCGGTGCGGACGAGCTCGTGCGCTGCGCTATTAAGCTCGTGCGCTGCCCTACTATCCGTACGCGATGAACTCGGCGTTACTGCCCGTAAACGGACACGATGTTCGCCTGCAGCATGTTGTCCGCTGCGTCCGACGAATAGGCGGCGGTCATCACCCCTTCGAACCAGTTCCCCTGCGCGGCGTTGCTGTTGTCGCCGCCGGTGCCGAGGCCGATGGCCCCCTCCTTGCGCATCGGGTTGTAGCGGGAGCTCGGTCGCTGACCGTCGAACGGCACCATCAGCGGGCCGGAGGCCGCGTTCCCTTCCTTGATCGCCCAGTGGTTCTTGCCGGCCGCGTCCCCCTTCACCATGCCCGTCACGTACGTCCAGCCCGTGATCGTCGGGTTGCCGGGGAAGGGGCTGAGGTTCCCGGCCCAGAGGCCGTTCTCGAGATCGCCCATCACCCAGGGGCCGTTGCCGTCCCCCTTGTTCCAGATGATGCAGTTCCCGAAGTAGACGGCCTCCATCGACCCCTCGCCGTTGTCGCTGCTGTTCGTCTCCATGTTGCCGTAGTCGAAGCAGCAGCCGCCGTTGAAGGTGCCGCCGGCGACGACCATGTACTCGGTCTCGGCGTCGTCGCCGGTCGCGGTGCCGACGGCCGTGTTGTTGCGATAGCCGACCCCCTGCACGATGTGGACGCCGTAGACCTTGTGGCCGCTGATGGTGATGGAGACGGCCTTGGCGTTCGCCTCGTTGTCGGGCGTCTTCTTGGCCATGCCCGCGGGCGCCTTGGTGAGGTGGTTCCCCTTGCCGGACTGGTCGTAGATGATCGAGATGGTGCAGGCGTCGACGCCGCAGAACGTGTCCTGGGCGGCCGAGTCGGCGAAGCCGTCCGCGGTGACCCCGATGTCCTGCGCCGTGCAGTCCATCTTGCGGACCTGGTAGAGGGGACCGCTGTACGCGCTGTAGAGCGCGCGGACCGTGCTGTGGGCCGCGACGCACGGGCCGTGATCGGCGGCGTAGATGTCGCACGGGGCCGTGCCGCCGGTGGCCGGCGCCGCGACCGAGGCGGGCGTGGCCGCCGGACAGCCCGTGGCGCCGCCCGTGCCCGTCGATCCCGCGGTGCCGGTGTCCCCGCCCGAGCCGGTGGTTCCGCCGCTCCCCGAAGCTCCGCTCGAGGTGACCGTGCACCCCCAGCCGCCCATGCCGACGACGACGAGCGCCATCACGTTGCAGACGTTTCTTGTAGTCACGGAATACCCCCGTTGATCAGTTGTCAGCCCGAGTCCCTGAGCGTGCGCGTGCCGAAGGCCCTCGAGCCGTCGGACGACCCGACGTAGACCGCGGAAGCGTGGCCGGAGGCGCGCGCGTAGCGATCGGCGAGCTGGCCGACGCTGCGGTGCCGGCCGCGCGCGGCGAGGACCGCGACGGTGCCCCCGCTGCCGCCGCCGGTGATCTTCGCGCCGTAGAGCCCGGCGCCCGGCCCCGCCTCGCGCACCAGCGCCACGAGCTGGTCGGTCCCATCGGAGCCGAGCCCGCAGGCGGAGTAGCTGGCGTGCGACGCGACCATGAGCTCGCCGAGCCGCACGCGCGTGGGCTCGTCTACGCTCGCCGCGCCGGCGAGCAGCGCGCGAAACTCCTGGACGCGCCGGTGCTCCTCGATCGCGTGCTCGGTCGCCGCGCGCACGGGATAGCGGCGCGTCGGATCGATCGTCGTGGTCGGGTCGGTGGTCCCCTCGAAGCGGGCCAGGAACTCGCCCCCCAGGATCTCGACGGGGACGTTCGCGCGGTAACGGCCGCGCCACTCGTCGACGGGGACGTTGGCGAGGTACCCGCCATACGGCGCTTCGTCGATGGCGACGCGCCCCGGGCCGACCGGGCGCGCGGCCGCGCCCGCGCTAGCGGCGATCATGCGGTAGCCCATGAACGCGGCCGCCCGGACCGTTCCGTAGTCCGCGCCCGTGACCGCGTGGCGGATCCCCGAGTCGAGCCCGACGAACTCGATGTCGTCGGGGACGCGCAGCTGCCCGGTGACCTCGGCCGGCTGGCAGACGAGCTCCAGCAGGTGATCGCGGCGGCCGAGCGCGGAGGTCATCTGGTCCATCACCCCGCAGGGAGCGCCCACCACGAAGTTCTCGACCTTCTGCGCGAGGAGCGCGAGGTCGCGATCGGCGATCGCCCCGCCCATGAGCGGCGCCACCGCCTCCAGGGTGGCCACCTCGAGCGCCGCGGACGAGCTCAACCCCTTGCCGACGGGGACCTCCGACCAGACGAGCAGCCCGAGGCCGTGCGGCAGCCGCCTGCCCAGCTCGGCGTGGAGGACGACGAGCGCGCCGGCCGCGTAGGCCGCCCAGGCGCGCCGGGGATCGGCGGTCAAGAGCGCGTGGGCCCGGGCGTAGGTGAGCGGCGCATCGGGGACGATCTCGGCGAGCGGGAGCCGCACCGTCGGCTCGGCGCCGAGGGCCCGCATGTCGCCGCTCTCGATCACGATCTCCGGCGCTTCGCGCGCTTGCGCCGCCAGCCACGTCGCGGCGGCGATCGGCATCTCGAGGACCAGCGCCCCGGAGTAGTCGGCGATGCCGCCCATGACGTCGAGCCGCCCGGGGGCGCGCGCGAGGTGCAGGGGGCGGCGCGGGTCGAAGAACCCGGCATGATCGGCCAGATGGGCGAGGACCCGGCGGTGCTCGCCCGGCTCCTCCGGCCACTCTGTCTCCGGCGTCCACATCGTCATGCCACCTCGCTGAGGAGGCCGCGCGACCGCAGCGCGGCCCGCAGCGGCGGATCGACCTGCGCGCGGATCGCCTCGTTGGCGTAGGCGACGAACGCGACGTCGGTGAACACGTCGAGGGGCGCGGCGAGCCGGTTCCCCCACGGGTCGGTCACCAGGACGCCGGCCTCGCGCGCGATGAGCTCGGTGGAGAGATCGTACGGGTGGCTGCAGATGCCGAGCGCGCGGCCGCGCTTGGCGAGCAGCGGCTCGACGAGCGGGCGCAGCTCGGCCACCCACCGGTCGTGGCCCATGACGAGCTCGTAGAGCTGGCCGGCGTTGGAGATGTACTGGTCCTCGAAGGCGAGCGCCCGCCCCGCGACCGTCGGGCCGAGCACCGCCTCCACCACCTCGTCGTCGATGGCGGCGAGCTCGGCGCGCGCGCCGGGGAAGAAGCGGGTCACGCCGCCAAAGCCCTGGTCGATGCTGGCGGCGCGCGACGGGCGCAGCGCCAGCGGGCGGCGCGTCCTGGTGGCGCGGTCGAAGCGCACGCCGTGCGCGCCGCCGCCGGCGATCGCCCAGAGCGTGTCGCACAGGTTCTGCTTCACGAGCGGGATCTCGGTCTGCACGGCGACGGTGATGTCGGCGAGCGTCTCGCGACCGTTTCGATAAGGGGCCACGCCGGTCAGCACCCAGGCCGGGCGCTTCTGCACCATGAGCCCGCGCGTGCCGTCGATGGGGTCGACGATGACGACGATCTCCACGTCGCGCTCGCGGGTGCCGGCGGGAAGAACCCGGCGGCCGTCCTCGCCGAGCCCCTCGGCCACCAGCAGGCACGGCCACTGGCGGGCCAGCTGCTCGAAGTGCGCGAGCAGCACCGGCTCGGACAGCCGGTCGACGGCGAAGAGCGTGTCCCCGGCGTCGTCGCCCACCACCGCCGCGAGCTCGTCGATCGACTGCCGCTCGCAGGCCTCGACCACCGCGTCGCGGATGGCCTCGTGCACCCCGCGGATGTTGGCGACCAGCGCCTCGACGTCGCGCAGCCCGGTCATGCCCGCTCGTCCGCTCATGTCTGCTTGTCCGGTCATCTCCGCCTGTCCGGTCATGCCTGCTTGTAGTGGAGGGCCGGCTGCGCGCGCAGCTCGGCGGCCTTCGCTTCGGGGGAGGTGTCGGAGACGAAGTTGCCGCCGCCGATCTCGGGGCCGGCCAGGTACTTGAGCAGGTGCGGCTGGCGCAGCGGCGGATGAAACGCGATGTAGAAGTGATAGGCGCCGTAGTCGCCGCCGTCGGTGGGCGCCTGGTGCAGGACCATCACGTAGGGGAACGACATCCGCCAGAGGTTGTCGAAGCGGGCGGTCACCGCGGAGAGCGCGCCGGCCAGCGACGTCACCTCGGGGTCGTGCAGATCGAACACGTGCGCCACGCGGCGCTTGGGGACCACGTAGACCTCGTAGGCGTAGCGGGCGAAGTAGGGGACGAAGGCGATCACATGTTCGTCCTCGTGCAGGACGCGGCGGCCGTCGCGCTGCTCGGCGTCGATGATGTCCGCCATCAGGCCGCGTCCCGTGTCGCGGCGGTGGCGCTCGGAGGCGCCGCGCTCGATGTCGAACGTCTTCCAGACGAACGACGTCGCGTAGATCTGCCCGTGGGGGTGCGGGTTGGAGACGCCGACGATCTCCCCCTTGTTCTCGAAGCAGAGCACCTGGCGGACCTCGGGGCGCGCGCCGAGCTGGCGCGTCTCGGCCCGCCAGACGTCGGCGACCTCGGCGATGGCCGGCGTGGGCATCTCGGCCAACGTGAGGTCGTGGCGGGGCGAGAAGCAGACGACGCGCGCGGCGCCGACGGCGGGGGCCGCGCGGTAGAACGGCGTCGGGACCTCGATGTCGCGCGGCGCGTCCGGGCCCACGCACGGGTGGTCGTTGTCGAACACGAACGTCGTCGCGTAGCGCGCGTTGACCAGGCCCGAGACGCGCGCGTTCCCCGGACAGAGGTAGCAGCCGGGATGGTAAGCCGCGGGCGCCGCGGTCGCCGGGGCCACGGTGTGCCCGGTCCACGGCCGCTGCTGGCGGTGCGCCGCGACGATCACCCACTCCTCGCGCAGCGGGTGCCAGCGCTGCTCCCAGCTCGCGCCGATCACGCCTCCCCCCGTTTCTGCGTCCAGCGCCAGGCGTGCTCGACGATGGTCTCGATGCGGGGGAGGCGCGCCTGCCAGCCCAGGACCTCGGCGGCGAGCCGCGCGTCGGCGACGAGCGCCGGAGGATCGCCGGCGCGCCGGCCGGCTTCGCGCGCCGGCACCTTCCGGCCGGTCACCTGCTCCACCGCCGCGATCACCTCCCGCACCGAGTGCCCCCGCCCCGTGCCGAGGTTGACGTGAAGGCTGGTGGCGTCGCCGCGCAGCTTGTCGAGCGCCGCGACGTGCGCGTCGGCCAGGTCCTGCACGTGGACGTAGTCGCGGATCGCCGTCCCGTCGGCGGTCGGGTAGTCGGTGCCGAAGATCTGGAGCGGCTCGCCCCCGCGCGCCGCCGCGATCGCCAGCGGGATGAGGTGCGTCTCCGGCGCGTGGTCCTCGCCCACCTCGCCGTCGGGATCGGCGCCGGCGGCGTTGAAGTAGCGCAGCGCCGCGAACCGGATCGGGTAGGCGCGCTGGTACCAGAACAGCGCCCGCTCGACGGCCAGCTTGGTCTCGCCGTAGGGGTTGACGGGGTGCTGGGGGTGCTGCTCGTCGATCGGTACGCGCACCGGATCGCCGTAGGTCGCGCAGGTCGACGAGAACACGATGTCCCGTACGCCCGCGTCGACCATCGCGTCCAAGAGGTTGAGCGTGCCGACGACGTTGTTGCGGTAGTACTTGCGCGGGCTCCTGACCGACTCGCCGACGTAGGCGTGGGCGGCGAAGTGCACCACCGCCGTCACCCGGCGCTGCTCGAGCACGCGCCTGACGAGCGCGCCGTCGGCGAGGTCCCCCTCGACGAGGGGACCCCACTTGACCGCCCAGGCGTGCCCCTGGCCGAGGTTGTCGAACACCACGGGCTCGAGCCCGGCCTGGGCCACGCGCTTGGCTGTCTGGCTTCCGATGTACCCGGCTCCGCCGACGATGAGGATGGACACGATGAGATGCTACTTCCCGTACCCCGCCGCTTGGAGGTTTTGCATGACGGCGAGATCGGTGGCGTTGGACGGGGCGCCGTTGGTGACGGCCCCCTCGTAGAACGTCCCCCACGAGTTGTTGCTGTTGTCCCCGCCGACGCCGAGGACCAGCCCCCCCGCGTTGCCCCAGGTCTTGCCTGAAGGGATGGCGCCGTCGTAGGCGGTGGTCAGATCGGTGGCCGTCTTGATGTCCGCCATCCGGAGGGCGTATTTCCCGACGGGCGTGTGGAGGACGCCCATGGCGAACTGCACCTTCAGGGACGGGTTCATGCTGTTGGTGTTGCCGGTCGTCGACGACGAGCCGCCGGCCCAGACGCCCCCCTCGAAGTCGCCCATGAACCAGGGCCCGTTGCCGGCGCCCTTGTCCCAGAACCCGGTCCCGAAGAACAAGGTGTTCATGGTGACGTACTTCGTCGGATCGGGGGAGACGCTGCCGAAGTCCCAGCAGCACGCGGTGCCGGAGTGCGTGCCGTCGGCGAGCTCGTAGATCCCCTGGTCCTTGTTGCCGAGCGGCACGCCCTTGGCCATGAAGTTGAGCGGCGTCCGGTACCCCTCGCGCGCGTTCATGTAGATGGCGTAGACCTTGTGACCGCCGACCGTCAGCATGCCCTTGGTCGCGCTCGATTCGAAGTCCGGCATCGCCGCGTAGGTGCCGCCGTTGGAGAGGCCCGCGGGCGCGGCCTTGAGATCGTTCCCGTTCCCCGACTGGTCGTAGAGGATCGAGAACGTGCAGGTCGAGCCGTTGCAGAAGGTGTCCTGGGTGGCCGTGTCGGCGAAGCCGTCCGGGGTCTGGCCGATGTCCTTCGTCATGCCGCCCGAGCCGGTGTTCATGGCCGAGCTGCCGTTCCTGACCTGGTAGAGCGGGCCGGTGTACGCCTTCCTGAGCGTCCGGATCGTGCTGTAGGCCGCCCCGCACGACGTGCCTGCCGCGGCGTAGATGTCGCAGGGGCCCTCGGCGACCGTTCCGCCGCCGGTGCCGGTGGTTCCCGCGCTTCCGGTGGTGCCGGCGGTGCCGGTGGTGCCGGCGGTGCCCGTGGTGCCGCCGCGCCCGGCGGACCCGGTCGTGCCCGCGGTTCCCGTCGTGCCGCCGCGCCCCGCGCTTCCGGTGGTGCCGCCGCTGCCGGCCGAGCCGGTGGTGCCGCCGCGGCCGGCGGACCCGGTCGTGCCGGCGGACCCCGTCGTGCCGCCGCTCCCCGCGGCGCCGGTCGTGCCGGCGGTGCCGGTCGTGCCGGCGGTGCCCGTGGCGCTCCCCTTCTGGAACACGATCGTGCCCGTCGTGATCGGGCTGGTGGTCTGGGGCGTCCAGGTCATCGTGCTGCCCGAGACGCAGGACGCGTACTGGGTCATGGCGTCGATGGTGACGAAGTTGCCCGAGGTGGTGTAGTTCCCGCTAGCCGCCGCGTTGACCGAGGGGACGCCGGGCAGCCCGGACTGCAGGATGGTGGCGGTGCAGTCGCACCCGCCGCCCGTGGCGTCCGTGCAGGTCACGTCGGTGAAGCCGAGCCCGGTCAGCGGCACGCCCACCCGCGCGCACGTCGTGGTGGTGCCCGAGATCATCAAGCAGCCGGCCGGCAGCGCGAGCTGTGCGGTGCCGCTCGTGGTCGTGCCGTCGGTATAGGTCCCGTTCGCGTTCGCGGTCCACGTTCCGGTCACGGTGAGCGAGCCCGTGAGCGTGACGTTCTTGCAGCTCGTCGGATCGAGCCCCGCGTTCGAGATGTCGAGGTTGCCGCTCGTCAACGTCAGGCAGGAAGAGGTCACGTTCCAGGTCCCGACCGGGCTGCCGCCGCAGGGCGTCCCGTTGATGCAGGCGCCGATGCTCCCGCCGTTTCCGGTGCCCGAGGAGCCGGCAGCATTTCCGCCGGAGCCTGCCGCGCCCGGTCCGCCGCCGGAGCCGGAGGTGCAGGCGCTCGGGGTCACGCCGAAGATCACGGCGACGGTCACTGCGAATGCGATCGCCATCGCGGGAGCAGCGGGGCGAAATGTCATGGGCGGTCTCCTTCCAAGGTGAGTGGCTGACCCGCTCGGGGGGGCCAGCTCCGGAGACCTATTCCCGTCGATCGCGATCGGGATCAGGTTGTCGGGGAGCCCATGTCTCATTTACGACGACTTCTCAGATTCAATCGAACGGCGCGCCGGGCGCCGCGCACACAGCGCCGCGCGGCAGCGGCGGGGCTGCGTCATCGGGGTCTCCTTGTGACCCCTCACACCTTGATACGTGATGTGAATTAGGCCTCGCAATGGTTCCGATGTTCGGACTATGGTCTATTTGTGACAGTACGCCGTCCCTCGCGCTCCAAGACCGCGCTCTGGCGGCAGCACGCCTTCGAGGCCATCACCTCGAACATCGTCGCCGGCCACGGACCGGGGCCCGAGGCGCCGTCGGAGTGGGCGCCTCACCTGCGCCGCCTCATCGCCGCCTCACGGGCGCCGGTCGAGGGGCCGTCCTGGTGGACGCCCACGAACGCGTACCGCGGCGGCGTCGAGACGCGCGTCGACCCGCACGCCTACTACAAGGACGGCATGAACCGCCTCGGCCCGCGCGACCTGCCGGTGGTGATCTTCCAGCTGACGCTCGCCGGGTGGGGGCAGTTCGAGCTCTACGGCAAACCGCGCCAGCGCCTCCCTCCGGGGCGCGCGTTCTTCGCCATCGTCCCTTCGCGACATCGCTACTACCTGCCGGCCGGGTCGCCGGGGTGGACCTTCGCCTGGGTCGGCATCTATCACCCCGATCTCGTGCGCCGCATCGCCAAGAAGGTCGCCGCCACCGGGCCCGTCCTGCCGATACCGCCGGTGAGCCTGCTGGTGACGAGCACCATGCGCCTCGTGCGCGGCGCTTTCGAGAAGGACTTTCGCGACCGCTACGAGGTCGAGCTCGCGCTGTTCGAGTTCGTGCTGGCCTACGAACGCCTGGCGGACGAGCTGCGCTATCCCGAGGGGGACCGCGAGCGGCTCCTCGAGTGGCTGCGCGCGCGAGCGCTGGCCACGCCGCGGCGTCCCGCCAGCGTCGACGCCGTCGCCGCGGAGCGCGGCATGACCCGCAGCCACTTCAGTCATTACTTCCGCGCCCGCACCGGCCTCACGCCCGCGCGCTTCATGGCCGAGGTGAGGGTGCAGGAGGCGGCGCGCATGCTGCTCACCACGCGCGCGCCGCTCAAGCAGGTGGCGGGCGAGTGGGGGTTCGCGAACGTCAACCACTTCGGCAAGGCCTTCCGCAGGTTTCTCCACGCCAGCCCCGCGGCGTACCGGCGCTCGTTCGGGAGCTGATCAATCGACGCTCCCGCCGTCGCCGGCATCGACGGCCGGTTGGATGGTGACCAGGGAGACGCCGAACCGCGGCAGATCGAAGTCCACGCTGACCGCGCCGTCGGGCGCGACCGCGACGATCTGATCGGGGCCGAGCGGCGCGGGATGCATCGCTTGCTGCAGGGCCGCGAGCTCCTCCGGCGACGGGCTCGCGGGCATGCCCTGCGACCGCCAGACCGTGTACGCGTCGCCGTGGGACGCGTCGACGCGCAGGTGCGAGACGCGGGCGCTCCGGCCGAAGCTCGCTGGCACCGTGACCGCCAGGTGCACCGGCGTCGCGGCGGCGGTGACGATGGCGTCGTGATAGTTCCAGACCAAGACCCGGACGACGTCGCCGTCGCGCGCGGCCA